>JACXTT010005691.1_pt1 | contig 18022 bp, 20 predicted proteins | sample 9270951 | NCBI WGS metagenome assembly JACXTT01 (sample SAMN15532306, study PRJNA645909) | rock metagenome | isolation source: weathered quartz diorite | place: Puerto Rico | collected 2017-06-21 | reverse complement strand
GCCGCTGCCGCTGCTGGTCACCTTCGCCAGGCCGAAATCCAGAATCTTGGCGTGCCCGCGTTCGGTGACAAAAATATTGGCCGGCTTGATGTCGCGATGAATGATGCCCTTGGCGTGGGCGGCGTCGAGCGCGTCGGCGATCTCCGTCGAGAGCGCCAGCAGGATGTCCAGTTCGATCGGCCGCCCCGCGATCATGTGCTTCAGCGTCCGGCCTTCCAGGAACTCCATGGCGATGAACGCCTGCCCGCTTTCTTCCCCGATGTCGTAAATGGTGCAGATGTTGGGATGATTGAGCGCCGAGGCCGCCTGCGCTTCGCGCTGGAAACGGCTCAGGGCCTGGGCATTGCGGGCAACTTCATCGGGCAGGAACTTGAGGGCGACGAAGCGGTGCAGGCGCGTGTCTTCCGCCTTGTACACCACCCCCATGCCGCCTCCACCCAGCTTGTCGACAATGCGGTAGTGCGAAATGGTCTGGCCGATCATGGCGGGCGCGCGCCGGCAGCAAAGCGCAAGGCTTGCCATGTTAGGGGCGGCAAGTGGACAAGTCAACCGCGAGGCGGGTATATATGTATTGCGTGCGTAGATGTACACACCCCTTGCCTGCGTTGTGAACACGCTCATTTCTACCCAGCTTGGGGTCAACTCATAGGCCCGATCCAAGCCCAATGCAGGTGGATTTTGAGTGTAATCGCCTGATTTCAACAGTTAGGATGCGGTCACAGTATAATCGCGCTCAAGGTGGCGCAACAGGAGCAGAAGCCTCGGCTTATCAGGAATAGATTCACTGCCGCAATCGGCGTAGCGTTGACTGGCTACATCGCTGTGCTGACCTTTCGGGCTGCGTTCTGGCAGTCTCCGCACCACTTTCACTGGATTCTGGCACTCGACTACTTACTTCCTGCATGGGCCGTTTTGGCAGCCAATGTGGCGCTTTACGGCTGCTTGCTTTTTCTATGTATCGCTTTTCCTCGGAGCCTTCAGGGTAAGGAGCGCATTCTGGTGGTTGGATGGATTCCGGGAGTTCTGCTTAGTCCCGTTCAAGGACTGGTGTCGGAATCGCTTGCAGCTGCTATTCAATATGCGAAAGCGGCAAGCATCATGGTCGCATTCGCTGCCGCCGTGGTGATCCTCGTAGAAGGGCCAGAGGACGACAAAGCTCTGTCTGAGAACCATCCCTGAATAGCTGTTGAAACATCGCGATGACGCCCAAAACCCTCAATGAGCGAAATGGCCTGGTTACGTCAATCATCTGAGGGAACCGAGCCCAGGCCACATCAGAAGACATATCTAGGCGGCTTGATGTTCTTGACGCGCATGTACACCTCCGCCTGGCCCCGGTGGTGCGCGGTGTCCGTGAAGGCCCAGCAAAGCACTTCGATTCCGGTGGCCTGCCGTCCCTCTCCGATGTTCAGCATTCGGTCGAACTGCGCGGGCGTCATGGCAGCAAACTGCTTGGCACACCAGTCAAAGGAATCGTTAAGGAACTTGATAACCATCTTTTTGTCGTAGCCCTCGGGCACAGGCAGCGGTTCGATGTCGGCCACGTTGGCAAAAGCTTCCGAGTTGGACTGGGCGATGTGGCTCATCAACTCGCCAAAGCTCATCTCCTCCGGATTGGGTTTGAAATTGTAGAATTCGCCAGGCATAGCTTCGGCGACCGCTAAGGTAAATTCCTTGCTAATCTGCCAGTGCTTGGCAAAGAGTGCCTTGAAGTCGTTCGCCGGAACGTTCGCACCACCGAGCAACGACACCGCGAGCAGACCTGTCAGTATCGATTTCATGAGATTCTCCTCCTTCGATGCAGAGAACCATTCCGATTGGAAAAACAAGGGGATTTTACATCGAGCCGATGTCGGCACCGGACCCTGGCAGTTGAGACAACCGTAAGGAACGGACCCGAGCGTGTCTATTGCAAAGTCCGACCGGAGGCAAGGGGGTTTTGAGTTTCCATGGGCCTTCGGCCCACCCATTGTAAACGGTTTACGACAGCTACAGGAAGTTGGCTTCCTTCAAGATGGGGATGTCGGCCTCAGCGTGCGATGCCGGTTATTGCGGCAAACCGACTCGACGCAGCAGGTCGGCGTAGCGGGGATCGGATCTTATGCTGTCCCAGAAGGGGTCTTCCGCGAGATAGGGCATGCTGCCGGAATGCTCTTCGTAACCCTTTTCGAGCAACCGAAAGGCCTCGTCTTTCTCACCCAACCCGGCGTAGATCGTTGCAAGTTGGTAAGAATCGACATAAGCGTGCGAGGACAAGCCCTTTACTTCTTGGGCGATCTTCAGAGCCTCGGCCTTCCTGCCCGAAATGGCGTAAAGCCACCCCAGCCCGTCGGCAACCAATTGGTTTTCAGGTGCAACAGCCTTGTCCCGATCTGCGATTTTGTCGTATTCGGCTAGGGCCTGAGGATACATGCGCTTCGCAGCGTATACCCAAGCCAGCAGCGCACGCGTCCACACAACATTTGGGTCAAGGTCGAGGGCTTTTTGCTGTTGAACGATTGACCGATCATAGTGCCTTGCTCCCAAATAAATGTACCCTAGAGCATTAGCCACCACTGGCGAAAGCGGGTCAAGCTCTTGCGCTTTCTCACCTTCAGCAATACTTTCATCAAATCGTGCCTTGGTTCCCAGGCATTGGGAATACCGCATACGGCTCGCAGCACTGTTCGGGTTCAATTCGATCGCTCGCTTGAATTCGCGCTCCGCACTTGACCAATTCCAGTCGTAAAACCATTCGGCATAAGCCAAGGCAGCATGGGCTTCAGAAAGAGTGTTATCCAACTCCAGTGCCTTCGCTGCCGCCGCCTTGGCCTTCGGAAGAGTCTCGCGGGGTGGCAGATAAATCAGCCCGCCGCCCAGCCCGTTGTAAGAGTCGGCCATGCCCGCATACGCTAGAGCGTTGCCAGGTTCTATTGCTATGGCCTCACGAAAATAGTCGATTGCTTTCTTGTATCCCGCCGCTGTGCCCTCGCTTGCCTGATAACGGCCCTTCAGGTAAAGCTGATAAGCCTCGGTGTTTGCGGTGTAAGACCCTGCCAACCGCGTCTTCTCTTCGCTCGTTAAGCGTACCCGCAGATTTTCAGATATGGCGGTTGCGATCTCTTGCTGGACTGAGACCACGTCGGCGAGCTTGTGGGTGTACCGCTCGCCCCAAAGCTGCTTGTCCTCCCGTGCGTCCACGAGTTCGGTGCTGACGGAGAGATCGTCGCCCCGCTGAACGACCCTCCCCATGACCAGCGCATCCACGCCGAGCTCCCTCGCAGCCTTCTGCGGCTCGATCTCACGCTGCTTGTAACGGAAGGCAGAGGTGCGAGAGATCACTTTCAGATTTGGGAGGCCCGACAACCTATCGATGACGCCCTCCGTGATTCCATCGCTCAGGTATTCCGCGTTTGGATCGCCGCTCGCGTTGGCAAACGGAAGTACGGCGATTGAATCGATGTGCTTGCGACTAGTCCTGCCAAAATAGAATGCTCCCGCTGCAATGAGTACAACCGTGACTACGAAAGCTGTCGAGCCAATCATCATCGTCCGCCTTGACCAGCGCGAGACTGCGGTGCTACTCGGCACCGCCTTGCCCGATTCTGTGTCCCGCTTCAGTCGTTGCAAATCGGTTCGAACCTCCGAAGCGTGCTGATAGCGCAGGTTACGATCTTTCTCTAGTGCACGACTGATGATGTCTTCTAACTTTGGCGGAATATCGCGGTTGAAGCGAATCGGGGGCGGCGGATCAGAGTTCAGTATGGCATTGAAGATCAATGCAGCGGTTTCGCCGGAAAACGGCAAAGCTCCCGTCGCCATCTCGTACAACACTGCCCCGAACGAGAACAGGTCACTTCGTGCATCCAATTCCTTTCCCTTGGCCTGCTCGGGTGACATATAAGCAACGGTTCCCAGCGTTGAGCCGGGGCTGGTCAAAAATTGTTCGTCCACCGTGCGCGTCTGTGTGTTGGCCGATGCGATCTGGTCCGACGAGCTGGCAGGTGTGACCTTCGCCAGTCCGAAATCGAGAATCTTGGCGTGACCTCGCTTGGTGACAAAAATATTCGCAGGCTTGATGTCGCGGTGGACGATCCCCTGCGCGTGTGCGGCATCGAGCGCATCGGCAACTTCGATAGCCAGCGAGAGAATCTCCTCAGTCTCCATAGGACGGCCAGCAATCTTATGTTTCAACGTTAGCCCGTCCAGAAACTCCATAGCGATGTAAGACTGCTCGCCACTCTTGCCGATGTCGTAAATCGTGCAGATGTTGGGATGATTCAGGGCGGAAGCGGCACGAGCTTCACGTCGGAAACGTTCCAGTGCCTGCGGGTCTCGGGAAACGTCGTCAGGCAGGAACTTGAGCGCAACGAAACGACCTAGCTCTGTGTCTTCGGCCTTGTAAACGACGCCCATACCGCCGCCCCCGAGCTTTTCAACGATGCGGTAGCGCGAAATTGTCTGGCCGATCATGCGCAAGAATGCTATGGCGGAAGTCTAAGCAAGTCAATGAAAGCTGGGGAGTTGGCGATGGCTCTCAAGGCGGATGGTTGGCGATAAATCGCGTTTATACTCAAAATCCCCCTTGCCGGAATCCCGGCCAGGGGTTCTGGGTACATTTGTTTTGCCTGATTTCGCCAATCGACTACCACGCTTGTCTTGGGCGTATGGGTTTCCGGCGTCGCGTTGCGCGTGCATATTCCTCGATGCGCCGGTCGTAGTCGCGGTACGTGGAAATATTCACGGGCTCTCGACGGCTGATTTTCTGTAGGATGCGCCTGCCAAAACCCTGCCGCATCAGCTTCCGAATACCGATGTCCCTGACCAGCTGCCCGAGGCGCGGGCCTGGTATTACGGTGGGCCCTGGCGCGCGGCTTGCGGCTTGCGTGTACATGTTGGGTGCTTGGCGCATCGACTCCAGATCGTCACTTTCCTCCCAGCGACGGTCGACTTCTTTGCCAATCCGATATCGCTTCCCTCCGATGACAAGAGGCTTCTCCAGACGACCGCGCGTTTTCCGCTGGCAAGGCTCGCCATCCGGACCGAGACTCTTTGACTCAGGGTGCTGGAAGTAGCGGAATAAGAGTTGCTCGAATGTCTCAACTATAGGGCGCTCGCCAAAGTGGGGTGAATCAAACGCGGTCGCGAGCTTGTATTCTCTCGCGTCGTTCCGGTCATCAATGTTGAAGCAGGGCGCGTCCATCCATTTGCTCTGGTCGCGCTCGAAGCGGGTGACGAGCGTGAACCGTTTTGGATCGACGTTCGCCGGTTGCCCGCAGTTCGCCAGGACGGGAGCAAAGAAAAAGTTGAACGGGCGGAACCGATTCCAGCGATGCAGGCGCTTCAGCAGACCGTTCGTATTGACCGCCATGCGCATCATCTGTGGGTGTCTAGACCATGCCGGCAGATGGTTGGGCGTTAAGCCGTTCCCGTGTGGGACGAGCCATTCCCAGGCCTCATAGACCCACTTCGGAATCTCGTGTTCCTCATCCCAACCCGGCGGGGAGTCAGAAGGAGGATAGACATAGCCGAGCCCGTGGGCTTTGGGGTCGATGATTGTGCTCCCGCTGCCATCTCTTTCGTAAATGCAGTAGCGTTTTGCCGAGATACTGAACCCGAGCAGTTTCCGAAAGCCCTTATTCGGATCAGAGTCCACATAACTGCAATCGAGAAAGCGCAAGATTGAGCCGCCGAAGTTGAATGGGTTGAGGTCGGCAAATCGGTCGATGATCTCCTGTACTTGTGAATGGGGCAGTGTCCGACGTCCCTGACAACCAGGCACGTGGCTCAGACCTCCACCCTCTTTCGCGCTCACGACGGCCAACGCGTCCGTATCAGCCCAGACATACGTGCCGCCCGATTCCTCCACACATCGTTCCAGCATCCCGAGCAGCAACCTGCCCCCGGAGGTGATGAGCGCGCCGAGATAGGGCGCGTACCACGGGCCGGGCCGCTCTACCAGAGTCCGCTTGTTGGTGACGTACGGCTCCTTTTCGCCGGAATACACGCGCACTCGTGCTGCTTTCTTCTGAGGGAGAGTTTCAGGGTTGAGTTCGACAAAGCAACCGTAGATCGAGTTAGCGAAGATTTTCAGCCAGTGGTAGAGATCCTTATCGTCCCTGTGATCTATGCGCTCCTCGATGACTTTTCGGAAGAGGTCATCGCGGCGCGGATCGATTCGGACTGCGCCGCGCAGCTTGACGGCCCTCAGGCCACGCTGCTTGCCATGTGGTACGACCCTGATTGCTCGCAGGATTCGCGGCACCTTATTGGTCTGTATAACGGAATTGACGATGTCCGGACCGGCAAACCAGATCGGATCCTTGTCGGTCAGGTAGTCGTTGCCTACACTTGAAGTAAAGCCTCCGTGCACAGTGCGAACTGGGAACACATCGCCGCGGGATTCCACAAGAGCAAAGAATCGCAATTCTGGCCACAGATGCTTTTGGAAGCACCTGTCGATCGCCATTGATTGCAGCAGCGTCTGTACATCTGCGGTAGCATCCTGGAAAGCGAGCTCCCTCGCCCGAACGATTTCCATCAATTCCATGAGTGCGGCGACGGTCGGGTACTCTGACATGAAATCCAGCGGAGCGACCGGCACCTCGACATGGCGGATTCTCGTCTCCGAGCGACCAGCACTGAACGCTTCCATGGCGATACCGAGAACTTCGTTGGGTACTTCGAACCTCTGGGCTGGGGGAATGATTCCCATGGCGTCGAGATATCCCTTAACAAATGACGCTGCGGAATAAACTGTGTCCGCCCGCCGACGTATCGGATGCAAGTCGAACTCCGCTTTGACGGCATTGAGCAGAGCGGCCATACAGCGGACGCTGTGCCGGCCTTCTTCGATCTCAGTGACCGTCACCTGACCGGCCGGAGTGTAGTTGTTCTTTTGAGGCAGGTTGTACTTCTGGAACGCCCTAAGTGCACAGGCAGCTGTCAGGGATAGCGTCTTCCCAAACAGTGCGGCTATGACGGTCCGCAGGTCGAGAAACCGCGCCTTATAAATATCGGTTCGTTTCTTTAGCGGTTTCCCGTTCTTGTCTTTGGGAATAAATTCGGCCCGAAATCGAATGAACGCCTTCTTGCTGCCAAGGGGTGTAATTAGCACGCGCGGGTCGTACCCGTTCTCGTTGCCGTCGGGAAACACCGAAAGGACGAGTGACCACTCGTCCCGGTCCCCAGCTGTCCATTTGCGCGCGAGCCGCCCCATGGCATAGCAGAGGTCGAAGCCCACAAGGAGCGCACCATTCCGGGCATACTTGTAGAACACGCTTTTGATGAAGTCCGACCGCGACCGCAGCGGGAAATGTGGGGGAAAGGAGGTTGTTTCAGCGACCTCTTTCTGGAAGTATGTTTCTAGGACCTTGCGCTCTCCCCGGCGCAGGCCGTCATTGAAGAACGCACCCTCTTCCTCTAATGAGTAAGTCTTGCCCGTAAGCTTTAAAACGCGATAAAACCCAAACGTCAGCTCCTGCGCGATATCTGTACGGGATTCGCAGCCGAAAACCACGGCATACTCCGGCCACGTCGGAAGTTGGGGAGGGGCACTGGCAGTGCCCCTTGATGGACGTTTCGGGTGATCGAGCACAACGGTATGCGCTCGAAGGTAGAGATCACGCACTTCGTTCATGTTGCCTTTTCCTGTTTCTCACAGTGTGCTGAAAGCCCTCAAGCACCATCCATGTGAATACTAGAATGCACTTGAGCACACGAATGAACCGCTCAGCCGGATCGGCAGTGTAGTGGAGATCAACGCCAATCTGGCGGAGCAGCGCGTGAAATCGGTCGTGATGTTCGCCGCAAAGCGGCATGGTGAACCACCCGATGTGATTCTTGCCACCAACGTGGTTCGCTTCCACTCGCTCAGGACCGCCGCAGATTACGCATTTGCGAACTCCCTCGGATGTCTTCATAAGGGCCTCGCAACTGCGCGATAAAGCCTTTCGAACGGGGATTCCTCATCGGCCAGGGCCTCCAGAATCTCCTGAACCTGTTTCGGATCGGTTTCGAGCAGCACGCCCCCGATACGCTTTCCCTTCGGGAACTTCCGCATCCTCGACCAGTGACCTTTACCTGCCTCATTGAGAGCGGCCATCCACTCACCGACCAGAAGCCGCTCGCGCCTGCTCTTGGTGACAACGGGAACAGGCATGCCGGGAGTAGCGGTTGGCTTGTAAAGCGTCTTGTGGCGCGGATTGCGCACCTTCGCCTTGATCCTGCCGGAGGAGTCTTTCTCGAACTCTGAGCCGTAATGTTTCTGCAGCCAGCGAGGATCTACTCCCCATTTGCGCGCCGCAGCTGTGAAGCTCAGTGATGGATCGCCCAGCATGTCCGCGATCACAGTTCTGCCGAGGGCTAGACGCGCCGAAGTCTGGGGAGATTGCGACGATTTAACAGCGGTTGATTTTCGCCCGCGTTTCTGCGGGGTCCGTTGGTTGCTTGGTTTGTTCTTAGTGGAAATTGATGAGCGGCGAGAGCTAGACTTTTTGCGGAGCAAATGCCGGTTCGGCATAAGACACTCCAAGATCAAGTGTCATCTGCCGGGTTCCGTTTGCTCAGCCTGAGCCCAGGTCCGTTTTGCGTCCCGACACCGCTTGCCTTTTGCGTCCTCGCCACGATGCGATGGCGCGGTCTACTCAGCCCAGCTCGACAGTGTTACCACTGTGGTGTCCGGTCTACTTCGGACTGTACCCTTCGGGCGAGGCGCTTAACGTCAGACGCCCTCGCCGTAGGCATCTCTACTTGGTTCCAAAAGCGTGGCTATTGCCACGCCCCAACGACGAAGCCAATTGTGAATTCTCCGCCGCTGCGGTTGACTACATTATGTGTTCGCACGTGGGAAATCGTCAAATATACCGCAAGCCCACTCGCATGTTGTTGATATATAATGGGTAAGACAAAAAGCGGGCATGCCGACTGGTTGGCCCCAGACGACACGCCCTAACCGTCACAGGAGGATCAGCTCCCATGGCAGCTAATCAAACCGTACCGCACCCCCCCTCTTCCCGCAAATCTCACGTCAGCAAACAAGGCGTCCTCACGCTCTCCGGCTTCGGGGTGAGAGTTCGCATACAGAACGGCCACCTCGAAATCGAGGATGGAGTTGGCTTGGAGCGCCGCAAGCTCAGGTTGCCACGTGTGAACCACGGCCTGAAGCGCTTGGTCTGCATCAGCGATGATGGTTACGCGACCTTGAGCGCTCTGAAATGGCTTGGCGATGTTGGCGCTTCATTTGTTCTGGTGGACCGCAACGGGAGAACTCTGTTGGTCACCGGGCCAACTGCGCCCAGTGACGCACGGCTGAAGCGCTCGCAGGCCCTCGCGCTTAGCAACGGCCTAGGACTGGAGATTTCCCGCGCGCTTATTCAGAGCAAGCTCGAAGCGCACGAGCGGGTCTTGCTAGAGCAGCTGAGAGATGAAGCCACCGCCCGGACCGTTGCCCAACTTCGCGAAAAGCTCTCGACCGCTGACACCTTCGACAAGATACGAATACTCGAAGCGCATGCAGCGGGGGCGTACTTCTCAGCGTGGCACAACATCCCTGTCCTCTGGCCGAAACAGGATGCACGCCGCATTCCCGACCATTGGCGCCAAGCCGGGAGCCGACGCTCGCCGCTCACTGGCGGACCACGGTTAGCCGTTACGCCCGTCCAAGCCATCTTAAATTTCTCGTTCGCCTTGCTCGAATCGGAGACCCGAATCTGCATTTGCGCGCTTGGTCTGGACCCGGGGCTTGGGCTCGGGTTACACACGGATGCTCCAAGCCGCGACTCTCTCGTTTTCGACGTTCTAGAGCCGGTGCGCGCCGACGTGGAATGTTGGGTGCTGAATTGGATCAGGCGTGAGCCGCTGCGCAAAGCCGACTTCTTCGAGACCGCGACTGGTAATTGCAGGCTTCGGTCTAAGCTCTGCTCGAAGCTGAGTGAGACAGCGCCAACGTGGGGCAAACTAGTCGCACCCTGGGCTGAATACGTGGCCCGTGCGCTTTGGACTATGGCGTCGGGCTCAAGAAGGCGCCGCTCTCTTCCAACGCCATTGACGCAGCAGCACCGTCGCGAAGCGAAGGGACAGCCGCCCTTTCCAGCGATCGCAGCACCGAAAGTTGGTTGCGTTTGTCGTGGCTGCGGCGCAACTGTTGCCAAGGGCAGGCGATATTGTAGGGTTTGCGCCAAGGCGACGACTCTCGAGAACTTCAGTGCGGGACGCAGCATCGCGCAACGTCCCGATTCTCTGGCCAAGAGGTCAGCAACGCAACGGCAGCACAAGCTAGCAATTCGCAATTGGAAACCATCAGATCTTCCGGGGTGGCTAACCCCGGACCTTTATGCTAAGCAAATTCAACCTACGCTTGCGACGGTAGCAACGGCTCGAATCTCTTCAAGATTGGGTGTCAGCGAACCGTATGCGGGTCGCATTCGCCACGGCTACAGACCGCACCCGAGGCATTGGCAGGCGCTGGCGGCGCTTGTAGGAATTTCGTTCGATTTGCAAGTCCGCGACGTATGATGTAGTGCTGATGCCTCACGAAAGTTCAAGAAAAGTTTTTCCTAGTCGTCGCTGGGGAAAATCCCTCTGTTGATGCTAAATGGGAGCCCCGGTCTGCTCCTAATGGATAAACGCGTGAAGGACGTTCCTGATGCCAAGGGCAGATGCGGCTGCAAGGACCGACATTACGCACGCAAGGGCATACAAAATCCTTCGATCGTGCGGAATCCATCTCGAAAGTGCAACATAAACTACCGGCAGCGCTGGGATAGCGAACCGGGGAAAAGATCCGCGAGCAAATACTGGAAGGTTGTAGCAAAACACCATAAATAAATATCCAGCAGCAAACAGCACCTCCACCGGGTTTTGACGTGCGTATTGGTGGAACTCGGAATCGCGGAGCATCATTACAATGCCTGCTAGAACCATCAGAATCCACCCAAAACTTAAGACAAGATTGGTCCACGGAGCAGGATACAGAATCGTGCCTTTCACGATGGCGTAAAAGGGAATTCCAAAAAGCGTACTTGGACACCGGCTCGCGCAGACTGATAGCTGTGCACCGTCGCGAGCGGGTCGTGGAAGTGCTTGGCCAACGGAAAAACATAAAGGATTCCAACGGTGACCCCTACGCAAACAGCGAACGTGAAATTCTTGTATTCACGGCGAAAGAGCAGCACGATTCCGATTGCCATGAGGCAAAAGAACCCCAATGGGCGAACTACCGTGCTTAAAGACGCGAGAAGTGTTGCAAGCAGGTACTTTTTACTGCGCACTGCAGCGAACGCGCCGAAGATGAGCACTACCGCGAGCGGCTCGGACCCGCCCAAGAAAGAACGTTGAATCCAATCGAAATTGAGGGTTAAGAACAGAACTGCAACCCATCCGTCCCAGAGCAGGTACGCGAGCGCCACACTTAGAATGGAGGAGGCGAACGAGACGAGAAGCAGTGAACTCTTTTCCGAAATCCCAGTGATAATCGACACCACCGCCATCAAGTAGGGATAGCCCCAGAAGTGCTTCACCTGGAGTCCTGTGAAATTCCAATGGCGGATCGCTGCGGCGACAGAAATATATGCCTGGCTGTCGCCGAAATCCAGCACGAGATCGGTGTAACCGCGGAAGCAGAGTACCGTGCACACAAACAAGACCGCGCCAGCGACCTCGAGAATCATTACCTGGCGGAAAGTGGGTGTCTTACCCCACCGAGGTAGAGCGGTGTGGACACCCCGAGCTTTGCAATCCGGGATCGCAGATGACATGTGGAAGGACAGATTATAGCGCGGTTGCTCGGGGCACAGACAGGCGACTTCTCTGCTTCAGTTTCACCGGTTCCCACTCAGGAAAAAGTACGCGACTGCCAGGGCGCAAGCGAGAACAATCACGATTAGGAGGACCTTCTCTTTCCTGTAGGGACTACGCGGTCTTCGGCGTCTCACTCCATCCTCCGGATTGCTGTCGAGGTGCTTGGTGCCCTAGCTCGGTTCCTGGCGCAGATCGCGATTGACTGGCTTCGGGGTGTGTGTCAGTGTGTCAGAACCCAGTGAGCCGGATTTTCTCCTCGTGGCCAGATGCTGGTCGCGTAACTTCTGGTTCTCTAGGCAGCGTAAGGCGCGGGCATGGCTGAGCGCAAGCAAGGATATTTGGCCACTCTTGATGGCTGGCGCGCGATTGCCATTCTCGCCGTCCTTCTGGATCACAGCGTTGAATATAGCCCCTACGGTCATATCAGCCTGCTGGCCATCACACGAATCGGCGCCAATGGTGTCAGCCTGTTTTTTGCCATCAGTGGATTTCTGATCTGCTCCCGTCTGCTTGAAGAGCAGGCGATGTTCGGTCGAATCAGCCTGAGCGGCTTTTACATTCGCCGAGCCTGCCGCATTCTGCCTGCGGCCATGGCGTACCTGTTGTTCATCGCGTCCTTGGCCTTCCTGGGCGTCATCGTCGTGGATTGGCGTGAATGGTGGGCAGCAGCGCTGTTCTGGCGGAACTACCTGCCTCCGGATTGGATACGGCACGGTTGGGGCGGGTACACAATCCACTATTGGTCGCTGGCGGTCGAAGAACATTTCTACCTTCTCTGGCCGGCCTTGCTCGCTTTCTCCAGCAAACGGCGCGCCCGGACGCTGGCCATTTTGCTTGCCTTATGCGTGGCCGCCTGGCGGTGGGGGGACTTCCACCATCAATGGCTTAGCACTTTTTTGCCTGGCCTGCTCTTCTACGGACGCACTGATATTCGCCTCGACGGTCTGCTGCTTGGCTGCGCAGTCGCGTTGTTGCTCGATGATCATGCCTGGCGCACCCGGTTCGAGCGCTATTTCACTGCTGGCCCTTGGCTTATGTGCATTACCGCGTATGCGCTGTTTACTATCATTCCACGCACGCACCTTTACACGATCTGGGAATCGATGTTGTTGCCCATGGTGGTAGCGGGTACTGTGCTTCACCCAACCAGTTGGGTTAGCCAGCTGTTGGAGACACGCCTGCTGCGTTGGATCGGGCGACTTTCGTACAGCCTCTATCTGTGGCAGCAGCTTTTTATTGTGGGCGGGGGACGAAGCATGTTCCGCCTGCTGCAAAAACTTCCTCTCAATCTGGTTATGATTTTTCTGCTTGCTTTTCTCAGTTATGAAGGGATCGAGCGTCCGTTCATACGCTTAGGCCATCGTCTGGCGCCTCCACCAACTCCAGGCCGTGTTGACTTGAAAGAACCAGCGAATGAAAAAATGGCAGTCTCGGATGCCCTTTAGGATATTTCACTGCAGCCTTTCGTCCATCACCGAACACTCCTTCCAAGGCATCACTCCCTCCCCATTTCAGGGAGGAAGTGTCACCCATGTGTCCGGTACGATCTGTCACCTATGTCGCTCAACCGGATTCCTTCTGCGCGGCGCGTGCTTGCCCCTGCTTATCTCACGCTTTCAACGTACAGGCTCTCACCCCGGCGTACGGCAAGCTCAATCTGGGCGATATCCGCTATTCGGCTTTGCATGAAACGGCTCACCTCGCAGCGGGGAAAGCCAGCTTGCTGCACAAGGTGGGTAAGCGATCGCTCGTCAAACATTTGCGAATGGTTGGTCCCGCGGTGCACCAGATCGTGCCAGGAGTGGCCCAGCGAGAGACGCCTGACAAAGCGGTGCGAAGCGAGAGGGTCGGAATCCGCAAGGTATTCGTTGACGATCAGTCGCAGGTCGGGAACCACAATGCGCAGCACTCCGCCGGGGCGTAGCACCCGGAAACATTCCCGCGCAACCGCGAGCGATTCCAGCCAGGTGAAGTGTTCGAAGGTGTGGGATGAGTAGATGCAGATCGCGCTTTGGTCAGCGAATGGTAGGCCCTTTCTCACGTCTAGGCGGTGCACGTCTTTGGGCCAGTCGGGCGTCCGCAACCACCCCCGCACCAGCGGAATCCGCGACAGCAGGATCGTCGGCGAGTTGTCAATGTTGTACCACCCTGCCGCCCCGGAGAGGCCAGAACCGATATTGATCTTCCAATCGCTGCCTGCCGCGACCTTCGCCATCGGTGTTGCCTGCAGCCCCCTTTGCTGGGCGCCAGCCAATTCTATCGTCCCCTCGTGAGGGCTGCATCATTGCGTCGCGGCTCGCTCTTAGTTCTGGCAGCGGGAAGTCTGATCCTCACAGGCTCTGCCGCTGCCCAAACCGCAACGACAACCTCAGGCACCGGACCCGGCGTCGTCGATCCCGGCCATCGTCGCACCCTAGCCCCTCTCGATCCCTAACCGAACCCCTCAGAGCCTGGGCCTTCTCTCTGCGCGCTCGTGGGAGGCCCAGCAGCCTGGTGGTGTCGTGAGTTAACTACATTCTCGATCATCGATATGGCAGGATTGGGACGTTCGGTTGGCGAACGTCGCCCCAGCGCCCCGCGCGTTCCCACGCCCCCGCCAGCCCCCACATTGCACACAAAATGGGGCCGGGGGTTTCGGGGGGTGCACTTTTGGAACGCGCTACCTCCTATCCCCCTGCTTCATTGACGGGTATATATGTATAACGACCCGGTGGTGTCCTAATTTGGATCTTTGCGCCTGCTTCATTGGTCCCCGATTTGCTTGCGCTTGCACGAATCGCACATGGGTGGAACCAATGTTCTAGCAACGACGGCGCGGCATTCAGGACATTCGGGAATGGTGAAGATACCACTAGTACCCGCCGGGGTTAAGGGTTGGACAGTTGTACCGAATCGAGCTATCTCTCTTAGCCATTCAGAAAGTGTTCGATTCGCAGCTTTAGACACGCGAACCATAGCCTTTATTTCATCATCGGCAAATCGCACGGGCACAATTCTACCTTTTGCTTCCCCTTTTGGCAGTCTTGGACGCCCAACTTTCCTACGTTTCTGCTTGGGCACGATTTTTGAACTCCTGAACGATAGCTGCTCTGACCGCTGAAAATGGCGAGGCAATAGGTTGAATATGCAGAACGGTTACGTGCCGCTTTGGCTGCTGCGGATCGTCCGTGTCATGCGTCCAAGCGTAGACTCTGGGTGCCGTCGGATGGCCGCTCAGATCGAAAACCTCAACGATTCCTTCCCATACGGTCTTGCCTTGAAACGTCTCTTTCACTGGAACGCTTTCAACGTGCGTAGGCTCGGCTCCGTGTAGCTTGCGGATGACATCTCGCAGCTCATCAATGTAAGTTCACACGGTCGCCTCTACCAAATCGTCAATGCTCCAGAAATCCCGCTCAACCCCGGCGGCCATCGCTGGAGTACAGCGCAACGTACCATGCCGCTTCGCCAGATTGTAGTAGGCGAAATGAAGGGCAACGGCAGCTTGGAAATTCTCCAATCTCTTGCTGAATGCCAGCGTGAGACGGGATAGCCGTTTCACATGCAGCCGAGTGGTCGCATTCAGCCGCTCGACATGGCTAGTTGAGACCAATTCCATCTCAGGATTGCCAGTAATCGGCCTGCGAACGGCGGAAGCGAAATGAGGGGCGCTGTACTTTCGCTCTGGATGTTGAGAGTCATCATGCACGTAGACCTTGACGATCTGCCCGTAATCCACGTCCGCACCAAAAGATTCCTCGACAGCCTGAATGTACCCGTGTAGCGCATCCGTGGAAATCTGGACTCGGTTACGCATCCGGTTGGCAACGTCCTGGACAAATTCCGTAGCAGTGGTGATGTTGCGTTTTCCCACCTTAAACGTCGGCACCAGTTTCGTCTCGGCATCAATCGCGCAGAATGTCCATACATCGCCGTGTTGCGGATCATCGCCAGGCCGCAGGTGCCGTTCTTTCTTGCCGATGAAGCCCCAAAGCTCATCGAATTGTAGGTAGTGGCAATCCAAATCCTGCATCTTGGAATCCAGCAGCATCCCACAACCCTTTCCCAGCTTTGACGCCTAGCCGCATGATCGCGATGAACGCCTGTAAGACGCTCTATGGAGCGAATGCTAGAGCCTTCCGCCAGTGCGCCGATGATCGCGATTTGCTTGTCTTTGTTGAGGACGTTTGCCATCTCCAATACTGTATTACAATAATTATAGCTTGTCAAGCATTTTTGTGATACATTTTTGCCCTGTAAAATATCGGCTAAAGCCATCAATGACTTAACCAAATGAGCGGCAGACATGGCAAGAAGCACCGCAAAGAGCGGGAGTCGCAGGTAAAACCACCAACCGGGCAGGTTGAGCCTCAAGGCGCAGAAGCTCCATATCCACAGCAAGGAAAACCAGACCAGACACTTCAGGCCACGCATGAGAATCCGATGAAGTGGAGTCGCAAACCTGACCCGTTCGATCTTGCTCTGTTGGGTCTTATCCTCACCGCTGCGGTCGCTGTCATTTATTTCTTCCAGCTCCGTTCCATGCAAGACTCTGTTGAGTTGAGTCGAAAAGCCCTGGAAGTCTCGGAGCGTCCTTGGGTCTCTGTTGAGGCCGTTCCAAATAGTGATCTTGCCTTTGTTAACGGAAAGCAGCCGGTGCTGGGGCTTAAGTTCTCCCTTAAAAATGTCGGCAAATCTATTGCCAAAGGTGTTCAGATTGATGTGAAGATGTTCCCCACTTCCGTAGCCTTGCCAGTCGGTCTTGATGCTGCCGCAAAACAGCGGGAGCTCTGCGATCATCCGCAGCAACGTCCGGTTGAACAATTTGACTTGTTCCCGATTGTCCAACCAGCGGAACGGGTAGACTCCATCAGTGCCCAGCCTTCTGCCGTAGAGCAATCCGCTTCTTATCCTGCTGGCGACAAAAGCCGTAGCTTTGTCGGATTCTACGTAGTCGGATGCGTCAGCTACCGTTTCAGTTTTGGAACCGAAATCCACCAGACCCGTTTCGCTTACCACCTTCTTGGCCCCCTTCGCGGATTCACTCCTGAGGGAAAGCCTTTGGCATTGCAAGGTGGGGAGTTTATCCTTGCTGGTTTTGAAGTTGGCGTAACCGCCCCCAAGGATCAACTTGGAATGATGCAGGAAGTGTTCGCTATGAATGACGCTAATTAAGAGCGCGAAAGGCAAATTAGAGTGTTGACTGCCTTCACCCACGGGCCAATGCGTGATGCCTTGTGCAAGTTCAAATTAGGACACCACCAACGACCCTGCTTCATTGACGGAGCCGCGCGCATTGCAGGGATGACCATGCACGAAAGCAACCACGGGAGTCCCTCAACAGGGGTGTGTACATCTACACACGCTATACATATATACCCGTCAACCGCGAGGCACGACGGCAGTCGGAACATGGCGAGGTGAAGACGTGCGGCGAAGTCCTATTGTCGTTCCCGCTAAGAGCTGTCCGCCGTCTTAGATCACGCTGAAACTCTCGAAACTAAATCCGCTCGTTGTGGACCGTATTTGTTTAGCATGTTGAATGCATCCGGTCGCAGGAGAAAGTATGTTGACAAGAACTCACGTTTGGATAGTTACCCTGTTGCTGACGGTCGTCCTGGAAGGCTGCGAGAGTCGCAATCAGCCTGCAGGAACCTCATCCCCTCCGCTCCCCAGCCCGCCTTCGGAATCAACGCCTGCACCTGGGGCCACACGCCCAACGGACCAGTGGCTGGGCAAATGGACCGGTCCTGAAGGAACCTATCTCGTACTCTCAAAAGACGGTGGCCAGTACGCCGTTGAAGTTCATTCGCTGGACGGGCCGGCGACATACGGAGGCGCACCCGCCGGTGACCACATCGAATTCCGGCGCAATGGCAAAACAGAGTCCATCCACGCAGGCAGCGGCCAGGAAACGGGGATGAAATGGTTGTTGGACAAAAAGAATTGTCTGATCATCAAAACCGGCGAAGGATTCTGCAGGGAGTAGTCCAGGCTTAGTCGACGTGCCTGATGCGCCAGGTCCGCGCCCGCTTCTGGCAGCGCTCGTCTGGGCAGCCCCTTTGCATCCGCGCCCCGCGGGAAGGCTTTCTTCGCAATCCTCGGAATCTGGCGCCGCCTTTGCGTCCATCGCGGTGGATCACGGTGCCCCACCCTTCGCAGTTTTCGAAGGGTGGGAACACGAGGGACCATCTTTCACGGACCAGGTCCGCTGATCCCTCACCCCGCCGTCGTTGGATCCACCATGTTGCGGATCTCGGTGATG
>JACXTT010005690.1_pt1 | contig 18023 bp, 19 predicted proteins | sample 9270951 | NCBI WGS metagenome assembly JACXTT01 (sample SAMN15532306, study PRJNA645909) | rock metagenome | isolation source: weathered quartz diorite | place: Puerto Rico | collected 2017-06-21 | reverse complement strand
TTTGCTCGCCGACGACAGCGCCGATCCCGAAGCGGTGACGACGGTCTTGCACGACGACGCAGCGCGCGCGCATCTGGTCCGAGATGCGATGAACGATCTCAACGAACGTGAGCGTCTCATCATCCGCGAACGCAAACTGGAGGAAGAGGCGGTGACGCTCGAGGCGCTCGGCGAACGGCTCGGCATTTCCAAAGAGCGCGTGCGCCAGATCGAAGGCAATGCGCTCGCGAAACTGAAACGAGCGCTGATCGCACGCGTGGGCGATCCGGCCGCAGCAGGCTATGTCGGCGACTAAGAACGCGCCGACTGAGCCTTGCGTAAGAGATTCGATTTTCTATACAAATTTCGGCCCGATCATCGTTGCGGCGCCATTCCCTCATCGATGGCGCAGAACGCGACTGCCCGCGCGACCGGGTTGCGCTTTGGCCCGGCAGGGCCAGCTGCAAGCCCAAGTTATCAACAGCCGCCATCGGCAACGCCGTTACCGCCAGGAAAGAATCGGCGCAGCCTCCTGGGTTGGCGAGGGTGGCATATGGCTCAAACAGCGCCTTTCGATCTCGACAAATTCCTGGGCGGGGCGTCGCCTGTCAGGTTGGAACCTCGTTCGGAGGCGGGCGCGGTGCACGCCAACGGCATGGTCGACATCGCAAGGCTCATCGCGTTTGCCCCCTCACGAGACAAGGCGAAGCGCTCGATCCTCGTCGCCCGCTAAATTCTCCCTAAAACCTCCATGCCGTCTCCAAGGCGCGCCGTGAGTTCCGCGCTATCCAAACTCGGCGCATTCGACTGCGCCGAAGGTCTCGGGCCATGAGATACGACAACATCCTGCAAACCATCGGCCGCACGCCAATCGTGCGGATCAACAGGCTCGCGCCCCAAGGCGTGAACCTTTTCGTGAAGATGGAGAGCTTCAATCCTATGGGCTCGGTCAAGGACCGCATGGCCTTGGCTGTCATCGAAGCGGCCGAGCGCACGGGCGCGCTGAAGCCTGGACAAACGGTGATCGAGGCGACCAGCGGCAACACCGGGATCGGCCTGGCCATGGTGTGCGCGCAGAAAGGCTATCCACTTGTTGTCGTGATGGCGGAAAGCTTCAGCATTGAGCGCCGCCGACTCATGCGATTTCTGGGCGCAAAGGTGGTGCTGACGCCCGCCGCGCTGAAAGGCACCGGGATGTTGGCGAAAGCGATCGAACTCGCCGAAACGCACGGTTGGTTCCTGACGCGTCAATTTGAGAACGAAGCCAACGCCGACATGCATTCGCGCACGACGGCCCTTGAGGTGCTTGCCGATTTCGAGGGTGAGCGGCTGGATTATTGGGTGAGCGGCTACGGCACCGGGGGCACGGTCAAAGGTGTTGCGCGGGTGCTGCGCGAACGCAGCCCACAAACACGCATCATCGTGGCCGAGGCCGACAACGCCCCAGTGCTGGCGAGCGGCATTCCCCAAAAGCGCAACGCCGATGGTTCGCCGGCCGAAAGTCATCCAAGCTTTCGCCCCCATCCGATCCAGGGCACGACGACCGACTTCATTCCGAAGCTCGCGGAAGAGGCGGTCGCCGCCAAGTACATCGACGCGATTATCGGCGTCGATGGCGCACTCGCCATGCAGCGTTCGCGTGAGCTGGCGCAAAAGGAGGGGATTTTCGTCGGCATCTCCGCGGGCGCGGCCTTGGCCGCGGCCATCGATGTCGCCAAAAACGCGGCGAAAGGGGCAAACATTCTGGCGATGCTGCCTGACACCGGCGAACGTTATCTCTCGACGCCGCTCTTCGACAATGTGGCGACCGATATGACGCCGGAAGAGTTCGATATCTCCCGTTCAACGCCATCGGCCCAATTCGAGGCGTCCGCCGCCGCCGCGCCGGAGGCGCCGGAAGCAAAGGTTGCGCGCGATCTCGAAGCTGAGATGTTCGTTAATACAGCGATCAAGAGCCACGCGGTTGTCATGTTCGCACTAAAATGGTGCGAGTTCACCTGGTCGGTTCGGCGTATGTTTACCGAACTCGGGATTGCGTATTTCGCCGTCGAGCTCGATTCAGGCGCATTCCAAAATGACGATTGGGGCGGACGCGTTCGTCGCGCGCTACAAGCGTGGACGGGGATCACCACCATTCCGCAGATCTTCGTCGGCGGCAATTATGTCGGCGGCGCCGGCGAGACGCTAGACGCATGGCGCACCGGCCGGCTCAGCGCCGCGCTTCTAGGCGCCGGTATTGAACTCCAAGCCGAGCCTGACGACCCCTCGCGCTTCTTGCCGAAATGGCTTCAGCCGCGCGCAGCTTCGTGAACGGCGTGCACGCCTAAGCGAATCGGCATCCTGCGCTCAATGGCGGTTGGATGCTGCGCTGCCGATAAGCCCTTCGTCGCGCCCAATCCAGACGAGCCAACGCAGAAGAGGCCGGTTGTCGCTCTCAGCAAGGGTTTTCGAGGCTCGTTCCCGTCATTAGCACTCTTCCTCCACGCGCTGACCGGCTTATCGTCGAACGTCGAAGCGCGAGTGTCGGGGCGGAGCAATGTCGCTGGAACAAGCATCTTACTTAAGTCAGATCGTTGGAGCGATCGCGGTTCTTGCATCGCTTCTCTTCATCGCGCTGCAAATCCGTCAGAATACTGAATCCCAAAGGGTCGTCGCCGTGAGTACGCTTGCCAACGCGATCGCGGCGATCAACGTGCCCGCGATGCAATCGCCGGCGCTTGGCGAAGCGCTCGCCAAGGCGACGCGCGATTGGAAAGGCGCGAGCCGAGAGCAGCGTGTGCTCGCGCACTTTTTCCTGTTCTCGTATTTCAAACTCGGTGAAAACGCTTGGTATCAGCACCAGCGGGGCGTGCTGGAAACGACGCAATGGGCCGGCTGGGAGACGATGCTACGCGTCTTCTATCACAGTGTCGGGGTGCGCGAGGATTGGTGGCCCCGACGACGACGCGCTTATTCGCCGGAATTCCAGGCTTACCTGGCAAACACGCCGCCGCCGGCTGACGACATCGGATCGCTTGAGGACCTTTTCTCCGGCGGCCCCGAGTGACGCGACCGGCGGTCAGCCGGTCCCCAACTTGACGACTCGCTTCACGAACTGGTCGCCATGCCACACCATGACAATGGGGTGCTGGGCCGAGAGAGCGCGCGCGAACGCGATTGCCGCCTCGTCATTCGCGAAACTTCGTCGCTCCTCGCCCGTCAAGCGCTCATCGCGTGTGTGAAACGCAAAGCGGTAGTTTGGCATTTTGACCTCCGCCGGGCGAAGCGCCTCGCACGAGGAACGGCCGAGGGATCCGTTTTAATCCCGGAGCAGTTGCTCCGTGACGCCGCGAACTCAAATCTCGGTGCGCGAGAGTCGAGGGCCTGGTTCGGATCGGGTCCCGAGCGATCCTCAAGGATCATGGATCTGGGAGAGGCTGGCCTTAATCCAATAGCGGCGATTCTGCCGCCGCAGCTTTTCAGGGCCTGACGTGATTTTGAAATCGACCAGAACTTGTTGCCGCGTGCAGGGATCGCGCCTCAGCTAGGTCCAAATCTGCTTTCCGCATCGGCTACAATCGCTTGGTAGCGCTCGAGGTGGCGCAGGCTAACGAGGCTCGGATCCGCCTTCATAAATCTGAGCACTTCTACGTTCAAAGCGCGAAGCACACCCTCGAGAAGGTCCAATGCCTCGTCAGGCTCTCCGAGTTGAGCAAGCGTGCAAGCAATGTTGTAGCGCAAGCGTACATTGTCGGGATCAAGGAGGAGGCTGCGGCGTATCCAGCTTCGCGCGCGTTCCTTTTCTCCGAGAGCTGCTAGCGCTGAGATTCCGAAACTGAGCGCGTCTCCGTGGTCAGGCTCGACGAGGACAAAATTCTCGACACGCTCAAGGCATTGCCGCGCCACCGACGCCGGCCCGGTCGCCTTTGGCTACGTAGCACTGTATCGCCATACCGAGGGCGTAGTAATCGCCCTCGGCGACCCGAGCCGCTTGCTCAAACATCTTTGCGGCGTCGTCCCACAACCCCAGAAAAATGGCGCAACGCGCCGCCGCGGCGTTGACATCGTAAGATTCGGAGTCGAGCTGAAGGGCCCTTTGATGCTCCTGCCAGGCCTCGTCGTATTTGCCTGATTCGCTCAGAATGCGTCCACGAGCGGAGTGCGCCTCGGCGAGGTCAGGATCGAGGGATAGAGCGCGCTCCGCCGCGTCGGAACCATTGTCTTCCTTGTTGTCGAAGATCCGCATATTGGCCAGTGAAATGGCAAGCAACGCCCAGGCTCGCGCATAATTGGGATCAAGCTCGACTGCGCGGCGACACAAGCGAGCAGTGGCGGCCCGATGACGCTCGTTTCCTGTCACTGCGAATTGTCGCGCCATCAGGAATAGTTCGTACGCTTCCGGGTTTGCGGTGGAACGCGCTTCGATGGCGTCCTTCTCCTCAGGCAGCAGTTTGAGCCTTAGCGCCTTCACGATGGCTTCGGAGATTTCATCCTGCAAAGCGAAAATGTCGGTGAGATCGCGATCGTAGCGTTCGGCCCAAACGTGGCCGCCACTGGCGCCATCTATCAACTGAGCGGAAATGCGCACTCGCCCTCCCGCTTTACGGACACTCCCCTCCAAGACATGCGTCACATCGAGTTCTCGAGCTACGTGCGGAACTTTGACGCTTCTGCCCTTGAACGTAAACGCGGTGTTGCGCGCCACCACGAACAGCGCCGAGACTTTGCTCAAATCAGTTATGATGTCTTCAGAGATGCCGTCGCTGAAGTATTCCTGCTCGGCATCGCCGCTCATGTTTGCAAATGGCAGGACGCAGATCGACAGTTTGCGCGGCTCATGTGATTTGTGATCTACCATTTGATCGTCAGTCGCCGTTCGAACAGAGAACACATGCACTGGCTTGCCAATATTCTTAACGGTGTGTTCGCCCAAATCCTCGAATGCACATGCAGTCTTTCCTTCGATATTGTCCCGGACCATTTTGGTGAGAGCGACGCCGCCGACCGGCGCGAGCTGCTGAACGCGAACGGCCAGGTTGACCCCTTCGCCATAAATGTCGTCGCCTTCGACGACTATCTCGCCAAGATTGACGCCGATGCGATAGCGAATGGGTGTGGCGTCGCGGCTGTTCGTGGCTTCCATCTCTGTCGCCGCCTGTATCGCCAATGCGCAATTGACCGCCGATACGATGCTTGAGAACTCAATCAGCGCACCGTCGCCCATAAGTTTGAACTGACGGCCGCCATGAATCGCAACCTGAGGATCGAACGTGCGGCTCCGGTTGGATTTGAGACGCTCCAACGTCCCTGTCTCGTCAGCTTCCATGAGGCCGCTATAGCCAACCACGTCAGCCGACAGGATCGCGCTGAGTTTTCGTTGCATTAGAGTGTAGCCACACAACCAGGAGAACCAGTCTAGTGCCTTGGCTTGCGGCCGTCAGCCCTCATGGCTAGCGAATCGACTGAGCGAAAGGGCCGTTTCCGGCGAACAAACGAGGATGAAGAGACCGTACCGTCGTGCGCCGGGCATTCGTCGAAGAAGGCGATCGGGTGAGACGTTGATTGCCCCAAGCGGGCAGAGAGCGGGGCTGTCTGAGAGTGCGGTTCGATGTCAGAGTGCGCGAACTGGCCGAGGAAGAAGGTTTATATCCCCGCATTCGCTTTGTCCGGATTGTATGCAAACGAGCGACTGGCGGCTATCCCTGAAGCCGACGTTCGAGAAAAGCTCAGTAGGCCTTAAGGCATGGGTGTAGCATGAGAGCGAGCTTGGTGCTGATTGCGTTGCTTCTCGCCGCATGCGCCCCAGCACCGCCACCGAATGAAGCCCTCGCGCGAGCTTGCCGGAACGAGCCGGAAAGCTGGCGCAGCGCCACCGTCTCGACAAACGTCATCCTGACAGCCGAGTTCGTGAACCTGGTTGACCCGCGCCTACATTGGGCAAGCGTGGGGTCGGCTGCGGGCGACAATTGTTTGCAATGTGTGCGTTGGCTCCGGCAGGGATTTGCTTCCGTCGAGTACCTGCCACGGATGGCCTCGAACCTGGATCGCGTATCGCGTTATTCTTTTGCGCCCGAGGGCGACCGGCGTTGCAACGAGTTTGCCCGCGCGACCGAGCAATGGTCATCAGTCATGGGGATTCGTCCACCGCGTGGGCGATGTCTTGCGGTTGAACGAAATGTGCGACGCGCAGCGCGCTACGGCGTCAATATGTACACCGAGGATCGCCCAAGAGCGGGCATCGAAGCATGGATCTATCAGGTTGTAGACCTGCAGGACCTTCGCGTGTTGGCGCGAGTCGCTGAAGTCCACCAAATTGGCCTTCAGGGCCAGGTTTATAGTTGCAGCGATGTGAACATCAGGCGCGACATCGGCAATGCCTATATAGCCCAGTCGATACGCCCAGCATCACCTTAAGAGAGGAGGGTCGCACGAGAAGCGTCTTGTGATCGCCTTTTGCATGGATGATAACGAAATTGATCCTTGTGTCCGTCTACCATGGTCTAGTAGTCGCCCTCAGTCGGCTGAGCCGATTGGATTTTCAGCGATCCGAGGAGTACTGGCCCGAGCACCGCCGTCGAGATTGGCCAGCGGCGATTCGCCGGTTCTTCAGTTGCCAAGTGATCTCGATCGCGGGGACAGAGAATGAAGCCGACTTTGCGTGCAGTCGCCATGGCGACTTTTGTCGCTTGCACAGCACCGTATGCGCGGGCTCAAAGCACTCTTAGCCCCTTCGCTGACGCGGTCGCCGTTCGCGCGGAGCGCGGCGAGGCCGCCAGCGCGACCCTGCGCTTGCGCTACGAGCTGACTGAGACACACAACAATAGCCAACCGCACCGATCCGAGTTGGAATTGGACGTTGCATCTGACTGAGCGCTTGTGCGAGGCCCCGACCACGCTGTCCTTTACGACTATCGACTTGGGCGAGAGTTCACGATCACCGACGCGACACAGACGTTCACCTCCGTAGATTCTGTAGCGACTCTCGCCTTTCGCGTTCTAGAACGCCAGAATCGCTCTCTCCAGACCCGCGCGCTCACAGGGGCGGGCGCTGGCGCTCAGGTAGGTGATGATTGCGATGCAGAGAGCGAACTGGGCGTCGTCATACCTCAGATGGGACATGCGCGGACGGAGTTTCGCGACGCCAGCGGCAGAACTGAGTTTCGCTGCAACGGTCGCGACATGGGAGGATTTACCTCCGGTACTGGCGCTTTTCCACCGAATGCCCTTTGGCCGACGATGATGTTCGAAATGACGGTGCATCCTGCGCTCTTCCAGCACGTGCGGGACATGGGACGGGCGCCCAGCGAATTGACCATCACAATGGCTCATGCGCCAATCGACGCGGTCTCTCGCACTTGGCGTCTCATTTCGAGCGAGACCATCGATGTATCTTATCCGTTGGCGGCGCCCCTCGTGAATGCGAACCGCGCCGCCATTGACGCCGCCACAGGCCCCGGCGTTGGCGCGATTGCCGCCGATGCAGTCGCCGGTCGGGCGTTGGGTGGCGCGCCCACGGTTGAAAGCTGGAACGCTTATGTCTCTAGCCTTGCAACGCATCGCCCAAACGAACCAGCGATGTTGATCTCCATGTCGTTCAGCATGTTCCCGGAACTGCAAGCAGGTTGCGCGCAAGGCATGCGACATGCCATCTGCGATGCATTCCATAATCTACGCGCCACGCTCTCAGCGGACCCGGCCGTGACTGCGATGTATTACATCGCGGAAGCGGAACAGCGGGACAATGTCGCAAGCGTTGTGGACCCTATGCGGCGAGCACAAGCGTCTCCCCTCGGGCGTCATCCCGCCCTGGGTCAAGCATACGCCTTGGCTTTGCTGAAATTCGACGATCCGGCAATGGCGCAAGCGCGCCAAGCGCATCTGCCCACCGAGCCGCTTCCTCTTATGGCCGCAACGCTTCAGGCCTATCCCTACAACCCCGATTATTGGACCGACATCGCCGATTATTATGCCCAGGGCCTTCGCTGGGGAGAGGCGACCATGCTCTACGACGTCGCCTTTGCGCTGCCGATGCCTAGCGCGCAGCAAAACAATCCGTTGCTTGCCGCGCGTCGCGCTTTCCGTGCGCGATTGCGACACGATTTCCCCGATTACTCGCTCCCGTGATAGCCAACTGTTTCTAAAGAATATGAGCGTCCGCTCGCAAGGCGCGAGGTTCGAAGAAACCAACGCCAAGTCTTGTCTTTTTTTTAGGTAAACGCCCACAAAATGGAAAGTTCATAGCCACTTGGGGGAAGCGTAGCCCGCTCGACCACTCGCGGGGCAGTCATTCGGACCTGACCCGGCAGCGGCCGCTAACGGCGATTTGAAGGGCTAGGCAAATTGATTCATGCGGAAAGACTTGGATCAAATGCTATAGATCGTCGGCGTCGAGGACACTGATGGGAAAACTGATATCGATCATCTTCGCAGTAACCGTGCTGCAGGCCACATCGGCGTTCGCGCAATATGCGGCGCCCACCAATCTCGCCAACCCCGCCGCGCAATTGGCGGAGATGCTAACAATCTACGATGAAGCCTGCTTACAAGGTTTTCCGGACGATGGCGCAGTGCAGCGAACCATGACGGCGAGGAACGCCAGGCCCTTGTCGAGTGACGAGATCCGCACTTACCTGCACAATGACCCAGGCGCCGGCTGGCGGATCAATGGCGCCACAGCGCAGTTCATTGTGACGATAGAAGAGCCGCCCTTTCACGCCTGCGGCGTGCGGACAATGACTGCCACCGGCTTCGATGACCTTAAGCCTTATCGCGATCTGATTTCTCGCTTCGAATCCGATCGAGCATTTGTCGCGGTGCAACCAATGGACACCGTTCTCAGCAACCACGTCCACACACGACTAACCGGCGAACAGATCCAATCCGCTGATGGCGGTTTTGAAACGCTCATGGTGGTCACGGGTACGCCGGCGGAAGGTTACCGCGCGAATGGTCAAACTGGGACTGAGATCCGCTTCGTGCGCCAGTTTCAGCAGCGCCAATAAAGTTGGGCGTGGAAGCGTCGAAAGCTTCTAACTGATCGACTCCGCCGGTCGCGAAATGCGGCGACGCGGCAGAGCCTGGTGCGGGCATTCCGGCTCTGCAACGCGTGGGCAGAGAGTTAGACTCGCCGCCATTGCTAGACGACCTTCTCCGCTTGCCATTTGTCGACTTGTTGGCGCGCCTTGGCGGCGGGATCAGTCATCGCGTCGCCACCAGGCCGTTTGCCGGTGAGCTCGATCACATAGCCGTTGGGGTCGCGGAAATAGATTGAGTCGATCGTGCCGTGATTGGAAATGCCCCGGCACTCGATCCCGGCGCCTTTGCCCTTCGTGAGCCATGGCTGAAGATCGTCGTGAGGTATTTCCAGCGCGATATGCAGGTCGAAATCGCGTTGGGGCTTGAAATCGAATGGCTCACTCGGTTCTTCGAAGAATGCCAAGCAGGAGCCGTCGCCCATCGCGTAGAAGGAATGTAGCACCTTGGCTGCGCGGCCGCTCTTCGTAACGTTGATTTCGAACGCGTCGACTAAAGGCAGGCCGAGAAAATCCTCGTAGAATTTGCGCGTCTCCTCAGAGTCGCGGCAACGATAGGCGTTGTGGTGAAGACCTTTGATGCGCATCATGCCACCTCGACTTGATTGTTCCTTGAGGATGCCGCGATCGGTCATGACCTCGTTGGTCCTTGGCCCCGAATTTGAGTTTCTACATCTTGCCGATTCAGCGTCGGATTTGGGATAGCCCCTAAAATGCAGCCGACCAGGTCGGCCAGCAACGCTAAGCCATGAGCGTTATGTCTTGTCTCTAACGCGCCAGGTGCGAAGAGGCCACCGTTTCTTGGCGTCACTTGAACCACGAAAGCGCTTGGCCGCGCGACGTCCTGGGTGGCGCACATCCCGGTTCGCGTTCACAGAAATCAGACCAGCGTCCGCTCGCGCGCCAAAAACGCCAACAAGCCTTCGCGCTGCACGAGCGCCCACAATCGCGGCCTTCGCTGCAAAGGGCGCCCGCTGAACGCGGAAGAGGTTGAATTATGTAACTCCGAGATAGGGGGTCCAAGCCTATCTGAACTCGGGGCGAGTTGACACGATTGTAGTTATCCGCTTCGACCCACCCTGATTGAAGATCGCCTTTCTGCGATCACCGGTCTCAGCTTGCAGAATTTCGCAGGAGGCTGTGGCGGCAGAGATCGCGTGCTAGACCATCGCGCGCGTTAGGCCGAAAGACGGGAGCACCCAATGGCAACAACAAATCGTCAGATCGTTTTGGTCGCCACGCCTCAGGGCAAACTAGCGGAAGAACACTTCCGCATGATCGAAAGCGCGGCGCCGTCAGCCAAGGACGGAGAGCTCCTGCTCCGTGTGCGCTACATATCACTGGACGCGGCCAACCGCGCCTGGATGCAAGGCGCGACGTATCGCTCAGCGGTCGAAGCTGGGAACATAATGGCAGGCGGTGCGGTCGCAGAAGTGATCGAGGCGAAGACGCCAGGTTTCGCCCCCGGCGATCTCGTCTTCGCAGACACAGGTTGGCAGGACTACGCGGCGCTACCGGCAAAGGCGTGCGTGAAGTTGCCGAAACTAGAACCCATTACGCATCTGCTGAGTGTCTACGGCATTGCCGGTCTGACTGCTTATTTCGGCCTCTTGAGACTTGGCAATCCGAAGCCAAACGAGACCCTTGTTGTTTCCGCAGCTGCAGGCTCAGTCGGCTCTTTGGTCGGCCAAATTGCAAAGATAAAGGGTGCGCGCGTTGTCGGAATCGCCGGCGGCGCGTCGAAATGTGACTGGCTCACGCGCGCTCTGGGCTTCGACGCCGCGGTCGACTACAAAGCAGAACCGCTTTTCAAGGCGCTGAAAGCCGCAACGCCCAAGGGAATTGACATCTATTTCGACAATGTCGGCGGCGACGTCTTCGAAGCGTGTCTCTTCCAGATGAACAATCACGGCCGCATCGTCTGTTGCGGCGCAGTTTCACAATACGACAATGCGCCAGCGGCCCATGGCCCGCGCGGGGTTCCCGGCCTATTCGTCGTCAAGCGACTTGCAGTGAATGGCTTCATTGTCACCGACTATTATTCAGAACGCGACGCGGCAATCGCAGAGCTTCAGTCTTGGGTCGCATGTGGGAAATTGAAGGTTCAGGAAGACATCATGAACGGCCTTGAGTCGACGCCGCGCGCGCTGATTGGGCTTCTCGCCGGCGATAACCGCGGCAAACGGATGGTCAAGGTCGCCTAGCGTGGGTGTTTGCGCCGGTGATTGGACCGAGACGACCAGGCACTCGGTAATTGGCGTGACGGGACCCCGAGCGAACGCAATACAAGCCCTTCAACTCGCGTCGCGCATACCTCGCATCAAACTGGCTGCTTGCGCGCCCGGCATGGCTTCCATCTGCTCGTACAATGCAACGACGACTTCGCAATAGCGTCGCTCATGACCGGTGATGTCGGCGCCATTCGCGAGCAGGGCTACATCATTGCCCACAACCGCTCGCGTCGAGACACCGAGATTGGAAATAGCATCCGTAAGCGCTTTGCCAGTCAATTCGTTCTGTTGGGCGCTCATATCGACTTGGAAGGCGGCCTGCACGACAGCGAGCTCGCGAGTTCGCAGGTCTGCACTGATATACGGAGTAATGTCGCCAATGCCCTCGCCCATAAACATGGGTCGGCAGGTTTGCGGATGGCTAGTTGCAAGTTGCGCGAACTCAGCGCGCGAAATGTGGATAAGTTCGACGGTGTGGGCGTCATCCAGATGAGCGAGCCGTGGCTTCGCCGCTTCCAGCAATTGGGCGCGAACCACATTCACGAGGCTTGAGAAATCCTGCCCGGACCTTTCACCGGCGCTCAACCGAGCGACGAAGCCCCGATAAGAGACCGGGTCCGCCTGCTTCCACGACTGAACCAGAGGTCCGATGTCGCGGTTGGCCAGCAATTGCGCCTCAATGCTCGCGGGCGCGCTCGCTTGGTTTTCATAGAGCGTTACGCCGACACGGCCCCCAACGATGGCTGCTACAAGCGACACGATTGTGATAATGCCGCGCCGCCATTTCTCCGGCGCCAAGCGGCCAAGAACCATGGCGAGGAGAGAACCCAGCAACGCCCCTGCGCCACCGCCGACCGCCGCCCACACTATATCCATCGTGTTGCTCCCGTCCGATCGCGCCCCCTACTACTGCTCAGACTAGGGAGCGTCCATCCCAACGGATTCGGCGGCCTCGCTCCGCGTGTCTGAAACGGAGTCCCCGCTAACAGGGGGAGATGCGGCCCAGACTATAGTCGTTCAGTCGTCCGCAGCTCACATCACTGCAGTCACTTAGAAGGCAGAGCGCCGATAACGCGGCGCATGAGCGGCGCTCCGAAATCGACCCAGAGCCAGACCCCACCAATGAACGCAAGAAAGACGCCGACAACGGCCATGCGAAGAAGCGCCAAATGCGCCACAAAAATCGAGTCCCACAAAATATAGAGACCGCCCCCGAACATCGCAGCGGCCACCACGAAGCAGATGATCTGACGCATGCGCCCCTCCGCCCGGAGTTTCGCACAGTTCCCCAAGTTCGGCCATGTCCGAAATACGCTGGTCGGGAAGTCGCTGGGCCGTTTCAGACCTTCCTGCTTTTGTTAGGATGGTTGGCAAGACATCTTGTAGATTGGACGCATGTCGCTCAAACGGATGGACAACGTCGGAATCGTCGTCGACGACCTCGAAGGGACGATCGATTTTTTTCGCGAGCTCGGGCTTGAGCTGGAAGGGCGGGGCACGATCGAAGGAGAATGGGCCGGCCGTGTCACTGGCCTGGGAGATCAGCGCGTCGAGATTGCCATGATGCGCACGCCAGACGGCCACGGTCGGCTCGAACTATCTCGCTTTCTGACGCCCCCTGCCATCGCGGATCACCGTAACGCCCCAGTGAATGCTCTAGGCTATCTCCGCGTCATGTTCGCCGTGGATGACATCGACGAGACGCTTGAAAGGCTCCGCGGCCGCGGCGCGCAGCTCGTGGGAGAAGTAGTCCAGTATGAAGACGCCTATCGGCTCTGCTACATCCGCGGGCCTGAAGGGCTTCTCATTGGACTCGCCCAACAACTGAGCTGAGTCAGGAGAACTTGATCACTAAGGATTCCAGAAGCTCATGCCATCGGCGCCCTGCGTGGCTTTCCCCCAGGCGCCGACCGGCTCGCATTCTCCAGAGGTCAGAAAGGCAAGGGTTTCGGCATCATCGCCCGAAGCGCGGCAGATGATGCGGGCGCCGCCTGGCGTTCGCGCGATGACGACGCCGAACGTTGGCGCGCCGACGCGATCGTAGAACACGGTGTAAGTTTCGATGCTCGCAGGTCCCGCATAATCTTCGAGCAACGGGGGGACCGGGCCTCGCATGGCGTCAGCTTCGCCCTGCACGTCGAAACTGTGTAGCGGGACGTTGGGCGCCTCGCGCGACAAAATAATCGCATGATTGGTCGTGGCAAAGCCGCCGTTGGCGAACAAGAGGCCGTGACGACCTTCCTGCCTCATCCGAAGCACCATCGCGGCGACCGCGTGGCTCATGTAGTTGCCAACGGGGCCGCCCCCAAAGGTGAGTCCGCCGGACACCGTTGCTGGGCGGTCGGCGGGCCAGCCAAGGGCTCGTCGTGCGAGCTTAGGTATGCAAGGAAAACAAGAATAGAACTCCACGCAAGCGAGATCGTTGCGCGAGATGTTGTTGAACGTCAGCGTATTACGGATAACCGCCTCCATGCTGGAGGAGCGATCGAAGCGATCGCGGGCAAGAATGTCACCAGGCTCGCGCGCCGCAGCGCCTGCGCCAACGAAGATCAGTTGGTCGTCGGGTACCCGCATCGCCTTTGCTCTGGCGAGGCTAGAGACGATGAAGCCGGCGCCTTGGTTCACCGATGCGTTGGCAACCATCAGTTTTGTGTATGGGAAGGCGATCTGGCGATTGCTTGCCGAGCGCATGAGAATGTCGGCGGGGGCAAGAGGCCTGCGCAGCCAAGCATTGGGATTGTCGGCTGCGACGTGCGAGAAGAGCGACCAGATTTGTGCGGTCTCCTGTTGCGCGTCATCCAAGCTCTGGCCCCACGCGGCGCGACAGGCGTTTTCGTAGAGCGGATAGATATCGACCGGGGCGACGATCCCATAACGGCGCCGCAATGGCCTTGCGCCGCGCGCCGCTGCGCCGCGCACCACGTTTGTGGAACTCTCGCTGGCCTGCGCCTTTGCGAGCCGCGCTGCGGTTCGCAGAGCCTCGCCGCCGACGATTGCGCCGATCTCGATATCGCCGGCGGCTATGCGATCTGCCGCCTCATTCAACAAGAGGATCGGGCTGTCACCGCTTGGATAAGGTGTCTGGCGACAAACGCGCGGCGTAGCGCCAAGCGCCTCAGCCAGCCGTCTTGAGACATCGCCAAGATTTGGAAAAGAAAGCTGAGCCACCACTGCAAGTGAGTCGAGTTTCGCTAACCAGCCCCCGCCAGCGTCGTCGTCCGCTGCTTCCAGCGCCGCTTTCATCAAGTCGAACGAGTTCATACTATCGGCGTCGTTTTCGGTTCGATCGTTAATCTGGCCCACGCCGACGATTACCGGGATTCTGTTTTCGCCACTGCGCACTGTCTTACCTCTCACGCCTGAGGCAGCTGCCTCCCGCATTGTCGCCGCCAGGTACAACAGACCTAGAGGCGGCTCGCTCGTTGAAATTGTCAAACCGAGGGTCAAACTTCTGTTGCGAGCCTTGTCGCGCAAGGCGCGCGGCGACCCCGGAGAGATTTCACCTGCGCCCAAAATTCAAGAACTTATGCGAAAAACTGCCAAACACTGGGGTGTTATTTTTCAATGACTTGCGACGCCTGTGCCAACCCGTTTCCAGGCAGCGAACGCGCTCAAATTTTTAAGATGGCGCGCTTCCGAAGCGGGGGCATTTTTCGGAAGGTGCCAGCACTTCGGCAGCAGCCGATTTCAGACGTCCATTAGAGCGCACCGTTGGTAAGGGTGAGGTTGAGCGGGCGACGGGGCGTACGCCGCGTAAGGTCCTACGCCAGACACCGCTCGAGGCGAACATCCAGACCGGCAGAGCACCTAATTTGTAATCAGGTGGTCGGGTCAACGGCGCTAACATTTCGATTTTCCGGTTCGTTCACTAACCGATCAGGATCCGAATCCACGTAAAATCTACCGATGCGTGGTAGGGCGAACTTATCCTTGATAGCGAAGGGAAGTTACCGGGTAGATTGGTCGTCTCCATGAGAAACGGGCAACGCGTTGGCCTTGCCTTTTCGGGCGGCGGATCGCGCGCGATCGCTTTTCATCTCGGCTGCATGAAAGCGCTTAACGACTGCAAACTACTGGCCGACGTCGATGTTATCTCCTCGGTTTCGGGGGGCAGTGTCCTCGCCGCGCTCTATTGCTCGCGCGACGAAGACTTCGCCGCATTCGAAGCGCGTGCAAAAATACTGCTGAGCCAGGGGCTCATGGGCCGGATGTATGCGTCGATGTTCTCGTGTGAGGGCTTATGCGCGCTGCTTTCGACTGCGATTGCATTTCCGCTCGCTGTGTTCACAGGGCTCGTGCGTGCGCTTGCGTTGGCGTCTGCGCGGGGCCTGGATAGGAAGGGCGAAAGCGGCGCGGATCTTTCGTGGCGCGGTCTATCGTTGGCGTACGCGGACTGACGTGTTCGAGCGCGCACTGCGCTCAAGCGGTGTGTTCGGACGGCTGTCAATGCGCGATTTGGCGCCGCGCAGACCACATCTGGTCATCAATGCCGCGGACCTTCGCACTCAGACGGCATTCCGGTTCACGAGCGATCGTGCTGGCTCATGGCGTACCGGCACTGTTGCGGACCATGACTTTCGTTTGAGCGAAGCAGTGGCGGCGTCTGCTGCGTTTCCGGTCTTGTTGCCGGCTATCGATCGCACATTTAGATTCACCTTGGATGGCGCTACAGAGCGGAAACGCGTGCTGCTGACAGACGGGGGCATCTACGACAACCTCGGCGTCCAGGTCTTTGATCGCGACCGTCCCGCGAAATACGCCTTTGCAATAGAGCCGGTCGAAATCATAATCGCATGTATCGCCGAACCCGGTTTACCAAGCGGGGAGGACCTGCCGCAGTTCTTGGTCGCGCGTTTGCGATCGGCATTTTCGACCGTGCACCGCCAGCTCCATGTCGCCGGTTTTGCAACGCTGCACCTCTGGCTCACGACGGGTGCCATCCGCCACTTGATTATGCCCTACCTCGGGCAAGACGATGCCAAATTGCCGGCGGTCGAGGGCTTGCCCGCTCCCGCCGAGCTTGGCGCGCTTCGCGACTATCCCGTCGACTTCGACGCGATGCCGTCAGATGCGCTCGATTCACTCGTGCGCCGAGGTTATGAACAAACCCGATGGCTGTTATCGGCCTATATGGCCAACGAGGGCCTTACCTGGGACCGCCCTCAAGACGCGAGCTGAGTTTCGAAATCATCTCCGCGCCTCTTAGTGAAGAGGGACACGCCGCCACCCACGTTGGTGCAATAGACCTTTTGCGCGACGCGTTGGTAAACTTGCAGCGCCTGCGAATGCGGATGGCCATACTGGCTGTTGACGCCGCAGCTGATCAACACTGTATGGGGGTTAATGTTCAGCAGCGCCCCAGCGTGCACACCAGTACTGGATCCATGATGCGGGGCATCAAGCACATCCGCCCGCAACGCGTCGCCGAACAGTTCGGAAATTCGTTCCCATCGCCCGGTTTCGGTGTCGCCGGTGACCAGATAGGAAAGGCCGCCAGGCCCCAGGCTGGTGAGTTTTACGACCACGCTCGAATTATTTGAGTGATCCATGTCGTCGATGTGCGGCGAGAAAAGTTCGAACTCGAAGGCATTCGAAAGCCCGGACAACGCGCGAGACTGCACTTTATCGACGCGCACCGACACCCGATCCAGCGGATTACCGGTGCGCTGGCGGCGCGCGACATGCTTGTCGATGATCTTGAACGCGTCAGAAGCGCAATCAGTGTCCTTGTAGTAAGTGGGATACATTACCCAACGCGGATTATAGCGCGACAAAATTAGTTCGATGCCATCAGGGCTGCAATGATCAGAATCGAAGCCGGTGAGCATCAGTCCCGCAGCAGTCTGGTTGCGCATCGTCCGGTCAAGCTGCGCGATGATGCGTGCGCGGTGATCTTCGTCGCCCGGCAAAAAGGAATCGACGAATATTGCCTCACCCGCGTTGCGGGCGACAGCAAGGCCGCCTTGGCCAACATACACAGTGAGAATATCCATTGGCGTTCTTCTCGCCTTCAAACCTTGAGATCGAGTCGCCCCGCGCCGCCTCGGAAAATGTATTCGTTGAGGCGCCGCTCAACAGTGATGACGGCTTCGGCTGCGGAACGGAATTCAACGCCTTCGCCAACCGCGCCTTCTGCAGCGGCGGGCACGTTCTTGATCATGACATGGTAGCCGCTGCCGCCCTCGTTAGTCTCGGCGACCACCATGTCGATCGCCGAGCCGTCGATGAGCGCAAGCTTGCCGCGCCAATAGACGCCGCCCGTTTCCTTCGACATGAACGGCTTCAGTCCGGGCGCCAGCTCGGTCAGGAGCGCGCTGTCACGTGCGCGCAGATCATTACTCGCTGATGCAGGCGACGCGCCGTGCTGGCCGGATGCCACGTGCACATTCTGCATGGTCTCGCCGGTCGGCCAGATCACCGGCTTATCAACAATTGTCACGCGGCTTTGCGGCACCTCGTGTTCGCCGTGCTGATTGCGGGCCAATACGAAATGCTTGACAGCGTAGCGCCCGTCGCCGCGCCCGTTCAGCTTTTGGGTCACCAAGAGCGCGTAAAAGAAATCGGTGTTGTGGCTCTTGTGATTGACGGTGCGGTGATAGGTCTGTTTATCTCCGCCGGACAACGTGGGGAAGCCGTTGACGTGATGAGTGTGCCAGTTGCCGAGATGCTCCATCTCGGGATGGCGGTTCTCCAAGCCCCGGAACACGTTCTCTTGCCATTCGCCGTCTTGAAAGAAGCTGGTCGACGTACGGCGCGCACCGGGACCAGGTTCAATCACGCCAGTGAGGGTGATGGTCAGATT
>JACXTT010005689.1_pt1 | contig 18025 bp, 15 predicted proteins | sample 9270951 | NCBI WGS metagenome assembly JACXTT01 (sample SAMN15532306, study PRJNA645909) | rock metagenome | isolation source: weathered quartz diorite | place: Puerto Rico | collected 2017-06-21 | reverse complement strand
GTGCTCGCCTGGGGGACTTCCTCGGCGGGGCACGGCACGCAGTTGGGCTTGTCCGCGGGGCAGCACACCGCCACGGCGCAATGGGGTGGAGGGGCGCACACGAGGCCGCCCGCGCACTCGCTGCGGTGCGAGAAGTTGTCCAGCTGGCAGCGCTCGCCTTGGGCGCGCGTGCAGCCCGCGAAGGCCGCTGCCAGCAACGCGCACCGCGCCGACCACGAAACGGTTCGTTCCATCGCCGTCACTCTCTGCCTCTCGGCATTCAGAAGGTGTCGAGTTGGCGCCGCCGCGCCTAAGAAGAGTGTGCGCCGCGCGTCAAGAATCCATCAGACGTTGACGTTTCCTTGATGGCATCGACACCAACCCTGACGGCTTCCTTCGCGGGGCCGGGGCACACTTCGGGTGAGGGTGCCATGGCGCCGAATTACCGACGTGCCGCTCCCGTCCCCGAGCCGGAGCCCACGCCGCCGCTGCCGCGCGGCGAGCTCGGGCCGCTCCTCGTCGTGCTGTGGCTCGCGAGCATGGTCCGCAGCTATCTCGGCTGGGCGCACGGGGAGTCGCTCGGTCGCGAGCTGTTGCTCGCCGCGGTGATGGCGCTGGTGTTGCCGCTCGTGTCGGTCCGCGAGCTCCGCGACTACATCTCGTTTCGCCGCGAGGTTCATGCAGCACGCAAGCGGGTTGCTCGCGTCACGCGCACGCTTTGAATACGCGCATACCCTAAATCGTGCCCCAATTTATCGGAAAAAATGCCGCGGCGAAGCCGCGGCGGTTGTAAATCGGCGGTGATTCGCGTGCGCGAATCACGCTCGCCGATTTAGACTGGCGCGGTGAACATCGCGTACTTCTTGACGCCCAAGGCGCACGTCGCGTGGATCCCGCTGCGCTCGACCATGCGCCAGGCGCTCGAGCGCATGGAGGCGCACCGTTACGCCGCCGTGCCGCTGCTCGATGACGAGGGCCGTTACCTTGGAACGCTCACCGAAGGCGACCTCTTGTGGTTTTGGAAACACCACAGCGAGATGACCTTCCACGACACCGAGCAAGTTCGGCTCGAGGACGTGCCGCGCAACGGGCGCGCGGTGTACCCGGTGAGCATCGACGCCGAGATGGAACAGATCTTCTCGCTGGCCGCGTCGCAGAACTTCGTGCCGGTGGTCGACGGGCGCGAGGTGTTCATCGGCATCGTGCGGCGCGCGTCGATCCTCGAGTACTTGGTGGCGCGCTTGCACGGGAAAGATCCGCGCGCGTCGAGCCGTGGCACGGGCGAACCGCCGCCCGACGCCTGAACGGCGCCCGGCCGAGCTCGAAAGCTTTCGAGATCCTGGCGCCGCCCGCGCCCGGATTTACGACTTCCTTATTCGGAGCAACCTAGGTTGCCGTCGTGGAGATCCGAATGGACGTGTGGTTTCTAGCGCTGGCTGCCGCGTTCTTCGCGCTGACTTGGGGGCTCGTGCGGCTGTGCGAGAAGGTCGGCTGAGCGAGGGACGATGACGACCTACTATTGGATCGGCGGGATCGTGTCGCTCGCGCTGTTTGGTTATCTCTGCGTGGCGCTCCTGAAACCGGAGTGGTTGTCGTGACCACGATGGGCATCGTGCAGCTCGTGCTGTACGTCGCGGTGCTGCTCGCGCTCGCCAAACCGCTCGGCGACTACATGGCACGCGTCTACGAGGGCAAGGCCACCACCATGCACAAGCTGTGCGGCCCGGTCGAGCGCTGGATTTACCGCCGCATGGGCGTCGGCGCCGACGACGAGATGGACTGGAAGAGGTACGCGCTCGCGATGCTGATCTTCAACTTCGTCGGCATCGCGGTCGTGTACCTGGTGCTGCGCACGCAGCCCGCCGCGTTCCTCAACCCGGAGAAGCTGCCGCCCACGAGCCCAGACCTCGCCTTCAACACCGCGGTGAGCTTCGGCACGAACACCAACTGGCAGTCGTACGCCGGGGAAGCGACGCTCAGCTACGGGTCGCAGATGATCGCGCTCACCGTGCAGAACTTCGTGTCGGCGGCGGGCGGCATGGCGTGCCTGGTCGCGCTGATCCGCGGCATCGCGCGCAAGCGGACCGAGACGCTCGGCAGCTTTTGGGTCGACATGGTGCGGAGCACGCTCTACGTGCTCTTGCCGCTGTCGGTGGTCGTGGCGCTCCTGTTGGTGTCGCAGGGGGTCGTCCAGAGCTTCGACGCCTATCACCACGTGCCGCTCCTCGATCCGACCGCCGGGGCCGACGGCGCCAAGGTCGTCGATCAGCTGATCCCGATGGGCCCGGCCGCCTCGCAAATCGCCATCAAGCAGCTCGGGACGAACGGCGGCGGCTTCTTCAACGTCAACTCGGCGCACCCATTCGAAAACCCCACGCCGCTGGCGAACTTCGTCGAGCTTTTGTCGATCCTGCTGATCGCCGCCGCGCTGTGCCACACGTTCGGCAAGATGGTCGGCGACGCGCGCCAGGGCTGGGCCATCCTCGCCGCGATGACGGTGATCTTCGTGGTGTTGCTGGCGGTGTGCGTCGGCGCCGAGCAGGCCGGGAACCCGGCGTTTCGCGAGCTCGGCGTCGATCAGGCGGCGTCCGCGCTGCAAGCCGGCGGCAACATGGAAGGCAAGGAGGTGCGCTTCGGCATCGCCAACTCCGCGCTATGGGCCACCGCCACCACCGCGGCGTCCAACGGCTCGGTCAACGCCATGCACGACTCGTTCACGCCGCTCGGCGGGATGGTGCCGATGTGGCTCATCCAGCTCGGCGAGGTGATCTACGGCGGAGTGGGCTCGGGCCTGTACGGCATGCTCATGTTCGTCATCGTGGCGGTGTTCATCGCCGGGTTGATGGTGGGCCGCACGCCGGAGTACCTGGGCAAGAAGATCGAAGCCTACGAGATGAAGATGGCGTCGATCGCCATCCTCGTGCCGCCGGTGGTGGTGCTGGTCGGCGCGGCCGTGGCGTGCACGACCGAGTGGGGCTTGAAGGGCCTCGCCAACCCCAAGGCGCACGGCTTCAGCGAAATCCTGTACGCGTTCTCGTCGGCCGGAAATAACAACGGCAGCGCGTTCGGCGGGCTCGGCGCCAACGAGCCGCACTACAACACCGCGCTCGGCGTCGCGATGTTGTTCGCGCGCTATTGGGTCGCGGTGCCGGCGCTGGCGGTGGCCGGCTCGCTGGCGAAGAAGAAGCTCGTCCCGGCCGGGCCGGGCACGCTGCCGACCCACACCCCGCTGTTCGTGTTGCTCATCGTCGGCACGGTGGTGCTGGTCGGCGCGCTCACCTTCGTGCCGGCGCTCGCGCTCGGGCCGATCGTCGAGCACTTGGAGCTGACGCGATGAACGCGGTGAAGGCGAGCAAGCCGCGCGAGCGCGCCGAGCTCGAGGCGGGGCGCGGGACCAAGGCGCGTCCGCTGTTCGATCCGGCGATCGTGCGGCGAGCGATCGCCGCGAGCTTCGTGAAGCTCGATCCGCGCCATCAGCTGCGCAACCCGGTGATGTTCGTGGTCGAGGTCGGCAGCTTCATGACCACGCTCCTGTTCCTTCACGCGCTCGTCGGCCGCGGCGAGGGGACGCCCGGCTTCATCGGGGCGATCAGCGCGTGGTTGTGGTTCACGGTGCTGTTCGCGAACTTCGCCGAGGCGATGGCCGAGGGCCGCGGCAAGGCGCAGGCCGACACGTTGCGGTCGGCGCGCAAGGACATCCAGGCGGTGAAGCTCGCCAGTGCCAGCCGCGACGCGAAGCAATCGCGGCTAAGCGCCGCCTCGTTACGCAAGGGCGACGTCGTGCTCGTCGAGGCGGGCGGGTTCATCCCCGGCGACGGCGAAGTCGTCGAAGGCGTGGCGTCCGTCGACGAGAGCGCCATCACCGGCGAGAGCGCGCCGGTCATTCGCGAGAGCGGCGGCGATCGCAGCGCCGTCACCGGCGGTACGCGCGTGCTCTCGGACTGGCTGGTCATCCGCATCAGCGCCAATCCCGGCGAGTCGTTCCTCGACCGGATGATCGCCATGGTGGAGGGCGCCAAGCGCCAAAAGACGCCCAACGAGATCGCGCTCGACATCTTGCTGGCCGCGCTCACCATCGTGTTCTTGCTCGCGTGCGCCACGCTCTTGCCGTACTCGCTCTACAGCGTGAAGGCCGCCGGGCAGGGCACGCCGGTCACCATCACCGTGCTCGTGGCCCTGCTGGTGTGCCTCATCCCCACCACCATCGGCGGCCTGCTGTCGGCCATCGGCATCGCTGGGATGGACCGCATGATCCAGGCGAACGTCATCGCCATGTCGGGCCGCGCGGTCGAGGCCGCCGGCGACGTCGACGTGCTGCTCCTCGACAAGACGGGCACCATCACGCTCGGCAATCGCCAGGCCACCGCCTTTCTTCCCAGCGCCGGCATCACCGAGAGCGCGCTCGCCGATTGCGCGCAGCTGTCGTCGCTCGCCGACGAGACCCCCGAGGGCCGCAGCATCGTGGTGCTCGCCAAAGAAAAGCACGGCCTTCGCGAGCGCGACGTGAGCGCGCTCGGCGCCACGTTCGTCCCGTTCACGGCGCAGACGCGCATGAGCGGCGTCGATCTCGACGGGCGGCAAATCCGCAAGGGCGCGATGGACACGGTGCAGAAGTACGTCGAGATGACCGGCGGCACGGTGCCCGGCGACGTGAAGGCCGCCGCCGAGAAAATCGCCAAGGCGGGCGGCACGCCGCTGGTCGTCGCGGAGAAGACCAACGGCAGCTCGCGCGCGCTCGGCGTGATCCAGCTGAAGGACGTCGTCAAAGGCGGCATCAAGGAGCGCTTCCTCGAGCTCAGGCGCATGGGCATCAAGACGGTGATGATCACCGGCGACAACCAGCTCACCGCCGCGTCGATCGCCGCCGAGGCCGGCGTCGACGACTACCTCGCCGAGGCCACGCCCGAGGCGAAGCTCAAGCTCATTCGCGAGTACCAAACGGGCGGGCGGCTCGTGGCGATGACCGGCGACGGCACCAACGACGCGCCCGCGCTGGCGCAGGCCGACGTGGCGGTGGCCATGAACACCGGCACGCAAGCCGCTAAAGAAGCCGGCAACATGGTCGACCTCGACTCGAACCCGACCAAGCTCATCGAGATCGTCGAGATCGGTAAGCAGCTCTTGATGACGCGCGGCTCGCTCACCACCTTCAGCCTCGCCAACGACGTCGCGAAATACTTCGCCATCATTCCGGCGGCGTTCGCGTCGACCTATCCGGCGCTCGGCCGGCTCAACGTCATGCGCCTCAACCCGGCGAGCGCGATCATGAGCGCGGTGATCTTCAACGCCATCATCATCGTGCTGCTCATTCCGCTGGCGCTGCGCGGCGTGAAATACCGCGCGGCCGGCGCCGAGGCCGTGCTCCGCTCGAACCTGCTCATCTACGGGCTCGGCGGCCTGGTTGCGCCGTTTCCGGGCATCAAGCTCATCGATCTGGCGCTCAACGCGCTCGGCCTCTTCTGAGGAGTCGCAAGCAATGCTCGCCCAACTTCGACCCGCGCTCGTCGCGCTCGCGCTCCTCACGCTGCTCACCGGCGTGGTCTATCCGCTGCTCGTCACCGGCGTGGCGCGCGCGCTGTTTCCGAGACAGGCGTCGGGGAGCGTGGCGCGGGCGGCAGACGGTAAAGAGGTCGGCTCGGTGCTGATCGGCCAGCCCTTCTCGGATCCCAAATATTTCTGGAGCCGGCCTTCGGCGACGACGCCGGCTTACAATGGCGCATCGTCGAGCGGATCGAACCTTGGACCGACCAACCCCGCGCTCGTGGAGGCGGTAAAGCAGCGCGTGGCCGCGTTGCGCGCCGCCGATCCCGGCAACACCGCGCCGGTGCCGGTCGATCTGGTCACCGCGTCGGCGAGCGGGCTCGACCCCGACATCAGCCCCGCCGCCGCGAGCTATCAAGCGGCCCGGGTCGCGCGGGCGCGCGGCGTCGATCCCGCCCAGGTGGACGCGCTCGTCGCGGCGTTCACGCAACCGCGCCAATTCGGCGTCTTGGGCGAGCCGCGCGTGAACGTCCTCGCGCTCAATCTCACCTTGGACGCGCTACCATGAGCGCGTCGTGAGCGACGACCGGCCCGACCCTGACGAGCTCCTCGAGCGCGTGACCGCCGCGGAGCGCAGAGACAAGCGCGGCAAGCTCACCGTGTTCTTCGGCATGGCGCCGGGCGTGGGCAAGACCTTCCAGATGCTGCTCGAGGCGAGCCACCAGCGCGACGTGGAGGGGCGCGACGTGGTGGTGGGCATCGTCGAGACGCACGGCCGCTTCGAGACCACCACCATGCTCGCCGGTTACGAGCAACTGCCGCGCCGCAAGGTGCCCTACCGCGGCGCGAGCCTCGACGAGTTCGATCTCGACGCGGCGCTGGCCCGCAAGCCGAGCCTGTTGCTCGTCGACGAGCTGGCGCACACCAACGCCGAGGGGTCGCGCCACCCCAAGCGCTGGCAGGACATCGACGAGCTGCTCGCCGCGGGCATCGAGGTGATGACCACGCTCAACGTCCAGCACCTGGAGAGCGTCAACGACATCGTGGCGCAGATCACCGGCGTCACGGTGCGCGAGACGGTGCCGGACTCGGTGATCGATCAGGCCGACGAGGTGAAGCTGGTCGACTTGCCGCCCGACGAGCTGCTCGAGCGGTTGCGCGAGGGAAAGGTGTATTTGCCGGCGCAGGCCGAGCGCGCCATCGAGAATTTCTTCAAGAAGGGCAACCTCATCGCGCTGCGCGAGCTGGCGTTGCGCAAGACCGCAGAGCGCGTGGACGCCGAGATGCAGGCGTGGCGCCGCGCGCACGGCATCGAGAAGATCTGGGCGGCGCGCGATCGCATGCTGGTGTGCATCAGCCCGAGCCCGTTCTCGGCCAACCTGCTGCGCGTCGGCCGCCGCATCGCGTCCGGGCTGCGCGCCGCGTGGTACGCGGTGTACGTCGAGACGCCGGTCACGATGCGCCTGCCGGCGGGGGATCGCGCGCGCCTCTCCGAGAACTTGCGGCTCGCCGAGCGGCTCGGCGCCGAGACGGTCACGCTCACGGGCGACGACGCCGCCCAAGCGATTCTCGCGTTCGCGCGCGAGCAGAACGTCACCAAGATCGTGGCGGGCAAGCCGCGGGCGCGGGGGCTGCGCGGCCGGTTGCGCACCAGCTTTCTCGACGAGCTGATCCTCGGCAGCCGCGACATCGACATCTATGTCACGGCTGGCATGGAGGACGCGACCGGTGAACGTCCCGCGGCGTCTGCCGTCGCGGTTCAGGCACCAGCGCCTCCCGCGGGCGCCGACGGCTACGTCGTGTCAGCGCTGGTGGCGTCGATCGTCACGCTCGTGTCGTGGCTGTTGTTCGGGCGCGACCAGCTCGCCGACGTGGCCATGTCCTACGTGCTGGGCATCGTGCTCGTGTCGATGCGCTTCGGGTTTCGCGCGTCGCTGGCCACCGTGCTGGCGAGCGTGCTGGCGTTCGATTTTTTCTTCGTGCCGCCGTACTTCACCTTCAGCGTCTCGGACTTGCGGCACATCGTGACGTTCGCGGTGATGCTGGTGGTGGGCGTGGTGATCGCCGGGCTCACCCAACGCGTGAAAGATCAGGCGCTCGTGGCGCGCACCAGCGAGCGGCGCACGGCGCTCTTGTTCGCGATGAGCCGAGACCTCGCGCACGCGCCGACGCAAATCGACATGATCCGCGCGGCGAGCCGCCACCTCGAAGACGTGTTCGACGCACGCGTGACGGTGTTCGTGCGCGCCGGCGATGACGACCCGCGCTGCAGCTACGCCACGCCGGGCTTCGAGCCGCCGGTCGACAAAGAGCTCGGCGTCGTGCGCTGGACGTGGAGCAATCGGCGCGAGGCCGGTGCCGGCACCGACACCGTGCCCGGAGCGACCGGTCTCTACCTGCCGCTCGCCACCAGCGCGCCCGAGCGCCGCGTGCTCGGCGTCCTCGGGCTATTTCCGAGCGACGCGATGCGCCTGGCGGATCCCGAGCAACGACGCCTCGCGGACGCGCTCGCCGGACAGCTGGCGAGCGCGATGGAACGCGTGGAGCTGGCCGAGGAAGGGCAACGGGCGCGGCTGAAGATGGAGGCCGAGCAGCTGCGCAGCACGCTGTTGAGCTCGGTGTCGCACGACCTGCGCACGCCGCTCGCGGTGATGAAGGGCGCGGCGAGCACGCTCAGCGTGGATCACGCCGCGCTCGCGCCGGATGCGCATCGCGAGCTGTGCGAGACCCTGCTCGACGAGATCGACCACCTCGAGCGGCTGGTGCGCAACCTGCTCGACATGACGCGCATCGAATCGGGGGCGGTCGAGCTGCACCGGCAATGGCATTCGCTCGAAGAGACCGTGGGCGGCGCGCTCGATCGCGTGGAGGCGCGCCTCGCGGGGCACGAGGTCACCACCGACGTGCCCGGCGATCTGCTGGCATCGTTCGACGAGGTGCTGATCGAGCAACTGCTCGTGAATCTGCTCGAGAACGCCGCCAAGCACACCGCACCCGGTACGCCCATCGAGGTGCGCGCGGAGCGCAACGACGGCGGGGTGACCGTCGAGGTGGCCGATCGCGGCCCCGGTATCCCGCCCGGCGACGAGGAGCGCGTGTTCGAGAAGTTCCACCGCGGCCGGGCCGAGGGGGGTGCGGCCGGGGTCGGGCTCGGCTTGGCGATCTGCCGCGCGATCGCCACGGCTCACGGCGGTCGCATCTGGGCCGAAAACCGCCCCCGCGGGGGGGCGTCGTTCAAGGTGGCGTTGCCTTCTCAGGGCGAGCCGCCCAAGATCGAGCCGCCCGAGGTCGGCGAAGACAGCGAGCGAGCAGGCGAGGTTGCGGCCAAGATGAACGCGCACGAGGAGCGAGCATGACCGCGCACGGACCGGTCGTGCTGGTCATCGAAGACGAGCCGCAGATGTTGCGCTTCTTGCGGGCGTCGCTAGGCACCCACGAGTACCGCGTGTTCGAAGCCACGAGCGCGCATGACGGTCTGGCGCAAGCGGCGGCGCGCGCGCCCGAGGTGATCCTGCTCGACCTGGGCCTTCCCGACATGGACGGCCTCGAGGTGACGCGCCAGCTGCGCGACTGGAGCAAGACGCCCATCATCGTGATCAGCGCGCGCGGGCGAGACGAGGACAAGATCAAGGCGCTCGATGCCGGCGCCGACGACTACCTCACCAAGCCCTTCAGCGTCGGCGAGCTGCTGGCGCGCATTCGCGTGGCGCTGCGGCACGCCGCCGACGCGCCGGGCCAAGACGCGCCGAGCTTCGCCGTCGGCGACATCCGCGTGGATCTCGCGAAACGCCAGGTTTTTCTCGGCGACACCGAGGTGCACCTCACACCGACCGAATACCGCTTGTTGGCGCTGCTCGTGCGGCACGCTGGCCGCGTCGTCACGCACCGCCAGCTGTTGAAGGACGTGTGGGGACCGACCTACGTCGAGCACACCCAATATCTGCGCGTGTTCATGGGCCAGCTGCGCCACAAGCTCGAGCGCGATCCGGCGCGCCCCAAATATCTGCTCAACGAGCCCGGCGTCGGCTACCGGCTGAAGCTGCCGGCGTGACGCGTCCGGAACCCGCGAAGCGGGGACGGACGCGCTCGCCCTCCGTCGTCGAGAACGTGCCAACGCAGGCCCGACGGGCCGTCACGCCCGGAAGTGCTCGCACGCGCGCGCGGTCGCCTCGTCGAGCGGGAAGTAGCTCTCGATGGACAGCTCCTCGAGGGTCACGTCGTGGGGCGCGTTGAACACGGTCAGCGTGGTCAAGAACGCGAGCTCGAGATCGTCGCGCTTGAGGCGAAAGGTCAGCACCGGATCGCTCGCTTTCGAAAAATCCGGCTGGCGCCAGGACTCCGGCACGTCGGGATATTCGAACAGCGAGCGCATGAGCGCGACGAGCGCGCGATCGTTCGGCCGCATCAGCGTGTCGCGATGGAGGCGCGCGACCAGCCCGTGCGCGACGCGCTCCCAATCCACGAGGAAGGGGCGCGCGAAACGAGGATCGAACAGCAGCGCGAACACGTTGAAGCGCGCGGGCAGCGCGCTCGGATCGGCGACGAAGCGGCCGAGCACGCGCGTGGCGGCCTGGTTGGTCCGCAGCACGTCGTAGTGACGATTGAGCACGGTGAGCGGAAACGGCTCGTGTTGCGCCAGCATGCGCTCGATCGCGCCGGCGACGCTGGGCGGAAGACCGCCGTCGATGCTCGGCTCGGCAAACTCGGGCGGAAAGCCGGCCGCGCGCAACAGCTCGTTTTGATCGCGGAGCGGCACGTTGAGCGTCGCGCCGAGGCGCAGCACCATGTCGCGGCTGGGCGCGGCGCGGCCGGTCTCGAGGAAGCTCAGATGGCGCGTCGACACTTCGGCGGCCAGCGACAAATCGAGCTGGCTCGAGCCGCGGCGCGTGCGCCAGTGCCGGAGCAGCGCGGGAAAGAGGCGCGTTTCCATACCGGCATTCTAAGTCGCCGCCGGCGGCTTCACGATTCGGAACGACCAGCGCCGGGCCGTTACCCGTGGAGGTAATTGCCGCGCCGTCGCGTCGCACCCACCTTGCGGCCATGCCAAATGATCTCCCGCGCATCACCCCCGCGAACGAGCGCGAGGCCGCCCAGGCCTTCGCGAAGCCCCATGCTCACGTCGAGGCGGGCGATGCGCGCCTCGCTTACTGGCGGTTCGGAGCGGGACCGGACGTCGTGTTGATCCACGGTTGGCCGCTGCATTCGGCGACGTTTCGGCGCATCGTGCCGGCGCTGGCGCGCTCGTTCACGCTTCACTTGTTCGATCTTCCCGGCGTGGGCCACAGCGTGACCCGCGCCGCCATCGGCTTCGAGACGCACGCCGACGCGCTGCGGCGGGCGATCGACGCGATCGGCCTGGAGCGGTTCGCGCTCCTCGCCCACGACAGCGGCGGCGTGGTGGCGCGCCTGTTGGCGGTGGATCCGCGCGTGCGTGGGCTGGTGCTCGCGGGCACGGAGATTCCCGGCCACCGGCCGCCGCTGTTCGAACACTACGTGCGCTTGGCGAAGCTGCCGGGGTTCTTTTCCATCTTGCGCGCCACGCTGCGCGTCGGATTTCTACGGCGGTCCGCGCTCGGCTTCGGCGGCTGTTTCAGCGACGCGCGTTACACCGACGGCGAGTTCGGCGACTGGTTCGTGCGCCCGCTGCTTCGCTCGCGCGCCGCCGGTGACGGGCACTTCGCGCTGTTGCGCGCGCTCGACTTTTCCTTCATCGACGCGCTCGCCGACGTGCACGCGCGCACCCGCGCCCCGGTCCTGTGCATCTGGGGGAGCCGCGACCCGTTCTTTCCGATCGCCAAGGCGCGGCAGATGTTGGCCGGGTTCGGCGGCCGCGCCGAGCTGGCGGAGATCGCCGGCGCCAAGCTGTTCGCGCACGAAGATCACCCCGACGCGTTCGCCGGCCACGCCGTGCCGTTTCTCGCCGGCTGCTTCGCAACCGCCAGCACGAGCGCGACGGAGCGCGCCGCCATCGCCGTCAATGAGCCCGGTGTGCGCTCGCGCTCGCGGCTGCCGGCGTGACCGCGCCCGACGCGGCCGGCGCCGCGCTCGACTCCAGCGGCGCGACCGCCGGGACGGCGGTTTTTGGCGGCGAGGTGTCGGGCCACTTGAGCCCGGAGATCGTCGACAAGAGCTTGTCGTCGCCGGCCTTCTGCTTTTCGTTCATCTGCAGCTTGTCGTAAGCGGCCTTCGCCTCCTCGATCTTGTGGTGCGCCTCGTGCAGCTCGCCCCGCGCCGAGGCGAAGGCCCACGCGAGGATGGCGACGCTCACGGCGCCGAACAAACACGACGCGAGCCACGCCGGCCGTGCGCCGAGCAACAGCGCGATGGCGCACAACACCGTGCCGAACTCCGCGCACAAAAGGGCCCACTCGTAGTGCTCGGCCGCCTCGGAATAGGCGTGCACCGCGGGCGCGTAGGATTCCGCCCACTCGTGCACCTTTTCGCGCTCCTCGGTGTAGTCCCTCACCAGCTCGATGAAGCGGCGCACGTCCTCTTCGGTGGGGATCACCGCGTTGAGCACTTGCGACGTCTCGAGGCGCGCCGCGCGAATGGCGGCCGCGTTGGCCTGGCTGGCCGGATCGGCTTCGAGCTTGGCAATTTCGCCCTCGGTCTTCTCGAAGCCCGGGATGTCGGCCGGCAGCACCGCTTTGAGCATCTGCAGCTGCGACAAAAGCATGCGGTGCTTGTTGGCGACCGCCTGGTCGCGACCCTCGATGCCGTTCTGCTCGACCATGGTCGCGACCAGCTCGGTGCGTGAGCCGCCCAGCACCGCGGAGCACAGCGCCATCACCACGCCGAGCGTTGCCATGGTCATGCCGACGTACTTGCCGATGCTTTTCTTGCCGTCGTCGTGGCCGTGGCCGTCGTGCGTGGCGTGGGCGGCGTGCTCCATTTCTTCGTGCAGCGAATGGCTCATCTCGCGTGGTGCTCCGTTTGGTTCCGGTCACAGATCGAATTGCGTGCCGATCTCCACGACCTGGGTTTCGGGCAATCCGAAGTCGTCGCTCGGGCTGTGCGCGTTGCGGCTGAGGAGCGCGAACACCGGCTCGGTGATGCGGCCCATGCGGCCGCGCTCGGTGACCACCAGCGTTTCGCGGCCGAGCAGGTAGGTGAGCTGGTCGGCCGGCGTGTCGTCGCCGAGCAACACGAGCGCGCGCGCCACGGCATCGGGCACGAGCGGCACCTCCATGAACCCGTAGTGCAGCGTGGCGCGCGACACCCCGTGCCCGATGCGCTCCACCTGCACGCGCGCCTCGGGATCGACGTGCGGCACGTGCTCGGTGCGCACGGTGGCGAGCAGCACTTTTTCGGGGACCGTGCCGAGGTGTGCGACGAGGCGCGCCAGCACCGGCGGAACGCCCTCGGACTGCGAGGACAACACGACCGCCGCGCCGCGCGAGCGGGCCAGGCGCCCGGCGGAGAGCTCGTCGAGCAACGGCTCGAGCGGCGGCGACTGACGCGCGAGCTCCTCGCCGAGGTACGAGCGCCCGACGCGCCAGCTCACCATCGCGACCGTGAAACCGACCCCCACGGCGAACGGCAGGTAGCCGCCGTCGAAGAACTTGAGGGCGTTGGCGATCACGAACGGGACGTCGAACGACAGAAACAACAGCGTCACGGCGCCGGCCCGCGCGCGCGACCAGCCCCACGCCTGCCGCGTCACCTCGTAGAAGACGAGCGAGGTGATGGCCATCGTGCCGCTCACCGCCAGCCCGAACGCGGCCGCGAGGCGCGACGACTCGCGGAACACCAACACCAGCAAGATGCAGGCGACCGCCAAGAACCAGTTGAGCAGCGGCAGGTAGATCTGCCCTTCGGCGTGACCGCTGGTGTGCTTGACGCCGACGCGCGGAAAGTAGCCGAGGCGCACCGCTTGGTGGGTGAGCGAGAAAACGCCCGAGATGAGCGCTTGCGAGGCGATCACCGTGGCGGCGCTGGCGAGCACGACCGCCGGATAGATCCACGGCCCGCGCGGCAAGAGCGCGTAGAACGGCGTGCTCGCGGCCTCGGGATGAGCCAACAGCGCCGCGCCTTGGCCGAAGTAACAGAGCAACAGCGCCGGAAATACCAACAACAGCCAGGCGCGGCGCACCGGGAGCCGCCCGAAATGACCCATGTCGGCGTAGAGCGCCTCGCCGCCGGTGACCGCGAGCACGACGCCGCCCAGCACGCGGAATCCGCGGAAGCCGTTGTGCGCGAAGAAGCGCACGCCGTGCCGCGGCGAGATCGCGCCGAGGATCTCCGGGTGGCGCGCGATGTTGACCGCGCCGAGCACGCCGATGCTCGCGAACCACAGGATCATCACCGGCCCGAACAGCTTGCCGATGCCGCCGGTGCCGCGCGACTGCACCGCGAACAGGCCGACCAGCACGAGCACGGTGATAGGAACGATCCACGCGTGGAACCGGTCCGTGGCGACGTCGAGGCCCTCCATCGCGGACAGCACGGAGATGGCCGGGGTGATGATGCCGTCGCCGAACAAGAGGGCCGCGCCGGCGATCACCAGCGCCGCGATCACGCCGATGCGGCCAGGCTTGCGCACCTTCTCGGGCACGAGCGCGAGCAGCGCCATGATGCCGCCTTCGCCGTGGTTGTCGGCGCGCATCAAGAAGGCCAGGTATTTCACCGTGACCACCATGGTCACCGACCACACGATCAGCGACACGACGCCGAACACGTTGTCGCGCAGCGCAGCGACGCCGTGCTTGCCGGTCAAGCACTCCTGAAGGGTGTAGAGCGGGCTCGTGCCGATGTCCCCGAACACCACGCCGATCGCGCCGATCACGCACTGAACCATGCTGGCCTGCACCGCGGAGCGCGGCTTGGCGGCGACCGCCGGTGCGGCGCGGTAGCTCCCTGACGCGGCGGCCTGGCTCACCCGACCGAGGTACCATAGGCCGTGTAACGAATTCGTAAGGACGCCGAGCCAAGGATTTCCAATGGTTGCGCGCAAGCGGGGCGTCGGGGTCTTGCGCCGTGGCGCGCCAGGGATTATTAGTTACTGGTCGTATGATAAATAATTCGCGGTGGCTCGGCCTGGCGGCGGTGGCGGCGCTGCTCGCCGGGGGCTGCCGCACGCGCCACATCGAGGCGGAGCGCTACCTGCAGGGCACGGTCGAGCTCGACGAGCGCGTGCTCGGCTTCGAGGTCGCCGGCCGCGTCAAGACGCGCCCCGTGCACCGCGGTGAGAGCATCAGGCCGGGGCAGGTGCTCGCCACCCTCGACGACGAAGTCGCCAAGACCGAGCTCGACGCCAGGAGCGCCGACGCCGCCGCCGCCGAAGCGCAGAAGCGGCTGGTCGAGGCCGGCAATCGCCCCGCGCAGATCCGCGCGACCGAGGCGCGGGTGCGCGCCGCCAAGGCCAATGAAGACATGCTGCGCCAGAGCTTGGGCCGCGAAGAGAAGCTGCTCGAGCGCGGCGCCAGCACCAAGGCGGCCGTCGACGATCTCGCGGCGCAAGTGCGCGCCGCGCTGGCCAACCGCCAAGCCGTCGAGCAAGAGCTCGCCGCGCTGCGCGAGGGCGCCCGGCCGCAAGAGATCGAGAGCGCCCATGCGCGCGCCGAGGCCGCCAAGAAGACCGAGGCGCTGGGCAAGGAGCGGCTCGAGCGCTTCGAGCTGCGCTCGCCGGTCGACGGCGTGGTGCTCGACACGCACGTCGATCCGGGCGTGGTGGTGGGCGCGGGCGCGCCGGTCGTGACGGTCGCCGACACGACTCACCCGTACGTCGACGTGTTCGTGCCGGTGGCGCAGCTCGGCGCGGTGCACGACGGCAGCAAGGCCACGGTGCGCGTCGACGCCATCGCCAAGACCTACGCGGCGCACGTGGAATGGATCGCCCGCACCACCGAGTTCACGCCGCGCTTCTTGTTCAGCCCGCGCGAGCGGCCCAACCTGGTGGTGCGCGTGCGCGTGCAGATCGACGATCCCGACGAGGCGATCCACGCCGGCGTGCCCGCGTTCGCGACCGTCGACGGCGTCGAGGTGAAGCTGTGAGCGACGCGCCCCAAGAGCTGGTGGTCGAGACCCAGGGCCTGTCGCGGCGCTTCGGCAACCTGGTCGCCGTGAAAGACGTGTCGCTGGACGTGCGGCGCGGCGAGATCTTCGGCATCCTCGGCCCGAACGGCGCCGGCAAGTCGACCACCATCCGCATGCTGTGCGGCATCCTCGATCCGAGCGGCGGGCGCGGCCGCGTGGTCGGCTACGACATCGCCACCGAGGCCGAGAAAATCAAGCTGCGCATCGGCTACATGACGCAGCGCTTCAGCCTCTACGAGGACCTGAGCGTCGAGGAGAACCTGGCGTTCTACGCGGGAATTTACGGGGTGCCGCGCCAAAAGCGCGCCGCGCGCGTCGCGAAGACGCTCGAAATGCTCGGCCTGACCGAGCGCAAGGCGCAGCTCGCCGGGACGCTCTCCGGCGGTTGGAAACAGCGCGTCGCGCTGGCCAGCGCCACCATCCACGAGCCGCCGCTGTTGTTCCTGGACGAGCCGACCGCCGGCGTCGATCCGGTGAGCCGCCGCGAGTTCTGGGAGCGCATCCACCGCATCGCCCACGAGGGCACCACCGTCATCGTCACCACGCACTACATGGACGAGGCCGAGCGCTGCCACCGCTTGGCGTTCATCTTCCGCGGCCAACTGCTCGACGTCGGCACGCCCGGCGAGGTGGTCGAGCGCCGCCAGCTGCGCGTGGCCGAAGTCGAAGCGGGCGAGGCGGCGCGCGCCGGCGATCTGCTCCGCGACCAGCCGGGGGTCGACGAAATCGCGCATTTCGGGCCGATCATGCGCGTCATCACGCGCGGCGCCGATACCGATCCCGAGGCGCTCACGCGGCGCGTGCTCGGCCAGCACGGCATCGCCATCCGCGCCATGCACGTCGGCCGACCCGGCGTCGAAGACGCGTTCGTGAGCATCGTCCGCGAAGAAGAACGCAACGCCGCATACCATGAACGAGGTGCCGCATGATGCGCACGCTGGCCATCGCCAAGAAGGAGCTGCTGCAGCTCAAGCGCGACCGCATGACCGTCGGCATGATGGTGATGATGCCGATGATGCAGATCTTGCTGTTCGGCTACGCCATCAACACCGACGTGCGCCACTCACCGACGGTCATCTACGACCAAGACCACTCGCGCGCGAGCCGCGATCTGGCGCGCGGCATGGAAGTGACCGGCTTCTACGACCTGGTCGGACAAGTGACGAGCTACGCGGACATCGAGCGAGCCATGCGCTCGGGCCGCGCCAAGGTCGCGCTGGTGGTGCCGCCCGAATACGGCTCGAAGCTGTCGGCCGGCGAGCCGGCGCAGGTGCAGCTGGTGGTCGACGGCTCGGATCCGCAGACGGTGGCGAGCGCCACCAACACGGCGGCGTCGCTGGTGGCGGCGCGCTCGGCGCAGCTCTTGGTGACGCGGCTCGTGAAGTCGGGCGTCGCGGTGCGCGAGGAGCCGATCCGGCTCGAGGCCAATACTTGGTACAACCCCGATCTGCGCACCGCGGTGTACATCGTGCCGGGATTGGTGGGGCAGATCCTCACCATGACGCTGATGATGTTCACCGCGATGGGCATCGTGCGCGAGCGCGAGCGCGGCACGCTCGAGCAGCTGATCGTCTCGCCGGTGAAGAACTACGAGCTCATCATCGGCAAGATCTTGCCGTACATCGCCGCGGGTTACGTGCAGATGACGCTGGTGTTCGTGGTCGGGCAGCTGGTGTTCGACGTGCCGTTCGCGGGCTCGCTGCCGCTCATGTACGGGCTCGCGTTCCTGTTCATCGGGGCGATGCTGGCCATGGGTTTGTTCTTCTCGACCATCGCCAAGACGCAGCAGCAGGCGATGCAGATGTCGTTCTTTTTCTTTTTGCCGAGCATGTTGCTCAGCGGGTTCATGTTCCCGTTCGAGGGGATGCCCAAGCCGGCGCAGTACATCGGGCAGTTCGTGCCGCTCACCCATTTTCTGCGCATCGTGCGCGGCGTGGCGTTGCGCGGCGCGGGCTTCGCCGACCTCGAAGGCGAGATCGTCTGGCTCGCCGGCATCATGCTCGGGCTGATGATGATTTCCTCGCTGCGCTTCCGAAAGAAGCTGGTCTGATGCCGCGCCCGCGCAGCAACATCGACAAACGCATCGTGCGCGCCGCGCGCAAGCGCTTCCTCGCCAAGGGCGTCGATGGCGCGTCGCTGCGCGACATCGCGCGCGCCGCCGGCACCAGCATCGGCATGGTGTACTACTACTTTCCGACCAAGGACGATCTGTTCGACGCGGTGGTCGACGAGGTCTACGACGCGCTGCTCGCCGATCTCGGCGGGGCCTTCGCCAAAGAGCTGCCCATCGCCGAGCGGCTGCGGCGCCTGAGCCTGCGCATCGCGGAGGCGTCGCCTACCGAGCTCGAGGTGATGCGCCTGGTGGTGCGCGAGGCGCTGACCTCGTCGCGGCGCCGCGAGCGCCTCATGTCGCGCGCGTTGCGCGGACATTTCGCGATGTTGATGGAGACCATGGGCGACGGGGTGAGTCATGGCGTCATCGACCGGGCGATTCACCCGATGGTGATGGTGATGTGCGCTTGGGGCGTGG
>JACXTT010005688.1_pt1 | contig 18028 bp, 14 predicted proteins | sample 9270951 | NCBI WGS metagenome assembly JACXTT01 (sample SAMN15532306, study PRJNA645909) | rock metagenome | isolation source: weathered quartz diorite | place: Puerto Rico | collected 2017-06-21 | reverse complement strand
GCCACGGCCTTCGCGCTTGCCCGGGAAAACAGTATGCCTATCATCGTGTTTTCGATCCGAGTACCGGGGGCAATCGAAGCGGTCCTGCGCGGCAAGGGCCGAGCGACCGTTGTCAGTGGATAAGTCCGGATCGGGCGCACGGACGCGCCCGAATCCGGTGATGCAAGCGAGCGCTCGGAGGCCGGTTGGAGGGGCTCATGGCATCGAACTATGACATCAACGAACTCAAGCGGCGGATGCAGGCCGCCATCGGCGCGCTGAAGACCGAGCTGGGCGGCCTGCGCACCGGCCGCGCTTCGGCGCATCTGCTCGATCCCGTTCACGTGGAAGCGTATGGCCAGAGCATGGCGCTCAATCAGGTTGCGACCGTCAGCATTCCACAGCCGCGTATGATCAGCGTGCAGGTCTGGGATCGCTCGATGGTGAGCGCGGTCGAGAAGGCGATCCTGGCCGCCAACCTCGGCCTGACGCCGTCCAGCGAAGGACAGGTGATCCATCTGCGGCTGCCGGAATTGAATACCGAACGCCGCCAGGAACTCGTCAAGCTGGCGCACAAATATGCCGAGACCGCCAAGGTCGCCGTCCGCCATGTGCGGCGCGACGGCATGGATGTCTTGAAAAAGATGGAGAAGGACCACGCCATCAGCCAGGACGATCACAAACGCATGGACACCGAGGTCCAGAAGGCGACAGATCAGTCCATCCACGACATCGACCAGATGCTGTCGACGAAGGAAAAGGAGATCATGACGGTCTGAGCCGTCGCATCATGCCCAACAGTTCGCTCCCATTGTCCGCGTTCGAGACGCCACGCCACGTTGCCATCATCATGGACGGCAACGGGCGATGGGCGTCCGCGCGCGGGCTGCCGCGCGGCGAGGGCCATCGCCGTGGGGTCGAGGCGCTGCGCAAGACCGTGCGCGCCGCAGGCGAAATGGGCATCTCCTATCTGACGATCTTCTCGTTCAGCGCCGAGAACTGGACGCGCCCCGCCTCCGAGATTCGCGACCTGATGGGCCTGTTGCGGCGCTTCATCCGCAACGATCTCGCGGAGCTCCATCAGAACCGCGTCAAGGTGCGGGTGATCGGCGAGAGAAGCGATCTCGATCCGGAAATCCGCCGGCTGCTCGACGAGGCCGAAGACCTGACGCGGGACAACGACAAGCTCACGCTGGTGGTGGCGTTCAATTACGGCGCGCGGCAGGAGATCGCACGCGCAGCGGCGCGGATTGCCGCCAAGGTCCGCTCCGGCGAGATCGACCCCGCGGCGGTGACTGCCGACCTGATCGGACAGAATCTCGACGCGCCGGATCTGCCCGATCCCGATCTGATCATCCGCACCAGCGGCGAGCAGCGGCTGTCGAACTTCCTGCTGTGGCAGGCCGCCTATAGCGAGTTGGTGTTCGTGCCGACCTATTGGCCGGACTTCGACCGCGCCGCGCTGGAAGGCGCCATCGCCGAATATCACCGTCGCGAACGCCGGTTCGGCGGGCTGATCGCTCAGACCGGATCCTGATCGTGGCGCCCACCGATCCGGCCGAGGTCCCGTCAGGGCTGTCGATCCTGGCCGGACGGAGCAATCTCGCGCTCCGCGTCGTGTCCTCGCTGGTGCTGGCGCCGCTCGCCATCGCGACCGCCTATTTCGGCGGCGTGGCCTTCATCCTGTTCTGGACAGCGGCTGCGCTCGTCGTGTTCTGGGAGTGGCAGACGCTGGTTTGCGCCCATGATCGCAATTCCGTGCTCGCGATCGGCGCGGCAGCGCTCGCAGGAACAGCCGTCATGCTGTTCGGGGGCTTGAGCGGCACGGCTCTGGCGCTGACGGTTCTCGGCGCGTTCGGCGCGGCGGCCCTGGCGTCCCGCGCCCGGCGGGCGTGGTGCGCGGGCGGACTGCTCTACGCCGCGGCGCTGCTGATTGCGCCGGTGATGCTGCGCAACGATGCGGTGCTGGGCTTTGCCGCGATCCTGTTTGTCTTCGCCATCGTCTGGCTGAGCGATATCGCGGCCTATTTCGCCGGCCGCGCCATTGGCGGCCCCAAGCTGATGCCGCGCATGAGCCCCAACAAGACCTGGTCGGGCGCCATCGGTGGAACCGTGGCCGGAGTGCTGGGCGGCGTCCTGATTGGGCGCTCCTTCGGCATCGTCAATTTCGCCGCCTTGGCGGCCGTCGCCGTCGTGCTTTCGGTGGTCTCCCAGGCCGGCGACCTGATGGAATCCGCGATCAAACGGCGTTTCAACACCAAGGACGCCAGCCATCTCATTCCGGGACATGGCGGCCTGATGGACCGCCTGGACGGGTTCGTTACCGCGGTGGTTGCCGCCGTGCTGATCGGGATCGCGCATGGCGGGGTCTCTGCGCCGGGGCGCGGCCTCATGGTATGGTGACGTAATGCAAGTCGTTAATCCGCATGTCCGTGCCGAGCGTAAGCCCGTCGAGGCGGTCCGCAGCGTGACCGTGCTTGGCGCGACCGGATCGGTCGGCATGAGCACCGTCGACCTGCTCAAGCGCGGCAAGGGCCGCTACGCGATCGAGGCCGTCACCGCGCACAAGAACGGCGCGCAGCTTGCGCAGATCGCGCGCGACCTCAACGCCCGGTTTGCCGTGGTGGCGGATCCCGCCGCCTACGACGACCTCAAAGCGGCGCTCAGCGGCAGCGGCATCGAAGCGGGCTGCGGCGAGAGCGCGCTGGTCGAGGCGGCGCAGCGCCCGGCGGACTGGGTGATGGCTGCGGTCAGCGGCTCAGTCGGATTGAAGCCGACGCTCGCTGCGGCCAAGCGCGGCGCAACCGTGGCGCTGGCCAACAAGGAGTGCCTGGTCTGCGCCGGCGCGATGTTCATGCGCAATGCCGCAGCCTCAGGCGCGAGCGTGCTGCCGGTCGATTCCGAGCACAACGCGATCTTCCAGGCGCTCAGCGCCGGCCCCCGCGAGGACGTCGCGCGCATCGTCATCACCGCGTCGGGCGGACCGTTCCGCACCTGGACGCGCGACGCGATGCGGGCTGCGACCGTGGAGCAGGCGCTGAAGCATCCGAACTGGTCGATGGGGCCGAAGATCACCATCGATTCCGCGACCATGATGAACAAGTGCCTGGAGCTGATCGAGGCGCATCATCTGTTCGCCGTGAAGCCGTCAGAGCTCGCGGTGCTGGTGCACCCGCAGTCGATCATCCACGGCATGGTGGAATACCGCGACGGCTCGGTGGTCGCGCAGCTCGGCTCGCCCGATATGCGCATTCCGATCGCCCATTGCCTGGCCTATCCGGCGCGCATCGACGGACCGGCTGCCAAGCTCGACCTTGCCAAGGTCGGCCAGCTGACCTTCGAGGCGCCTGACCCGGAGCGCTTCCCGTCGCTGGCGCTGGGCCGCCGGGCACTCGAAACCGGCGGCGCGGCACCGACGATTCTCAATGCGGCCAACGAGGTCGCGGTGGCGGCCTTCCTCAACCGCAAGATCGGCTTTGGCGGCATCGCGGCTTTGGTCGAGGCGGCACTCGATGCGGCCGAACGGCGCAACGCCACCGCTGAGCCACAGGATATCGATGAGGCGCTGGCCGTTGACCATATGACAAGGTCGCTGGCGCATGATCTTTTGCCAGAAATAGCCGCAAAGTCAGTCTAGGAGGTCCGCCAGGGGCGGATCCGAGCGGGCAGGGGAACGGGGCCAGAATGGACGTTTTCAGTCATTTGACGCTTTGGGGCGGGGGATTCACCGGCTGGATCATTCCCTTCCTGTTCGGCCTCAGCGTGGTCGTGTTCTTCCACGAGCTCGGCCATTTCATGGTCGCCCGCTGGTGCGGCGTGAAGGTGCTGACCTTCTCTCTGGGCTTCGGACCGGAACTTGCCGGTTTCACCGATCGTCAGGGCACTCGCTGGAAGATCTCGGCCATTCCGCTCGGCGGCTACGTCAAGTTTTTCGGCGACGAAAACGCGGCCAGCGTCCCCGACCAGGCCGCGGTCGACAGGATGTCAGCGGAAGATCGGGCGCTGAGCTTCCAGGCCCAGCCGCTTCGCAGCCGGGCCGCCATCGTGGTGGCGGGACCGCTCGCCAATTTCATCCTGGCGGTAGTGATCTTCGCCTTCATCTTCTCGTTCTACGGCCGGCAGATCACGTCCGCCCGGGTCGACGAGGTGGTGCCCAATTCGGCCGCCGCCGCCGCGGGACTGCAGCCCGGCGACGTGGTGCGCGCCATCAACGGCAACACGATCGAAAGCTTCTCCGACATGCAGCGGGTGGTCAGCGCCAACGCCACCCGGACGCTGACGCTGGAGGTTGATCGCGGCGGCGTTCCGATGACGCTGCAGGCAACGCCACAGCTCAAGCGGGGCAAGGACGCCTTCGGCAACAACACCTGTCAGGCGGTGCTCGGCGTCAGCCGCAAGATGGGCGCCGCTGAGGTGAAGACCGAAACCGTCGATCCGCTCACGGCGGTCTGGCTCGGCACCAAGGAAACCTGGTCGATCATCGACCGGACCTTCTCGTTCATCGGCGGGTTGTTTGCCGGAACCGAATGCGCCGATCAGGTCGGCGGGGTGGTCAAGATCGCCCAGATTTCCGGTCAGGTCGCGAGTCTCGGTTTCATGCCGGTGTTGCAACTCGCAGCCATGCTGTCGGTCTCGATCGGGCTCCTGAACCTGTTTCCGGTGCCGCTGCTCGATGGCGGTCACCTTTTGTTCTACGCCATCGAGGCCGTCTGGGGGCGCCCGCTCCCGGAACGGGCCCAGGAGATAGGCTTTCGAATCGGTTTCGCGATTGTCGTGATGTTAATGATTTTTACTTTTATTAACGACACCAGCCCGTGGTGGTCGCGGCTGGTGGCGTCATAATTCTGCGTCCTATGGGCCACGGTCTGGGGGAAATATCCGGCAGAACCGAAATTCCTGCTGGAAACGGGGGATACGCAACATCCAGCTGTGTTGCGAAGTGGGAAAAAGCCTGTACAAACATGGTCCTGGGTGGGTCCCGCAATAACGCCGTCCAGTCGGTAAGAAGAGTTGCAAAGGGCGCTTTGCGCATGACGTTGTGGGTGCGGTGGCTTAGGGGATTGTGTCTCGTCGGCGCGATCCTTTTGGGTGGCGTCTTGAGTGCCGGTCTCGGCGCCGTGGCGAGTTCCACCTATGCCTTCGCCCAGTCCCCCCAAATCGTCGTCGAAGGCAACCGCCGCGTCGAGGCGGAGACCGTCCGATCCTACTTCCGGCTGAACCCCGGCGAGCGGCTCGACAGCTACAAGCTCGACCAGGCGCTGAAGGCCCTGTACGCCACCGGCCTGTTCCAGGACGTGCGCATCAATCAATCCGGCGGCCGGCTGATCGTCACGGTGATCGAAAATCCGGTCATCAACCGGGTGGCCTTCGAGGGCAACAAGAAGATCAAGGACGACCAGCTGCAAAGCGAGGTGCAGTCGCGCGCGCGGGGCACACTGTCCCGGCCGACCGTGCAGGCCGACGTGCAGCGCATCGTCGAGATCTACCGGCGCAACGGCCGCTTCGACATCCGCGTCGAACCCAAGATCATCGAGCTGCCGAACAACCGCGTCGACCTCGTCTTCGAGATCAACGAAGGCGAAAAGACCGGCGTGAAGAAGATCATCTTCGTCGGCAACAAAGCCTACGGCGATCAACGGCTGAAGGACGAGATCAAGACCCAGGAGACGTTCTGGCTGCTGTCGTTCCTGCAGCAGCAGGACATCTACGATCCGGACCGCATCGAGTCGGACCGCGATCTGCTGCGCCGCTTCTATCTGAAGCACGGCTTTGCCGACGTGCGCGTGGTGTCGGCCGTGTCGGTCTACGACCCCGCTCAGAAGGGCTTCATCGTCACCTATACGATCGAAGAAGGCGATCGCTACAAGTTCGGCAAGGTCGATGTGCAGTCCAACATCGCCGTCGTCGACCCCAAGGGGCTCTATGCACGGCTGCGGGCCGCTCCCGGCGCCGTCTACAACGCCGAGGCGGTCGAGAAGTCTGTCGAGAATCTGTCGATCGAAGTGGCGCGGCGCGGCTATCCGTTCGCCATCGTACGGCCCAACGGCGACCGCGATCTGCAAACCCGGACCATCAATGTCACTTTCGTGGTCGACGACGGGCCGCGCATTTACATCGAGCGCATCAACGTCCGCGGCAACACCCGCACCCGCGACTACGTGATCCGCCGCGAGTTCGACGTCGGCGAGGGCGACGCCTACAACCGCGCCCTGGTCGACCGTGCCGAGCGCCGGCTCAAGAACCTCAATTACTTCAAGAACGTCAAAATCACCAACGAGCCGGGCTCGGCGCCCGACCGGATCGTGATCAACGTCGACGTCGAGGAGCAGCCCACCGGCGAGTTCTCGATTGCCGGCGGCTACTCGACCGCGGACGGCGCCATGGCCGAGCTCAGCGTCGCCGAGCGCAACCTGCTCGGCCAGGGCCAATACGCCCGGTTCGCCGTGCAGTATGGCCAGCGCGCCCGCGGCTTCGAGCTGTCGGTCGCCGAGCCGTTCTTCCTCGGCTATCGCCTGGGCGTCGGCGTCGACCTCTACGCCAAGAAGACGCTGGCCTCGAACTACATTTCCTACGACAGCGAAACCATCGGCATCGGCTTCCGTGCGGGCTTCCAGCTCAGCGAAGAGCTTTCGTTCCAGGCCCGCTACAACATCTACCAGCAGAAGATCACGCTGCCTGACGCTCTGAACAACTGTCAGTACTCGGCGGCTGCGATTGCATTCCAGTACGGGATTGGTTCCGGCGTGGTGCCGGGCGTCGATCCGTGCTTCAGCGACGGCGAAGCCTCGCTGGCCGTCCGCAGAGAGCTGGCCAACGGCGCGGTCCTCGTGTCCCTGCTCGGCTACACCGTGGCCTACAGCACGCTGGACAACATCCGGAACCCGACCAGCGGCCTCTATGCCGAGTTCAAGCAGGACTTCGCCGGCGCTGGCGGCGACGTGAACTTCATCCGTTCGACCACCGAAGTCCGCACCTATCATGAGCTGTTCTCGGACGTCGTCGGCGTGTTCAAGGTGCAGGCCGGCCATATCGCAGGCTGGGGTAGCAAGGACCTGCGCATGCTGGATCACTTCCAGATGGGTCCGAACCTGGTGCGCGGCTTTGCCCCGGCCGGCCTCGGCCCCCGCGACCTGACCTCAGGCACCAACCAGGATCCGCTGGGCGGCACGATGTTCTGGGGCGCCACGGTCGAGGCGCAGGCGCCGTTCACGTTCCTGCCCAAGGATGCCGGCCTCAAGGGCGCGGTGTTTGCCGACGTCGGATCGCTCTGGAACTATCGAGGCCCGACCAGTTGGGACGTCACGGGTGAAACGCTCAGTCCGGCAGATACGTCGTCGCCACGGGCCTCGGTGGGCGTGGGCCTGATCTGGAATTCGCCGTTCGGCCCGCTGCGCTTCGACTATGCGTTCCCGCTCCTGAAGCAGAACTACGACCGGATCCAGCAATTCCGGTTCGGCGGCGGAACCCGGTTCTAAGCATCGCATGATGCGGCTGGTGGAGCGGATTTGACATTCGCCACCCGCCAGCCGCGGGCCGGCTGTCTGGCTGACGGCCCGCCCGCCATGCTAAGCCGACGTGACAGCACGGCCGGGCAAAGCCATGATCAATCACGATTTTCGGGCCACCGGGCCCGCGCGGCGGCCCGGTGAGGGGGAGACGAGGACATGAACGGCGAGACGCTTGACGCGATCGGCATTCGGGAAATTCTCGCCGCGTTGCCGCACCGCTATCCGTTTCTGCTGGTCGACAAGATCATCCAGATCCGCGGCGACGAGCACGGCATCGGCATCAAGAACGTCACCGCGAACGAGCCGCAATTCGCCGGCCATTTCCCGGACAACCCGGTCATGCCGGGCGTGCTGGTGCTCGAAGGCATGGCGCAGACCGCGGGCACGCTCTGCATCCGCTCGCTCGGCGAGGCCAAGCCGACGCTGGTCTACTTCCTGACCATCGACAAGGCCAAGTTCCGCAAGCCCGTGATCCCCGGCGACCGGCTCGAATACCATATGACCCGCCTCAAGCGGCGCAAGAACATGTGGTGGTTCCGCGGCGAGGCCAAGGTCGACGGCGAGATCGTGGCCGAGGCCGAGCTCGGCGCGATGATCGCAGAGGTCTGACGTGCCGCGGATCGATCCCTCATCGCGCGTCGCCGATGGCGCGAAGCTCGCCGATGACGTCGAGGTCGGTCCGTTCTGCACCGTCGGCCCGAACGTGGAGCTGCGCGCCGGCGTCCGGCTGCTCTCCCACGTCAATCTCACCGGCGTGACCGTGGTCGGCGAGCGGACCGTGGTCTATCCGTTCGCCTCGCTCGGCACGCCGCCGCAATCGACCGGATATCGTGGCGGCGCGACCCGGCTCACGATCGGCGCCGATTGCCAGATCCGCGAGGGCGTCACGATCTCGACCGGCACCGAGGATGCCGGCGAGATCACCAGCGTCGGCAACCAGTGCTTCATGATGGCGAACTCGCATGTCGGGCACGACTGCCACGTTGGCGACAACGTCACCTTTGCCAACGGCGCGGTGCTCGGCGGCCATGTCACGGTGGCGGACGGCGTGTTCATCGGCGGCAACACCGCCGTGCATCAGTTCTGCCGGATCGGCGAAGGCGCCATGCTGGGCGGCGTCAGCGGCATCACCCGCAACATCATTCCGTTCGGCTTCGCCTTCGGCCCCAGGGCCGATCTGGTGGGGCTCAACGTGGTTGGCCTCAGGCGGAGGAAGTTCTCCCGCAGCGACGTTCATCGCATCCGCAGCGCCTACCAGGCGCTATTCTTCGACAGCGGCACGTTTGCCGAGCGTTTCGAGCGGGTCAGCGCCGAATACGCGGCAGATCCAGTGGTCGGCAAGATCGTGACCTTCATCCGTGAAGGCGGGAAAAGACCCCTGATGATGCCGGCCGCTGATGCGACCGAAGCGTCCGACCCGGACCTCTAGAGCATGATCCCGAAAAGTGTGAAGCGGTTTTCGGAAGAGATCATGCTCAAGCAAAAAGTTGAGCCTAGAGTCTGATTCAGCAAAGCTGAATCAGACTCTAGGCAGAGCGCTGCAAGGAGCGCCAAGATCAGTGCCATGGCAGAACCGCTGCCACATAGCCCGAACGCCGAGCCCGCGCTCGCCATCATCTGCGGCGCGGGGACGTTGCCATTTGCGCTCGCCGACGCTGCGTCTCGGCGCGGCCGCCGCGTGGTGCTGTTCGGCCTGCGCGGCTTTGCCGACCCGCAGCGTGTCGCGGCCTACCGGCATTACTGGACCTGGATGGGGCAGTTCGAGCGTTTCATGCGCATCGCCGCCGAGGAAGGCTGCCGGGACGTCGCCTTGATCGGCTCGGTGACGCGGCCGTCGCTCTGGAAGATCCGGCCGGACCTGCGGGTGCTGCGGCTGATGCCTCAGATCGTGAGGCTGTTTCGCGGCGGCGACGACCATCTGCAATCCGGCATCGGCCGGCTGTTCGAGGAGCACGGTTTCCGGCTGGTCGGCCCCAAGGAGATCGCTCCGGAATTGACCATGCCGCTCGGCCCGCTGGGCAGCCGCGTCCCGAGCGAGCGCGACCGCGCCGACATCGCCCTGGGGCTCGCCTTGCTCAACGCCACGAGCCCCTATGACATCGGCCAAGCGGTGGTCGTGGCCGAAAATCACGTTCTCGCCGTCGAAGGCCCGGAAGGCACCGACCATATGCTGGCTCGCGTGGCGGAGCTCCGCGGCAACGGCCGCGTCCGCTCCCCCGCCGGCACCGGCGTGCTGATCAAGGCCGCGAAAATTGGCCAGGATCAGCGGATCGACCTGCCGACCATCGGCCCGCAGACCATCGAAGGCGCGGCGGCGGCCGGGCTTGCCGGTATTGCCGTCGTGGCGGGCTCGACCATCGTGGCGGAGCCTGAGTTGATTGCCGCGGCGGCCGATCGGGCGAAGCTGTTCGTCGCCGGCGTCGAAGCGGATGAGGCCAGCGTTCCATGAGCAGCGCCGACAGTCCGCCCGCAAGCACGGCACAAGGCGGCACGGCGACCGGAAACGGCAATATTCAGCCGCCGGAGCGCCGCGGCGAGCTCGAGATCTTTCTCGTCGCGGTGGAGGAATCCGGCGACCGGCTCGGTGGCGCATTGATGCACGCGCTGAAGCAGCGCGCCAGCGTGCCGCTGAAGTTCACCGGCGTCGGCGGCCGCGAGATGGCGGCGGCCGGCCTCGTAAGCCTGCTGCCCACGGAGGATTTCTCGATCATCGGCTTTTCGGCCATTCCGCGCCGCCTGCCGCGCATCCTGCACCATATGGTCCGGACCGTGCGGGCCGTGCTGGCGCGCCGTCCACATGCTTTGGTGATCATCGACAGCCCGGGCTACACGCTCCGCCTTGCGCAATGGGTGCATCGGTTCGACCGTTCGATCCCGATCGTGGATTACGTTTCGCCGTCGGTGTGGGCCTGGCGCTCGGGACGGGCGCGGTCGATGAAGCGCTACATCGACCACGTGCTGGCGCTGCTGCCGTTCGAGCCCGGCATCCATCGCAAGCTCGGCGGCCCGCCGTGCAGCTATGTCGGCCATCCGCTGATCGAGGAGGTGGCAAAGCTCCGTCCGAACGGCGCCGAAGCCATGCGGCGGCGCGTCGATCCGCCGATCGTCATCGCAATGCCGGGCAGCCGCAGCGGCGAGATCGAGAAGCTCGCCGGCGTCTTCGGCGAGACGCTGGGTCTCGTGCAGCAGCGCATCGGCCCGATCGACGTGGTGGTGCCGACCGAGCCGCATCTCCTGGCCAAGGTGGCGCTGGCGGTTCAATCCTGGCCGATCAAGCCCCGCATCGTGGTCGAGCAGGCCGAGAAGCAGGAGGCGCTGCGCATGGCGCGTGCCGCGCTCGCGAAGTCCGGCACGACCACGCTGGAGCTCGCGATCTCGGGAATTCCCATGGTTGCGGCCTACAAGGTGTCGAAGCTCGAGGCTGTCATCATCAAGCGGCTGGTGCGGGTGCCGTCCTACATCCTGGCCAACCTGGTGATCGGCCAGAACATCGTGCCCGAGCTGGTGCAGGACGATTGCACCCCTGAGAAGCTTGCCGATGCGCTGGCGCCGCTGATCGGCGACACGCCGGAGCGGCGCCGTCAGGTCGAGGCGTTTTCGTGGCTCGACACCATCATGGAGATCGGCTCGCGCGCGCCGGCTGCCCGTGCTGCCGATATCGTGCTGGGCTCGGTGCGGCGGCCCGAGAAGCCCGCGTGATCGCCGCGGCATGCGGCGGCGATTGGCCGTCCGTCCCCGAAGCCGGTAGGCTTGCCGCAACGAGAACGGGTTTGGGAGGCAAGGGATGGCCAGATTTCGGCTTTGGCGCGGATTTGCAGTTGCGGTCGCCATAGCGGCGCTGTCGGACGCCACGGCGCAGGCGCAAAGCTGGCCGTCGCGGCCGGTGAAGGTCGTGATGGCGACGGCCGCAGGCAGCGCCCCCGACGTGATCGCCCGCATCGTCACCGACCGGCTGTCGCAGCTCTGGGGCCAGCAGGTCCTGATCCTCAACCGCCCCGGCGCCGGCGGGCTGATCGCGATGCAGGCGCTCGCTGCGTCCGAGCGCGACGGCCACACGCTCTACATGCCGAGCTCCTCGTCGCTGGTGGTGCTGCCGGTCACGAACTCCAACCTGCCGCTCAGCATCGAACGCGACCTCGTCCCGATCGGTCTCGTCGGCGAGCAGCCCTTTGCGATCGTCGCCGGCAATTCGGTCGGCGTGAGCACGCTGCCGGAGTTCATCGCGCTCGCCAAGCGCAAGCCCGGCGAACTCACTTATGCCGCCAACTTCCGCGGCTCGCTGCCGAACATGACTGGCGAATGGGTCTCCGACCGCGCCGGCATCAGCCTAACCTTCGTTCCGTACCCCGGCGCGCCGCAGGGCCTGCAGGACGTGATGGGTGGACGCATTTCGGCCATGGTCGAGGGGCTCGCGGTGTTCGTCGGCCCGATGGCCTCGAACTCCGTCAAGCCGCTCGGCATCACCTCGCCGAAGCGGCTGCCGAACTATCCCGACCTGCCTGCCGTTGCCGAATCCGTGCCGGGCTTCGACTCGCGGGGCTGGTTCGCGGTGCTGGGTTTTGCCGGCACGCCCGACGGCGTGGTGCGCAAGATCAATGCGGACCTGCGCACCGTGCTCGATATTCCCGAGGTGCGTCAGCGCTTCGAGACGCTGGCGACGTACGTGCGCCATCTCACGCCGGCCGAGACCGGCAAATTCATCCGTGATGAGCAGGAGGCCTGGCGGCCGGTGGTCAAGAAGGTGGGAGTGACGTCGCCTTGAGCTGTTGACGCCGAAATGAAAAGGGGCGCCGCAAGGTGCCCCTTTTTTGTCGTGTCTGGCAGCGACGCTTATTTCCGCCGCGAGATCGGGCTGTAGTCGCGCTGGGTGGCGCCGGTATAGAGCTGACGCGGGCGGCCGATGCGCTGGCCCGGATCCTCGATCATCTCCTTCCACTGCGCGATCCAGCCGACCGCGCGCGCCACCGCGAACAGCACGGTGAACATGGTGGTCGGGAATCCCATCGCCTTCAGCGTGATGCCCGAATAGAAGTCGACGTTCGGGTAGAGCTTCTTCTCGATGAAGTACTCATCGCTCAGCGCGATCTTCTCGAGCTCCATCGCGACCTGCAGCAACGGATCGTCGCGGTGGCCGGTCTCGCTCAGGACCTCGTGCGCGGTCTTCTGCATGATCTTGGCGCGCGGATCGTAATTCTTGTAGACGCGATGGCCGAAGCCCATCAGGCGGAAGTTGTCCTTCGGGTCCTTGGAGCGCTTGATGAACTCAGGAATGCGATCGACCGAGCCGATCTCGCCGAGCATCTTCAGCGCCGCCTCGTTGGCGCCGCCATGGGCCGGACCCCACAGCGCCGCGATGCCGGCGGCGATGCAGGCGAACGGGTTGGCGCCGGTCGAGCCGGCAAGGCGGACCGTCGAGGTCGAGGCGTTCTGCTCGTGGTCGGCGTGCAGGATGAAGATGCGGTCCATCGCCCGCGCCAGCACCGGATTGGGCTTGTACTCCTCGGCCGGCACCGCAAAGCACATGCGCAGGAAGTTGGTGGCGTAGTCGAGATTGTTCTGCGGATAAACGAACGGCTGGCCGACATTGTACTTGTAGGCCATGGCGGCGAGCGTCGGCATCTTCGCGATCATGCGGATCGACGCGATCATGCGCTGCGTCGGATCGGAGATGTCGGTGGAGTCGTGATAGAACGCCGACAGCGCGCCGACCGATCCGGTCATCACTGCCATCGGATGGGCGTCGCGGCGGAAGCCCTGGAAGAACCGGCTCATCTGCTCGTGGACCATCGTGTGGCGGGTCACGCGATAGTCGAAGTCGGCCTTCTGCGTCGCGGTCGGCAGCTCCCCGTAGAGCAGCAGATAGCAGGTCTCGAGGAAGTCGCCGTGCTCGGCGAGCTGCTCGATCGGCACGCCGCGGTAAAGCAGCACGCCCTCGTCGCCGTCGATGTAGGTGATCTTGGATTCGCAGGCTCCGGTCGACGTGAAGCCGGGGTCGAATGTGAACATTCCGGTCTGCGCATAAAGCTTGCCGATGTCGATCACATCCGGCCCGATGGTTCCGGGATAGATCGGGAACGACCAGCTCTTGTCGCCGACGGAAAGCGTTCCGGTCTTGGTGTTGGTGCCGGTTTTCGCGTCCATGTTGCTACCTCGAGGCCGTCGGCTCCGCGTCTGGACGGTCACAAATCCGGGGGGAAACGCGGGCGGAGTCCGCGCAGAAGCCCAAAATTGGGTATCCCATCCCGTTGTGCACCGCAAGGCGGGCCCAGCGAGGGGCTGGCCCATCAGATAGGCGCTGCCTGATCCTTGAGCCGGGCCAGGCTTTCCTGCCGTCCCAGGACCACCAGGACGTTGAAGATACCTGGGGAGGTTGCCCGGCCGGTCAAGGCGGCCCGGAGCGGCTGGGCGACAGCGCCGAGCTTGGCGCCGATCCGCTCGGCATAGCTGCGGACCGCCTGCTCGGTGGCCTCGGCGGTCCAGGAGCCCACGGTTTCGAGCACGCCAGTGACGTCGCGAAGCAGCGCCAATGCCTCCGGGGTGAGCAACGCCTTGGCCTTGTCGTCGAGGCTGAGCGGCCGGGCGGCCCAGATGAAGCTCGCCGCCTCCAGGAGATCGACCAGGGTCTTGGCGCGCTCCTTCAGCTCCGGCATGGCCATCAGGAATTGCTCGCGAACCGCGGGCGTGAGCTTTCCCGCGGCCGCCGGGCCATTCGGCAGGTGGGGCATCGCCCGGTCGAGCTCGGCCAGCAATTCGCGGTCCGGCGTCGAGCGCATGTAGTGGCCGTTGAGGCTCTCGAGCTTGGCGAAGTCGAAACGCGCCGGCGAACGGCCGATCTGCGGCAGGTCGAAGGCCGCGGTCATCTCCCCGGTCGAGAAGATCTCCTGGTCGCCATGACTCCAGCCGAGCCGGACCAGGTAGTTGCGCATCGCCGCTGGCAGGTAGCCCATCGCCCGATAGGCGTCGACGCCGAGCGCGCCATGCCGCTTGGAAAGCTTCGACCCGTCCGGCCCATGGATCAGCGGGATGTGTGCCATCACCGGCACCTTCCAGCCGAGCGCCTGGTAGATCTGGGTCTGCCGCGCGCCGTTGTTGAGATGGTCGTCGCCGCGGATGATGTGGGTGACGCCCATGTCGTGGTCGTCGACCACCACGGCCAGCATGTAGGTCGGCGTGCCGTCCGAGCGCAGCAGCACGAAATCGTCGAGGTTCTCATTCTGCCAGGTGACCCGGCCCTGAACCTGGTCCTCGACCACGGTCTCGCCGGTGAGCGGCGCCTTGAGCCTGATCGCGGGCTTCACGCCAGGCGGCGCCTCGCTCGGATCGCGGTCCCGCCAGCGGCCATCGTAGAGGCGCGTCTTGCCCTCGGCGCGCGCCTTTTCTCGCATGGCCGCCAGTTCGTCAGGGCTGGCGTAGCAGCGATAGGCTGCACCCGCGGCGAGCATCTGCTCGACCACTTCGCGATGCCGTTCGACCCTGGAAAACTGGAAGACGGCGTCGCCGTCCCAGTCGAGGCCCAGCCATTTCAGGCCATCGAAGATGGCGTCGATCGCCTCCTTGGTGGAGCGCTCGCGGTCGGTGTCCTCGATCCGCAGCAGCATCTTGCCGCCGCGGCCGCGCGCATAGAGCCAGTTGAACAGAGCCGTGCGGCCGCCGCCGATGTGCAGGAATCCGGTGGGCGAGGGGGCAAAGCGGGTGACGACGGGTTCAGTCATATCGGGCAGGGATGAAATCCACTAGTGTCGCGGTTCGTAAGTTCGCCTGAGTGCTCAGCTTGTTTCGAAGCGAACTTCCGAACCCAAGCGACACTAGCAAGTTTATGATTCCAGTGTCCCTTTTGAACCCGAAGTTCGCAAAAGTGTCCGCTGAGAAATAGTGCGAACTTCGGGTTCGGGACACTAGCACGCTCAATTTCGCGATCCCTGTATCACAGTTGACGACCTATATCTCCAGATGGAGCAGTTTCCACCGCAATCCGGCCACCATAGCCCCTGCAGGAAGGTCCCCAAGGACGGGCGTCAGGACTTGGCGCACCGGCATGGATTTGGCACATACACCGCGCAAATCGGCGCAGACTGGATGACGGCATGACCAATGCGGCAGTGGCTATAGCAGAAGGCGGGCGCGACTTCATCCGCGACATCGTCCAGGCCGACCTCGACTCCGGCAAGCATAAGACGGTGGTCACCCGGTTCCCGCCGGAGCCGAACGGCTACCTGCATATCGGCCACGCCAAGTCGATCTGCCTCAATTTTGGCATCGCCGAGGAGTTCGGCGGCCGCTGCCACCTGCGGTTCGACGACACCAACCCGGCCAAGGAGGAGCAGGAATACATCGACGCCATCGAGCGCGACGTGCGCTGGCTCGGCTTCGACTGGGGCAAGCACCTCTATCACGCGTCCGACTATTTCGACCGGCTCTATGAATGGGCCGAGCTGCTGATCAAGGCAGGCAAGGCCTATGTCGATGACCAGACGCCGGAGGAGATGCGGATCAACCGTGGCACGCTGACCGAGCCCGGCAAGAACAGCCCGTTCCGCGACCGCGGCGTTGATGAGAACCTCGACCTGTTCCGCCGCATGAAGGCCGGCGAGTTTCCCAACGGCACCCGCGTGCTGCGCGCCAAGATCGACATGGCGTCCGGCAACATCAACCTGCGCGATCCGACGCTCTACCGGATCGTGAAGGCGCCGCATCCGCGCACCGGCACCAAGTGGTCGATCTATCCGAGCTACGACTTCGCCCACGGCCAGTCGGACGCGATCGAGGGCATCACGCATTCGATCTGCACGCTGGAGTTCGAGGATCACCGGCCGCTGTACGACTGGTTCCTGGAGAACTTGCCGGTGCCGTCGAAGCCCAGGCAGTACGAGATGGCCCGCCTCAACCTGACCTACACGGTGCTGTCGAAGCGCGTGCTGAACACGCTCGTTCGCGATGGCCATGTTCGGGGCTGGGACGATCCGCGGATGCCGACGCTGGCCGGTCTGCGCCGGCGCGGTGTGCCGCCGGCGGCGCTGCGCGATTTCGTCAAGCGCATCGGCGTCGCCAAGGCCAACAGCATCGTCGACGCGGGCGTGCTCGATTTCTCGATCCGCGAGTTGCTGAACAAAACGGCGATGCGCCGGATGGCGGTGCTGCGGCCGCTCAAAGTCGTGATCGAGAACTATGCCGAGGGCCAGAGCGAGGAGCTCGACGCTGTCAACCATCCGGACGATCCGGCCGCGGGCTCGCGCAAGATCAAGTTCGGCCGCGAGCTCTATATCGAGCAGGACGATTTCATGGAGAACCCGCCGAAGAAGTTCTTCCGGCTGTCTCCCGGCACCGAAGTGCGGCTGCGCTACGCCTATTTCATCACCTGCCGCGAGGCGATCAAGAACGCCAAGGGCGAGGTCGTGGAGCTGCGCTGCACCTACGATCCGGCGACGCGCGGCGGCAACGCGCCTGACGGCCGCAAGGTGAAGGCCACCATCCATTGGGTGTCGGCGGCGCATTCCAAGGCGGCCGAGGTGCGGATCTACAATCCGCTGTTCTCCAAGCCCGATCCGAGCGGCGGCGAGGGCTTCACCAAGGACCTCAACCCGAACTCGCTCGAGGTCTTGCGCGAGTCCCGTGTCGAGGCTGCGCTGGCCTCAGGGAGCAATTCGCCGGATCCGGTGCAGTTCGAGCGGCAGGGCTATTTCGTGCTCGACCCGGACTCGACCGCGGACCGTCCGGTGTTCAACCGCACCGTCGGTTTGCGTGATACCTTTGCCAAAGAGGTCGGCAAGGGCTGATCCTCCGGCGCGCGCTCCGGACAGGACCGCGCCAGGCCGTTGAGCGCGTTCGGGCGGGTAGCGTATGTCGGATTGGGGCGGGGATCGCCGCGGCAGCCGCGGCTTGGTCGGCACCTGGGATGGCGCAAGGGCGCGCCGTCGCGCGATCGCCGTCGCGAGCCGCTGGCCGGAGCTTGGCCGCGCTCTCGCAGAGCGCCTGCGCGACTGGGCGATCGCCGACACCGGACCGGGGCGCCTGCTGCCGTGGCTGCCGGTCGCGTTCGGCCTCGGCATCGCCATCTACTTCGCCGCGGAGCGTGAGCCTGCTTGGTGGGCGGGCGTTATCCTCGCGACCGTTTGCGCCGGCGGAGCGATCCTCGCCCGCCGCCACGCCATCGCATTTCCGGTTCTGCTGGCCGCCGCGGCCATCGCCTTGGGCTTTGCGCTCGCGACGCTCAAGACCTTGCGCATCGAGCATCCGGTGCTGGCCCGGCCGGCCGGCAGTGTCGCGATCGGCGGCTTCGTCGAGGTCCGCGAGGAGCGCGAGCGCACCGACCGGATCGTGGTCCGCGCCCTGTCGGTCGAGGGCACGCGGCTCGAACAGAAGCCCGACCGCGTGCGGGTCTCGATCCGCAAGGGCACCGCTCCGCCGGTCGGCGCCTACATCACGTTCCGCGCCAGGCTCAATCCGCCGCTCGAGCCGCTGCGCCCCGGCGGCTACGACTTCGCCCGCGATCTCTATTTCCAGGGCATCGGCGCCACGGGCTTTGCGCTCGGCGCCATCAAGAT
>JACXTT010005687.1_pt1 | contig 18029 bp, 19 predicted proteins | sample 9270951 | NCBI WGS metagenome assembly JACXTT01 (sample SAMN15532306, study PRJNA645909) | rock metagenome | isolation source: weathered quartz diorite | place: Puerto Rico | collected 2017-06-21 | reverse complement strand
GGGCGCTCGCTCGCCGTGCAGAGCCAGAACTACTACATGCTCACGCGCGACCTGCCGATCAACTATCTCCACTGGCTCGTTCCGGACGACACGCACATCCTAATCGAAGGCGGGCCTGTGGACTATTTCATCTTTCATCCCGATGGCCGTGCGGAGAAGGTCACTCTCGGTTTTGATGTGGCAGCAGGGCAGAGACCTGTGGTGGCTGTCCCGGGCGGCTGCTGGAAGGCGTTGCGTCTGCACGAAGGCGTGAGCTACGCGCTGATGGCCAACACACTCTCCCCGGAGTTTACTCCCGATCGAGTGAAGATTGGCGCAGGCGCCGGCTGGGTGAAACGCTTCACGAATTCAGCGCCGTGGGCTACGGAGAAGGCATTGCGCGAAATGATCGGCCCGAATTGGACAGGGGAATAGGAGCGGCTTCAGGGCCTGCGTAGTAATTATCAGCCACAATAACGTGGACTGGAATGCATTCGTGAGATAGAGTGAGCTTACTCGTGCGCCAATTATCAGCGATACGTTCTTGTCCTGCATGCCTTACGCGCAGGCTGCGGTACTTTGTCTTGCTTTCCGTGGGTGTTTTCTTGTTTGCTGGCGCGCTTCTGGGGCAAAGCGACCAAGGGAAGACCCCACCGGCCCCGGTGGTCATCCCGGATGGAACCCCAGTACAACTGCGATTCGCGCAAGCGCTATGGGTCTATCCCATTTCTCCTTTCATCTACGACCCGCCGCGACCGCCTTTTCGGATAGACGACGCGGTCCGAATCATCGCGGCTGCCGATGCGGACGTTAACGGACATCTGGTGGTCCGCAAGGGGAGCATCGGGCAAGCGACAGTTACGGGTATTGCCGCGCAAAACTCAAAGTATCCAACTACATGCATCGATCTGCGACTGGATTGGATCAGCAGCTTGAACGGTCAACAGGTGCCGCTGCGATCGGGCAAGAAGGGCAAGCCTCACTCGGACCTGCTCCGTGTGCTTTCCGGCCACGCAGGTTTTTTCGTGGACCAAACCTCACTTGGGCGCGGCCTCATTGAGGCAATGACATTTCAAGAGAAGCTTAAGGCGCTGCGCGGGAAGTTGTGGGTGCCTGCCGGTACGCGGATGACCGGTTTTGTACACGGGAATATCTCACTGGACCCTGCGCAACTCGCTGATGCCGAAGCGCGCCTGCCTCTGCCGAACACAACGGGATTGCTCACCATTTATCGCACGAAAGGGCAGAAGGACCGCAAGCCTGACGTCTATTGCGACAACAAACAGCTAGCTTCGTTAGGCCCGCAGCAATTCTTTGAGGCCGAGCTGACTGCTGGAGCCCACGAAGTTTCTGTAGAGCGTAGTGCACCAATTCATTTGGAGGTCTCTGCCGGAAAAGAGTACTACCTTTATCTTCGCTGGCATGAGCTGACAGGTGCGTGGAAACTCGAATCTGTGACCTCGCCCGAAGGTGAAGACGGCGTCGCCGAAGGCGAGATGATCTCTGTTTTTCCAAACTGACGGGGTCTCGCCGGCCCGAAGTTGAACGATTACTTCGATTGCAGTTCCGCGCGCAGGGCGCTCACGCGAACGTCAAGAGCCTTCGCATCTGCCGTCAGTTGGCCTGGCAGGGAAGCCGCTGCGCGAAACTCAGCCCCGGCTTTGTCAAGCTTCATAAGCTGAACGTACGTTTTCCCGAGATAGTAGTGAGCAGGTTGCAGATACACGGAATTCCCGGAAGCAATTATGCGTTGGAAGGAACCCTCTGCATCCTGAAGATGCCCTGTGAAAATTTGGCAGATGCCCAAATAGAAGTTGACGTCATCGGTCTTCTCGTCTTGACGAGCCGCGCTAACAAGGAAGTCTAGGGCGTCGCGATAGCGGCCTTCCGCGTACGCATCCATCCCACTCTGAAACAACACGCGACCGGTATCCGAGGTACCTTTCCGCTTACCAAATGCGTTCCCGGTGCGTCCTCGCGGATCTTTTGCGCGCTTTCCGAAACCCGCAAATCCAAAGGGTGGAGGCTCCACGGCTCCGATCCGAAGCAGTTCAGCACCTTGGGCGCTCGTCAGTTTGATTTGGTTAGCATCGGCCGAAGCATCTGGCGTATTAGCTGCGGCCTTAGGGTCCACTTGAGCCGCAGGTAGCCTGGGCGCGGCAGTAGCGGACTCTTTGGGCTTGATGTCGTCGGGTTTAGGTTCTGATTCACCAGACCTCTGCTCGAGCGACGCCGCAACTTCTCCCTGCACCTCCGTAGGTGTTTGAGATGCGCTACTCGCTGAAGCGCCGGAGGGCAACCCAGCGGTGCGGTCTTCTTTGCCTGGCGTGTTGTGGGTGCTCGGGGTGCGCGCCGACAGTGTTGTGTGTGAAGGGTCAAAGTCCGCCTTCGCCTGAGCCTCAGGAAGGGTTGCCTCCGGTCGTGGATGGGGAAGTGCTGCGACCGTGAGGCGTTCTCGCTTTGCCTTCCACAAATGCAGCAACCCGAGGCCCGCCGCCAAGACCACTGCGGCCGTCGCCGCCGTCGGCAACCAGAAAAGGAAGCTCTTTTCCTTTGTCGTTGCAGCTCGAATGATGGTTGCTCTCTTCTCCAATTCACTTCGAAGGCTCAGAAGGTTTTCAAGCAGCTGGCTACAGTCCGGGCACCCCAGCATGTGCGTCTCTAATTCGTCTGAGGCAGACTCATCGAGTTGGTGGCCCAAGTAGCTCTCGATCAGTTCATCTCGCCTAATTCTGGCGCAGTCCATAATCGGTCCACCCATCTAAGTGCGAAGTGGTTTCAAACCCTACTTGTGTGACACCCGCCCAAATCTTTCTATCATCTTCTTGATAAGTCGGGACTTGCGAGCGCGCACGGCATCGTGCGACATGCTGACGACCCTGGCAACTTCGGCCAACGAAAGCCCGTCCACAAGAGACAGCAGTAATATCCGCTGGTCTAGATCACCGCAGCGGCTCAATTCTTGCTGAACCAGGCGCCTCCGCTCGGCTGCTTCCGATTCAAGCACCGCATCGCAAGCATATTGATTCGTAACTTCTAAGCTGACTTCCGAGAGTCGCTTGCGTGTCCGGAAGTAGCTATTAATCACGTTCTTGGTGGTGCCTTGAATAAAGGCTTCAATCTTGTCCGGCGCCCGAATCTTCGCTGCGCGCGCCGCTTGGATAACTGCCAGCAAGACGTCCTGCGTCAGATCACGCGCGATTTCAGGGTCACGGGTTCGCGCTGTTGCAATCGCGTTCACGCGTCGGCTGTAAGTCCGCACTAGTTCCCCTTCCGCTGAATCATCTCCGGAAGATATCCGCGCGACCAGAGCGGCCGATGCACTCACCTCACTGTTTTTGGCGTCTGCGTGCATTCAATGCTTCGGAGATTAACTCCTTGGGAAGTTCGAGCATTGTAACCTATTCGCTCCGACGGCGGGGTTTGCCGGCACCGGTATCAGCTCTCGCGTTCAGGTCAACGATTGTCGCTTCAGGCGCTTCCCTGTCACAGTCGGCTCCCAAGAACCACATACGAACATACCAGTTGCGAACTGTAAGAGAGCTGAATGGCTCGGCCTGAATGAAAACAGGAAGGTGTATGCGCAGACAGACCCAACGCCCTGTGAGCTTGCACGTCCATCCGACGGGAGAAAATGCCCGCAGCCGTTCTGGAGTCGCGGGCATTCCTGATTCGGTTGCGTTCTCGGCGGCAGATCTAACTTCATCTGGACACGAGTCAGGTAAAGATCGGCTGGAATCCTGGAAGGCGATTGCCGTCTACCTTGGCCGCGAAGTGCGTACCGTTCAACGTTGGGAAAAGGGAGAGGGCCTGCCCGTACATCGTCACCTCCACTCCACAAATGGTTCGGTGTACGCGTTCCGGAGCGAAATTGATGGATGGCGACGGAGCCGGAGCTTGACACCCGAGGTTTTGCCGGTCGCAGAGATGCTTTCCAGCCAGCCGAGGCCTGCGCGCCGCGCGGCTGGCTGCTTACGCGATGATGGGGCCGAAAATCCCCCAAGCGGAGTCAGATTGTATTTGCTGGTGTGTTCGAGCGACTCGGATTTCTATCGGGTCATTTCACGAATTGGGGCAGGGGCGGCAAAGACGCGACGCGTCCCACAGGTTCAGGTACCAGCGGGGGATCTACGCGAATAACGTCAAAGTGCGACATTGCTTTCCTGTCGTCCTTTGTCGCTTGAGAACTTTTCTCAGCGCCCCCATCGTTGGCCGTGTACGCAGGCTGTTACGAGCGGGCTCTACGAAGCTCGACTAAAAAAGGAGGAACTATGAACGGTTGGCGGATACTCCGGCTATCTGGAACTTCCCGAACTTTGGCGCTTTTCACTCTAGGTGTTTGCCTGTTTACCCTTGCTCTCCCTGCACGTGCGGCAGACGTTACCGTGGGCTGTCCCGGCGGAAGCGGGGGCACGTACCCAAGCATTGGTGCGGCGCTGGCTGCGCTTCCCTCGAACGGACCCAATTCCATTACGGTGACGGGCACATGTAACGAGAATGTGTCCATCAGCGATATGCGGTCGCTGGTGATCATCGCTGGCGCTGGCGGCGCCAAAATTGTCCAACCGCAGGATTCCAACACGTTCGATATTGTTCGTTCCCAGAATGTTACCCTGCGGAATCTGGAGATTGTCGGCGTTCCCGGATCTACGGTGGACTCCGCCGGAGCCGGCGTGTTCATTACCGAGGCCTCAGACGTGCGCATCATCGAGTGCGATATTCATGGCAACGAGGCTAGCGGGGTTGCGGAGACCAACAATTCAGTGCTTTTCCTCCGCAACACGAACATTCACAACAACACCCCCGGCGACGGCTTGGACGTCTCCGTTAGTTCGACCGCTGACGTGAGAGGAACCACGATCCAGAACAACGGCTGTACCGGTCTAGCGGCCTGCTTCAACTTCAATGGCGGTGGCGTTGGCGTTTTTGTCACTCGCAACTCGGCCGTCTCCCTTCGCCGGAATACCGTCATTCAGAACAATGGAGACATCGGAATCTGGGCACGGCTCCTGAGTACGGTGGGCTTGGACTTCGGTCCCCCTAACACGGTCACGACCGTCCAAGGACACAATATCGTCGGGCTCTATATCCAGGAAGGGGCCCATTTGCAGGTCAACGGTGCCGCTCTTATCCAAGGAAACGGAGGTGGATGTCCACCTGAAACTCCGATTGCCTGCGGCGGGATCTTCGCCACCGAAAACGCGACCCTGGAGTTCCCGGGTTTCGGAACCATCAGCGGCAACCACGGCGCAGGCATCTCCGTGGAACAGGGCGCCAATCTCCATCTTGGCGGCGGCGTTACGGTCTCCAACAATACGGGAGACGGCGTCCACATTCGACGGATCTCCATCGGGGACTTCACAGCTATCCCAGGTTCCGGCAACCCCAACAACACCATTACTGGCAATGGAGGCGCCTCCATCTTTTGTGACGAGAGGTCATTGGCCATCGGCAACCTACGCGCCTTCTCCAATGTCAGGTGCGGCGAACAATAGGCCGCTGAACCGCATGCATGGAGCCCAGGAAAAAGGCAAGGAGTTGAAGTAGACAGGAGGGGAAGCAATGGGAAAGCTAGCATCACACGATTCTCGATCAATTTGGAGGATGAGATGACAAAGAAAGTGCAAGCGCTTTTTTGGTTGTTGAGTGGCGTGTTCTTCTCGACCTTGCTGCCGATGTCTGCCCAGGCGGCGACCCTGAGCGTGAACTGCAATGGTTCGGGGGAGGAACAGCTGACCACCATCGGCAAAGCCCTCAAGCTGCTGAGAACCGAAGGACCCAACACGATAAACGTTTCTGGGAGCTGCCACGAAAACATCCTGATCTAAGGCTTCGAAAATCTGACGCTCAATGCAATTTCTGGAGCCTCGATCACCGACGCCTCAGCCGGGGCCGACGTCATCGTGGAGATCGAGGATTCGACGGACGTCGCTCTACAGGGCTTCACAATCACCGGAGGTGACATCGGCGTCCGTTGCTTCAACTTTAGCGTGTGCCGATTCAAGAACAACACCATTCAGAACGCAACTGACGTAGTTGGTGGGGCCGGGTATGGAGTCGCTGTCGTCCAGTCCCGCGCCAGCTTCGATGGCGACATCATTCAAAACAACGCGGAACGGGGTCTGAATATCGGAAATGGGTCCGTCTCCGCCACAAACATCAACGTCAACAACAACGGGATCGTCGGTGTCATCGTTGCTGACGGCGGCTTCTTCGGGGGGGACCCCGCGAACATCCACAACAACGGCGGAGTCGGCGTGCGCGTCACCGGCCACTCCACCTTTCGCCTGCGTGCCGGGGCCATCACTGGGAACACATTTGCCGGCGTGAGAGTGGACAATGCGTCTGAGGCTTCCTTTACGTCCTTTGACGGTCCCATCACGATCTCCGGCAACGGCGCAAACGGAGTCCAAATTCACGACCTCTCGTTCGCGTTTTTCGTGAACGGAGGCCCGGCACCGCCGCTTAACGTTACAGGTAACACCCCTCTCGATGTGAATTGCTTTCAGTTGCCGTTTGCAGCGCGGGGCGCCACGACGGATATCAGTGGCGGCACAACGAACTGCACCGAGCCTCAGTAGAGTCTCACTGGTGGCCTGCGCTTTCGGCGCATTCGAGGATCCGGAGCGCAGGCTTGCCCGGCTGAGATCGCCGTTTGCTTACCGTGAAGGCGGGGACGCTTAGGCCGATTCCGCGTCTCCTTGCCGGCGCAGGAAAAGAGAGTTGGGAGTCGATGTAGCCTAAATGCTGCGCATTTGGAGTCGGGCAAGGCAAGGGCAATCCGACCCGGGAAGGAGCTAAACGTGATGACTCGAACCATTCGCAAGGGAACCTGCGTGGCTTGCGTGGCCGCAGGGCTGTTCCTCTCCAGCTGCGCAGGCATCACGCCGCTGCCCACCCGCACAAGAACTCCCGAGTCCGGAGAATTAAAACAAAAGGTGAGCGCGAAGTTTATCGTGGAGGGACAGACAACCAAGGCAGACGTCCTGACAAATTTGAAACCTGTGGATGCAGGAATGGACAATGACCAGTTCTTCCTCGCGCGTTGGTCCAGTTCGAACAAGGGAGGGTGGCTTTTTCTGTGCGGTTACAACGACTGCACGGGAGGGGCGTCACGCTTCTGGAAGACCGCGAACGCCTTGGTGGAATTCGATGACAAGGAAGTAGTGGCGCGATATGCCGTGTTCGGGGATGGGTCCCTGATCCCCAAGCTTTTACCCCTGGCAGCGCAACAGAAAGCCGTCACCTTTGATCCCCCGCGAGAGATCCAGGTCCAACACCTCAAGGGTATTTGGAACCCTGCAACAGTTGTTCTGGGAAAAGATACGTTTGCGCTTCGGGAATCGATCACCCATCGAGGCTTACGCCGCACCTCCACGTCAACGCTGGATTTTGAAATCAAGCGGGCAGCGGTGGAGAACGTGCGGGTTGGATTAGGAGGGACTTTCCCGGAGGTTCATGCACGAATCCACTTCAGCGAGGAAACCAAGGCCGGCAGAATGATGAACGTACAGATCAGCGTTCCGGACTTGTTTCTTCTCCTTGAGTTCATGAGTCAGCATCCATAGGGAACTTGTGCTCGATGATTGGCCCGAATTGGATAGCGGGCAGCGACGGATTCTAGTAGCACAGACTTTAGTCTGTGGGTTTTGGCTTTTCTTCCGCTTTGGGAAATCCACAGACTGAAGTCTGTGCTATGAGGCATTTCCCATCTCAGCGGCGCGGTGGATGGCGCGACGAATGCGCGGGTAAGTTCCGCAGCGGCAGATGTTGCCGGACATTGCGCGGTTGATTTCCTCGTCGGTCGGCTTGGAAGTTTGCTTGAGCAGCGCCGCCGCGCTCATGATTTGTCCGGACTGGCAGTAGCCGCACTGAGGGACTTCGATTTCAATCCACGCGCGTTGCAATGGATGATTTCCATTGGAAGCAAGCCCTTCGATCGTGGTGATCGCTCGTCCCACGGCGCGCGATACGGGAGTGTTGCAGGAGCGCACGGGCCGCCCGTCGAGATGCACGGTGCAGGCGCCGCACTGGGCTACGCCGCAACCGTACTTGGTCCCGGTCAGGCCGAGGTGCTCGCGCAAGACCCAGAGCAGGGGCACGGAGGGATCCACGTCTACCGTCACGTTGCGCTTGTTTACAGTTAGAGAGATCACGGAGCAAGCCTCCTAGTTCAAGTCGTGCGACCACACTAGGCCCTCAAAGCTGCGAGCACGCGCTCGGGCAGCAGCGGCGACTGGCGCAATCTTCGTCCAGTTGCGGAGAAGAACGCGTTCGCCACGGCGGGGCCCACGCCAATTCCGCCGAGGTCTCCGATTCCCAGGGGATCGCGCGTCGATTTCACAATTTGCGTGTGCACTTCAGGCGCTTCGGACATGCGGATCACCGGGTAGTCGTAGAAATTCGACTGCTCGACCGCGCCGTTCTTGAACGTAATGCGCTCCGTGAGCAGATTGCTCAGCGAATGGATGGCGGCGCTTTGCAGTTGAGCGTCTACGTTTCGCGGAGAAACCGCCAAGCCAAGATCAACCGCAATCCACATTTCCGGCACGTGGATCACCCCCGTTTTGCGGTCGACAATTACGCGCGCGATCGTCCCGAGGTAAGTCCCGTTATTGGAAACAAACGAAACGCCACGGCCAGCCTTCTCGCCTTTCTGCCAACCAGCCATCGCGGCTACCGCGCGCAGGACTTGCTGGCCGTCGGGGAGGATTTGCAACAGGTCGAGGCGAAACTCCACAGGGTCGGCACCGCGCGCAAAAGCAATCTCATCGGTAAAGCTCTCAGCCGCGAATTGGTTCACCGTCGAGCCAACGCCTCGCACGGCCGCCATACGCACTCCCAGCTTATTGGGCACCGCCTCAACCAAGACGTTCGAGAAGTCGTATTCGGTCTTGATACCCGTGGTCGAAATTCTCGGGAATTCTTTCCCTTTCTCGTACCGCATCGGGTCGCTCATCCTAAGCGCCTCGTCCGCCACGAGACGATGATGCCAGGCCGTCAGCCGGCCATTCTTATCTTCAGCCGCCTGCAAATATTGGGCGGTCATCGGCTTGAACCGTCCGAAACGCACATCCGATTCACGGCTCCAGATCACCTTCACCGGCCGTCCAAGCTCTTTGGAAACAAGGGCAGAGTCCACAGCCCAATCGTGATCCATGCCGGACCGGCGGCCAAAACCGCCGCCAAGATATGTGCGGTGGAGTCGGACATTTTCCGGAGAAATGCCCAAAGCCTCGGCAACCGAGCGGACCAAGTGGGTAGGTGTTTGAGATCCGGCCCACACTTCCGCGCTTTTCCCTCCGTCTTTGACCCAAGAAACCGAATTTAGAGGCTCCATCTGCGCGTGGTATACGTACTCCGTGCGGTATTCTGCCTCATAGACCTTGGCGGCGCCGGCGAGCGCGGCTCCCACGTCACCTCGGCTTTGCGCTAAAAACCCGTGCCTGTTTAGATCCCGCGCCATCGCAACCTGGTCCTCGAGCGCCTGGGCGCTATCAAATTGGTCCTCCGGCACTTTGCTCCAGGTAATCTTCAGTGCTCTTTCCGCCGCTAGCGCCGACTCATAAGTTTGCGCGGCAATAGCGACGCGGTCGGGTGGAAACTGCATCACTTTCAGCACGCCAGGCATTTTGGAAACTTCGGCATCGTTTACCGACACGGGAGTGGCGCCGAGGGCAGGGGCGCGCACTACCGTCGCGTAAGCCATGTTCGGAAGCCGAATATCGATGCTGTAGGTAGCCGAGCCGTTCGTTTTGCTAGGGACGTCTGTTCGAGGGACGTCGTGGCCGATCAGCCGAAATTGGCTTGGGTCCTTCAGGTCCTTTTCCGACACTGCGGGAAGCGTATCCGGCATCTTCGCGAAGCTGGCGATTTCGCCGTAAGTGAGGCGGCCGCCGCTTTTGGCGTGGACCACCACACTCGGCTGCGTTGACAGCTCTGACGCGGGCACGCCCAGATGCGCCGCCGCTGCATCGAGCAGCACACGTCGCGCTTGAGCGCCATAGAGCCGCATATTCTTGTAGTAAGCCATCATCGCGGTGCTGGCTGCGGTGATCATGATTCCGTACAGCCACGGGAGTGGCGTGCCGTAGACTGCGTCGTCGGAAGGGCTGAACTCGATGGCCACCTTGTTCCAATCGGCGTCGAGTTCCTCCGCGAACACCGTTCCGAGCGCCGTCATCGTGCCTTGGCCCATCTCCGCCGCGGGAGCCATGATGGTGATGGTGCCGTCGGGAGCAATTCGCGCCCAAGCCGTCTTCACGCCGACGTCGGCGCCTTCTTTGTCAACGGCGTCGGCGGCCTTCAAATCAAGGCCAAACACTAGCCCTAGACCGCTCACTCCGACCCCGACGAGGAACTCACGGCGCTTCATGGGGAAATCGCTCATGGTGCTGGCTCCTCTGGCGACGCTAACATCGTATCGAACCGAATATACGCCCGCATAAATTCGTGTCAAGGTTGCGCGCTCCGCGCGTGAGCCTAGTTTCGTGTTACTAGCAGTGCCGGAGGCACGAGAGAGCGTAGCCCACAGCGGAAGCTGTGGGAGGCGAAATTGGGCAGCGTAAAGAGCCCTGGAGGGGCGATACATGGGCGCGTTCTTAATCAGTGTGGATTCGATGCATTGTGTCACCCCTGCCGGGGTTCACGGCGTCGTCCCACCGTTTCCACGGTGGGCTGCGTTGTAACGTCCCTCCGGGACTAGCGCCAACAAAGGATCAGCGCCGTGCTGCTCCACGAACTGCTAGGGCCTACACAAAACGGTTCGTTCCAAGCTGGCGACGAGCGTATTAGCGACATTCTGTCCCAAAATCTTCGCTTGAGTCCTCACTGCAATTCAGGTAGCTTCCGCTTCAACAATCACGAATTTGGGCGGGCCACCCGACCGTTGGCCTACAGGCACCATTCTGCAAAGGAGAAATCCATGCGAAAGGGAATCTTGATTATTCTCGCAGTTCTGTTTTCGTTGTCGGCGGTCTCTGCGCAGACGATGCACCCCACCTGCAAAGATTGCCCGGGGACCTACATTCAAAATCAGGAATTGCAGGCCTACGTTCAGCGAGCCATCGCCAATCATCTGATCGACCAGCAGATTCGCGCGGTGGACGCGGGGAGGACGAACATCGACATCGGTGTGGTCTATCGCGGAAAGCTAGACGCCCCGGCGCCCAATTCCGTCGCCGAGCACGACCAGGTGAGCGAGGTCTATCACATCATTGACGGGTCCGCGACGCTTATGACTGGCCCCGACATTGTTGATCCAAAGCCTCGGCCGTCCGAGGAGTACACGGTCAAATATCTCAACGGCCCTGGCAACAACGGCTCCTCGATCCGAAACGGTGTGAGCCACGATCTGAAGCCCGGCGACGTCGTCATCATTCCCGCAGGCACTGGCCACTGGTTCACCAAGATCGATGACCACATTACCTACCTAATGGTCCGCATCGATCCCGACAAAGTTACGCCGCACAAGGACGAAGCCGCTTCTAAGGCCGACCTCGCAGGAAACGGTCCCAGCCGCAAGTAGAAGCCGGCGATTGACAGTTTGGTGTCGCCGGTTTTGTGGCGACGCGGATTTTGGCCTAAGCAGAAGCGTTCTTGTGTGGATTCGCGATGGGACCGCTGGGCGCCCGTCGAGACCAATTCCGTATTATCTCAATCTGCGACTCGCCTACCTTGACTGATTGACACGCGTGAGTGGCTGACCTAATTTGGCTTGTAAGCACTTATGTTGCATCCATTCGCACTCCCGGCGCCTCGAGGCGCGAGATGACAACCGCGGAAAGCTGCAGTGTCGGGGGTTGCGACAAGGCGAAGGCCGCGTCGCTGGAAGGCGCGGCGCTATGCCAGGAGCATTTCATCTCGGTGTGCTACGAACGACTCGACCACTACGACGGATTGCGGAAGGGCAACGGCCTGAGACCGGCGGACGCGGAGTCCGCGCGCCGATTCATCAACGAGTGCAGCCGGACCGCGGACGAAATGGAGCACGATGCGCGCGAGCTTGACAATTTGGAGAAGGCCAAGCTCGTCCATATCATCCTCACCGCCAGCGAGCTTGGGCGTCACCTGCGGCGGAGCCCGCGCAAAGCTGCGGCGATTGCGGTACGGCTTAGCTCGGACAAGCTAGGCGGCGCATGGGAAGAAAACACCGAGACGGTGCTGCTTAGCCAATATGGCGCTTCAGTGCGCTGCAAACATCCTGCCAAGCCGGGCGAGACTCTTGAGATCATCCGGTCAGATACAGGCGAAAAAGCTCAGGCCCGGGTAGCGTGGCAGCGTCCGGCCGGAATCGACGAAGTTCGAATTGGTGTCGAGTTTGTCGCCTGCGAGAATTTCTGGGGCCTGGATTGGGGCGCCGTCGAGGAAGCCCGCTGAGGGCTTCGAACCTAGTGACTTACCGGGCAGTCCTAGTCCGTGCCGTATTCTTCCAATCCTAGTTGAGCGCGTGAGTATCTTGTAGCGAGCTCTGCTGGACGTCCTCTTCCGGAAGCCATCCGCACACAACCAATTCCAAATCATGCGCGCTGGAACTCTGCTCTGGATAGCTGATGGAATTGACCCTGAAGGAGAAGCGATTATTCGCTCCCGCTGCGTCCGACAAACCTTCCACAAGGCGGCCCGAGACTTTCTTCGCTCCGGCCTGGTCAACCCCCGGAAGGATCACCCCAAAGTGCCCGGCCCTCAGAATGTAGATGGAGTCTTCCTCACGCAGTCTGCGGGAGATTGCCTTTGCAGCATCGCCAAGAACAGACATGCTCACGCCCGGTTCCGTAAAAGCCGGATTCAATGTGATGGCAACCGCGACCACGGAAAGTTTGAGTTCAGCGACGGCAGCCCGCCGGATCTCCATCGCCAGCCGATCCTCGAACGTGGTGAAGTTCGGCATGGTTGCGAGCAGGTCGGCGCTGGCTTGCCGCAGCGCTTCCGAAGCCTGCTTGCGATCCGTTGCCATCTGGGTGCGGAGACGTTGAATGGTGATCTGGCGGTCCACGAGGTAAGCCACGAGCAGGCAGGAAAGACCGCAGAACCCGAAATAGGCAACCTTCGGAGTCCTGCTGGCGCCCGGATCATGGTTCGAAAACACGGCGGGATACATCAACAAAGCCATCCCGGCGGCAAGGACCACGATCGCTACGCATGCAAATAGGCCGAGATGAATCTCCCGGCGGGCTAGTTCATCGGATCCGATTGCCTTGCTGCTTCCCACAAACTTGTCCCTATTTTCCGGCGGGCTCCACATGTCATTTCAAACGTTCAGCCTAAAGTAGAGCCCGCCTCTATTCTTGGTCGAATTATACCCGGAAGCTAAAAGCGGAAAGGGAAGGTTATTTCTTGCGTATGACCGAAGCGATATGTGTGTGTCTGAGGTGAACGCTGATGTGACGAAGCGGCATGCGCGCCCGGAACGGAGAGCCAGCCTCCCCTAGTGTCCTTGCCTTATCCGTTCAGGGCGCGTAGCATAGGCTTTCCGCGCTGGGTTTATTCCCTCCTGGTGAATCCTCGGTTTTGGAGAGGCGCGGAGGCGTGTGGCCGGATTGGGGGCGATTGTCCGGCGCCGGACGTGCGGGGGGCGAGGAATTTCTTCCATCTTTCTTCTTTCTTGCGGAACGGAGAGGCCGGCTTGCCGAAGTCGATTGTCGTCGTGGGCGCGCAATGGGGCGATGAAGGGAAGGGCAAGGTCGTGGACTACCTTGCCGGGTCGTTCGACTACATCGCGCGATGCGCGGGGGGCCACAATGCAGGCCACACCGTCATCTTCAACGGAAACCGCTTTGTCCTCCAATTGATCCCGTGCGGAATTCTGCGGTCGGGCAAGCACGCAGTGATTGGATCGGGCGTCGTGGTTGACCCGGTGGCGCTGGTGGGAGAGTTGGACACACTGGCAAAAGCTGGAATCGATGTGACAGGCCGGTTGCATCTTGCGACGCGCGCACATCTGATCTTTCCGTATCACCGGCAAATGGAGAAGGCCGCGGAAGCAGCGCGCGGCGCGGCGAAGATTGGGACAACGTCGCGGGGAATCGGCCCCGCTTACGAAGATAAAATGGCGCGTCACGGAATTCGCGTTGGCGACATGCTCGACGCAGCGCGGTTTCGCGAGAAGCTCGAGCGGGTGACTTCCGAGAAAGACGCGGTGTGCCGCGCGACCTATGGAGTGCCGCTTGATACGTCGGGCGTCGCGAAGGACTATCTCGCGCTTGCCGAGCGGATCCGTCCGCTGGTAACAGACGCGTCGGAGCTTCTCAACGACGCTCTCGACACGGGGCACTCGGTCCTATTTGAGGGCGCGCAGGGAACCATGCTGGACATCGATTTCGGCACGTATCCCTACGTAACGTCGTCGAACGCCATTGCGGGCGGCGCGTGCACGGGTCTTGGCGTGGGCCCCACGAGGATTGGCGGAGTGATTGGAGTGACGAAGGCCTATACGACGCGCGTCGGTAGCGGCCCTTTTCCCACGGAGATGCCGGACCTGGAGGCAACCGAAGTGCGCGACCGAGGCAAGGAATACGGCGCCGTGACGGGCCGGCCAAGGCGCTGCGGCTGGCTCGATCTCGCCGTGTTGCGGTATGCGGTGCGCATCAACGGAATTTCGTCCCTGGTGGTCACCAAGCTGGACGTCTTCGACACGCAAAAGGAAATTCAAGTCTGCACCGGCTATCGCTACAAGGGCGCTCCGATCAAGGAAATGCCAGCGGCGGCAGAAGATTTGGCCGAGGTGACGCCCGAATATCGCACTCTTCCTGGATGGCATACCGATACCTTCGGTGTGAAAGAAATCGGTAAGCTCCCTCGAGCCGCGCTGGACTACTTGAAATTCATTTCCGATTTCCTTGGCGTTGAAATCGGCATGATTTCCACCGGTCCCGAGCGCGACGCCACGATTGTTTGCGCTGGCACGAAGCTCGCCGCCTGGATTTAATTCGCAAATTTTATGCTGTCCTACACTGAAGCGCGGCAAAAGGTGATCGAGGTTGCCGGGGCCATTTCGCGTCCGCTCCCGCGAACGCACGTTGAAATTGAGCAAGCGTTCGGACGAATCCTCGCGGAACCGGTTCTTGCGGATCGAGACTATCCGCCCTTCGATCGCTCGACGCGCGACGGTTTTGCGGTGCGAGCGTCAGACGCGCACGCACCCGGCGTCCGTCTTGAATGTGTGGGCGAGCTTCGGGCAGGTGGAAACTTTTCCGGGACCGTCGGTCCGGACGAGTGCGTGGAGATCATGACCGGCGCGAGTGTGCCCGCCGGTGCTGACGCGGTCGTAATGGTCGAGTACGCCAAGCGCGAGGGTAAGAAGGTTGTCGTTGAACGCGCCGCGCAAAAGGGCGATCACATTGTGCCGCGCGGTTCCGAGGCGCGGGCGGGCGCGATGCTCGTTGCGCCAAAGTCTCGCGTGGGCTACGCGGAAATGGCCCTGGCGGCGCAGGCGGGCGCCACGCGCCTCGAAGTATTTTGTGCGCCCCGACTGGCAATTCTTTCGACGGGCGACGAAGTTGTGGATGCGCGGACGAAACCGGCGCCCTTGCAGGTGCGAAACAGCAATGGGATCTCAATTGAAATCTTGGCGCGCACCGCAGGGGCGGATCCCATTCAGCTTGGGAACGCGCCTGACGAGAAAAACGCGCTAAGAAAATTCATGGAGCGCGGTCTCGAAGCCGATATCTTAGTTCTGTCGGGCGGCGTGTCCATGGGCAAGTATGACTTGGTCGAGCAAGTTCTCGCCGATCTCGGGGCGGAATTTCATTTCGCAGGCGTTGAGATTCGCCCTGGGCGCCCAGCCGTATTTGGCACCTGCCGCAAGAAACTAGTGTTTGGGCTGCCGGGCAATCCCGTTTCCACGATGGTGACATTCGAATTGTTTGTCTTGCCCGCGATCGACATACTTAGCGGCGCCCTCGCTCGTTCGTTGCCGGTCTTCCGCGCTAAACTGGCGACGCCGGTTCGCGAAAAGGGCCAGCTGGTTCACTTTCTGCCCGCGCGCATCGAATGGGAAGGCCGGGAAGCGCGGGTAACGCAGTTGCCGTGGCAAGGGTCGGGCGATATCGTTGCTCTTGCTTTGGCCAATTCTTTCCTCGTGGTTGGACCGGAGCGCCCTGAGATTAACCCGGGAGAATGGGTAGACGTTCTTCCTCGAAGAGGGGCGGTCTAAAGCGCGTCGCAAGCCCATGCCGAAACTCTCACACTACCGAAAGCGCGGCGAAGTTGCCATGGTGGACGTCACACCGAAGGCCGTGACGGAGCGGACCGCCCTGGCGCGCGGATTCGTTCGAATGTCGCCTGTGGTGTTAAGGGCGCTGCGCCGGCAGACGCTTCCCAAGGGCAACCCGCTTGAAATTGCGCGGATTGCGGGAATCGCCGCTGCCAAACGGACCGCGGAGTGGATACCTCTTTGTCATCCGCTCCCCTTGACGCACATTGATGTGACCGCCCGCCTGTGCAAAAATGGCGTGGAAATCGCATCCCGCGTCGCGGCCACAGCCCGGACCGGCGTGGAGATGGAAGCGCTCGTGGCGGTGTCGGCAGCAGCCCTCACGGTCTACGACATGTGCAAGGCCCTCGACAAGGGCATGGAAATCTCAGACATCGTTTTGCTCGAAAAAATCGGCGGCAAGAGCGGCCATTATCTGCGTAAAAATTCTTCGGCGGGGTCCAGTAGAACTCGCGCCCGAAGAAATCGCGTCCCTAGATGAGCACTTCTTCCCATAACGTTCACGTCTTGATCGTGGATGATAATCCCGTGGTCCGGGACCTCATCGTCCGCGGAATGCAGCCGCACTGCGAGGTCGTTTCCGCGACCGACGGCGCGGACGCGCTGCTCAAGTGCGTCGACAATCCGCCCGACTTGATCGTGTCCGATTTTCGGATGCCCGGGCTCGATGGGCGGCAGCTCTATGAGAAGCTCCGCAGCCGGGAAAAGACGCGAAACGTTCCTTTTGTTTTCGTGGCAAGCCGCGGGGATATCGAAGAAAGGTTGCGGCCCGCGGTCGGCAGCGGCGTCGAGGATTTCATTGCCAAGCCGTTTTTCGTGGCCGACCTCGTTCGGCAGGTGAAAAAAGTTGTCGACCGTCTGCTGCTGGAAAAAATGCAAAAGCACGCCTCGCGACCAGGGGTCATTCAAGGGCGTCTCGAGGAAATGAGCGTCACCGAGCTGATGCAGTCGCTGGAGATGGGGCAAAAATCCTGCCGGCTGCGGCTGCGTCATGCGAGCGATGAAGCGCAGCTGTACTTCATCGCCGGCCAGTGCAAGCACGCACAAGTCGGCGGCACCGAAGGCGACAGCGCCGTCTATCAGGTGATTGGTTGGCTCGACGGCGAATTCGAAATTGATTTCGGCGCCTCATCGAATCGTGAAACCACCACGCTCACCACTACCGGCCTCCTCATGGAAGCTATGCGCCTGATGGACGAAGCCAACCAGAGTGTGCAAAGCTAGCGTTGCTTAGTAGGACAGGCTTTAGCTTGTCGGTTTCTTTTCTTGCCACCAACGAAGCAAACCCGACAGGCTGAAGCCTGTGCTACTCGCTTCCAATGCGCGTCGCCATCCTTACAATTAGTGACTCCGTTTCGTGGGGCACGCACAAGGACGCCTCGGGCCCCAATTTACGCGAGCGATGTGCACAGCTCGGGTGGGAAGTCGTGTCCGAAGCAGTGTTGCCGGATGAGCCGGCTTCGATTCGAGACCGCCTGGTATCGCTGGTAGACGGCGGCACGGCAGAGTTGATCCTGACGACGGGCGGCACAGGAATTGGGCCGCGGGATTGCACGCCCGAAGCAACCACGGAAGTTTGCCAGAAGCTTCTGACCGGGCTCTCCGAGCTAATGCGCGTCGAAGGTCGAAAGAAAAATCCGCGCGCGGTTCTTTCGCGGGCCGTCGCGGGCATTCGAGGGAAGGCGCTGATCGTCAATCTACCTGGAAGTCCGCGAGGCGCCGTCGAGTCACTCGACGCGGTCGCGGACCTTGTGCCGCACGCCTTGCAGGTCCTGGGCGGGGCGCGCCACGATTAAGGGCCTTTCGCAATCCTAGACAAAACGGCATTTTCAAAGTA
>JACXTT010005686.1_pt1 | contig 18031 bp, 12 predicted proteins | sample 9270951 | NCBI WGS metagenome assembly JACXTT01 (sample SAMN15532306, study PRJNA645909) | rock metagenome | isolation source: weathered quartz diorite | place: Puerto Rico | collected 2017-06-21 | reverse complement strand
GGCCCGGGGGTGCTCTCCAGGCGGCCCCGGGCTGGGCGACCGGGCCCTCCCCCGTTCCCGGCGCTGGCGGGAAGGCGTGGGGGCCGAAGCAAACGACCGCCTCAGGAAACGGGTTGCTAAACTGCCAGCGCGCCCCGCCGCCCTGGTGGCTGCTCGCACCGCACGCGCCGTCGTCGAGCGTCTCAGGCTGGCATTTACTGAATTGCGGGCCGGCTTGTCCCAAACCATTGATCGACTGGGCGTGCGCGGGCATCGCGCTGATCATGGCTCCACCGAGTGCCAGAGTCATCGCGAGTGTTGCGCCCAGGATCCAGCGGGAAATGCGTGCTCGCACGGAGACCCCTCCAAGACTCAGGCTGGTGCGTTTGTGCCGTCTCATTCCCGGCCGGTGCGCGGCCCTCCCTGATTCATTCTGCTGAAAGGTCTCTCCGTTCACATGAATGCGTACACTCATTCGGATCATCCCCGACTATCTCAGCCAGAGCGACCACGGCCGGCATGCGCATTCCCAGATGCGGTTCTCATCCCAGGTCGCGGCGCGGGGGCCCACCCGATTGACCCATAACTGAACGCCAATTGCCAGGTCGAGCCACAAGCCCATGCATTGAGGGGCGTAGCGGAGGCGCCGTGCGAGGGTGACTAGGGTACTGGCGGAGGAGAACTCTCGAAGGGATCCGCGGCCGCGTCGATGGGGCGATGATAGCGGAGTCATCTCCCCGCGAGACCATTCGAAGGCGATGGTCTCGCCTCTATCCTCCTCTTCAGGATCGCGTGCCTCGAGGACGACGGTAAGGGGAGACCCGCCGGACTCCTCGGCCTTCGCGGCCAGAGGATCGATGTACCCCGCGGCCATCTCCGGAACGAAGTCCTCCCAAGCCCATCGGGGCTGCGCGGTCATGACCCACGCCTGCCCTTCCCGGGCGGCCGGCAGCACCTGGGCGGCCCGCGGGTCAAGGCCCTTCTGCATGCACAGGCCAACGAACAGGGTTGCGGCACCGCGCCTGGCCGGCGGCCCGCCGGCGTGCGGCGCCGTCCCACCGTACCGCGAGGTGACCATGATCTTCCCGTACCGGTAGACCGGCTGCCGGCGGTCCGGCGCAATCCACCAGGTGCGCGCCCTCCCCGGTTTGCCCCGACCCACGCGACCGCTATCTGGGTTGATGAAGAGCTGCCTCGCGGAACCGGTCTCCCGCGCATGTCGCAAAAGTGCCTCCGCGAGTTCACCGGGCTCCGCCGCGGTAGTCGACGGGTAAACGTGCGTATCACCGGCGTGGCGGGTGGACGGGCTCACCTTGAACCCTCGGTAAAGTGTCGGAAAACCAACATCGATCTTCTGCCGAGACTACAGGCAGTCCTCCACCGAACTTCGGCAAATTGCGACCGGCCCGAAGCGGTGTTCCCCGTCTCCCTACGCCCCTTGATACACAAGGCCCGGCGTTAGTTCCGTTTCCTTGACGCAATTTCATGGAGCGGAAAAGTTCCATCAATCTTGTCAGCACAAATCGCGCGCGATCCGGCTCCGGCCACAGGAGAAGCCTCGCTGATCCAGTACTGAAATACCGCGCGTCAGTTGCAGCTTAACCATGATCGGGAGGTGGGCAGGATGTGGAGATCGCTCGCAGTCGCCGTGGTCTGCTTGACGGCCGTTGTTGCATGGTGGAGCCACCCTGGTTCGATGCGCGTTCACGGCATCGGGCTTGGGACGAACGGCGCCATCCTGGTGCCGGCGGGAGACGATAACGACGCCGGACACTAAGCGGTCGTTTCCGCTGCGGACCGCGCGTTGAGCGGGCTGCGACACCGCCGCCGGTAGGCCGCAACGATAGTGCCGCCGTCACGACACGGGCTTCCCCGTCCGCGGGAAGCCCGTGGCCGTTGCATCGGCTCGGCTGATCGCGCGGCGAAGGAAATGGAATCACGCGGCCCGAAGTGGGTCCGTCGCGCATTAGCCACGCAAGACCTCTCATTTGTGAGGAGCCTATGTCGTTACTGGGTGAACGCGTTCGGCACCGCCGCAAGGAGCTTGGCCTCACACAATCTCGGCTCGGCGGCGCAGACCTGTCCAAGGGGTTCATCAGCCTGATCGAGACGGGGCGCACCAAGCCATCGGTGGAAACGCTGATGCTCCTGGCGCGCCGCCTCCAGAAACCTGTTGGGTACTTCCTGGAGCATGATGCGTCGCTGAGCCTGGAAGCCCTCCGGATCATGCTGGCGTCGGCGTGGGTGACGTTGAAGCGCGGAGAATTCACCCAGGCGGCGGAGAGCTTCGAGCAGGCCCGCGTGATCGCCCGGAAGCACAACGATGCCGCGGAGGCAGAGAGTTGCATCGGTCTGGGGTCCGCGCTGGCCGGGCTGAGACAGCTCGATCTCGCCAGGCAAAACGTCGAGCGGGGAAAGGAACTCGCCGAGGCGACACGCGACGCGCAGCTTCTGGTGAGAGTCCACCACGTGATTGGGGTGATCGAGTACTATGAGCGAAATTTCCCGGTCGCCCGGCAGCACTTTCTTGAGGGGTATCGTCTCCTCCGCGAGGTCGGTCACCCCGACGTGTCCCTGGCCGGGAACTTCCTTCTGAACATTGGCAACACGTACGAGGAGATCGGGGATCATGCGGAGGCAACGCGCTGGTACCAAGAGGCCCTCACCGCGCTTGAGCCGACCGAGGACCTCCACCGCATCGGGATGGCTCACGTCCAGTTGGGCGCGGCGTATCGCGAGAGCGGCCGCCACGACATCGCCCTGGCGCAGCTGACCCGCGCCGAGCACATCTTCGAGTTGCTGAACTCTCTCCGGTTGCTGGCGAAGGCTCGCAACAGCATCGGGATGACCCTCTTAGAGCAGGGGAAGACGGATGAGGCGATGCGGCAGTTGCAGAGCAGCCTGCACCTCAAGGAAGTGGTCGGGGACGATCCGGGCCGGGCGCGCAGCCTCACGGAGATCGCCCGTGCGCTCATCGCGAAAGGCGATTACAAGGAGGCCGAACGCACGCTCGGCGAGGCCGCCGACATCACGAAGCGATATGGGGACACCACAGAAAACGCGCGGATCATCCTGGTGCGCGCGCGCCTGCACCGTGAGACGGGCCAGCTGACTGAAGCGGTCAAACGCTACAAGGAGGCGATCGCCGCCTTCGACACACTTGGGATGCGGGTGGACCTGGCCACCGCCTGCAACGAATTGGGCAACGTCCTCATCCGGCAGAAGCGGTCTTCCGATGCCGCCCCGTATCTTGCCCGGGCGCTGCAATCGTTGAAGCCTTTCCAGGAGCCTTGGCGCCCCGAGACGGCGCACCGGCCGGCGCGATCGCCACGCCGCCCGCGGGCGTCACTCCGTCGAGGCACGGGCGCCTCACAGGCGAGCTCTCGCCGGTAGAGATCGCAGCGTAAGCCCGCCGGCGGAACGCGATCCCCGCCGCCCCTCAGCGGCAATGGTGGGAATGGAGCAGGATCTTCTGGTGCACGCGCGGAGGCGCGGTCCAGAGTTCGTTCGTTCGCATCATGAAAAAGATCTCAAAGGTCTCCAAGAACTCGGGGTCATCCACGGTCCGCCGCTCGTTCCAGCTGCGGCACAAGTAGCGCCCGTAGGGCAGACGATAGTCACTGTTGACGATGAGATAGAGGTTCATCAAGTACTTCCGCCAGCGTTCGTCTCGGTACTGCGCCGCAATCTGCGCCGAGCTGGGCTTGGCAAACGACACCGGGGTGCCGTTGCGAAACACGTCGACGTGCCTGCCGTTGTGGAGCACGCCGTCGATCACGTACCAGCCGTCATCCCGCAGCGGGAACGGCGCGAACATGTCCCAGATCTGGTCCGTGCGCGTCGCCGCGCCGATCCAGCGGTAGCCATTCGGCATCGCCAGGCTCGAGCTGACCGTTCCGAGGTTCCACCAAAACACGTACACTAAGAAAAACGCCGCGACCCAAGCGGCAAGCCGCCCTGTGCCGAACTGCAGCGGCCGGAACGTCAACGGGCTCACCACGCGCGTCAGGAACGGCCGGTGGTTGGCGACCCAGACATAGATGACATCCGCGAGCGCACGGATGGGGGCGCGTTCGAGCGCCCAGGCCAGCGGCCGGAAGACAGACGTCTGCAGGACCGCGGCCATGGCCGACGATCTGAAAAACCGCCTCCCCTCGCGATCGACAACGACCCAGGAGTGTTCGCGCCTCATCTCCGCCAGAGCCTGGGGGTCATCATCCGCGCGCGCGATCACGGTGTCCGGTGCCAGCAATAATCCCTTCAGGATCAGCACGAACTTCCGGCAGAACTCGCAACTGCCGTCGTAGAAAATCGTCAGCGCCCGCGCGTCCGTCCGCCGCTCGTCACCGGGCCGTCCTGGCCGCGCCCACAACGACGCGGGGAGCAGCGGGATCAACGCGACGAGCGCAACCAGCGGGAAATGACCGAGATGCATGGAGACACCGAGCCCGAGCTGGAGCAGGGCGAGCAACAAGATCCCGGCCGCACGCGCCGGACCGCTCCAAAAGGGGAAGAACAACAACACGGGCGCGGCAAGCTCGATGCCCAAGGTGAGGTAGGTGAGGGACTTCAGCAGTTGGGGAAACTGTAGCAAGAAGCGGCCGGCGAATGTGGAGAACTGCTCCAGGCTGAGCGCGTAATACACTGCGCTGCCCTCCCCCCACCACTCCGGGCTGTGCTTCAACAACGCAGAAAACCAGTACAGCATCGCCACCTGGGCCATCAAGGCGAGAGTCCCGGCCGTACACACCCGCTGCGGGTACCGTGCGCCGGAGTTGTCGAGTGCGCGGTCCACGGAGAAGTAAGCGTTCAGCGGGACGAACATCGCCCAGAACGCGAGCATGCGCAGCAGCACGTCGCCACCCTGCAGCACGACCGGGTTGCGGCTCTGCAGCGAGATCAGCAGGGCCCAGGAGACAATCGCGGCGAGCTTCGTGCGGTAGCCGACGAGGAGCATCGCACCGAAGATGGCCGCCACGAGAAACAGCAGCGCCTGGACGGATCCCGTTCCGCCCATCAGGTGCACGGAGATGATCCACGGGTCCGCAAACCGATCCAGCAGCACGGCGCGCGGGAGCACGCCAAAATCCGTGTAGAACGCGCGCAGGTCCCGGGCTCGCCAGATGAGGTCGCCGATGATCAGCGCTCCAAGGCCGATCCTGAACAGCGACAGGGCGCGGAGATCCAGACTGTAGCGGCGTTCGATGAAGCCGGCGACCCCCCCGGCCCCACCCGCCCGTGCCTCCTCGCGCGCAAGAGGGGTCTCGCGTACGGATGTCAAAGCCGACCCGGACACGGCGGTGCCGTCCGCCCCGGGCGTCAGGCCGGCGGCCCGCTCCTTGGTCGAACTCCGGTGTGGCAATCTCTGGCGCGACACAGCCATTCCATTACATCACGTCTTGTCAAGATTGCAACATGAAAAAGGCGACGGGCGCGTGGCATGAAAGGCAATGATCCGAGGACACATCCGGTCGTCGAAGGCACCCCGTTGTGGGAGCCCAGCAAGGAGGCGCGCGCCCGAGCCGCACTGACTCGGTATCTGGAGTGGCTGAAGACGGCCCGGGGGTTGACCTTCGGCTCCTACGAGGCCCTCTGGCAGTGGTCGGTCACGGACCTGGAAGGATTCTGGAGCACGATTTGGGAGTTTTGCGGCATCAAGGCCCGCCGTCCATACCGGCGCGTCCTGGCCGAGCGCCGCGTGTTCGACGCGAAGTGGTGCCCGGGGGCGGAGGTCAATTACGCGGAACACGCCCTCGGACGGCGCGACAGCCATGCGGCCGTCATATTCCGATCGGAGGACCGCGCGCCGGTCATCCTGTCCTACGCCGATCTCGCCCAACAGGTCGCCGCCGTCGCCCAGGCACTCCGGCGCCTCGGCGTCCGGCGCGGGGACCGCGTCGTGGCGTATATGCCCAACATTCCGGAAGCCCTCGTGGCGTTTCTCGCCGCGGCCAGCATCGGCGCGATCTGGTCGAGTTGCCCGCCGGAGTTCGGCACCCGGAGTGTCGTGGATCGATTCCGCCAGATCGAGCCGCGGGTGCTCTTTGCAGTCGATGGGTACCGTTACCAGGGCAAGGCGTACGACCGAATCGGGGCGGTCGCGGAGATCCAGCAGGCGCTTCCGTCGCTCGAAGCGACCGTGCTGCTGCCCTATCTGGCACCCGCACCGATCACGGATGGCTTGCGGCGCGTCCGGCTTTGGCGAGATCTGCTCGCCACCGACCGGTCCGACATTGAGTACGAGCCCGTGCCCTTCGAGCATCCGCTGTGGGTGCTGTACTCATCGGGAACGACCGGCCTGCCCAAGGCGATCGTCCAGGGCCACGGCGGCATTCTGCTCGAGCACCTCAAAGTGCTCAGGCTCCACCTCGACCTCGACCCAGCAGATCGGTTCTTTTGGTTCACGACCACGGGATGGATGATGTGGAACCTCATCATCGGTGTGCTGCTCGTGGGGGCGACCGTCATCCTGTACGATGGCAGTCCCACCTATCCCGACATGACGGCGCTGTGGCGCCTGGCCGCGGAAACGGGGATGACGTACTTCGGCACGAGTGCGCCCTACCTGATGGCGTGCGCGAAGGCAGGACTCGAGCCGGGCCGCGCATTCGACCTCTCGCGGCTACGCGCTCTCGGCTCTACGGGTGCCCCCCTGCCTCCGGAGGGCTTCCAGTGGGTGTACGAGCACGTCAAGCGAGATCTGCTCCTCGCCTCCATCAGCGGAGGCACCGACGTGTGTACCGCGTTCGCGTTGTCGTGCCCGCTGCTCCCCGTGCGCGCCGGCGAGATCCAGTGCCTGGGACTCGGCGCCAAGGTTGAGGCGTTCGACGATCGAGGGCGGGCGTTGATCGGAGAGGTGGGTGAGCTCGTCCTGACCGAGCCGTTGCCGTCTATGCCGCTGTTCTTCTGGAACGATCCCGGAATGGAACGCTATCGCGCCAGTTACTTCGAGACGTATCCCGGGGTCTGGCGCCACGGTGACTGGATCAAGATCACGCCACGGGGAAACTGCGTGATTTACGGACGGTCGGATTCCACGTTGAACCGTGGGGGCGTCCGCATCGGGACCAGTGAATTCTACCGGGTGGTCGAGGAGATGCCAGAGATCCTGGACAGCCTCGTCGTGGACACGGGCCGGCTGGGCCGGGAGGGCCGCCTGCTGCTCTTCGTGGTGCTCCGCGACGGCGCGGCGCTCGATGCGAGCCTTCGGTCGAGCATCAAACAGAGGCTGCGTGAAGCGATGTCACCGCGCCACGTGCCGGACGAGATCTACGCCATTCCCGAGGTGCCCCGCACGATCAACGGGAAGAAACTGGAGGTGCCGATCAAACGCATTCTCGACGGAACGCCGGCGGAGTCGGCCTGCAGCCCGGATGCGATGAGCAACCCCAAGGCGCTGCGGTTCTTCGAGGACCTCGCGCAGACGAGACCGCGTCAAACCTGACGCCGCGCGCCTCGCCGGCGAACCGCCCCGGTCCCTCTCTTCAGCGCAGCTCCTCGTAAGCCGGGATCGTGAGGAACTCTTTTAGCGGCTCGCCCAGCGCGACGTCCTCAAAGAGCCGTCTGGCATCGGGGAACCGCCGCGAATGGTAGACGCGGTCACCGATCTCCTGGCGGACCCGATCGAGCTCCTCCTCCTCGATCTTCTGGACAAGCGGACGGGTGACGGAAGTCCCGGAACCCAGGCGGGCGCCGTGATGCACCCACTGCCAGATCTGCGCCCGCGCGATCTCGGCCGTCGCCGCGTCCTCCATGAGGTTGTCGATCGCCGCAGCGCCCACCCCGGAGAGCCAGGAATCGAGATATAAGAGGCCGACCCTGACGTTGCCGCGGACCCCGCCTTCCGTAACCTCGCCACCGGGGACCCTAATATCGAGCAGCGCCCCCCCTCCGACGGACACCTCGGGCCGCTGGCGGGTGAGCTGGTTGGGCTTGCCCCGCAGCGCCGTCGTGAACACATCCATGGCCACGCTGACGAGATCGGGATGCGCGACCCAGGTCCCGTCGAACCCGTCGTTGGATTCTCGCACCTTGTCCGCACGCACCTGGGCCAGGGCGGTTTCGTTGATCGCGGGGTCGCGGCGGCTCGGAATGAACGCAGCCATGCCGCCGATGGCGTACGCCCCTCGCGCGTGGCAGGTCTTGACGAGCAATTCGGTGTAGGCACGCATGAAGGGCACGGTCATAGTGACCCGCACCCGGTCGGGGAGGACGAACTCCGGCCGGTCCCAGAACGTCTTGATGATGCTGAAGATGTAGTCCCAGCGGCCCGCATTCAACCCGCCCGAGTGGTCGCGGAGCTCGTAGAGAATTTCTTCCATCTCGAACGCCGCCAGAATGTGCTCGATCAGCACGGTCGCCTTGACGCTGCCCCGGGGGATGCCGAGCGCCCGCTCGGTGGACAAGAACACCTCGTTCCAGAGCCGAGCCTCGCGGTGGCTCTCCAGTTTCGGCAGGTAGAAGTATGGACCCGTGCCCCTCTCCAGCAGCCGGCGCGCGTTGTGAAACATGTACAGGCCAAAGTCCAGCAGGCTGCCCGAGATCGGGCTCCCGTCGATGAGGACGTGCCGGTCGACCAGGTGCCAGCCCCGCGGCCGAACCAGCAACGTCGCGGGCCGCTCGCGCAGCCGGTAGACTTTTCCATCCGGCGAGGCGAACTCGATCGTGCGGCCCACCGCGTCGATGAGATTCACTTGACCCTCGACCACGGTGTCCCAGGTGGGAGAGGCCGCGTCCTCAAAGTCCGCCATGAACACGCTGGCTCCGGAGTTGAGCGCGTTGATGATCATCTTCCGGTCAACGGGTCCTGTAATCTCGACCCGCCGATCCTGGAGGTCGGCCGGCACGGGCGCCACCTTCCAGTCACCCTCGCGGATATGCCTGGTTGCCGGCAAGAAATCCGGCAGCTCACCGGCGCGTATCCGGGTGCGCCGCTCCGCGCGATGTGCCAGCAAGGCCTCACGCTCCCGGCCAAACTCGCGCTGGAGCGACGCCACGAAGGCCAGCGCGGCCGGCGTGAGAACCTCGCCGAAACGGCCCGTGACCGACCCGCGGATCTCCACGCCCTCCGGCGCCGGGTGTCCGCCACTCCCGCCCGCTTGTGATGTTGCCATGGACGTGCCCTCCTCGGCCGCACACCCGCCCGGGCAGCGCCCTCGCCTGGTCGCTACGATGGCCAGAAGGAAACGCACCCTCCCGAGTTGCGGCCATCATATCATGTGGCCGCACGGCCTTCCGTTTCGAACAACTGTTTGTCACCTGGTCGCACGGTCGTGGTAGCTCGTTGAGGGCAGGAGGCCTCCGCTGTCACTGACGTAACTAAAGGGAGCGCGCCCGCCCGAGACGCACGGGGAAGGAGAGGATCCTGACGTCCGACGGCTCCCTTCGGCCACTCACGCTGGTCGATTCAGACGTGCACGTGTGGCGGGCGGCGCTCGACCTGCCACCGGCGCGCGTTCGTGAGATCGCCGAGGTGCTTTCGGTGGATGAGCGGGAAAGGGCCCACCGCCTCGCGTTCGAGCGTGATCGGCGCCGGTTCATCGTGTGTCGGGGCGTGCTGCGGGCCATTCTGAGCCGGTATCTGGGAGCCGCCCCGGGGTCGCTGAGATTCCAGTACAACCGCCATGGCAAACCTGCCCTCTCGTCCGTTTCCGGAGAGCATCCGTTGCGGTTCAGCGTCTCCCACGCCGAGGAAACGGCCCTCTACGGCGTCACGTTGCGGCGCGAGATCGGCGTCGATATCGAGCAGGTCCGCGCCGGCTTCGCGACCGACGACATCGCGGAACGCTTCTTTTCTCGGAGGGAGATCTCGAGTCTCCGCACGCTGAGCCCCGCCGACCGGCCACAGGCCTTCTTTCGCTGCTGGACGCGGAAGGAGGCGTATATCAAAGCCAGAGGGGATGGCCTCTCGCTGCCGCTCAGCCGGTTCGCCGTCTCGCTCCTCCCGGACGAACCGGCCGCGCTTTTGTGCGCGCGCGATGATCCGCAGGAGGCCTCGCGCTGGTCGCTCAGAGACCTGCCGGCCTGCCCCGGCTACGTTGCGGCGATCGCTGTGGAAGGTCACGATTGGCAGCTCCGGTGCCGGCGCTGGGCCGGGGCGGATATGGGAGACGCGGGGCCGTGACCGGGCAGCTCGTGCGTTTCGAGTCCCGGCCCTTCGAGGAATTGTGCCGGACGTTTTCCTGGCCGCGGCCGGCCACCTATAACATCGGCGTGGACGTCTGCGACAAATGGGCCCGCGGCGAGAACCGTCTCGCCCTGATCGACATCGGCGCTGGCGGTGAACTCACCCGCTATTCGTTCGCCGATCTGGCGCGACGATCCAACCGGTGGGCACACGCGCTGGCCGGCTTGGGCATCGGGCGCGGCGACCGGGTGGCGGTGGTCCTATCGCAGCGGCCGGAAACGGCGCTCGCGCACATCGCAGCCTATAAGCTCGGCGCCATCGCCGTACCGCTGGCGGTGCTCTTCGGAGACGAAGCGCTGGAATACCGGCTGCGGGACAGCGGTGCGCGGGCCGTCGTCTTTGACGAGCTGACCGCGGCAAAACTCGATCGGATCAAGGGCCGGCTCCCCGAGCTGCGCCACTTCATCGCGGTCGATCGCAGCGGCCTGGAGATGGGCGGGGCCAGATCGTCGTCCGCGCTCGAGGAAGCAGCCGGCGATCAGTTCGTGCCCGTTGAAACACGTCCCGAGGACCCTGCCATCATCATCTACACCTCCGGGACGACGGGTCCGCCGAAGGGCGCGCTGCTGCCTCACTCCGCGCTGATCGGCCACCTGCCCGCATTCGTTTTGTTCAACAACCTGGCGCCCCAGCCCGGGGATCTCCTCTGGTCGCCCGCCGATTGGGCGTGGATCGGCGGCCTCTTCAACGTGCTGTGGGCGGGATGGCACTATGGCATCCCGGTCGTGGCCTACCGGCAGTCGAAGTTCGACCCGGAGCGCGCCTTCTGGCTCCTGGAACGCTTCGGGATCCGGAACACGTTCTTGTTTCCGACAGCCCTCAAGCTGATGCGCGAGATCCATCCGCGCGGCAAGCGTCCGGCGCTCAGCCTGCGCTCGGTGTACAGCGCCGGCGAACCCGTCGGGGAGGAGCTGATCGCCTGGGGCGCAGAGGCCCTCGGGGTGACGATCAATGAGTTCTTCGGTCAGACCGAGATGAATTTGATCGCCGGCAACTGCGCTTCGATTATGCCGGTCAAGCCGGGCAGCATCGGCAAGCCCTATCCCGGACACCGGGTGGACGTGTTGGACGAACACGGGCGGCCGGTTCCGGCGGGCGAATTGGGCGAGCTCGCCGTCCGGTGGCCGGACCCTGTGATGTTCTTGGAATACTGGAACAACCCCACCGCCACCCGAGAGAAATTCATCGGCGACTGGGCCATGATGGGGGACCTGGCGACCAAGGACGAGGATGGCTACTTGTGGTTCAAGGCGCGCAAAGACGACGTCATCAAGAGCGGCGCCTACCGCATCGGTCCGGGCGAGGTGGAAGAGTGTTTGCTGAAGCATCCGGCCGTCGCGCTGGCGGCGGTCGTCGGCGTCCCGGACCCGCAGCGGGGGCAGGCGGTGAAGGCGTTTGTTCGCCTCGCCGAAGGGTATGCACCGACCGAGGAGCTGGCCCAGGCCCTACAGCGCCTCGTGAAAGAACGGATCGGATTCCACGCCTATCCCCGGAGCGTCGAATTCGTCGAGGAGTTACCCCTCACGACGACGGGCAAACTGCAGCGCTTCGTCCTGCGCGCGCGCCACGAGCCGCCCCGCGGGTGCTGAACCACCCAGAGACGTGCTCGCGGCGCCGGCGCGGTCAGCAATCGTCGATCAGGCCGCCCTCGAGACCGCGGGCCAGCACCCGCAAAGCCCCGGCCGTCTCCCAATAGAAGAGGCGCGCCGCTTCATCTACCCCACACCAGCGGTATCCATTATGTTCACTGCCATCGCTGTCCCCTACGCGAAAAGTTTGACGTCCCACAGCGGATAGAAATCCCGGCCGGGCAGCCGTATCGTCGACATCGCGGGCGAGCGCGGCGCGGTGCCGCGCTCGCGCCCCGCGGCACACACTCGATTACAAGGAGCCGGTCTGTGGGCGACCCGAAGAGAACCATGACATCACACGCGCTTCCGTTCCCCGCCGAACTTGCCGCCTTCCTGACCGCGGCCATTTGGGGCACCAGCTTCTCCTTTCAAAAAGTGGCCCTGGAGCAGTTCAACGTGGCGGGGTTCATCGCGCTGCGTTACCTTGGCATGTTGATCCTGAGTTGGTCCGTCTTCCTCTTCTGGCACCGCCGGACCCGGCAGACCATCGCCGTCAAACGCACGGACCTCGCGGGGTTGGCGTTGGCCGGCGGACTCGGCTACGCGCTCTACATCCCGCTCAGCACCGTGGGGCTCAGCTACACGACGGCGTTTTCCAACGCGCTGCTGATCGCGACATCGCCACTCTTTGCTGCGCTCCTGCTGCGCGTGTTGAGGATGGAGACGATCGGCCCGAGGCATTACCTGGGCATGCTCCTGGCGGGCATGGGGGTGGCGCTGTTCGTCATCCCGGCCATGCACGCCGGCGCAAGCAGCGGCGTGTCCGGCGACCTCATCAGCCTGGCCGCCGCCCTCTTCTTCGCGGCCTATACGGTCACCAGCAAGCCGCTGCTGTCGCGTTACCCCTTGCTGACCGTGATGACCTACGCGCTGAGCCTGGGAACTGCGCCGATGATCCTCGTGCTGGCCCCGCAGATCTTCGCCCTGGACTGGACCCGCATCAATAGCGCCGGATGGGCCGCCTTTGCCTGGACGGTCGTCGTGCCGGTCTACGTCGCATGGACCATCTGGGGGTGGACGGTTGCCAGGATCGGTGTGGCTCGGTCGACACTCTTCATGTATCTCGTGCCGATCATCGGCGGACTGACGTCCTGGTGGCTGCTGGGCGAGGGCTTCGGCCCCCTCAAGATCGTAGGCGCCTGCCTCACGCTGACAGGGCTGGCGATGGCGCGGCGCTCCGACAAGGAAAGACCTGCTGCCCCGCGCGCGAAGCCGACGCCGGAATCGCAACGGCCCATCGCCTATTCGGACGTCTGACAACCCGGCAGGCCCCGTTCACACCGCGCCTAAGTTACTCCCCGCGAACGATCAGCTCGGCGGGAGGAGCGGGGCATGGGGCGCGTACGCATGCGGGATCTGGGAATCATAATTGGTGAATTGCCCACCGGTCCGCACAACGCGATCACCGACGTGCCGGGAGTTCTGGTGGGTCATCGTACGCTCGTCTGGGACACGCCGCGAGTCGCCCGAACGGGCGTCACGGTAATCCTTCCCCGAGAGGGGGCCATCTGGCGAGATCACGTCTTTGCCGCCCACCACTCGTTTAACGGCAACGGCGAGATGACCGGCCTGCTGTGGCTGGAGGAATCCGGCGTGCTGGACGGTCCCATTGGCATCACGAATACGCACGCGGTGGGGGTGGTGCGGGACGCGCTCGTCGCCCACGGCGTGAAGCACGGGTATGTCAAAGGCTTCACGTTGCCCGTCGTCGCCGAAACGTACGACGGCTGGCTCAATGACATCGACGCGTTCCACGTCAGGGCGGAACATGTCGAGGAGGCGATCGCCGGCGCACGGGCCGGCCTGGTCGCCGAGGGCAACGTCGGGGGCGGCACCGGAATGCGCTGCCACGGGTTCAAGGGCGGCATCGGCACGTCGTCCCGCCTCGTGACGACCTCAGCGGAGACGTTCGTCGTTGGCGCGCTCGTCCAGGCGAACTATGGCGCCATGCGCCACCTTCGCGTGAACGGCGTTCCGGTGGGACGAGCCTTCGCCGCTCGGGCGCGAGATGCGGAGCCAAAGGGTTCGATCATTGTGGTGCTCGCCACCGACGCCCCCCTGCTGCCGGTCCAGTGCCGGCGCCTCGCACAACGGGCCTGCGTGGGTCTTGCCAGGGTAGGCGGCTTCGGTTTCAACTCGAGCGGCGACATCTTTCTCGCCTTCGCCACAGGAAATCACCTGCCGCCGTCCTCAGGCCCCCAGGCGCTTCGGTGGCTGCCCCACGCTCAACTCGACCCCTTCTTTGAGGGAGCAGCCGAGGCCGTGGAAGAAGCGATCTTGAACGCGCTGGCCGGGGCGGAAACGATGACGGGATTCAAGGGCACCGTTGAGGCGCTCCCCCTGGACGAGGTCCAGGCGATCATGAAGCGATATTCACTCTGAGTGGTGGCTCGTCGGGCCGGCCGATCGGGCGCGGGGGGCCAAAGAAACGTTGTAGGCCCCCGGCGCGGATCAACGCCGGGGGCCCGTCTCCCCCCCACAAACTCCGTTCACCACAGCTAAATGCCCCCACGGCGCGGAGTACAGTCATTCAAGCCCCGCGCGTTCGGATGAAAGAGCTAGTCCATTCGAACGAAATGTGCCCGGCCAAGAATCTTCCGTGGAACTTGCCGAGAGCCCGCACCGGTCTTGCCCCAGATCGTACGTCCGCCGGCTAGGCGCGAGCTCCTGATCCAAGCCCCGTCTCAAGGGTCTACGGGCGCGGCGTTTGGGGCAGGAATCGCTTTGGGTGAAAAACGCATGAACGGTTCCGCAAGAATCCTCGCCAGGTGGACGGCTCTTACGCTTAAGTTGCTGGCGTTCGCCGTGGTCCTCAAACCCCTGCTCATCCGGCACGCCTCAAAAGTCGTCACCGTCTTCACGCAACCGGTTGTGGGCGACGCGGGGGCACACGCCCGACGGACCTACACCTACTTCACCGGGTTTCACGTGCTGGACTTCTCCGATATCAAATGGTGCCTGCTGGCCGGCGTGACGCTGTATCTCGCCGCGCTCGGGATCCAGCTCACCGCTGCCGGCCGGGTGGGAGCCACTCGCACAACGGAGCATCCACCGGCGGCCTGACTCGGCGGGGGATCGGCGTGGCGTTCACACTTCTCCTGATTGTCCTGATCGTGGTGGCGACCTACTTCTTCCTGGGGACCCCCCTGCTCGACTTCATCCACAAGTTCACGAAGGAGTTTACCCACACGTTTCCGCTCTGGTCGTTCTTCCTGCCGGTCACCGCCGCGTCGCCTCGTACACCAGGCGGGCGGCCGCGATGTCCTCGACGGCGAGGCCGACGGACTTGAACACGGTTGTGTCCGAGACCGGGGCCGGCTTTTTGCGATCGAAGATTTCGCCCGCTTCCGCGTAAATCTTGGCCTTGGAAAGGATCACGTCTCCCGACTCTTTGAGGACGGCCTCGCGAGAATCCACGACCACTACGCCGGCCATGGCTTCGTCGTCGAGTTCCCGCCACGTGGGACGCGGCGATCCCACCGCATTGATGTGGGCGCCGCGCTTGACCCAGGCGCCCTTGAGAATTGGCTCGCGGGCGCTCGTCGCCGTCACGATGACGTCCGCACCGCGCACTGCCGATTCGGCGTCCATCGCCCGGGCGTTGTGCTCCTCCGCGAATCGCCGGGCGTGGTCGGGCGTCCGACTCCAAACCCGCACTTCGTCGAAGCGACGCACGCGCGAGAGCGCCTCGAGATGAGCCTTCGCCTGAACACCGCTCCCCAGCAGCGCCAGCACCCGGCTTGCCGGCGAGGCGAGATGCCTGGTGGCCGCGGCCGAGACCGCGGCGGTGCGCATCTCCGTGATGAGCCGGCCGTCCATGACCGCGAGCGGCTCCCCGGTGTCGGGCCGGAACAGCAGGATGATGGCGAGGTGAGTGGGGACCGCCGTGCCCGCATTGACGGGATAGAAGCTCACGAGCTTGAGGCCCATGGCCTCGTCCATCACCGCGGGCATGATACCCAAGTATCGCTTCTCTTCCTCGATGGTGATCATGTTCCGCACCGGCTGGATGACGCGCCCCGCCGAAAAGGCTGCCAGCGCTGACTCCATCGAGGCGATGAGATCGTCCCACCGCAGCGCCGCGCGCACCGCCGCTTCGTCCAATTGCTTCACCATGCCCGTCCCTCCCGCCAGGTAACGTCGCGATCCCGATCGGCCTCGCCGGCGTCGACACCCACCGCACACTTCACACCTGATTCTCGTCGCCCCGCCGAATACCCCGGGGGCCCAGAATACTACAGGTCACAAAATCGGGTAGCGGGAGATGCTGCCTCCCGGGCTTCCGGGTCCCGGGCGCGCCCGACCCGGGCAGTCTAAGGCCCCTCCCGACCACCCCGCCGCGAGCCGCGCGGCCTCCCTCGCGACCCGACACGCTGCCAAGGGCTCGGCGCTCGACACAGGGAATCTACCTGTTCGTTCGATACGTCCCGCGGCGGCCGTCCGCGGGCGATCGCATGCCGTCCCGCATCGCAGGGGGTCCTGAGGATGAGCGCGGAGGTCCTCCTCCGGTTAGTGCCGCAGCAGCTCGTGAACGGCCTGACGATCGGGTCCGTCTATGCCCTGATCGCCCTCGGCTACACCATGGTCTACGGCGTGCTGCAGCTCATCAACTTCGCCCACGGCGATCTGTTCATGCTCGGAGCCATGGTCGCCGTGTTCCTGCTCAGCGCCACCGCGGTCACCGCGCCCTTGCCGCTCGGGATCGTCCTGTTCGTGCTGCTCCTCGTGTTCCTGCTCGCCATGAGCTTCTCGGCGGCTCTCGGCGTGGCGATCGAACGGGTGGCCTACAAACCGCTCCGCACCGCCGGCCGGCTGGCGCCGTTGATCAGCGCGCTCGGCGTGTCGGTCTTCTTGGAGAACGGCACGATGAACGCCGTGGGACCGCGGCCGAGGTTTTTCCCGGATCTCTTTCCCACCAACATGATCTCCGTCGCCGGGATGGTGTTCTCCAACAAACAAGTGCTCATCCTCATCGTCGCCGCCCTGCTCATGGTGTGGCTGCACTACCTGATCAACCACACGCTCTTCGGCCTCGCGGTGCGCGCGACGGCGGAGGACAAGGACGCGGCCAGCCTGATGGGCGTGGACATCGACCGGGTCATCGCGATGGTCTTCGTGATCGGGCCGGCGCTGGGCGCGGCCGCCGGCGTCCTGGTGGCCATGCTCTACGGCGTGGTGGTGTGGAACATGGGTTTCCTGGCCGGGATCAAGGCGTTCACCGCCGCCGTGCTCGGGGGGATCGGGAACATACCCGGCGCCATGCTGGGCGGCCTGGCCCTCGGGCTGGTCGAGACCTTCGGCGCCGGCTATCTGCCCCTCCTGACCCACGGCGTTGTGGGCCCGGAGTACAAGGACATCTTCGCCTTTGCCATCCTGATCCTGATCCTGGTGTTCCGGCCGATGGGGCTCCTGGGCGAGCGGGTCGCGCGGTGACGGACGCGGCCACCGCGGAGCGCCCGAAGCACCAGATCCGCCTCGGCCGCGCGGGGTCCCGGGCCCTCGCCGCGCTGGCGCTCCTCGCGCTGCCCGCCTTCCTCGGCCCCCTAATGCACCTGGTCGGCCGGGTGGTGCCGCTGAGTTTCTTTGCCGCCGGAGACCGGTACATGTTCCGGGTGCTGGACCAGGCCGGGATCTACGTCCTGCTCGCGCTCGGGCTGAACATCGTCGTCGGCTACGCCGGCCTGCTGGACCTGGGGTACGTCGCGTTCTACGCGGTGGGTTCCTACACGTACGCGCTGCTGGCGTCTCCGCAACTCGCGCTGCACATCCCCTTCTGGCTCGTGCTGCCGCTTGCGCCGTTCATCACCGCGCTCTTTGGCGTGCTGCTCGGTGCCCCCACGCTGCGCCTGCGCGGCGATTATCTGGCGATCGTCACGCTCGGGTTCGGGGAGGTCATCCGGATTTTATTGAACAACCTCGACCCGCTGACGAACGGCCCGCGGGGCGTGATCGATATCGACCCCGCCACGCTAGACTACACCCACATCCCGCGCAACTCGCTCGCCTCGGCGCACCTGGTGCTCTATCCCAGGGGCCTGCACGCGCTGCAGCATCTGCCCGTCACGCTTGGCTCCCCGGTCCACTATTACTACCTCCTGGTCCTGCTGTGCGCCGGCGCGGTCTTCCTGTCGTACCGGCTGCAGGCGTCCCGGACCGGACGCGCCTGGGCGGCGATCCGCGAGGACGAAGACGCGGCGCAGGCCATGGGCATCAACAAGACGACCATCAAGCTGCT
>JACXTT010005685.1_pt1 | contig 18035 bp, 12 predicted proteins | sample 9270951 | NCBI WGS metagenome assembly JACXTT01 (sample SAMN15532306, study PRJNA645909) | rock metagenome | isolation source: weathered quartz diorite | place: Puerto Rico | collected 2017-06-21 | reverse complement strand
ACGACGGAGTTCGGTTTCAACGATGGCAGTGGTTCTGGACTCGCGAGTCTCCTTCTGAGTCTCCCTGCAGTAAAGCAAAGACAGGCGGGCATTCCGCAGATGGATCTTCGCGCCTGGGGCATGTCTGCTTTTGCCGAGGACAGCTGGCGCCTGACACCAAACACCACTGTGAACTATGGCGTCCGCTACGAATACGCGAGCCCGCTTTACGACACACAAAATACAAATTCAAATCTCGTTTTCAGTAATGAAACGCCTTCCGTTTTCATCGGCGGTCAATTGGGCTATCCGAAAGGATTGCTTTTTTCGAACAAGCACAACTTTGCCCCGCGTTTTGGCCTGGCAAGAAACTTCCCGCGCTTTGGATTGGTCTTGCACACTTCTTACGGTGTGTTCTTCACGCCCGTGGACATGAACACGTGGTGCAACCAGCGCCACAATGTGCCTTACGTCTTTCCCGAGACGCAGCAGGCCGACAATTTCACGCCGCCAGCGGCCTTATTCAACACTGGATTCAATTTCGGGACTCCGGTGCTCGGAACGGGCGCGTTGCCTGCAACAACGGTCAGTTTCACGGCGTTTGATCCTCACTCGCCATCGCAATACGTACAGCAGTGGAATTTTTCGCTGCAGAAAAGCCTTGGCCGCGACACTTCCGTTGAAGTCGGCTATCTCGGCTCCCGCGGATTCCATCTTCAGCGCGCGCACCTGATCAATAACACGCTGCCCGGCCCTGGCCCTCTCGGACCTCGCCGCCCGTTTAAAACACTTACATTTTTGAGCGGCACTCAGTTGACACCGAGTAGCGCCGACGCGGTCATTCAAAGCCAAACTTTCCCGGTCAGCACCATCAATCTGCTCGAAAACAGCGCGCAAAGCTGGTACGACGCCGGCTACGTCAATATGCGGCGTCGCTATTCGCATGGACTCAGCTTCCTCGCGAACTACACATTTTCCAAAAATCTTACCAATGCGCCGGATTTTCGCTCGCCGATGGATGAATCCGCCATTCCCCAAAACAACCGCGATCTAGCCGCGGAAAAAGGGCCCGGATGCGACACGCGCCATCGCTTCGCAGTAAGCATGGTGTACGACATTCCTGCGTACCGGCACGGGCAATGGGCGCGGCTCATCACACAGAATTGGCATTTCTCGACTGTTTATCAATACCAGACTGGAATGCCGTTCACGATTTCGGTTTTCGGCGACACAGCCAATTCCGGAACTGTACTCGGTGAAAATCCGATTCGCGCCAACGTGACAGGACAGCCGATTTTCGGTCCGGGCACCCACACCGCAGATCGGTGGCTCAATCCTGCAGCATTTGCAGCGCCTCCCGCGTTTACCTATGGAAATGTGGGCCGCAACTCGCTGCACGGCCCTTCGATGCGCACTTTGGATCTTGCTATCGCGCGTTCCTTCAATTTCACCGAACGCATGGTGTTTCAGTTCCGCGCCGAGGCATTCAACGCGCTGAACCAAATCAATCTGGGTGTGCCCAACCGGTTTGTCAATGAGCCGCAGTTCGGCACAATCACGATGGCGATGACGCCAGGCCGCGAAATCCAGCTCAGCGCACGCATGTCCTTCTAAGACCTGATCTAGTGGTTGGAGACTGAGTTCGAAATAGTCGCGCGAGAAAGCGCCACCTTGCCAGAGTCGCGCCAAGCCTGTGAGGACTAGCATCTCTCGCGCGAAGGTTTCGCGCGAGGCTGGATTGGTGTGCCGCCGGCGAGGCTCTTGCGAACTTCAGCCAGAAATTTCTCCTTATCCGACCGAATCCATTCAACGAGAGCCTGATTTTGCGTTTTTTCGTGCGCCGCGGCCCACAAAACCATTTCCGTGAGAACGGGCGCGAGATCCTTGCCTTTCGGTGTAAGGAAGTAGATTATTCTTCGGCGGTCCGAAGGATTCTGTTTTGCGCGAACTATTCCGTGGCTTTCGAGATTGCGCAGGCGATCTGCCAATATGTTCGTCGCGATTCCCTCGTCGCTTTGCAGAAATTCCTTGAAGGTGCGAAATCCGCGCAGCATCATGTCCCGGATGATGAGCAAGGACCAGCGATCGCCCAGCACCTCGACGGAGGCGTTCAATGGACACCCCGAGCGGCGATTTACGCTGCGTTTGCTGCCGGGCACAAGAGAAGGTTAGCATAATTTTACTTGCATACTGCAAGTAAGTTATGCAGACTTTCGTGTCGATGACTTGCGAACGCCCGTCACGGCGAGCCAAGCGAAATTTGTGGAAAGGATTCAACAATGAGCGGTGTGAGAGTTCTGGTTGGTACGCGCAAAGGCGCGTTCATTCTTACGTCGGACGGCAAGCGCGAAAGATGGGAAGTCAGTGGCCCACATTTCGCCGGCTGGGAGATGTATCACCTGAAAGGCTCGCCGGTCGATCCGAATCGCATTTACGCATCGCAGACGAGCGGTTGGTTCGGGCAAGTCATTCAGCGTTCCGATGACGGCGGCAAAACCTGGACGCAACCCGGGACGCCTCCGGGAGAATCCACAACTGGGCCGGGCGGAGCACCCAAAGGCGAGAGCAACAAGTTTGTTTACGATTCGTCTTCGGGTACAGGTAAACCGCTCACGACACACCAGTGGTACGACGGCTCGCAGCACCCGTGGGAGTTCAAACGCGTCTGGCACCTCGAACCTTCGCCTACCGACGCGAACACCGTGTATGCGGGAGTGGAAGACGCCGCCCTGTTCCGTTCCACCGATGGCGGCAAATCCTGGCAGGAGCTTTCTGGCTTGCGGGGCCACGGCACCGGGCCCAAATGGCAACCGGGAGCTGGCGGAATGTGCTTGCACACAGTTCTGATCGATCCCGGCAATCCGAAGCGCATGTATATCGCGATTTCCGCTGCAGGCGCGTTTCGCACCGACGACGGCGGTGCTACTTGGAAGCCAATCAATAAAGGATTGAACTCTCCATTTCTTCCCGACCCGGCTGCGGAAGTCGGCCATTGCGTCCATCACGTCGCGTTTCACCGCTCGAAGCCGAACACTCTGTTCATGCAAAAACATTGGGACGTGATGCGAAGCGACAATGCGGGCGATTCCTGGCACGAAGTCAGCGGCAACCTGCCCACTGATTTCGGATTCGTGATTGACGTCCACGCACACGAACCCGAAACGATTTACGTTGTGCCGATAAAGAGTGACGGAGAACACTATCCTCCGGATGGAAAACTCCGTGTTTACCGAAGCCGGAAAGGCGGAAACGAATGGGAGGCCCTTACAAAGGGCCTGCCGCAGAAGGATTGCTACGTCAACGTGCTGCGCGATGCGATGGCAGTGGATTCCCTGGATAAATGCGGCGTCTATTTCGGCACGACAGGAGGGCAGGTGTACTGTTCGGCGGATGCAGGGGACTCCTGGGCGCCCATTGTGCACGATCTTCCTGCTGTGCTTTCCGTCGAGGTACAAACGTTGTCATGATCCGTGTGATGCTGCCCTCGCACCTGCGCAATTTGGCGCACGTCGGGTACGAAGTGGAGCTGGAAGTTACAGGGGTTGTCACGCAGCGTTCGATATTGAACGCGCTGGAAGCCCGGTATCCGATGCTATGCGGCACAATCCGGGACCACGCCACGCAACAACGGCGCCCCTTCCTGCGCTTTTTTGCCTGTGGTGAGGATTTGTCCCACGAATCTCCGGATGCTCCCGTACCGGAAGCCGTTGTGTCCGGGGCGGAACCGTTTCTCGTGATCGGCGCCATCGCCGGCGGCTAATGCACTTCCGTGTCACGGACCATGTTCAAATTTTGAGAGAGGGAATTCATGAATCAAACATCGCAGCTCGCCCCGCCGTCCAAAGGGAGCATCTGGGCTGGCCGAATCCTCAGCGCCTTGGTGGTTCTCTTTCTCGTCTTTGACAGCATTCTCAAATTCTTCAAGCCTGCGGTGGTTGTGGACGCCTTCGTGAAACTCGGCTTGCCAATGAGCCTTTGCATCCCTATTGCAACTATTTGTCTTGTTTGCACGTTGCTTTACGTCATTCCGCAGACTTCGATTCTTGGTGCAATTTTGCTGACAGGTTATCTCGGCGGAGCCGTCCTAACTCACACCCGCGTCGGTGACCCGCTGTTCAGTCACGCTTTGTTTCCAATATACGTGGGCGTTCTTTTGTGGCTGGGTTTGTATCTTCGGGAAAGTCGCCTGAGAGCCCTCATCCCCTGGCGCGGTTAAGAAACCTCTACCGGAGTGGTGAGCGGACCTGTTCTAGCTTCGCCAGGGAATTGTTGAGCTTGCTCCGGAATGGGGGAACGATTGCTGTTTGCTGATTGTGCGCGAGGATAGCGCCACATGCGAGGGCTTGTCAACGAAGTCTCAACGCCATACGAATCGCTTCCGCAAGGTGATGCGTTTTGCGTCCCGTCGCTTGCTCAATCTGTTCGCGGCAGCTGAATCCGTCCGCAAGAATCAACGTTTCTGCGCCCGCCTCGCGCACGCGCGGCAGGAGCACGCGTTCGCCGCACGCCATCGAAATTCCGTACTTATCCATTTCATAGCCAAACGCGCCCGCCATCCCGCAGCATCCTGATTCCAGCACTTCGTACCGCAAACCAAGTTTGTCCATCTGCGCCTTTTCGTGCTTTAACCGCATGATTGCTTTGTGATGACAGTGTCCTTGTACTAGAGCCTCTTTTTCCAGCCGCGGCGGGGCAAACGTCTGCGCGCGTTTTTCCAGAAATTCAGCGAGCGTGAGTGTCAGCGATGACAGTTTCCGCGCATCCTCCCGCTTTGGAAACAGGTTCAGCATTTCGTCGCGAAACACGCTGCAGCAGCTTGGCTCCAGTACGACCAGCGGAATCCCTTGTGCGATGGGCTCTCTCAGCGCATCGAGAATCCTCTCCAGATACGCCTTTGCCATGTCCAAAAATCCATGATCGTAAAGTGGGCGTCCGCAACACAATCGAACTTGAGGAATCGTCACGCGAAATCCCGCCGTTTCGAGCACCTCCACCGCGGCGCTCAGAGTCTCCGGCCGAAAGTGATTGTTGAACGTATCCGGCCAAAGCACCACATTTGGTTGCCCCGTGACTGCGACTCGCTTTCGAAACGCCGCACCAAATGTCCCGCTGGCAAGTTTGGGAAGTGTTCGCTCCTTCGCGATTCCGACAATTCTTTTGATAAACCCGCTCACAATCGGCAGCCGCACAATTCCGTTCGCCGCCCCTGGGGCCATCGCCCCCAGAACTGCCCACTTGTCAATCCATCCAAAAGCAAACGCGCGCAGCGGTCGCACGCGGCCATCCCAGTAGTGCGAAAGAAACTCCGCTTTATATGTTGCAACGTCCACATTCACTGGGCAATCGCCTTTGCATCCCTTACAGGCAAGACAAAGATCCAGCGCCTCTTTTACTTCTTCACTCTTCCATGCATCTGGCAAGACTTCCGCCCGGGTCATTTCCCACAGCAGATGCGCCCGTCCGCGTGTCGAATGTTTTTCCTCGCGAGTCACCATGAAGCTTGGGCACATGGTGTCTTGCTCGCCCTGGCCCGCCGCACGCCGGCACTTTCCCACCCCGACACATCGCTCCACCGCTTGCGAAAAATCTCCCCCGTCCTCCGAGAAGGCAAAGTGCGTTTCAATAGAAGTCAGCTTTGGCTGTACCGACAACCGCAAATTTTCTTCAATTCGATACGGCTCAACTACTTTTCCGGGATTCATCTTGCCGTCGGGGTCCCAGATCGCCTTGAATTCACGAAATGCTTGAACCAGTTCCGATCCGAACATCTTCGGCAAAAATTCCGCTCGCGCTTGACCGTCGCCATGCTCACCGGAAAGCGATCCGCCATAGCGCACACAAAGATCGGTTGCGTCTTCCATAAACGCGCGCCACTTCTTTACTCCGGCTGCCGTTACCAAATCAAAATTCACACGGTTGTGCACGCATCCGTGGCCGAAATGTCCATATAGCGCGGCTTTGTATTCGTACTTGACGTAGAGTGCCTGCAAATCGCGCAAATACGGTCCTAATTTCTCCGGAGCAACCGCCGAATCTTCCCAACCTTCCCAGCTCGGATCGTCACCCGGCACGTATGAGTTCGCGCCCAAGCCCGACTCCCGAATCAACCAAAGTTTCCTTTGTTCCTGCGGTGAAAAAATCAGTCGGGAGCTCACACGTCTCCGCCCTTCGATTCCTCGCAGAAAACCCCGTGCTTTTTCTTCCGCCTCCTCCATGCGCGTCCCACCAAATTCCACCAACAACCACGCGTCGCCTTCCGGCAGCAACGGTAAATAGTCGCCCTGCAGCAAGCCTTTCTTCAAAATGTTCCGCGTTGTTACGTTGTCGAAACCTTCCAGCCCAATTGGCCCATACTGAACAGTTTCCGCTGTGTCATCCGCCGCCTCGAAGATATCCGCGTATCCAACAGCCACCAGCACGCGCGCCAATTGCCCTTCGACCAACCGCACTCTCGCTTCGAGCACTGTCACACACGTTGATTCCGTTCCCACCAGCGCTCGCGCCAAATTAAAACTGCCGTTCGAATCCGGCAGTAGCTCGTCCAGGTTGTATCCGGAGACCCGGCGGGGAATCTTCGCGTACCGCTCGCGAATTAACTTTTCATACTTCGTACGCAGTACGGAAAGCTTTGCGTAAATCCCGCCAATTCTTCCGCCCGCTGCAATCTTTGCTTCTACTTCCGCCTGCGTTGTCGGCCCAACCGTCATGCGCGTGCCGTCGTAGAGCAAAATCTCCAGCTCATGCACGTTGTCGACAGTTTTCCCCGCCATCTGCGAATGCACGCCGCAGGAATTATTTCCAATCATTCCGCCAAATGTGCAGTGCGTATGCGTTGAAGGGTCCGGCCCCCACGTCAAACCAAATCGTGCAGCCGCATCGCGCAATTGATCGCACACAGCGCCCGGCTGCAGCCGTGCGAATCGCCCATCCACATTTATCTCTAGAATTTGATTTAGATGCCTGCTCCAATCGATTACCACGGCGGCGTTGCAGCACTGTCCCGCCAAACTTGTTCCGCCACCGCGCGAGAAAACCGGCTCGCCAAAACTTTTGCAAACAGCTATCGCCGCGACTACATCCTCAATCGTCTGGGGAACAACCACTCCAATCGGCACCTGCCGGTAGTTCGAACCATCCATCGCATAAAGTGCACGCGCACTCGCCTTAAAACTCACGGACCCCTTCACTTGCCGTTGCAGTTCAGCTTCGAGTCGCGAAGTTTCCATCGGAACGGGCGCCCCCGGGAATGTAGAAACAAAGTGTACTCCACGCCGCTTCTATCTCCCTCGAACTCTTGCACTTAGTCTCGCCTGACGAAATCTTTATGAAGCGCTCACTACTTTTTTAGGCAAGCTCACCCACAATGCACTCGTTCTAAAAAGAGGCGCACATGCTGGATGTCATCTATTCGCTTGCAACTTTGCTGTTCTTTTTTTTCTCCGGCCTCTATCTGCGCGCCTGCCATCGTCTGAAATAGCTGAATTGGGAAGGGAACCGCGATGCTTGGTCAGGTTGTTCTGATTGTCTTGTGTGTCGCCTTATTTGCTTACTTGCTCGCCGCTCTTTTGTGGCCGGAGAAATTCTGACCATGACGGCCATCGGTGTCTTTCAGATTTTTCTCTTCCTCACAATCATCTTGGCCATTACCAAACCCATCGGCGTTTTTCTCGCCAAGGTTTTCTCGGGCGAAAAAACCCTCCTAGATCCACTTTGCCGCCCCATCGAGCGCCTCACTTATCGCCTCTGCGGTGTCGAAGAGTCCCACGAAATGAATTGGAAAGAGTATGGCGTCGCCATGCTTCTCTTTAGTGCAGCCTCCATGCTCTTGCTCTATTTCATCGAGCGCGCCCAGCATTGGCTACCGCTAAATCCACAAAAACTCGCAGGAGTCTCTCCGACACTCGCCTGGAACACTGCCGTCAGCTTCACCACCAACACCAACTGGCAAGCCTACGTCCCCGAAACCACGATGAGCTACTTCGCGCAGATGGCCGGTCTCGCCTATCACAATTTTGCTTCTGCGGCCGTTGGCATCGCTCTCGCGGTTGCTTTGATTCGCGGCATCGCTCGCGTCAATTCACAGACCATCGGAAATTTCTGGGTTGATCTTACGCGCGCCACGCTCTGGATTCTTCTTCCCGCGTGTTTTATCCTTGCGCTCGTCTTCGTTTCCCAGGGCGTTATTCAGAACTTCCATCCCTATCAGTCCGTGCATCCGCTCGATCCGCAATCTGGTGCCGAGCAAATCATCCCGCAAGGTCCTGTCGCCTCTCAGGAAGCCATCAAGGAACTCGGCACTAACGGCGGTGGCTTCTTCAATGCCAACAGTGCGCACCCTTACGAAAATCCCACTCCGCTTACAAACTTCCTCCAACTCATTCTGATCTTCGCCATCCCCAGCGGCCTCACTTACCCCCTCGGCCGCATGACGCGCTCCCCGCGTCACGGCTGGGCCGTCTGGAGCGCCACGGCTGCGCTTTTCCTGGCCGCCGTCTTCGCCATCTACGCTACGGAATCGCAACCCACTCCCGCGCTGAAATCCGCAACTTCCTCCGCTTCCGCTTCCGGCAACATGGAAGGCAAAGAAGTCCGTTTCGGTATTGTCGGCTCGTCGCTGTTCGCCACCGTCACCACCGACGCCAGCTGCGGCGCCGTCAACTCCATGCACGACTCTTTCACTCCTCTCGGCGGCATGATTCCACTCACCAACATTCTTCTCGGTGAAGTCGTCTTCGGCGGAGTCGGCGCTGGCCTTTACGGCATGATCGTTTTCGTCATCATCACCGTCTTTCTCGCTGGCCTCATGGTTGGCCGCACCCCGGAATATCTCGGCAAAAAAATCGAAGCCTTCGATGTCAAGATGGCCGTGCTCTCCATCCTGATATTTCCCGTCACCGTTCTCAGCCTTGCCGCCATTGCTTCGGTCACCTCGTTCGGTCAGGCTGGCATTACCAATCCCGGCCCGCACGGCCTAACGCAAATTCTCTACGCCTACACTTCCGCCGCCGGCAACAACGGCTCCGCATTCGCCGGCATTAACGCCAACACGCCCTGGTACAACAACTCGCTCGCTGTTGCCATGCTTCTTGGCCGCTTTTTCGCCGTAATTCCGATTCTCGCCATCGCCGGCAATCTTGCTCAGAAGAAATCCGTCGCCGAATCCGTCGGTACTTTCCCCGTTACCAGACCGCTTTTTTCTACCCTTCTCGTCTCCACTGTCCTCATTGTCGGTGCGCTCACGTTTTTTCCAGTTCTCAGTCTCGGCCCCATTCTTGAGCATCTCCAAATGGCCGCCGGGAAACTTTTCTAAGGATTTTCGACGACAAATGAAACCCGCGACCAAGAAAACGGAACTCTCGGCACTGATTCGCCGCGCCACCTTCGAGTCCTTCGTAAAACTCGACCCGCGCATCCTTTACAAGAATCCCGTCATGTTTGTCGTCGAAATAGGCGCTCTTGTTACGACCGTCGATCTCTTCCGCGGCATCATCATTCACACCCCGGGCTTCGGGTTTAGTCTGCAAATCACCCTTTGGCTCTGGTTTACCGTGCTCTTTGCCAATTTTGCAGAAGCCATGGCTGAAGGCCGCGGCAAGGCCCAGGCCGAAACACTCCGGAAAGCGCGTTCCGAAACTCTCGCCCGCCGGCTCACGGGTTCCGGCGCCGAAGAACGGGTTCCCGGCTCAAAACTCAAATCGGGCGATATCGTCCTCGTCAGCGCAGGTGAAATGATCCCGGGCGACGGCGAAATCATCGAAGGCATCGCTTCCGTCGACGAATCCGCCATCACCGGCGAGTCCGCTCCCGTAATCCGCGAATGCGGCGGCGACCGCTCCGCCGTCACCGGCGGCACGCGCGTACTTTCCGATGAAATCAAAATCCGCATCACCGCGAATCCTGGTCAGACGTTTCTCGATCGTATGATTCGTCTCGTCGAAGGCGCCGAACGCCAAAAAACTCCCAATGAAATCGCTCTCAACATTCTTCTCGCCGGCCTAACGCTTCTGTTTCTTCTCGCCGTCGTTACGCTCCAGCCTTTCGCTAACTATTCCGGGGCGCCGCAAAATCTTTTCGTCCTGGTTTCGCTTCTCGTCTGCCTCATTCCTACGACCATCGGCGGCCTCCTCTCCGCCATCGGCATCGCGGGAATGGATCGTCTCCTCCGCCGCAACGTTCTCGCCATGTCCGGTCGCGCAGTCGAAGCCGCCGGCGACGTGGACATTCTTCTTCTCGACAAAACCGGAACCATCACGCTCGGCAATCGCGCCGCCACTCACTTTTTCCCCGCGCCCGGCATCGAAGAGTCCTATCTTGCGGACGCCGCCCAGCTTTCTTCGCTCGCCGATGAGACTCCCGAGGGTCGTTCCATCGTCGTTCTGGCCAAGGAACACTACAATCTCCGAGGCCGCGATCTGTCCGTGCACCACACCGTCTTTCATCCCTTCTCCGCGCAAACGCGGATGTCCGGCGTTGACATTGACAGCCGCGAAATTCGCAAAGGCGCTCGCGAAGCCATCGCGCGTTACATTCACGAGCGCGGTCATGCCATTCCGGCCGAAGTCCAGCAAATTGTCGATGACATCTCAAACTCCGGCGGCACGCCGCTGCTCGTCGCGGAAAATCGTCGCGTTCTCGGTGTGATCGCGCTCACGGACGTCGTCAAAGGCAGCATGCGCGAGCGGTTCGCTCATCTGCGCGCCATGGGCATTCGCACCATGATGATTACGGGCGACAACCCACTCACCGCCGCGGCTATCGCGCGCCAAGCTGGCGTGGATGATTTTCTCGCGGAAGCAAAACCCGAGGACAAGATGGCGCTCATCAAGAGCGAACAATCCAAAGGTCGTCTCGTCGCCATGACCGGTGACGGCACCAACGATGCGCCCGCCCTCGCGCAAGCGGACGTCGGCGTTGCTATGAACACCGGCACGCAAGCCGCGAAAGAAGCCGGCAATATGGTTGATCTCGATTCGAATCCCACCAAGCTCATTGAAATCGTCGAAATCGGCAAACAGCTCCTCATCACTCGTGGTGCCCTTACCACCTTCTCCGTCGCCAACGACGTCGCGAAATATTTCGCAATTATCCCCGCGATGTTTGCCGTCGCTCTTCCTCAACTCGGCGTCCTCAACGTCATGCATCTTGCCACGCCGCAATCTGCAATTCTGTCTGCAGTCATTTTCAACGCGCTCATCATCGTCGCGCTCATTCCGCTCGCTCTTCGCGGCGTGCGTTATCGCCCGCTCGGCGCTGCCGCCCTGCTTCGTAGGAATCTTCTTGTATATGGATTGGGAGGAATCATCGTCCCGTTCGTGGGAATTAAGTTGATTGACGTGGCCATTCGCGCTCTTCACTGGGCCTAGGAGATATTCATGCTCAAACAGATAAAAATCGCGCTCTGGATGACGCTGGTCAGTACAGTTCTCTGCGGAATCATCTATCCGCTTGCCGTCACCGCCGTCGCCAAAATTTTCTTTCCCTATCGCGCAAACGGCAGCCTCGTTTCCGCAAATGGCAAAGTCGTCGGCTCACAACTGATCGGCCAGTCATTCAACTCGCCCGCCTACTTTCATTCGCGGCCTTCTGCCGCAGGCAACGGTTACGATCCTCGTGCTTCCGGCGGCTCCAATCTTGGTCCCACCAATCGTCAACTCGCCGATCGGATCAAAGCCGACGCGGAAAAGCTTCGCGCCGACAATCCAAACGGGCCAATTCCTGCTGACTTGCTGACGGCTTCCGCATCTGGCCTTGACCCCGAAATTTCACCCGAAGCTGCGGACTTCCAGGTTCCACGCATAGCCAAAGCGCGTGGCATCTCAGAGCCTGAGTTGCGCTCTCTCATTCGAGCACACACACTCGGACGCCAATTCGGCGTCCTCGGTGAACCACGCGTCAATGTTCTGGAGCTAAATCTCGCACTGGATGCCATGCATCCTCGACGCTAGCCTTCTCTCTGTTCGTCGACCTTTTTCTCTTTCGGCGGCTGAAACCGGTAACCCACCCACGGTTCTGTCAGAATCAATCTCGGCTTAGCTGGATCGCTCTCAATTTTCTTCCGCAATTGATTGACCATCACTCGCAAATACTCCGGCTCATCTCCGTAATCCGGTCCCCACACCGCTTGCAACAATCTTCGATGCGTCAATGGTTTGCCCGCACTCGCGATCAATTGCCGCAGTAGTTCAAACTCTTTCGGCGTCAAGTGCACGTCTTTCCCCTGCGCTATCACTCGTCTCGTTTCGAAATCCACGGTCAGCGGCTTCGATTCGAAATTTGTTAATTTCGCGTGAGCGCCGCGCCGCCGCAGCGCTGCGCGCAACCGTGCGAGCAGCTCCTGCATTCCAAACGGCTTCACGACGTAATCATCCGCGCCTGCATCCAGTGCCAGCACTTTGTCGCGCTCGGCATTGCGCACGGTCAGCATCAGGATCGGCACATCGGAATGTCGCCGGATTTCCTGGCACGTTTCGAGGCCGTTCATCCCCGGCATGTTCACATCCAGCAGAATCGCATCCGGTGGCGAAGCGCGAAACGCATTCAGTGCTTCCTCCCCTGTCCCCGCTTCAAAAATCGTATAGCCTTCCGCAGAAAGAGCCGTACGAAGCACGCGCCGAACCTGATGCGCGTCGTCCACAATCAAAATCTTTGCGCTGTTCATCGCGCTTCCCCTGCGTTTCGCGCGATCGGCAAGGTGAACGTAAACACCGAGCCGTGGTCCCGCTGGCTTGTTACGCTGATCGAACCGCCGTGCGCTTCCACAATCGCACGAGCGATCGGTAATCCCATTCCTGTCCCCTGCACGACTGCTCTCTGATCCTTGCCGCGATAGAACTTGTCGAAAATCATTCCTTGTTCCAACGCATCAATTCCCGGCCCTTGATCCGCCACGCTGATCATCACGGAATTGCTATTCGATTCGGCGCTCACCACGATAGGCTTGCCTTTTTCCGAATATAAATTTGCGTTGTCGAGCAGCTGTGCTAAAACCTCTTTTGCGCGCGCCAGGTCCATGCGCACCGGCGGCAAATCCTTTTGAACTTGTAGCTTCACTTCGCGTCCCGCCAGTGCGAACTTGCAATTTTCCATCGCCGCGTCAATCAGCTTTTCTGCTCCGGCCGGCGCAAACTCTAGCTCCACTTCGCCCGCCTCCAGCCGCGCCATTTCCGCTGCATCCTCAATCAACCGGTTCAGCCGGTCGCACTCCTCATCCATAATCTGCAGCAATTCGTATCTTTGTTCTGCCCTGGGCGGCCGCTCCGAAAGCAGGGAAGTCACCGATGCCTTGATGGAAGTCAGCGGTGTCCGGAAATTGTGCGTGATGGAATCGAGCAGTGCGGATTTTAACCGCTCGCTCTGCCGGTCTGCTTCTGTCCTGCTCAATTGCTCCACCGCGCGCGCTCGCTCGATAGCAATTCCCAATAGTGTTCCTACAGCCTCCAAGGTTTGCCGTGTCACCCGCGCTCCGGATATCCCAAAACCCCCAATGGACCTTACTCCCAACCGGATGGGCGCGTAACAAAATCCTTTTTCCGCATCGATCAATGGCTCTTGGCGTTCGAAAGTTGCTCGGAGTTGTTCTTCTTCGAGCTGTAGCGTTCCAAATCCCGACCGGTAGAATTTCTGTTTTTCCGCAAGAAACACGCTCGACGCTCCTGCTTCAAACGCATCCACGATATGGTTCGGAATCGCATTCAGCAGCTGAATCACATTTCCCTCGCCCAGCAACTTTTGGCTGAACGCATAGAGTTGCTCGATCTCTCTTCTTCTCCGGTGCGCGACGTCCGCTTCTTTTCGGATCCTGCTCGATAACTGGCTCCCGACAATTGCGGTCGTCAAAAAGGCCAGCAACGCCACCCAATTCTGCGGGTCCGCAACGGTGAAGCGTCCCACTGGCGGCAGGAAAAAGTAGTTGAACGCCAACATCGCCGCGACCGACATCAGCGCCGAAACTGCCATTCCCCAAACCGCGGAAACTGCTAAAATCGCCATCAGAAACGATAGCGCCACCGTCGTCTGGTTAACCGACGAAAACGCCTTTCGATACAACGCTGTTATTGCCGCGACAATTAAGAATGCGGCAATCGTACGCAAGATGCGCTGTTGGACGTTTCGGTTCACGCTCTGAGTTTATCTCAGTCGCGGCGCTAGTTTTCAACTCGCGCGCATTCTTATAGGGAGTGAAACGTTGCCAAAAAAACCCGAAGACTGGCTTGAAGTCGCTTCCCCTTCGGAAAAGGCAAAGGGAAGTTTCAAGCTTTTTCTCGGCTACGCCCCGGGCGTCGGAAAAACCTACAACATGCTCAGCGAAGCCATTCGCCGTCACACCCGCGGCGAAGACGTCGTCATTGGCATTGTCGAGTCCCACGGGCGCAAAGGAATTGAAGAGCTCACCGCACAGCTCGAATTTGTTCCACGCAAAATCATCGAGTACAAAGGCACGATCTTTGAAGAAATGGACGTGGACGCGATTCTCACCCGCAAGCCTGCCGTCGCTCTCGTGGATGAACTCGCTCACACCAACATCCCCGGCAGCAAGCATCGCAAACGCTACGAAGACATTCAGGAACTTCTCGCCGCAAAAATCGATGTTCTGTCGACTCTGAATATCCAGCACATCGAAAGTCTCTCACCGACGGTACGTAACATCACTGGTATCACTGTCCGTGAAACGGTTCCCGATTGGGTCCCTATGACCGCAAACGAAACAGTTATGGTCGACCTCACCCCTGAAGCTTTGCAAAACCGCATGCGTCGCGGCGACGTTTACTCCCAAACCAAAGTCGAACAGGCTTTGGACAACTTCTTCCGACGCGGCAATCTCATCGCCCTTCGCGAACTTGCTCTGCGTCAGGTCGCCGAGCAAGTCGATCGCAGCCTGGAAAACTACATGGCCGCTAAGGACATCCAGAAAAACTGGGCGGTCCGTGAACGCATCGCCGTCTGCGTTAGCTCCAATCCTGCCGCACAATATCTCATCGCGCGCGCCGCTCGCATGGCCCGCCGCCTCGATTCCGAGCTCTACGTCATTCATGTGGACACCGGCCGTAGCAACAGTGAAGAAGATCGCAGGTCCATTGCTGCCAATCTTCGCTTTGCGGAAAATCTCGGCGCTACGGTGCTCCAGCTTCGTGGAATCAGCGTTGCGGATACTGTGGCCACCGCAGTTCGTGAAAAACACATCACCCAAGTAATCTTCGGTCGCTCCGTGGAAAAAGGCTGGAAGAAATACCTCTATCTTTCCGCCGCGCATCGCTTCCTGCGCGAGTCTCCGGAAGTGGACGTGCACATCGTCACTCATGAACCTGAATAACAGTATCCGAGGGCACCTGGCCAATCGCCTGTTTGTGCAAAACTCCTTAAATAAATCGGTTTATTAAATTTTCTCTCTGCGGTACCATTCTCCCGTTTGCTTCGTTGCTCTCTCTGTTGGAAAATCCGTTCGTTTATTGAGTCGAGGCCATGCGTCCACATTGTCGTTCTTGCTTTTGCCCCCAATTCTTCTGCATTCCCCTGATTGCGTTTCTCTTGCAAGCTCCTCTTGCTCTGTTTCTCTCGCAATCGTCCGTCGTTCAATCTCAAACTGCAGCTTCCGCGCGACCCGCCCGGACAGATTCCGAACTCAACGATCCGGCCATCGAAGCCCGGGTCGAAGAACTCCTCAGGAAAATGACTCTCGACGAGAAAGTCGGGCAGCTTGTTCAATACTCAGCCGGCCAGCCAACGGGGCCAGGCACCGGCCGCACCGATTATCCGGATATGCTCGCCAAGGGCGAGGTCGGCGCGCTCTTCAATATTGTAACCGCAAAGGAAACCAACGCCTTTCAACGCATCGCCGTTGAAAAATCTCGCCTTCACATTCCCCTCATTTTTGGTCTCGACGTTATTCACGGGTTTCGGACCGAGTTTCCGATCCCGCTTGGCATTTCTGCTACATGGGTCCCCCAGCTTGCCGAACGCGCTGCGCGTGTCGCCGCCCGCGAGGCTTCCGCGACGGGAATTCGCTGGACCTTTTCTCCTATGGTGGATCTTGCCCGCGATCCCCGCTGGGGTCGAGTCGCCGAAGGCGCTGGAGAGGATCCTTTTCTCGGCTCCGCATTTGCTCGCGCTTATGTGCGTGGATATCAGGGGCACAGTCTGAGTAGTGCGGAAAGCATTCTTGCCTGTCCGAAGCACTATGTCGGCTACGGAGCCGCCGAAGCTGGCCGCGATTACAACTCAACCGAAGTCTCCGAGCACACTCTCCGCGAATACTATCTTCCGCCGTTTCACGCCGCAGTGGAGGCGGGCGCAGGGTCGATCATGAGTGCTTTCAATTCCTTGAATGGCATCCCCGCCTCCGCCAATTCTTTTACTTTGAAAAAAATTCTCCGCCAGGAATGGGGTTTTCGCGGCATCGTGGACAGTGATTGGACTTCCGTTGGCGAACTCATGAATCACGGTGTCGCCAACGATGGCGCCACCGCCAGCCTGAGAGCGTTCAAGGGCGGCGTGGATATGGACATGGTCAGCAGCCTCTATCACGACCATCTCGCGCACCTTGTTCGTTCCGGTGCGATTTCGGAAGCAGATCTCGACGAGGATGTTCGCCACGTTCTCCGCGTCAAATTTGCGCTAGGCCTTTTCGAAAACCCCTACGCCGATGAAAAAAAGGAATCTTTCGCATTCCTGCATCCGGAAGCGATTTCTCTCTCCAGAGAAATTGCCGAGCGCTCCTTTGTTCTACTTAAGAATGATTTGTTGTCGAACGCTTCTCCACTCTTGCCTCTTTCGAACGATGTAAAATCCGTCGCGCTGATCGGCCCGCTTGCCGACGACGCAAACATGATGCTCGGTTCCTGGGGAGGCCTCGGCGACGGTCGCGACGTCATCACGCTACGTACCGCTCTCGTTCAAAAACTAGGCGAAGCCAGCGTCCACTACGCAAAAGGCTCGGAAATCTCCACTGGAACGGACGCGCAGATAAAAGCCGCAGTGGATGTCGCGAAAAATTCCGATGTCGTGATTATCGCCCTTGGTGAAAACGGCCCCGAAATGACGGGCGAAGCGGCCTCGCGAACGCATCTCGATCTTCCCGGTCGCCAGGAGCAATTGCTCGAAGCCGTTTCAGCAACCGGCAAGCCTGTTGCGCTAATTGTTTTTAGCGGTCGCCCGCTCATTCTTCCCTGGGCTGTTCAGCACGTGCCGTCCATTCTTGCCGCATGGTTTCCGGGAATTCAGGCAGGTCCAGCTCTTGTGCGCACGCTCTTCGGCGAAAATATGCCAACGGGAAAACTCACCATGACCTGGCCGCGTAGCGTGGGGCAAATCCCGATTTACTACAACGGGTTAAACACGGGCCGCCCAATCATCCAAAATGACCAAACTCCTTTTCCCAATGGTCATGATGAAAAGTTTGTTTCGCGCTACCTTGACGAGTCCAACCTTCCACAATTCCCATTCGGATACGGGCTCACGTACACTACACTTCGCTACGGCCAAGTCGAGTTGAATAAATCCGAACTGCGACTCGATTGGCTGCGCGAAGAATTAACGAGCAGATCTTCCAGCGCCCCTGCACTTTTGCAAGCCAGCGCGATCATCACGAACACAGGCTCGCGCGCCACGACCGAAACCGTACAACTTTACATTCGCCTGCAAGGCACGAGCGTCGCTGAGCCTGTTCGCGCACTGAAAGGTTTTCAGCAAGTGACGATCGCTGCTGGCGAAACAAAGCGTGTTGTCTTTTCCGTTCCGGCAGAAGCGTTTGCGTTCTGGAACGATCAAAATATTTTTGCGGTCGAGCCTTCGCGCGCAACGATCTGGATCAGTCCTGACTCCGCGTCGGGAACCGGAACGCAAATCGAAACTCGCAACAAAGAAAACTAAAGAGACTTCCAAGGAAGTTTTTGCAAAAAAACAAAAAGCGGAGGCGTGTCCGCGCGCCTCCGCTTTTTCCTCGTTGCACTCTATTTATGATTTTAGCTCGGGGGAAGCCTTCTGCAGCCGGTACACGAGCTTTTGTCCTGCGGCTGGAGTTTCGCTTTTCGATTCCAGAATGATCTTTGCCGCCGTCGCGT
>JACXTT010005684.1_pt1 | contig 18040 bp, 14 predicted proteins | sample 9270951 | NCBI WGS metagenome assembly JACXTT01 (sample SAMN15532306, study PRJNA645909) | rock metagenome | isolation source: weathered quartz diorite | place: Puerto Rico | collected 2017-06-21 | reverse complement strand
ACCCCGGCCGCGTCATGGGTAATCTTGGCGACCCACACCCCGCCCACGGAGATGTCGGACGGGTCGGCCAGCGCAGGATGCGCCAGGCTGATGCTGAGGCCGCATACGAGCGCGGGGACGAGCGCGAAGACGAGCAGTCGTGAACGCATGACGACCCACCACCTTCTGCACGCCATCGGGCGTGCGCTCTCCCCCCTCCTGAACCACTAGTATTCCCCGCTCCGAAGGCCGCGAATCAGGACACGCGCGCCCCACTCGGCACATCGCGGTCCGGCGCCAGCAGGACGGCGCGGTCACCATCGTTCGCGGCAAGCAGCATCCCCTGCGACTCGACCCCCCGTAGCCGGCGTGGTTGCAGGTTCGCTACCACAACGATCTTGCGGCCGACGAGTCGTTCGGGTGCATACTCGTCGGCGATCCCGGCCACCAGGGTGCGGGTGCCCTCGCCGATCTTGATGCGGAGCTCCAGCAGTTTGTCGGTCCCGGCGACGCGCTTTGCCTCGAGCACCTCGGCGACTCTCAGATCGATCCGCTTGAATTCCTCGATCGTGATCTCGCTCATCTCCGTACCTCCTCGGGCAGCTCCGTTAGCCGGAATCAGGGTGTCCCGTGAGGCGTCCCGGCCCCTGCCTGCGCCGCGCGACGCTGACGCACGGCCTGCCGGGGTTGGGGCCGATGGGGTCTCGATTCGAGGGAACAGGGGCGGTCCCGGCCGGATCCGCACTCCCGCCGGAAGTGCCCCCCACTTCCGGGCGTCGTCGAGCCGTGCAGCCGCCAGCGGCGTTGGGATCCCAAGCTGATCCCACACCCGCTGGGTCGCCGCCGGCAACACCGGCGCAAGCAGGATGGTGGCGATCCGGACCGCCTCGAGCGTGTTGTATAGAATCGCTCCCGCCCTCGCCGTATTCCCCGCTTTCAGCGCCGCCCACGGTGCCGCCTCGTCGATGTACTTGTTGGCCGCGCCCAGGAAGCGCCAGATCTCGGCGAGGCCGCGGGTGAAGTCGAAGGTCCCAATGCGGGCATCAGCCGCCGCCACCACCTCCACAGCTGCCCGTTGCAGAGCGCCATCTGGACCCTCGGACGGTGCCGGCGCAGGGATCTGTCCGCCGAAGTGCCGCTCCACCAGCGGCACTGTCCGGTTCAGGAGGTTCCCAAAGTCGTTCGCCAGATCGGCGTTGAAGCGGTGGACGAGCGCGCCGTGAGAGTAGTCCCCGTCCTGGCCGAACGGCACCTCACGCAGCAGCGTGTACCGGAACGCGTCCGCAGCGACCGCCCACTCGGCCCCGCTCGCCTCGGCCAGCCGCGTGATCTCGGCGATCGGATCGATGAAGTTGCCGCGCGTCTTGCTCATCTTTTCGCCCTCCACGGTCCAGAAGCCGTGCGCCCACACCTGCTTGGGCGCCAGCAGCCCGACCGCCTGGAGAAAGCACGGCCAGATCACGGAGTGAAACCGGTTGATGTCCTTGCCCACCAGGTGGTGGACCCCCGGCCAGAACCGGCCGAACCGATCCGGATCGTCGAGGTACCCGATCGCGGTCACGTAGTTGATCAGCGCCTCCACCCAGACGTAGATCGTCTGCGCCGGGTCAAACGGCACCGGAATCCCCCACTTGACGGAGAGACGGCTGACGGCCAGGTCGCGCAGCCCGCCCCGGACCAGACTCAGCATCTCGTTGCGCTGGGTCTCGGGTTGGATGAACTCCGGCTCCTGCTCGATCTTGCGCAGGATCCAGTCCCGGTACTCGCTCAAGCGGAAGAGATAGTTTTCTTCCGCCGTCCACTCGACGGGGCGCTTGTGGATGGGGCACGCCCAGCCGTCGCCTGCCCCCCCGGCGAGGGGGACAAGTTCGTCCTCGGCATAAAAGGCCTCACACGCCGGGCAGTACCATCCTTCGTACGTCCCTTTGTAGATGGCGCCGCGGTCGTAGGCTCTCTGGAACAAGTCCTGCGCCACGCGGATGTGGCGCGGCTCGGTGGTTCGGATGAAGTCATCGTTGGAGATGCCCAGACGCTTCCACAAGGCCTGCCACTGCGGCGCGATCTGATCGACCCACTCCTGCGGGGAAAGGCCGGCCTCACGCGCTTTCCGCTCGATGTTCACGCCGTGCTCGTCCGTGCCGGTGAGGAAGAAAACGTCCGCCCCGGCGAGCCGTTTCCAGCGGGCGATCGTGTCCGCCGCGAGGGTCGTGTACGTGTGCCCGATGTGCGGCACATCGTTCACATAGTAGATGGGTGTGGTGACGTAGAACCTTTCCATCGCGCTCTCCTCCGAGACACAAAACCGCCTCCCGTCCATGGGACGAGAGGCAGCCGCCTTCGTGGTACCACCCAGGTGCGCCCGCGTGCGCGGGCCTCACCGGACCGGGTTCCGCATCGCGCGACCCGGCACGCTAGCCTGTTACGCTGGCTCAGCGTCGCCGCCTACTCCGCCGACCCGGATGGCCGGGTGGGCGATTCAGCGCGCAGCTCCGGAGCCATGTTCAGTCCGCCGTCCCCGCCGGCTTGCACCCTTCCCCGGCTCGCTCCCCCGCGCTTCGCGGGGCCGGGTCGGCGGCGAGCCTACTCCCGCTCCGTCATCGCTTTTGTCACATGCTAGGGAGTCTGAGGGGTTTTGTCAAGGCGACGATCTGCCTCATAAGTAATGTTACCGAGCGGCGAACTGATGCCTCAAAAGGGAGAACTGTTGCCTCAAAACGCCTGTCACCGGCGCCCGGGAGGCAACGTGGGTCCTCACAGTCCACGAATACCTCGCATCCCTTCGTCCTCGCCATGACCACCATTTTGAGGCATCACCCATTACTTCGGTGACCAGGAATTTTGAGGGAACACGGGCCCGTCATCGCGGCCTTGACGTATGTCGAAATCGTGCATCATAATGCATATATGAGGACGACTTTGAACATCGAGCCATCCCTCATCCGCCGAGCGGCCCGGCTGACCGGGGTCTCCAAGAAAACGGCGCTCGTGCGCATGGGCCTAGAAGCATTGATCGCGCGGGAAAGTGCCCGGCGGCTGGCGAGACTGGCGGGGACTGAACCGCGTCTGAAAGCGATCCGGCGGCGCCGGCCGCGCCGGGTGGCATGATCCTCGTCGATACGTCCGTCTGGGTCGATCACCTGCGCTCGGGAAATCGAACCCTGGAGACGCTCCTGGAGGCCGCGGAGGTGCTGGTGCATCCCTTCATCGTCGGCGAACTCGCCTGCGGCATGATGCGCAATCGGGAGGAGGTCCTGGTCCTGCTCCAGGCCTTGCCCGAGGCGCAAGCCGCCGAGCACGAGGAAGTGATGACTGTGGTTGAGCGCGAGCGGCTGTACGGCCGGGGGATCGGCTGGATCGATGCGCATCTGCTGACATCGGCGCGCCTATCCGGCGCCGGCCTCTGGACCCTCGACCGGCATCTCTCGAAGATCGCGTCCGCCCTGGCTCTCGCGTTTGAGGTGTAGCTCGGGCGGTACCCGCTCACTTATCCAGCTCGAATGCCGCGTGGAGGGTCCGCACCGCGGCCTCCGTTTCCTCCCGCGCGATGACGCACGAGACCTTGATCTCCGACGTAGCGATCAAATGGATATTGATGCCTTGCGCCGCCAGCGCGCCGAACATCCGCGCGGCGACCCCGGGGTTCGTGACCATGCCCGCCCCGATGATGCTCACCATCGCCACGCTGTCGTCCGCCAGGACCTCGCCGGCGCCGATCTCCGCCGCCACTCCTCGGGCGGCCTCCACCGCCGCCGCCATGTCGGGTGTTGCCACCGTGAAGGAGATATCGGCGCGGTCTTTGCGTGGCACGCTCTGCACGATCAGGTTTACGTTCACGTGCCGGTCGGCGATCGCCTTGAACAGCCGGTGCGCCGCTCCGGGCCGGTCGGCCACCCCGGTGGTCGTGATCTTGGCCACGTTGGTGTCGTGGGTCACCCCCGTCACCACCTTCCGCCGCTCCAGCGTGTTGTCCGTCACCACGGTCCCCTCCCGATCGACGAAGCTGCTGCGAACCTCCAGCCTGACGCGGTGCTGCATCGCCATCTCCGCCGCGCGGGCCTGCACCACCAGCGCGCCCGAACTCGCCATCTCGAGCAACTCTTCGTAGGTGATTTCCCGGAGCTTGCGGGCCGCCTGCACGATGCGGGGATCGGCCGTGAACACGCCTTCCACATCAGTGTAGATCTGGCACAGATCCGCTCCGAGGGAAGACGCCAGAGCGACCGCTGTGGCGTCCGATCCGCCGCGGCCGAGGGTGGTGATCTCCTCCTCGCCCGCGATGCCCTGAAACCCCGCCACGATGACGATCCGGCCGGCGGCGAGTTCGCGGTCGATGCGGCGGCGGTCGACGGCCAGGATGCGGGCCCGCGCGTGGATGGGTTCGGTGCGGATCCGTGCCTGGGCGCCGGTCAGCGAGATCGCGTTGGCGCCTTCGCGGTGGAGGGCCATTGCCAAGAGCGCGATCGAGACCTGCTCGCCGGTGGCGAGCAGCATGTCGAGCTCTCGCGCCGGCGGGTGTTCCGTGATCTCCTTTGCCATGCCGATCAATTCGTCCGTCATGTCTCCGGGCGCCGAGACCACCACGACGAGATCGTGGCCCTGCTTCCGGGACGCGAGGATCCGAGCGGCCACGCGCCGGACCCGGTCGGCTCCCGCCACCGAGGTGCCCCCGAACTTCTGAACGATCAGGGTCACGGGACTCTCTCGACGACCGCGCCCGCGACGTCGAACTCGGCCTGCAGGATCCGGCTCGTGCAGCCCGCGGCTTCGAAGGCCTGAGCCATCGCGGGGCCAATTCCCGCGGCGTCGCCAAAGGCGAGCACGGCGGGGCCCGAGCCGCTCAGTGCGACCCCGTAGGCGCCGGCACGCCGCGCCGCGGCGAACACGTCCTGGAGCCCGGGGATGAGGTGCTCCCGATAGGGTTGGTGCAGGCGGTCCTGAGTGGCTACATCGAGGAGATCGGGCCGGCCGCCCGTTAGCGCGGCGACGAGCAGCGCCGCGCGGGTGACGTTGAAGACCGCGTCGGGAAACGGGACGCGAGCGGGCAAGCGCCGCCGTGCTTCCTCGGTGGACACCGGGTAATCCGGCACGGCGAGGACGACCTTGAGCGGTGGCGGCGCGAGGCGCATCCACCGCACGCCGGCTTGGGTACGCGTGCACACGACCAGCCCGCCGAGCAGCGCCGGCGCGACGTTGTCGGGATGCCCCTCCATCTCGGTCGCGAGATCGAGGAGGGCCTGCTGGTCGAGGGGCCGCCCGAACAGGACGTTCGCGGCGACGGCCCCCCCGATGATCGCCGCGGCGCTGCTGCCCAGCCCGCGGGCGAGCGGGATCGCGTTGCGCTGCGTGATGCGAAACGCGCGGATGCCCGGGGCCCTCCCCATTTCCGCCGCGCGTGCGGCCACCGCCTCCGCGGCCTGGTAGACGAGATGCGAGGCATCGCGGGGCAGGGTCCGTTCGCCCTCGCCCTCGATCTCGATCTCGGGCGAGTCGGCCGGTTCGATCGAGACGGTGTTGTGGAGCCAGAGGGCAAGGCCAAGGGCGTCGAACCCCGGTCCGAGGTTGGCCGAGGTCGCGGGCACGCGCACGGTGACGGTCATCGCCGGACCGCCAGTAGCTCATCCACGGCCTGTTCCAACGCCTCGGGCGTCGCGGGCACCGCCTCCAGCCGCCGTTCCGTGCGCAGCACCGACTCCGGGTCTTTCAGCCCGTGGCCGGTGAGCACGCACGCGACGAGGGCCGTCGGCGGCAACCGGTTCTCTCGCGCCCGCCTGAGCAGGCCCGCGACTGGCGCCGCCGAGGACGGCTCGACAAAGACGCCCTCTTCCGTGGCGAGGAGGCGGCGGGCGGCCAGGAGCTCCTCGTCCGTGACCGCTTCGAATCCTCCGCCGGACTCGCGCGCGGCTGCGACCGCGCCATCCCATGATGCCGGCCGGCCGATCCGGATCGCCGAGGCGACCGTCTCCGGCCGTTCCACCGGGTGGCCGAGCACCAGCGGGGCCGCGCCGGCGGCCTGGAACCCCCACATCTTGGGCAGGGCCGAGATCCGGCGGGTGCGCTGGTATTCGACGAATCCCCGCCAGTACGCCGTGATGTTCCCCGCGTTGCCGACCGGGATGGCAAGAATATCGGGGGCCCGTCCGAGCGCGTCGCAGATCTCGAAGGCGCCGGTCTTCTGTCCCTCGATGCGAAACGGGTTCACCGAATTCACGAGGGTGAGGCGTAGCCGCGGTGCGGCGTCGCGGACGATGCGCAGCGCCTCGTCAAAGGAGCCTTCGACTGAGATGACGCGGGCGCCGTGGCCCATCGCCTGCACGAGCTTGCCGACCGCCACGCCGCCGGCCGGAACGACCACGAAGCACGGGACGCCTGCCCGGCCGGCATAGGCCGCGGCCGCAGCCGCGGTGTTCCCGGTGCTGGCGCACACCACCGCCCGGCTCCCCTCCTCGAGCGCCTTCGACAGCGCGAGCGTCATGCCGCGGTCCTTGAACGACCCCGTCGGATTCTGTCCCTCGTACTTTAGATGAAGATCGATGCCCGGCAGATGCCGCATCAGCCGGGTGGCGTGGACGAGCGGTGTGGCTCCCTCGAGGAGCGTGACAAGCGGCGTCGCCGGCGTGACCGGCAGGTACTCGCGATACTCTTCGATCACGCCGCGCCAGGCGCGCGTGCCGGCGGGCCGCCGGCTACTCACCGTCGATCACCCGGATCACATTGCGCACCGTCTGCACGACGTCGAGCGTTTCGATGCGGCTCAGGACCCGTTGCATGTGCCGCTCCAGCGTGGCATGCGTCACCATGACGATGTCCGCCGTCTCTCCCCGGCTCTTCTGGACGATGGAGGCGATGCTGACGCCCTCCTCTCCGAAGATCGAGGCGATCCGCGCAAACACCCCCGGGCGATCGCTGACCTGCATGAGCAGGTAGAACGGCGAAGACGTCTCCTCCATCGGGCGGAGCGCGTCCCGGCGCAGGTCGCTCATGCCGATCCGCCCGCGCGCGCCCGCCCGGTGGTTGCGCGCCACGTCGATCAGGTCCGCGACCACGGCGCTGGCGGTGGGAGCGCCGCCCGCGCCGGGCCCCACGAACATGACCTCGCCCACGGCATCGCCGCGGACGAACACGGCGTTGAGCTCGTTGCGGATCGCGGCCAGCGGATGCGTGCGGGGCAGCAGCGCTGGGTGGACCCGCGCCTCGACGCGGCCGTCCTCTTCGCGCGCGATGGCGAGCAGCTTGATGGTAAAGCCAAGCTCCTCCGCGAACTGAAAGTCCTGCGCCGAGATCCGCCGGATGCCTTCCCGGTAGACGCCGTCCTCGTGGACGGCGATCCCGAAGGCGATCATCGTCAGGATCGCCAGTTTCGCCGCCGCGTCGTCGCCCCCGACGTCCGCGGCGGGGTCGGCCTCGGCGAAGCCCAACCGCTGGGCTTCCCCGAGCGCTCGGGCGAACTCCCACCGCTCCTCGCTCATCTTGGTCAGCACGTAGTTCGTCGTCCCGTTGAGGATGCCGGCGATCTCCCGGAACCGGTTGCCGGCGAGCGATTCACGGAGTGGCTGGATGACGGGGAGACCTCCCCCTACGCTGGCCTCGAGCCGGAGATCGACGCCCGCGCGCGAGGCCGCGGCAAACAGCTCCGGCCCGTGTCGCGCCATGAGCTGCTTGTTGGCCGTGACGACGCTCTTTCCTCGACGGATGGCCTCGAGGAGGAGGGTGCGCGCCGGCTCGATGCCGCCCATCACCTCGGCAACGGCATCGACCCGCTCGTCGGCTACGACCGCGCGCGCGTCCCCGGTCAGGATGCCCGGCTCGAGGTGGACGTCGCGGGGCTTGGAGGGGTTCGCCGCCGCGACCGCGGCGAGGCGGAAGCCGATGCCCGTGCGATGGCGGATCTGCTCCGCGTTCGTCTGCAACAGGCGGATCACGGCGCCGCCCACCGTCCCGCACCCGAGGAGACCGACGCCCAGCTCGTCCGCGGCCATGTGCGGGATCGTATCAGGCGGGCGGGGCCAGCGTCAACGCGCGAACCCGGCGGCCTCGAGCTCGGCCCTCAGGTGTCGTCGTTGCTCCTCCACGAGCGGAAGCGCCGGCGGCCGCGTGGTCACGCGCGGGATCAGCCCGGCGGCGGCCATCGCCTCCTTCACGATCACGAACGAGGGGGCATCCAGGGCATACAGCCTCGCGAACGGGGCCAGCGTGCGCGACCGCTCCGCGGCGGCGTCCAGGCGTCCGGCCACCGCGTCGCCGTAAATGCGCACGAAGGGGTCGGGAGCAAAGTTCGCCGATCCCGGCACGCACCCGTCCCCGCCGAGCAGCAGAGTATTCAGCAGGTGAGCGTCCATCCCGGCCAGCACCGAAAAGTCGGGCCGCCGGGCCTTCACCAGCGCGATCGCCTCCTGGATGTGCGCGACGCTGTCGACGGTGTCTTTGAGGCCGGCGATGTTGGAATGGTCCGCGGCGAGACGCGCGACCAGGCTGGGAGGGATGCTGCGGCCGGTCAGCCCCGGATAGTTGTAGATGTACACGGGCAGGCTCGTCCCGCGGGCGAGCAGCTGGTAGTGTTCGTAGATCGCACGGTCCCCCGGGACCCAGTAATATGGAAGGACGGCGACGACCCCGGTGGCGCCAACCTCGCCCGCGTGCCTGGCATAGGCGATGGCCTCGTCCGTCCAGGGGCTGCCGCACCCGATCAGGACCGGCACCCGCCCCCGTGCGGCCCGGACCGAGACCGCGGCGAACGCGCGGCGTTCGTCTGGGGACAATGACGTGAACTCGCCGGTCGTGCCGAGCGCGAAGATCGCGTGCACGCCCCGGTCGATGAGCCAGTCGATGTGCCGCGCGCTGGCCTCGTCGTCCACGCGTCCCCGATCGTCGAACAGCGTGGGGATCGGCACGACGATGCCCGACAGCGGCGCGCTCACTGGCGTTCTCCTTCGCTCCCGGCCGCGAGGTACTCGGCGATGAGCGTCTTCGCCTCTCTCTGGCGTTCGTCTGGAACGAGCAGGTCACCCCAGCCCGGCGGGATGCGGGTGTTATAGCCGGGGACGAGGTGCGACCTGAGCAGGACGGGAATCCCCGCATCCTCGAGGAGCCCCTTGAGCATCACGGCCTCCACCTCGGTCGCCGCCGTGTGCACCGTCTTCACGCGGCATCACGTTGCTGCACCGGCCGCGTCCTCCTTGAGCGCCAGCCACATCCGGTACACGGCGTTCCTCCGCAATCCGGTGGCCTGTGCCGTGCGGCGTACCGCTTCGAATGGGGGCACGCCGGCCTGCATCGCCTCGTGGAGCAGCGACGTGGCGGTGGCCAGCGCCTGGCTCGTGGCCACCTCGGGTTCCGCCGCTTCCTCGTGCTCGGATCCCGAACGCGCGGCGCCCGCGGCACCGCGTTCCGCCGCGGCGCGGCCTCGCCCCATTGCTCCGGCCACAACGAGGGTCAGCTCCCCACGCGGCGGGTGGCTGGTGAACCGCTCGATCGCCTCCGCGAGGGTCCCCCGGTATACTTCCTCGTGCACCTTGGTCAGCTCGCGGGCAACCGCGATCCGCCGGTCTCCCCAGGCATCCCGGATCGCCTCGAGCGACTTGAGGAGGCGGTGGGGCGCCTCGTAGATGACCAGTGTATGGGGAAGCGCGCCGTACGCGTCGAGGACGCGCCGGCGCTCAGCCCCCGCGGCAGGCAGGAAGCCCAGGAACGTCACCGGCGAAGTGGGGAGCCCTGAGGCGACCAGCGCCGTGACGAACGCGCTCGGCCCCGGCAGCGCCACGACGGCGATCCCCGCCTCTGCGGCCTGTCGCACGAGGTCCGCGCCGGGATCGCTGAGGCCTGGGGTGCCCGCGTCGGACACGAGGGCGACGGACTCGCCGGCCAGGAGGCGGGCGGTGATCTCGGGCGCCCGGGTGCGCTCGTTGTGCTCGTGGAGGCTGATCAGCCGGGCCGGGATTCCATGGTGCGTGAGCAGCTTGCGGGTGTGCCGCGTGTCTTCCGCGGCGACGAGCGCCACCTCACGGAGGACGCGGAGCGCACGAAGCGTGATGTCCTCCAGGTTGCCGATCGGGGTGGCGACGAGGTACAGCGTTCCGGCCTGGTTCGGTTTCACGCTTCCACTATAGCAGGCCGGTTCGAGTCTGGATCGTGCTCGACCCCGGGCCGCCAACAGGAAACGTCCACCGCGGGGCACGAACGCTAATGGGCGCGTCTCTCAAGTGGACGCATCGACTTGCCTGGCCGGGGGGGTATCCATGGACCGCAATGAGGTAGAGGTGCTCTCGGACCGCATCCGAAGCGTGGAGCGGCGGTTGCGCTTCGCGCTCGCCGGATGGTTGCTCAGCGTCGTCGTGCTGGCGGTCTTCTGGGTCGGGGCGCAACGTGCCTCGTCCCAGACGGACATCCAAGGCAACATCAGGGCGCGCGGCTTCAACATCTATGACTCCGCCAACCGCCATCGGCTCGGGATCGGGATGAGCAACGATGGAAACCCGGGGATCTGGCTGTACGATCCCACGAACAAGACCCGCGTCCACGTCGGCGTCGACAACGGTGTCCGGCCTGAGGTGTGGTTCGCGGACGACACCGGGACAGTTCGGCTGCGCGTCGGCACCAACGGCAACGGCGACCCGGGCATCTGGATCTACGGCGCGAACGGGAAGACCGTGACCTGGTCCGCGCCGGGCGGAATGTTTTGGAGCGTCAAGCCGTAGGCGCGGCGGCGCAGGAGGGGACGATGAACCGGACTGAGCTTGAGATGCTGGCGGATCGGCTGCGGCGAGCCGAGCGGGCGCTCCGCTGGGCCGGCACAACGTGGCTGATCTGCATCGTCGTGGCGCTGGTGCTGGGGGCAGGAACGCAGCGTGCCGCCTCGCAGCTGGCCATTCAGGGGACGATCAACGCCCGTCAATTCCTGGTCGTCGATAACTCGAATACCACGAGGATCGAGATCGGCATCAGCCGGGAAGGGAATCCGGGGATCTGGCTCTCTGATGCCTCGACCAAGACCCGGGTCCACATCGGCATCGACGGCGGCGTCCGGCCGGAGTTGCTGTTCTCCAATCAGAACGAATCCGAGCGCCTGCGCGTCGGCGACAAGAACGACGGCCAGGGCGGCATCTGGATGTTCAATCAAAACGGCAAGCCGGCGTGGTCGGCGCCGAGAGGGATGTTTGGCGGAATGAAGCCGTAGCGCGTCAGCGCGAGAGCCGGTCCCGGCCGACGGACCACGCCCCGCCGCCGGCGAGGGCCAGGGACAGCGCCACGGTCAGCAGCGTCAGCTCGAACGCGTAGCCGCCCATAAACCCCTGCCGGAAGACCACCTTCCAGATGGCGACCGCCATCTCGATCGCCAGGAGGACTCCGGCCACGCGGGTCCACAGGCCCACCAGGAGCAAGGCCGCGCTTCCCGTTTCCACCACGGCGATGAAGCGGGCGGCGAGATCCGGAAGCGGGATGCCGACGCTCATCATCAGACCGGCAACGCGGTTCATCTCGCCGGTCCACTTTGCCGTGGCGTAGGCGCCAAACACGGCGGCCAGGATCACTCGGAGGAGCAGGAGGGCGAGGTCGGTCCTGGCTGCACGAGTGCTGCCGAGCGCGTTGCGCTCCGTCATGACGCGGCACCCGGAGTTACCTGCAGCAGTTCCAAAATGCCGGTCAGTGGGATTCTGGCCCAGTTCGGCCGGTTGTTGAGTTCGTAGCCCACCTCGTATACCGCCTTTTCGAGCAGATGCGCGTCCAGCAGGACCTGGACGTCCGCGCGCGACTTCGGCATGAACGGTGCGTCGCCCGCGACGTCGAGGTAGGCCTTCATGAACGCGGCCGAGATCCAGACGTGCCAAAACCGGGCCTGCGCCTCCAAGCGGGGCAGCGCGTCCGGCCGCTCGGAGAGTCCCCCCCGCGCGGCCAGATCGTACAGCGCGGCGTAGGCCGCATAGTGGAAGGACCGCAGCATCCCGGCGACATCGCGTAGCGGCGGCCGTTTCAAGCGCCGCTCCGTGAGCGACCGGGCCGGCTCGCCCTCAAAGTCGATGATCACGAAATCCTTGCCCGTATAGAGGACCTGGCCCAGATGAAAGTCGCCGTGGCAACGAATGCGCATCGCACCGATCTTCCGGTCGGTCAACATCTGGAAGCGTTTCAGCACGTCGTTCTCGGCCGCCACGACCTGCTCGGCCACGGGACGCAGAGACTCCGGAAGGTCCTTGACGCGGCGGCTCAGCATCTGCAGCGTTTGCCGGGTCAGGCTGCGCATCGATTGGTAGAGGGAACGTTGATAGAGCGGCGTGAACGGCTCCGGCGCGAACTGGGGATCGGTGGCGTCCGAGGCCAGCGCGCGGTGCAGTTCCGCCGTGCGCTGGCCCAGCAGGCGTGCCGACTCTACGTAGGCCCCGATCGTCTCCGCCGCCGCGGGGGCGATCTCGCCCGCGGCCAGGTCCAAGAGCGGCGCCGCCGGCAGTGCGAGGGCGGGTTCCGGCTGTGTCGCCGCACGATCGTAGTAATGGCGCAGGTCGTCGAGCGTGTACTGCCAGGCATCGCCTTCGTTCGGGACGAACTTCTGTAGAATTGCCAGCGTCACCGGGTCCTTCCGGCCTGATCGGTACTCGATCGCGCCGGCGACCGGGGGCACGTGCGGAAAGGCCGCGCGGTCGGTCAGGAAGCGGCCGATCTCGAGATCCGGGTTGACCCCCGGCTCGAGGCGGCGAAACAGCTTGAGGATGAACCGGTCCCCGAAGACGACGGACGTGTTGCTCTGCTCCGCCTTGATGGGGGCCGGCTCCGGCGGGTCGTCCCGAAGGGACTCCACCAGGCCTCGCCGCGCCGCGGCCGAGGAAGTGAAGAGCAGGTCGCCGTGCGCGCCGCGCAGATGCCGGCGGCGGGCGATGGCCTCGAGCAGCGTGGCGCAGAACGCGCGGTCGGCGAAGGCGTCAAAGAGCACGCCGTTCCCGGCCGCTCCGTCCCCGCGAACCGACGCCACCGCGGCGTGGGGGAGGTCGGTCCGCACCCGTTCGGCGCGATCCCCCGACGCGAAGGTCAGCGGCAAGACATACGTCTGCGACTCACCTTCGAGATAGTGGACGTCCACGAGAAGGAGGTTGGCGCTCTGCGGGTCCAAAGGCAGACGCACGGCCTCGCGGATGACCGCGGCCTTGATGGGCCGTGCCTTCCCCCCAAACCAGCGGCGCGCCCGCAGGTAGGACGGCAGCAGCTCTTCCATCGCGGCTTTGGCCTTCCCCTCGAGCACGCCGTCCCAATCTCCGGCGCCCAGGAGCGTTGGCAGGCGGAGCTCCCCGTCCGGATGCGGCGCGGGCACGGTCTCGGCGCGCTGCGGTTCCAGCGCGAACATCAGGAACGCATGCGGGCCGAGCGTGATGAAGTAGGGGAGCTCTCCGATCGGCGGGAACGGTGTCCGGCCGAAGAGTTCGACCGGCACCAGGCCGCGAAACTCGGCCAGGTTCAGCTCGACATACTGGACGAAGCGGGAGAGGTTGGCCACGACGAGGATCTGCTCCTGCTGGTAGCGGCGCAGGAAGACCAGGGCTTTCCTGTTGTCGGGCTGCAAGAACTCCAGCGTCCCCCTGCTGAACGCCCGGTAGCGCTTGCGCAGGGCGATGAGCCGCTTCATCCACCAGAGCAGGGAGTGCGAGTTGTTGTACTGTGCCTCCACGTTGATGGTCTCGTAATGATATTCGGGGTCGATGATGATGGGCAGGTAGAGCTGCTGGGGGTTCGCCCGTGAAAAGCCGGCGTTGCGGTCCGCGCTCCATTGCATCGGCGTGCGGACGCCGTTGCGGTCGCCCAGGTAGATGTTGTCGCCCATGCCGATTTCGTCGCCATAGTAGATGATCGGCGTCCCCGGAGCGGAAAACAGCAGGCTGTTCATCAACTCGATCCGGCGGCGGTGGTTGCCGAGCAGCGGGGCGAGCCGCCGCCGAATGCCGAGGTTGATCCGGGCGCTGGGATCCTGCGCATACACCCGGTACATGTAGTCCCGGTCTTCGTCCGTGACCATCTCCAGCGTGAGCTCGTCGTGGTTGCGCAGGAACATCGCCCACTGACAGGTCTCCGGGATGGGCGGCGTCTGCTGCAGGATCTCCAGGATCGGGAACCGGTCCTCCATCCAGATGGCCATGAACAGGCGCGGCATGAGGGGGAAGTGGAAGGCCATGTGGCACTCGTCCCCGTCGCCGAAGTAGGCGATCGCGTCCTCGGGCCACTGGTTGGCCTCGGCCAGGAGCATGCGGTTGGGGAACCGGCGGTCGATGCGGCGCCGCAGCGCCTTCAGGAAGGCGTGGGTCTCCGGCAGGTTCTCACAGGAGGTGCCTTCCCGCTCGTACAGGTATGGGACCGCGTCCAGGCGGAGCCCGTCGACCCCCTCGCGCAGCCAAAAGTCCACCAGCTGGAGCATTTCCCGCCGCACCACCGGGCTGTCGTAGTTCAGGTCAGGCTGGTGGGCGTAGAAGCGATGCCAGTAGTACGCGTTCGAGACCGGATCCAATGTCCAGTTCGACGGCTCGAAGTCCTTGAAGATAATCCGCGCGTCGCGGTAGAGGTTGGGCGTGTCACTCCAGACGTAGAAATCACGCGCCGGGCTTCCTCGAGGCGCGCGGCGGGCCCGCACGAACCAGGGGTGCTGGTCCGAGGTGTGGTTGAGCACGAGTTCGGTGATGACCCGCAGCCCGCGCCGGTGGGCGGCGCGAAGGAATGTCTGAAAACCGCGCATGTCGCCGTACATCGGGTGGATGCTCGCGTAGTCGGCGATGTCGTAGCCGTCGTCCCGCAGCGGAGACGGGTAGAAGGGCAGCAGCCACAGCGCCGTGATGCCGAGATCCTGAAGGTAGTCGAGCTTCTCCGTCAGCCCGCGGAAGTCGCCGATGCCGTCCCCATCGCTGTCGAAGAATGCGCGGACGGGCACCTCATAGATGATCGCGTCCTTGTACCAGAGAGGCTCAGCCTCGAGGGCCGCGGTGTTCCTCCGTCGCGGCATCCCTGTTCACCTCGGTCACATGTAGTACTCGAACTGATGCTCCGTGCGGACCCGCCGCCGCACGCGGAAGATGTGCGCGGGGATCCGCTGAGGGTCCAACTCCACATAGTTGCGCGCGCCGTGCCAGAGGTACATCGCGCCGGTGAGGAGGTCGTGCACCTGGTAGGGTTGCCCGGGATCGAGCCCCAGCGCTTCCAGGTCGAGGGCCGTCCAGCCGGACTGGGTGTGGTGGGGATCGAGGTTCACGACCACGAGCACGACGCTGGCCAGGTCGTCGGTCCGCTTGCTGTAACAGATGAGCTGATCGTTGTCCACGGCGTGGAACCGCAGGCTCCAGTCCCTGTGCAGGGCGGGATTCTCGCGCCGGATCAGGTTGACCCCGGCAACGAAATCCCTAAGACTGTCGGGCCGCTCGAGGTTCCAGGGCTTGAGCTCGTACTTTTCCGAGTCCAGGTATTCCTCGCTCCCGGGCTCCCGGGGGCGGTTCTCGCAGAGCTCAAAGGCGGGGCCGTAGACGCCGTACCCCGCGCCCAGCGTCGCGGCCAGGACGAGCCGCGCCATGAACGCCGGCCGTCCCCCCAGCTGCAGGTACTCCGTGAGGATATCGGGGGTGTTGGTCCAGAGGTGGGGCCGGAAGTGCTCGCGCACCGGCGTTTGCGTCAACTCGGTGAAGTATTCGGTGAGCTCGGCGCGAGTATTGCGCCAGGCGAAATAGGTATAAGACTGTGAAAACCCGAGCCGGCTGAGACGGTACATGACCTTCGGTCGGGTGAAGGCCTCCGCGAGAAACAGCACATCGGGATAGTCCGACTTGATCTCGGCGATGAGCCACTCCCAAAACGGGAACGGCTTCGTGTGGGGGTTGTCGACGCGAAAGATGCGGATGCCGTGGTCGATCCAGAACTCGACGACGCGCTTGAGTTCCGCCCACAACTCGCGCCACGCCTCGGTCTCGAAATCGAACGGATAGATGTCCTCGTACTTCTTCGGGGGGTTCTCCGCGAACTGGACGGTGCCATCCGGCCGGCGCCGGAACCACTCCGGATGCTCGTGCACGTAGGGATGGTCGGCCGAGCACTGAAACGCCAGGTCCAGCGCCACATCGATGCCGTGTCGCCTGGCCTGGTCGACCAGCCGGTCGACGTCGTCGAGCGTGCCGAGCTCCGGGTGCACGGCCGTGTGGCCCCCGGCCTCCGAGCCGATCGCCCACGGGCTTCCCGGGTCACCCGGGGCAGAGGCCACCGCGTTGTTCTTGCCCTTTCGATGCGAACGGCCGATGGGATGGATCGGCGGGAGGTAGAGTACGTCGAATCCCATCGCGGCGACGTACGGTAGGCGGTGGATACAGTCCGCCAGCGTCCCGTGCCGCCCAGCGGTCGGGGCACACGAGCGCGGAAACATCTCATACCAGGCGCTGAACGCCGCGCACTCCCGATCCACGACGACGGGGAGCGTCCTCCCATAGGTCGTGGCGAACTGGCGGTCGGCGTAACGGTGCATGAGCTCGACGATCGGCGCGGGGATCTCTGGTTCCTCGCGCTCGAGCGTCTCCTCGCGCAGGGCATGAGCAAACGCTTCCAGGCGCCGCGCGTCGGGGCCCCCCGCTCGGCGCCGCGCATCGTCGATCAGCGCCGCGCCGATGAACAGTGCCTGCCGGATGTCCTGTCCGGCACCGGCGCGCTTGGCCAGGTCGCGCGCCCAGGACGCGAAATGGTCGATCCAGGCCTGGACGGTGTACTCGTAGCGTCCAACCTTGGACACCGAGAAAGTTCCCCGCCAGCGGTCGTTGCCGAGCGGGGCCATGGGGACCTCGCTCCATTCGCCGCCCGCTTCCCGGTAGCGCAACACGCAGGTCAGGACGTCGTGGCCGTCTGCGAAGGCGTCCGCTTCAACGGTGACCGTCTCACCGGCGGTCCGCTTGATCGCGAACCGGCCGCCGTCGATCTCCGGCTCCAGGCCCGAGATCACGACCCGGCGCCGGCGCTCCACCGCAGCGAGATGGACGCTGTCAGGGCTCGTCACGGGACTCCCCTTTCGCCTTGCTCCTGTCCGTCTTCCACTAATGCGGTTTTACCCAGGAGCCGGCGATTTCGGCTCGCGTCGTTTCCTCCCAGACCTGACCGGACTCCAGCGCGATCGGCCAGCGGAACATGAGCACGGCGCCTTGATCCGTACGCTCGTATCCGCCCTCGGAATTTGAGACCGTGATCAACGGAAAGCTCCACACCTCGGCCGCGATGGAGAGGGTGAATGTCAGCACCAGCCCGGAGTGTACTTCGGTGACCGTAACGTGATCGACCGCGGGCAATTCCCCGAGGTCGTGGAGCGATAGGCGCCGTCCGGCGGCTTCGACCCAAAGATCGCCGGGACCGCCAAAGACGCCGAGACCCCACTCCAGCGCCGTCAGCGCGCGGAGCGGTTCGTCCCCCTGCCAGCGCACCCGGAGCCGGTGCTGCAGATCGTGCCGTCCCGCCGCCAGTTGCAACCGGCGCTCCACCGCCGCGCGCCCACGGCCGAGGGGCGACTCGCGGTTGAGGTGGAGCGCGACGGCGGCGGGTTCTTCCGAAAAGGCCCATTCGTACGGACCCGCCGCGAACCCGCCGAGATCCTCCTGCTCGTCGCGCCACACCCGTTCGAGCGTCGTCCCCTCCGGCAGGAGGTGGACCCGCTGGCTGACGCGGCGCTCCCGATCGTAAACAAGGAACCGATCGAGCCCGGGCTCTTTGACACGGACCGCGGGCGTGTGAATCGATTCCAGCCCGTCGCCGCCCGCCGCTACCGGGGGCTGGCGCAGTTCGCGGTGGTAGGCCTCCGCCCGCCGGGTGAGCACATTGCCGAGGTGCCGCGAGGCCGGCCGGTAGTGCCACTCCACAACGCGCCCGCCGCGCGAGGGTTCTACAGTGAGGATGAAGATGTCGGTGGCGAGCCGTACTTCCTGACGGCCGTCACCGTCGAGGTCGCCGGTTTCTCCCAGCGCGTACGGGCCTGGGTGCTGGGCGGCATCCGCCAGCGATTCCGCCGCAACCCAGTTGGAAAACGCGGCCCCGCGGATGTGCGGGAGTTGAACACCCCCGGAGACCCCCTTCCGACGAC
>JACXTT010005683.1_pt1 | contig 18041 bp, 18 predicted proteins | sample 9270951 | NCBI WGS metagenome assembly JACXTT01 (sample SAMN15532306, study PRJNA645909) | rock metagenome | isolation source: weathered quartz diorite | place: Puerto Rico | collected 2017-06-21 | reverse complement strand
TCACGACCGCTTCACTCCGACAATGCGGACACTGTACCGCTGCCTCGGCCATCGTCAGCTCCTCCTTCCGGCTCCACAATAGCCATCTTTTCTTCCATCAACAAATGGGAGACATAACCTGCGCCAGACCTCTTCAGACAATGAACAATACGGCAGATTCTACCTAACCAAGGCGTGCAGTTGCCTGCTTTCAGCACCTGTTCGCGCTCTCGTTACCATTGCGACATTGCGCTGCAATGGGGAACTGCTTGAAGCGCTTGTGTGAAGAAAATCCGAGTTGGCAAGGCTCCGAAAACCTCATTTACATAGCGGTTGCTAGAAAAAACGAGAACCGCCATAATGCCAAGTAGTTCATCGAAACCTCTCCAGACAAAATGACGCGAGAACGCAAGGATACTACGAACAACAGGAGCACAATTGTGGCGCATACGTGGAGCGAAAGTATCGTGGAGGTCGCTGGCGGGAAGGTGCACTTCCTCACCAGCGGGGTCGGCGAGCCGGTGCTGGTCCTGCATCGGGATGTGGGCAACCCTGGTTGGTTGCCCTTTTATGAACAGCTGGCGCAACATTTTACTGTATACGTCCCATCGCATCCGGGGTTCGATCAATCTGATCGTCCGGATTGGATGCGGAACGTGCGGGATATGGCCGTGGTCTACCAGTGGCTGCTGAAGGATATGAAGCTCAACTCGCTTGCCGTGATCGGCTTAGGGTTCGGCGGTTGGATCGCCGCCGAAATGGCCACTATGGATCATCATCAACTGAAGAAGCTCGTGTTGGTCAGCGCGATGGGTATGAAACCAGCGAAGGGCGAAATCGTAGATCAGTTCTTACTCTATACAACTGATTACATTCGTTCCGGCTTCCATGATCCTAGCAAGATGGACGATTTATACGGGAAAGAGCCGGATGTCGATCAACTGGTTGCTTGGGAAATGAACCGGGAAATGACCACGCGCATTGCCTGGAAGCCCTATATGTTTAATGCGGCCTTTCCCCAGCTGCTCAAGGGCGTGGACACCCCGACGCTTATCGTGTGGGGCAAGGAAGATCAGATCACGCCGCTCAACTGCGGGGAGCGTTATATGCAAACGTTGCCTCACGCGCAGTTTGTGACATTGAATGCATGTGGTCACTTTGTTGAAATCGAGAAGCCTGCCGAATTAGCGCAACTGACGTTGGAATTTCTCAAGAAGTAAATACGAAAGAAAGACTTGAGACTCTAGGCTTGAGAGTTTTGCCATGGAGACTCCGACCCACGGCTTAGCCGTGTTTCGCTGAAAGCCGACAGTACATTGCTGAAGGCTGAGAAAGGGGAGGGTGCTATGCATCTGATGTATTTTACTGAACAGCCCATGTCTGCATATCCACAAGAAGAAGGAGAGAAATTTGGCTATACCGCGCTCCTCTTCCCTAACAAATTTTTCAATCCTCAGGAAGCGAGCCGGCTCTATAATGAACGGCTTGAAGAGTACGTGTATGCAGAAGAGTGCGGCGTCGACGGCATCATGTTGAATGAGCACCATAACGCGCCGTTCTGCATGCAAGCGAAGGTCAACATTTTCGCCTCTATCCTCGCTGGCATGACGAAACGAGTGAAGATCGTGCTGCTGGGCAATCCCCTGCCTATTGCGGATAACCCTGTACGATTGGCCGAAGAGCTGGCCATGATCGACCTCGTCTCCAAAGGGCGCTTAGTTTCGGGCTTCGTGCGCGGCGGCGGTGTGGAATCGATTGCAACAAACGCCAATCCCGCCTTCAACCGTGAGCGTTTCAATGAAGCGCACGACCTGATTATCAAAACCTGGACCCAGCCGGGACCATTCCGCTGGGAAGGCGACCACTATCAGCTGCGCGTGGTCAATCCCTGGGTGTTGCCGCTGCAGCAACCACACCCGCGTGTATGGATTCCTGGCGTAGTCAGCCGTGAGACTATTATCTGGGCGGCTGAGCACGGTTATCCTTACATCATTCTCAACGCGCCAATTGAGGAAAGCAAAAAGATCTGGCAGCTGTATGATGAAACGGCTGCAACCGCAGGCTTTACCGCTGGACCGGAACATCGGGGTTATCTGGTGCGTTGTCATGTCGCAGAGACAGAAGAAAAAGCCATTGAGAACGCCAAGCAGTTCATGTGGATGCAAGGAGAATTCACCGGCCTCACTCATCCTTTATGGGCGTCTCCCGCAGGCTATTTAGGAGCCTGGGCGCGTAAGCCTCTGGCGGAATTCCGGGTTGGTCGCCGCAAACAAAGCATGCCGCCGTTCGAAAAGCAGCTTGCGGCGATGGCGCTGATTGCCGGCACCCCCAAGCAAGTAATCGAGAAACTACGAGTGATTGTTGAGGAAACGCGTCCATCGATTTTGGCGTTGTGGGGCAATGACGGCAACGTGACGCACCAGGACTCCATGAGCTGCATCCGCCTGCTGGGACAAGAAGTGATGCCTGCCATTCGGGAAATAGGCGATAAACTTGGCTTGAAGAGTCCGTTCGAGGCCAATTCACCACTCAGTCTGGCGCACATGCAAAAAGGCCAAACGTCGGCAGCGGCGGCGTTGTAACACAGGCTGGGCGCGCCCTGTCGCGTCCAGTGTTTTCCACCCCTTACGGAAAAAAGGAGGATCGTTATGGGAGCTGCAGAAAATAAGAAAGTTATTGAAGACGTGTTCGCGGCGTGGGGACGCGGCGACGGCGCGGCCTTTTTCAACATCCTCGATGAAAAGGTGCGCTGGACTGTGATTGGCTCCTGCCCAGTTTCGCGCACGTACAATAGCAGACAAGAATTTCTTGAAGGGGCGGCCAAGCCGCTGAGCGCACGGCTCGCGGGTCCCATTCAACCCACTGTGCGCAACGTCATCGCCGAGAACGATCAAGTCGTCCTCCAATGGGAAGGTCGCGCGGCGACCAAATCAGGAAAACCATACAACAATAGCTACTGTTGGGTCATGCGCTTAGCTGACGGAAAAGTAACAGAAGGCACGGCCTATATCGACACCGAGCTCGTGACGGCATTGTGGAATTCCTAACTGCGTAGGATCTTACGAAACACGGGTGGCCCATCGTTGCCGTTGCTTTTGTTTTCTTCACACGGTGTTCGTAAAACATAATAGAGATGAGCGTGAGCGATCTCACCATAGCGCTGACGCTCATGTTGACACAATCAAAAAAGAGAGAAACGCGGTCAGCCACAGCGCTCCCATGACGACGAACCGGAGCTGAGGCATGTCTCCTCCCTGTTTCTTCAGCAAAATGTGGGCGAGATCACCTTGTGTTTAGGACGATTTGATTTGTCTTTATCCATTGGTTCACCCTTCGACAGGCTCAGGGTGAACGGAAAAAGCTCTCACACTCAGGAAAAAACCCGTTCGTGCTGAGCTTGTCGAAGCACGTTAGACCCCGCGCCTTGGTAAATCTATTGTAAGTTGCTATAGGGCTGCTCCGTCAAGTCTTTGACGTTTCCTGTCGAAAGTGAATCCGTATTCTCGAAGGCAACTTTCACAACAACAAAAAAACGCCTTGTTTTTCCAACTGATCTTCTTGTGAAAGAAAGAATCGCTCTCTGGCGCCCGAATTGCTCCCATTGCTTGTCTCCTAAGTGAGGATGAGAAGGGATAAGGAATAGAGGGATATGAAAAAAGAAGCCTTAGTGATGACAGCGAGCGACACGCGCAAAAAAGAGAAGACTGACCCCGCACGAATTGTGGTGCTGCGAGAACGGCGCACTTCTTCTCGGATGCCTTGCGCTGCGTGCGGATCGCGGCGCAAGACCTGGCAAAGCAGGTTGGGATGGGTCTGCACGAGCTGCTTCGATCAGTGTAAAGAGACTGCTGAACAGCTCATTGAAGTTGGAAGCGGCGTCTCTCGTATGCGTCACGCCTACGAACTTGCGGTGCTTTCTTACCACGCTGCTCATGAAGGGTGCTTGGCTGAAGACTAGGGCGCTTGCCTCGAGTGGGCGACGCGCACGGCTCTGCAACGGTTTTATTTAATAGCGTAGGCGTTCGGAGGAGAACCAACGCCTCCTGGCAGATTCAGCGGCGCCGAAACAAGCATAAACTCGTACACCTTGTCTTTCGCACACTCCTGCGCGAGTACGTCCAAGTCCCAGACTTCCCCAATTGGTAGGCCTTGCAGTGCGATCAAGCGCCGATGTTGAAATCCGGTACTCGTTTCCACGGGTAGCGCTTCAAGGGCGACATTGTCCGCCGCAATAGCCGCAAACTGTTGATCCCACACCCACCCCGCAGTCGCCTGACTCGGGTCCAGCCCAGGGCACGCCATGCCGTCAGCGCCGGGGTGCAGGGTCCCTCTGAGCGCCTCACGCCCAGTTTCATCTAACGTTTTGTACCAGGCGAGCCAGCCAGTGCGGAGCAGGAGAATGTCGCCAGGCATGAGCTGCACCTGTTCCGCATTTGCGACTTCTTCGAGAAAGGCTCCGTCTATAGGAAATCTCTTCGTCGCTACGAGCGGCGCGCCTTTTCGTTCCATATATCCGGCGGCGTCGAGCAACACCCCTCGACCAATAATCCCATGCTGGGCCCAGTGTTCGATGCCGAGTTCACCTTTCTCATCCAGGTCTGCGTCCTGTCTGCCGCCGTAATAGCCAAACTCACGAAACCGAATGTGACGGAGGCTGTCCCATTGACTAGAACCTTGCATGGCAAAGTTATCTACATAATCGTCTCTTCCACCGCGGTTTACTTCGATGTGATGGCGATAGCCTGAACGAAAACCGCCATACAGGGTAATTGGGAAATTCAGCGGCAAGTTAAGGTTGATAACTTGCCCGGTGCGGACTAACGTCGCAGCCTGCTTCACCCGTTCGGGGGTTAAGAAATTGATGGTTCCAAGTTGATCGCTTCGACCAAACACATCCCACGCATGACGTTCTCCGGTCTGGGCAACCAGCGGAAGCTGGGCAAACTTTGGCGTAGCACTCATGATGCCCCTCCTATTCTCCAGGCTTTCTCATAAAGAGGAAGTTGAGGAAATTGTCAACACAGCCTGTCCTTCTCTATGAAGGGAAAATGTAATAAAATCTTACCTAGACAAACGTTCGTGAGCAGGCGGGGTAGGAAGAGTGGGGCGGACGGATGAGGAAGGTCATGGACGACACTAGGAAAACCAAACAACAATTGCTCCTAGAGCTTGGCGCTTTACGCACCCAAGTAGAGCAACTTCAAGCATGGAAGGCTGAGCACGAATCCCAGCAAGCGTTGGAGGAAGCCTTGCGCAAGGCGCATGCCGAACTAGAACGCTCGAATGAGGCTTTACGCGAGAGTGAGGAGCAGTATCGCGGTATTTTTGAGAACGCCAATGACATTATTGCAACGTTCTCTCCAGACGGTGTAATTACCAGCGTCAATCGAGCAGCGGAGATCACGCTGGGCTGGACAAAGGACGAATCGATCGGACAGGATTATCGCCGCTTTGTCACTCCAGCCTCTGTCGCTATCGTTGAAGAGCGCACCCGACAGTTCTTTCTCGGCGCCAAGTTGCAATCCAATATGGAGGTTGAAGTCTACCGGAAAGATGGTGGGACTGTCTTGTTCGAGTGTCGCGCGCGCCCAATCCGTGACCAGAGTGGGAATGCGGTTGGTTTCCAAATTGTCTATCGGGATATTACCGCACGTAAACAAGCGGAAGAAAAACTGCGACAAGCCAAGGAGGCTGCGGAAGCGGCGAACCAAGAGAAAAGCGAGTTTCTCTCTACCATGTCTCATGAGTTGCGCACCCCGCTGCATGTCATGCTCGGCTATGCGGATTTGCTGCTGACCGAGGAGTACGGACCACTCGAAGAGCAGCAGAACACCGTGCTTCGGAAGATCGACAAAAGCGCTCATGATTTACTTGAGCTGATCAGTGGAGTCCTCGACTTCAATAGGTTGGAAGCTGGACGCATGCCAGTCGAATTGACCGCAGTGAACGTAGAAGAGTTGCTGAGGGAGATAGAAGAAGAAACGCAAGGATTACAGGAGTTCTCCGGATTAGAATTTTTGTGGCGGATAGAACACAACTTACCAGCCCTCGAAACTGACGCCGACAAACTCAAGATTGTCGTCAAGAATTTAGTGCAGAATGCGATCAAGTTCACTCAAACTGGAAGCGTTACCATATCGGCTGCGCCGTGGGAGAACGGCGTCACAATTAGTGTAGCCGACACCGGGATCGGGATTCCCTCGCAATGGCAGGAACTGATTTTCGAGGCGTTTCAGAAAGCTGAGAAAGAAAAAAGCGAATGCTACGAGGGTTTTGGACTTGGACTCCACATTGTGAAACGGTTATTAAACCTCCTTGGAGGAACGATTACCGTGGCGAGTGAAGTGGGCCAAGGGTCGACCTTCAGGGTCTGGTTGCCGCTGAGAAGCTATTCTGAACGTGCGCAAGCGCCGGGTCTTGCCCCAGCGCCTGCGCGATAGTCTTCCGTTTCTGCTGTTCTTAGTCGAAGACGGGAAGGGTGAGCATATTACTCAATGTTATACACTTTCGCCGCTGTGTCGTGGGTGATCTTGTCTCGATCTGCTTCCGCAAGACCACTGAATGTCTTGTCGATAAATTCTTTCGACCGTGGCCATGTCGCCGCCGTGTGAGGATAGTCGGAGGACCACATCGCGTTATCGGTTCCAAAGATGTCAAGGGTTTTAATGAAAATCGGTTCGTTAATGAAGGTGGCGTAGACTTGTCGCTTGACATACTCGCTGGGTTTCATGGACAACTTCACGCCAGCCAGAGCGCCCAAACGGCTGTGAATCATATCCATCCGCCACAAAAGGTATGGGAACCACGCGACGTCGTTCTCGGCGGAAATAATCGTCAGCTTCGGAAACCGTTCCAGCACGCCTCCCAAAACAAAGACGGCCAGTGAGCGCTCTACTTCATGGTGCAACGTGGAGCCCTGTAACGCCAGGTTCCCCTTCATGAAGTCGACCCCGGTGCCCTTACGGCCAGTGAGTACGTGTAGGGAAAGCGGGAAATTGTGGTCCTGCGCCGCCGTCCAGACCGGATCATAGTCTGAATGGTTATAAGGCTTTTCCTCAGGAGCCTCCGCCCAAATCATTGCTCCTCTGACGCCCTTCTTGGCGATACGCTCCAGTTCCTGTACTGCCGCGGGAATGTCTTCCAATGTGAGCAGCCCTAACGGCAGCAACCGTTTAGGATTGTGACTGCAATAATCAACCGCCCAGTCGTTATACGCGCGGAAACACGCGGTCCGTAGGTCCACATCATCCAGCATGTACAGCGGCATCCCCATGGAGGTGTAGATCACTTCGGCAATAACGCCATCACGATCTTGGTCTTTAATGCGTGCGGCTGGATCCCAGACACTTGCTGGGGCGGCGTCCATGCCTTTCTTGTTGTGTTCAGGGAGTTGTTCTGAGGGCACGCCGGCGCCAAAAAACGCGGCTACTGGAAATGGGTTGATGTTTTGACAGACGAAGAATTCTCCGTCCTTTCCATTCAGCCCACGGACGGTGTGGGGCGCCTTGTCGCGGAACTTTTTATCAAGCCGCTCCGCCCACATGCTCGGTGGTTCAACGAAGTGAGAGTCCGCTGAAATAATGCCTTTTGCCATAATAACCCCTCCTTTACGGGTGTATTGAATTCGTCCTCTGAGTTGTAGACAAGCTCTCCTCTAGATTGCTCCTTCCTCTCGCAATTGAGCAATATCCCCTGCGTCATATCCCAATTCTTGCAGCACCTCTTTGTTGTGTTGCCCAAGCAGCGGCGCCGTACCAATCTGCGTCTGGGAAGCCGACAGTTTGATCGGATTCCCAGCCGTCAGATAAGGTCCCCGTACAGGATGTTCTACCTCGACGACCATCTCACGCGCGTGCAAGTGTGGGTCGTTCAGCACTTCACCGGTGTCCTGACAAGCTCCACAGGGGACGCCGGCCCCAGCAAGGATTTTCATGACCTCATGCTTTGAGCGCTGGGAGGTCCAGTTTTCAATCAGCGCGTTCACTTCTTCTTTTCTTTGCAGACGCGCACTAGCGGAGTCATAGCGTGGATCGCCAACAAGATCCTCACGGCCCATCGCTCGCACGAGTGCATGCCACATCTGCTGTTGGGCAAAGATAAACACGTAATCATTCGGCCCGCCCGGAGCACAGGGATAGATGGCGCCGGGAACCGCCGGCCCCAGTTGATTACCCGTTCGCTCCACGGGTTTGCCAAATCGTTGGTGGTCACGCAAGCTCACACGGATAAGGTTCACCACCGCATCTTGCATAGAAACTTCGACTTGTTGTCCTTCTCCAGTCACGTTGCGCTGCATCAACGCGGCCAGGATGCCAATCGTACAGTGCATCCCGGTGCCGGAATCGCCAATACAGGCCCACGTCACTGTAGGAGGACCATCCGGATATCCGGTCACGCTCATAGCGCCGCCCATGGCCTGGGCGATCGGCTCATAACTTTTGTAGTTGCTGTGCGGACCGTACGTGCCAAACCCTTTGATGCTGGCGGACACGAGACGCGGGTTCAACTGTTTGAGCGTTGGATAGCCAAACCCGAGCCGAGCAAGCACGCCGGGGCCAAAGTTTTCCAAGAGGACATCTGCCGTTTTGATCAGTTTCTGAAAAACTTCTTTTCCACGTGGACTTTTTAAGTTGAGCGTCAGGCTTCGCTTGTTCGCGTTGAACGTCAGAAAGAAGAGACTATCAGCGTCAGGCCGATCGCTCAGGCTCGTGCGGGCAATGTCGCCTGTGCCGGGTTCTTCTACTTTGATGACGTCCGCCCCGAGCCACGCCAGCATCTGACCACACGAGGGGCCAGCTTGATTATTGGTGAGATCAATCACCCGGATGCCTGTCAGCGCTTTGCCCATTCTTTATCTGCTCCTCTCCGTGTTTTCTATGCAAGCGCCTGTATCACTTCATTGGACTTGCAGACGGTAGTCAGGAATGAAAGGACTCCTGCAAGAATCACTCGGTGCGCTTCTTCTGTCGTCGCGACACAACAATCGTCAGGGATGATAATGGTGTAGCCACGATCAGCTCCATCGCGGGCCGTGCCTTCGACCACGCCATCCGTCGCCACCCCAGTGAGCACGAGATGGGTAATGCCCCGAGCTTGAAGAATGCCTTCTAACGGGCTCGCGTAGAAAGCGCTGACCCGCGTTTTTGTGAGGACGAAATCTGACGGCGCCGGAGTGAGATCGGCGTGGATCTCCGCGCCCCAGGTTCCCTCCTGCAACGCTTGCATCTGCTTCATGCCCTGAAAGATCTGCACGTTGTTGGGCATGTCGGCATAGTCTGGCCGATACGCATGCCGCACGTGAATGATCGGAACCTGAGCGGCTCTCCCAGCCTCTGCCAATTTCTTGATCGTCCCTAGCAGATTTTTCTCTTTGATCATTCTTGGCATCGCCCCATTCGTGAGGCTGCCTCCAACTTTGCCTTGTTCATGCACGATATCGTTCTGGCAGTCCATCACGAGGATCGCGCTTTTCCCTTTGGGTAATGTAGGGACACTCATAGTTGCTCCTCCTTATTTGAACTGAGTGTCTGAAGCCAGACGGATAAGGCTCCACATGCAAAGCACTCTACGGCAGGAAAGCTGGCAGTGTCAATCTTGATGCGCTCATCCTTGACATCCTCCAGGCTTCTAGACTAGGAGGGAGAACGACTGACAACTGATCGCCGGATACGATCCTCAAACAAAAAGGAGGGGATTATGGCGGGACACTCTGAGGCAGTCATTCCAGCGCTGCGGGTGCAGCGCTGGCCGCAACGTTTCACTGTAGTTTTTCTTCTCTTTCTCAGTGTGGTGGTTCTTTACATGGATCGGGTCAATATCTCAGTCGTAGCCCCCGTGCTCATGCAAGAGTTCGGTTGGGACCCGGCGGTCATGGGCACGATCCTCTCCGCTTTTTTTCTTGGCTACTTTCTCACCCAAATTCCTGGCGGATGGCTTTCTGATCGTTGGGGAGCCAAAAGTATTCTGGGCGGGGCGGTAACGTGGTGGTCTCTCATCACCATGCTGACGCCGTTTGCGCAAACCACGTGGTCGATGATAGCGGTGCGCGTGTCCCTCGGGCTGGGAGAGGGGATGAGCCCGCCTTGTCTCTACACCAGCATAGCGCGTTGGGTGCCGGTCAGTGAACGCTCACGCACGTCCGCCTTTATCGCTACTGGCATGTATGTCGGGATTGTCCTGGCGTTTCCCTTAGCGGTGTGGATCATGACGCATATCGGCTGGCCGTGGGTATTTTATGTGTTTGGTTTCTTTGGCCTGCTGTGGAGTGCTTCGTGGTATCTGTTAGTGACGAACAATCCGGAAGAGCATGCAAACATCTCGTCAGAAGAAGTTGCCCTCATCCTCCAAGGACAAAGCGAAACGCCACGAGCACAAGTTGTGCCTTGGGGTCTCTTCTTTCGAGCGCCGGCATTTTGGGCGCTGCTCTGCGCCCATTTTTGTACGAATTGGACTTGGTACACATTCCTCACTTGGCTGCCGTCGTATCTCGTGCAGGTCAAGGGGTTCTCTCTGAACGAGATGGGCGTCTACGCGACGTTTCCTTACATCGCTATGATGTTCATCGGCAACGGCGCCGCCTGGCTCGCGGATGACCTGATTCGGCGCGGGGTAGGTATTACTCTGGTTCGGAAAGTTTCCCAAACTGTCTGTTTTTGCGGCGCTGGTTTGTTCTTATTGCTATTAGCGCATACCTCTTCTCCTGCACTGACGATTCTCTGCATTACGCTCGGACTTGGATCGCTGGCCTGCTTTTCGAGCGGCATGGGTATTAATCATCTCGATATTGGACCGAAGTACGCTGGCGTGCTCGTGGGTTTGACGAACACTGCTGCCTCGATTCCTGGCATCCTTGCCCCCATTATTACTGGCTTTGTTGTGAAGTATACTGGTAGCTGGGATACCGTATTCTATCTTGCTACCGTGGTCATGTTGGTGGGAACGGTGGTGTGGAATCTGTTCGCCAGCGGGAAAAAGCTTTTCGATTAGTACTGCATCACAAAGAATAATGTGGGACTATTATTCTTTGCCGCCACTCTGCGCCCAAACTGGATAACGCTGGGGAGAAGGTATAAATTGCGCTGGGAGTCGCCTAATGGTCTGTCTTATAGTCGATGACGGGACCCGATAGACATGGGTTGTAAAGAGAGGGACAGTTGCTAGACTATCCCTCTCATGGAGGGGGAGGTATGCCGTATCCTTCGCGAGACCGAATCACCTCGATGCCGTCGCTGAATTCCGGAACTGTGCTATCCTGTCCTGCCTGCGATATGGGGCTTTATCTGCTCGTGAAAAAGGTCACGCGCGACGGGAGTTTTTCTGGAGCAGTCAAACCTATGGCCGATGTGCCCGAATATGTGCGCGGCGGTTCCGGGCCAAAAAAGTGTCCTTTCTGTAAAGTTGGAGAATGGTGGTATCCGCCTGGAACCGTGCATACGTTGCAGTATGGCTGGGTGGAGTAAGGAGAACAGCATGGAGAGTCCGAGCCAAACGATCCACAATTTCCACGCGCACGTCTACTACGATCCTACAACGCGGGAAGCAGCGGCGCGTGTGCGAGATGCTGTAGCCGAACAGTTTGAAGTGGAGCTGGGGCGCTGGCGTGAGGAACCGGTCGGTCCGCATCCCAAGTCGATGTACCAAGTGAAATTTGCACCCGAAGAGTTCGGGCGGATCGTGCCGTGGTTAATGCTCAATCACCAAGGGCTCGATGTGCTCATTCATCCTTCGACTGACGATGATGTTGGAGATCATACGCATCGCGCTTTGTGGCTGGGAGAAAAACTCGCTCTTAACATCGACGTTTTGCGACAATTCCAGGCGGCCCAACAGAAAGGATAAGGAGACTTCACATGAGCCCTGCGGGCCTTTTTCGTCCGTGCGCTGCGTTAGTAGCGAGCTGTCTTCTTTTCTTGCTCTCTTCCTCACTACGAGCCGAACAACAAGCGAGCGATGAAAAAACCACGACAGAGTTGAAAGCCATTCTTGCTGGCGCTCACCGCGCTGCGGCCGATTCTGCTCGTGACCAATATCGCCACCCGCTCGAAACGCTGACCTGGTTCGGCATTAAAGACAACATGACTGTCGTAGAAATCTGGCCGGGCGGCGGTTGGTATACAGACATTCTGGCGCCGCTACTGAAAGACCATGGAACCTACTACGCGGCTGGCGCTGGTCCGGAGTCTGAGGGCGCGAAGAAATTCCAAGAAAAACTGGCGGCGAATCCTGACCTCTTCGGCAAAGTGCAGGTAACCGTGCTTGCCCCGCCGCAGGAACTGGAGATTGCACCGGCGGGCTCGGCAGATCTGGTGCTGACCTTCCGCAATACCCATAACTGGATGGCGAGCGGTCAGGCGGAAAATGTCTTCAAGGCAATGTATACAGCGTTGAAACCAGGCGGCGTGCTCGGCGTTGTCGAACATCGAGGCAACCCGTCTATGGAACAGGACCCAAAAGCGGCTTCTGGCTATGTCCGGGAAGATTATGTCATCAAGTTTGCAGAAGGCGCGGGGTTTCAGCTCGCCGGTCGTTCAGAGATTAACGCCAACCCCAAAGACACGAAAGACTATCCTCAAGGCGTATGGACGCTGCCGCCAGTGCTGCGCCTCAAAGATGTTGATAAAGAAAAGTATCTCGCGATCGGCGAGAGCGACCGCATGACGTTGAAGTTCGTGAAGCCTGTGGCAAAGTAGATTGGCAAAACTGTCCGCAACTTACACGTAAGGAGGCAATTATGGCGAGTCCGCAACTACAAATGGCGCTTGAGGCGTTCAAGATGATGGGGGAAAAGATGGCGCAGGCAGGAAATGACATGAAGACCATGCGCGCTACGATGGAGAGTATGACCCAGTTTCCTTCGGCGGGGGAAACGAAGTGCACGCCCGTGAATGCTGGCGGCGTTCCTGCCGAATGGATTGCCGGTCCTGGCGCCGCCAATGATCGAGTGATTCTGTATCTCCACGGCGGCGGCTATGTGATGGGCTCCATTGCCACGCATCGTGAGATGGTTGCGCGTTTGTCGAAAGCTTCAGGCGCACGAGCATTGCTGGTAGATTATCGCTTGGCCCCAGAGCATCCGTTCCCTGCTGCTGTCGATGACGCCACGGCAGCGTATCGCTGGTTGTTGTCACAAGACATTAAGCCTTCTCGTATTGTCGTGGCTGGAGACTCGGCTGGCGGAGGGCTCACCTTGGCGACGCTCGTGGCGTTGCGTGACGCGAAAACTCCTCTCCCCGCGGCTGGCGTGTGCCTTTCACCGTGGGTGGATATGGAAGGGACCGGGGAATCAATGATAACCAGAGCGAAAGCTGATCCGGTGGTGCAAAAACAAGGGTTGCTGGGTATGGCGCAGCTTTACCTTGGTGGGAAAGATCCGAAGTCGCCGCTTGCGGCGCCGCTCCATGCTGATTTGCGCGGTCTACCGCCCCTGTTCATTCACGTGGGTGATGCTGAGACGCTGCTTGACGACTCCACCCGCATCGCTGAGAAAGCCAAGATGGCTGGCGTCAAAGTAGACTTGGAAATCTGGCCGGAAATGCCGCATGTGTGGCACATGTTTGCTCCTTTCTTACCGGAAGGACAACAGGCCATCGACAAGATCGGTCAGTTTGTACAGAAGACGGTGTAAGTCTCAGATTCTTGAGGGATCGGAGAGCCTGACAAAGGCTCCCCGATCAATTTTACGCTCGCTCCCCAAGCAACGGCGAAGTCACCTTCATAAACGTTTCGTTGAGCGACGTGCGCACATCGACTACCGTGGGTTTGTCGCAGGTCAGGGCTTCCTGCAATGCCGGCGCAAGTTGCCGCGGGTCTTCCACTCGAATGCCGTGACAGCCCATCGCGCGGGCAATGTTCGCGTGGTCGAAAGCGGCGAAGTCACAAGCGATGTTTCTCTCCCCTTGACCGTGTTTCACCCAACCGAGTGCTTGGTTGTTGAATACAATGTTGACAACGGGAATATTTTCTTCAATTGCGGTCATGAGTCCGTTCATAGCGATGCCAAAGCCGCCGTCGCCGCTGACTGCAATCACTTGACGTTGTGGATAAATAAGTTTTGCTGCTAAAGCCGCTGGCAGTGCATAGCCCATGCCGCCAATCCCAGCGGGTTGCAGGAAGGTGTTAGGTCCTTTGGTCTGATAGTAATGCGTCATGAAAATGCGGTTCTCGCCTGCGTCACAGCAAATGATCGCGTCATTGGCGACCGCATTTTGTAACTCTTTAATAACACGCTGAGGCAGAATCGGCGTTGCGAGCGAAGCGAATTCTACGGCGTTGAAAAATCCGTGTTGCTGACGTGCAGCGTGTATCCGGGTGCGTGCAGCTTCTCTTTTTTCTTTAGTCACCTGGCCATTGAGTGCGGCGATGAGTTGGGTGAGCACCGTCTTCGCGTCGCCGGTTAACGCCACTTCGGCTGGAATCGTCCACGAGACATTTTTCGGTTCGATATCGATCTGAATCAGGGTCTGACGTCGTGGGTCGAGCAGCTTGGGATTCGCGTATGCTGTGTCGGTGACGCCGAGTTTAGAACCGACGACGAGCACGACATCGGCGGCGCCAATGACTGCGTTAGAGAGCGACGTACCGAAGTTCCCACACGTCCCGAGTGCTAAATCATGGGTTTCCGCGAACGTTCCTTTTCCTCCCGCTGTTGTCGCTACTGCGGCGCCGAGGTGTTCCGCCACGGTAATAAGTTCCGCATAAGCCTGACTCACGCGCACCCCGTTGCCGGTGACGATCACTGGCCGTTCGGCTTCGGCGAGCAGACGAGCGGCTTGTTCAACAACGACGGAATCAGCTTGGGGCAAAGGGCCTGGCAAATACATGTCACTTGCATACAGCGGAGGATTGGTGTCTGGTCCCACACGCCCACGCAACGCTTGACTGTGATAGAGCACAGCCACGGGGCCGCGTTCGCCGGTGAGAGCATGCTTGATGGCGAGCTGCGTGCACTGCACGGCGTGAGCAGGATTCAGCGCTACGAGTGTTTGCTTGGTAATCGCGGAGAACAACCCCTTGGCGTCCCACGTCCCATACTCGCCCGCGCCGGATTGATAGGGTCCATGTTGAGAAAACGGGGCATGATCAGAGAGATCTCCAAGCAGCAACATTGGCGAACTCGATAGATGCCCTTCGATCGCGCCCATCGTCGCCCCTGCGAGGAATGCGCCTTGGGCCATCGCCACGCCTGGTTTCCCTGTGAGTCTGCCGTACACTTCCGCCATGACCCCAGCCTTAGGTTCCTCGCGCACCAGCACCGTGCGAATGGCGCTCTTGTGGTCATAGAGAGCATTGTAAATTTGACCGGCGTTTCCTCCAGGCATGCCGAAGACCATATCGATCCCGGCCTGCTCCAATGCGCGGACGATTGCTTCTCGAACTGGGACTTCTTCGGTGAGTAAAAGCCGCGCTTTTCGGCTATCTGTTAATTTTGTAGCCATACGGTGTCCCCTACTATTTCAGACAGAATCGGCAAATCGGTTTTGTTTTGAGACTTCCCCTCACCTTACGTCCCTCAGGAGAGAGGGCGGCAGGAGCAAAGCGACTGCAGGTGAGGGGACTTCAACGGAGTCAACCAGAATGAAAATCGCTCTAGCGAGCGGGCGGGCGGTGCCCCCACATGCTGCCAGACGTGTGGTATTGCACTTGCCAGATGCTGTCATCGACCTCGCGTCCACCCCAGCCATATTCGATGTCAAAGCCCGAAGGAGTGCGCAGATAAAAGGACATCATGTGATCATTCGTGTGACGACCCAATCCCCGAGAAATGGGAATGCCTTGATCTTGACAGAGGTAAAAAGTAGCGCCGACATCGTCAAACGATTTTGCCTGGAGCATGAAATGATTCAGCCGCTTCGGCGGGTTCGGCATGCCATAAAACGCGATCGTATGGTGACGAGGGTTACAATGGAAAAAGGCGATGCGGAAGCGGTTGCCCGGCGGGCGCTCTACCTCAACGAAATCGCTGATTTTCATTCCCAAAACGTCGCGATAAAAATGAATGCTGCGCTCCAAATCGTCCATCACTACAACCATGTGGCCTAACCCCTGCGCCCCGGCGACAAAACCGGAGATCGGGCGAGGGGACTGGAATGGAGCGTTAAACGCCATGAGCGGTCCATAAAAGACTTCTGAAGGATTACCGCTGGGGTCCTTAAACAAAATCAAATCGACGACGCCGCGCGCTCGCGCCTCGGCTGGCGTGCCCTGGCGGACTTCGACGCCCGCTGCTTTGAGCTGTGCGCTCATCTCGTGCAAAGCGTGTTCGTCGGTGACTTCCCAGCCAATATAGGCGAGATCGTCTTTCCCGGTGGGGTGTACGAGGAAACGATGGTGATACTCATCGTTTCGCAGTAATAACGTTCCATCATCTTCCCGACCACTAATCTGCAGGCCGAGAGTTTGGGTGGCGAATCGCTCCCACGCGTTGATGTCGCTGACGCTAAGGCCCAGATAGCCAAACTGCGTGATGCTTGCCATGAAGTCCTCCTCTGACGGCGAGTGACATGTAGCGCGTAGACTAGCATGCCGCTTCGTACTGAGCGAGGACTTTTCCCACGGTTCGGAGAGAAAAGGCTGGAAAAGGACGCTGAGAGAAAAAAGTTGAAAAGCTGGAGAAAAGCGCTCAGTGTCAGATATAGGTCGCGGGGGAGGAATCTTCCTGGAATCCCTCTTCCGACAGCCAACCGCGTCGCCGCGCTTTGGCGACGAAAGTAGAAACCGTATGTCCCGTTAATTCGCTAAAAGGGATTGCGGTAAATTGCCATCCTGTGTGCCACTTGGAAAACTGCCCTTGCTCCTGGTCGATGGTAAATCCCAATGACACTAAGAGATCCTGAATTGATTCATATTGCCAAAAGCTCATGCACACAACCCCTTCATGAGAATCTACTTCAAAGCAATTGCAACTTCAGTGCCGTTCCCTTTGTCAAGGAGAAAAGTCTGGTATCTTCTTGCCTGGCTTACAAAAAAGCGAACAGACGGAGCAGTAGACGGGAGCAACGCTGTTTCGGAAGTGACGGAAGGGACAAATTTTTGACAGCATGTGGTCAAAATTGCCACGTGCTGCCCTCTTTTCGTGCAGGGTAGGTTTCTTCGGAAAAGAAAGGATTTGACAAATGTCCTGTGCTTTCCTACATGGAGGTGCGGGTTGAGATTCGCCCGGGAGATTGCGGAGCTGCGTAATGGCCAATCATGTTTTCATTTGCTACGCGCGTGAGAAGGTATGCTACTCCTCAAGGGGCTTAGGCCCTAAAGAATGTTGCCCACGGCGTGAGCCGTGGGATGAAGAGGAAGAACATCTTAGGAGAAAGCTTCGTAGGGGCGCAAGAGTTAACGCCTTTGAAATGGCTGCCCGTCGTGCTAGGACAAAAATCATGGAAATCACTTTCGACATTCCGGACGAATTAGCCTCTCGTATACGTTTTCTGGAGGATCAACTGCCAAAGATTTTAGAATTAGGACTCCGTGAGTTTAGCGCTACCGCGCAACCTGGGTTTGAGGGAGTCGCTGCAGTGGTGGAAGCACTGGCTGCGCTTCCAAGTCCAGAACAAGTGTTGGCTCTCCGCCCTTCCGAGACATTGCAGTCGCGAATTGAGGTTCTTCTGGAGAAGAATCGGACAGAAGGCTTGAGTCCTGCCGAAGAGCAAGAGTGGGCGCAATACGAGTACCTCGAACACATCGTCCGCAAGGCTAAAGCGAAAGCCGCTGCGAAGTTGAAAACCGCCTGATCATATATGGCTTCGGCGCATGTTCCTGCAGCTCTTCGACGATTCGTCTTTGAGCGGGCCGCTGGTTGCTGTGAATATTGCGGCATTGCCGAACCGGTTGTGTTTGCCCCCCACGAGATCGACCATATCCTCGCGCAAAAGCATGGAGGGCAGACTGAAGCTGATAACCTCGCACTGTCCTGCGCTCTGTGCAACAAACGCAAGGGTAGCGATATTGTCTCTATCGACCCCGAGACTGGACAAATCGCTCCTCTCTACCATCCACGTCGAGAGCGGTGGTCTGAGCATTTCAGCTTGGAGGGATCTCAGATTGTTCCCTTGACTTTGACTGGCCGAGTA
>JACXTT010005682.1_pt1 | contig 18042 bp, 13 predicted proteins | sample 9270951 | NCBI WGS metagenome assembly JACXTT01 (sample SAMN15532306, study PRJNA645909) | rock metagenome | isolation source: weathered quartz diorite | place: Puerto Rico | collected 2017-06-21 | reverse complement strand
TCACCGAAACCCGGGCGTATGCTCGCCCGGTGCGACTGAGAATCGGTCGACGGCCGCGACGCGACGAGGACCAGGCGGTCGCGGACGAGGCACAGGCGGGCTCGGAACCGGCGGGCTCGGAACGGGCGGGCTCGGAACGGGCGGGCTCGGAACGGGCGCGAGCGGACATGGTCGCTCGCCAGCTCCGGCGCCGCGGCGTGCGCGACGAGCGCGTCCTCGAGGCGATGGCGACGACGCCGCGCGAGCAGTTCGTGCCCGGCGTGCCCACCTCGCTCGCCTACGACGATCGCGCGCTCCCGATCGACGCCGGCCAGACGATCAGCCAGCCGTACATGGTCGCGCGGATGACCGAGCTGCTCCGGGTCGAGCCCGGGGACCGCGTGCTCGAGATCGGCACCGGCTCCGGCTACCAGGCGGCGGTCCTCGCGCGCCTCGGCGCGAAGGTGACCTCGATCGAGCGACTCGCGGACCTCGCCGAGGCCGCCCGGGCCACGCTGCGGGAGCTGGGCATCGACGGCGTCGACGTCCGCCTCGGCGACGGCAGCAAAGGCGATCCCGAGGGCGCGCCGTGGGACGGCATCGTCGTCACCGCGGCAGCCCCGGCCATCCCGCACGTGCTCCGTGAGCAGCTCGCCGACGGCGCACGACTCGTGATCCCCGTCGGGCCGCGCTACCAGCAGGAGCTGATCGTCGTCGAGCGCAGCGGGCCCACCGACTGGCGGGAGTGGTCCGACGGCGCGGTGGTCTTCGTGCCCCTCGTCGGCGAGGGCGGCTGGAGCGAGTCAGGCCGCTGGTAGACTCGGCCGTCGATGGCCCACGTCTTCGTCGCGCCCCATCCGGACGATGTCGCCATGTCGTGCGGTGGGCTGATCGCCAGCCTCCGGGAGCTCGGCCAGAACGTCACGATCCTCACGGTGTTCTCGGGCTCGGGCTCGAGCGACTCGGGCGAGAAGCCGCTCTCGGGCTACCAGCGCGAGGCGCTCGGGTTCGGCACCAAGACTCTCTGGCCGGCCACCGAGGCATTCAACCGGGCCTCGATTCGAGCGGATTACCCGGGCACGCCCGCCGACACCGAGTGGCTCGCCGATGAGGACCGCCTCGAGGCGACCCAGGCGGACGCCGACGCCTCGGCCAAGCGCTTCTGGCAGCGCGCTTCGTGGTACCGCCGCGCCAGCATTCGCAACCGACCGTTGGCCGGACAGGCGCTGATGGACGACGTCGCGACGCAGGGCGCCGTCTACACCGATGACGTGGTCGAGGCCGCGACCGCGGGCGAGATCGTCGCCAGGCGCCGGGTCGAGGACGAGCGCTATGCGTTCTTCGCCGAGGCCTCGGTCGTGTTCCTCGACCTGCCCGACGCCGTCTTCCGCGGCTACGAGGGCGACGACGAGCTGCTCGGGCCGGTCCGGCCCGACGACGACGCCCCGGTGTCGATCCTGCGCACCGAGATCGCCCGGCTGGAGCCGCAGGCGGTGTACCTGCCCCTCGCCGTCGGCAACCACGTCGACCACCAGCTCTGTCGAGACGCCGGGGTGGCGCTCCTCGCCGAACCACGAAGCTGGGTCATGCCCGGTCCCGAGTGGGCCGGCAAGGTCGTCTTCTACGAGGACTTCCCGTACGCGCACTGGCGGAACTTCCAGTCGCTGGACGAACTCCCGAAGGGCGCCCTGGAGGGCATCCCGAGTGACACCTACCTGACCCCGCGCTTCGCCGACATCGGCGACCAGCTCGAGCGCAAGGTGCGCGGCATCGCGATGTACGACAGCCAGCTCGACCGGCTCTTCGGCGGCCTGATGGAGATGGCATCGGCAGTTCGCGAGCGAGCGAACGCGACGGGCATCCTCGGCAACATCGGCGCCGGCGCCGAGCGCTACTGGCACAGCTACCGACCGTAGCGCCGGACGCGACGGCCTTACCGGCCGGCGCGCCGCTACGGGACCAGGACGAGGACCGGAGCGAAAGTCGTCTCGCGGCTGGCGTAATCGGCGGCGTCGTTGTTCCCATTCGAGATCGCCAGCGTGTACGTCCCGTTGCCGATGATCGCCGAGCCGAGGTCGAACTCGATCCACGTTCCCGTGGTCACCGTCCCGAGGCTGGACAGCGGCGACCCGGTGATCGCCGGCGCGTTGTTCCACGTGATCCCGCTCTCCGTCCAGGTCGTGTTGGCGACCTTGTAGACGCTGCCGCCGGCGGTGCTCCCGTCGGTCACGTGGAGGCGCAGCCGGGCCGAGGCGGGCGCTCCGGTGAGCCCGGTCACGATGAACTTCAGGTAGGCCCGAGACGCGTTGAGCCGGACCCGCAGGATCGTGGCCGTCCCGAAGTTCTTCGACGCCTGGTTGCTCCGAATCTGCGCGTCTGCCACGGGCAGGAACGACAGGCCTGTCGTCTGGTAGGTCGCTGTGTACGTCGTGTCCGTCGCGGGGGCGACGATCGTGTGTGACTGCGCCCCACCGTCCGACCAGGAGCTGAAGCTGTAGTCGGCGGACCCGAGGGTCTGGGGCGACGTCGCGGTCGCCGAGTTCTGCGAGCCGATGATCACGGTCTGAGTGAAGGGGGCGGTCGATGACGCCGCGTTGACCGCCAGGGACAGGCCCGTCGGGACGGTCTGGAAGCTGAGCACGACCGTCTGCGGGTCGAGGCGCCGCGTCACCGAGGCCTGGGTGCCGAAGCTGTCCGTTGCGGTCAGGGTGAGCTCGAGGTACGACGGATACCCGTGGTCCGGCGCGTTGAACTGGCCGCTGGCCACGCCGGACCAGGTCTGGACCTGGTGGGTGTGGCAGCTCGACGGGCAATGCTCGATGACGAGGCTCCACGACAGCGCCGACGCCGGCAGCGTGCCGTCCTGCGCGTCCGTCGCCGACCCGCTGAACGGGATGAGGTCGCCGACGCGCCACGTCGTGCCTGCCGGTGGCGTCGAGATCACCGGGATGGGCGGAGTGTTTCCGACCGCGATCACCTGCGTCGCGGTTCCGGTCCCGCCGCCGGCATCGGTGACGAGGAGGCCGACCGTCACGTTGCCCGGCGTCGTATACGTTCGAGAGGCCGTGACGCCCGTGGCGTCGTCGTAGAGGCCGTCGCCATCGAGGTCCCAGGCGTAGGTAAGCGCGGTTCCCTCCGGGTCGGAGGAACCGCTCCCGTCGAAGCTGACGGTCAAGGGCGCTGGGCCCGAGGTCGGTGTCGCCTGGATCACCGCCGTGGGTGGTTGATTGCCGCCCGTCGGCGTGATCCGCCGGATCGTGCCGCCCTCGAAGTCGGGGTAGAACAGGTCGCCGTTCGGGCCGATCAGCACGTCGACCGGGTGCGCCGCGCCGGCCACGAAGGTCTGGATGGCCGACGGATCCGGCTCGCCGCTCGAGCCCTTGGGCATGAACCAGATGCAGTTGCGCGTGTGATCCGCGAAGAACAAGCCGCCTCGATAGGCAGCCGGGAACGAGCCACCCGACTCGGGATAGAACGCGACCCCCGTGATCGACGAGCCCGCGGCCGTCGGGCACGTCTCCCCGGGCACGACCAGCGCCGTATGTTCGTAGGTATAGAAGGGGGCGGAGACCGCGCCAGTGCCGGCGGCGTACAGCGTTTCGCAGAGGCTCAGGTTCAGGCCGTCGTAGCCGCTCTGGCGACCCACGCCCTCGTAGCACGGCCAGCCGAAGTTCTCGGCCGTGGCATCGGTCGCGTTGGGAATCTTGTCGATCTCCTCCCACGTGCCCCAGCCCACGTCCCCCACCCAGAGCTGGTTCGTGCCGGGCCGGATGGTGACCCGGAACGGGTTGCGCAGGCCGTAGGCGATGATCCGGCGGGCATTCGGGTCGCTGCTGCCGGCGAACGGATTGCCGGCAACGCCGGCGCCGGTGTTCGGGTCGACCCGGAGGATCGCGCCGTCGAGGCCTGTCGGGTCTGGCGGCAACGCGGCGGCCGTCGCGGCCGCGTAGTGAGCCGCGATCTGCGTCGGGGTCAGCGCGTAGTTGTAGACCGCGGGCTCGTCAAGCGCGCCGTTGAACGCCGCGGCACCCGTCGGGTACGCCCCGAGCCGGAAGGTCTTGCCAGTCAGGATCGAGAGCGACGACGGCAGCGGTGAGCCGGGTACCTCGGCGGTGTCGACGTACAGCCGCATGTTCGTTCCGTCGTACGTCGCCACGACCTGATGGAAGACTCCGGGCGACAGACCCGTCACCCCGAGATCGCTGGTCGTCGAGCTGTTTCCTCGGAGAAAATCGAGGCTGCCGCCGCCGAGGTTCGACGCGGCGACCTGGATGCCCTTGCCGATCGCGGGGTCCTCGATCGAGAAGATGCGCCGGAAGTTCGCGTCGGGCGTGTGCTTGAACCACGCCTCCAGCGAGAAGGGTGCCGTCCCGGAGAACTCGAACGGCGTCGAATTCGCGACGGTCATCCATTCCGTCGAGCCGTCGAACGTCACTGCGGTGTCGCCGGTGACGGCGCCGGTTACGCCAAGGGTCGGCGACCCGACATACGTCCCCGGGTACGAACCCTTCTCGTCCGTCGCGACCGTCCCGGAGGCCTCGCCGAGCCGCCAGTAGGCGATCGGGGAGTCGGCGAGGATCGCGCTGCGGTAGCTGGTGGCGGGGCCGCTCGAGCGAATGTCCTGGCTCCGCAGGGCGCCGCCCTCGGCGCTCGGCGGGCTCATGGGCGGGCCGGGCGGATCGCCGCATGGGTCGGCCGGCGTCGGGCTGCCCGAGCTTCCGCCGAACTGGCCGTAGTCGGCCACGTTGAAGTTCGCGCCGTCGCCGCCGCTGACATACAGCGCGCCATCGGGGCCGAAGTTCAGGCTCCCGATGGAGTGACTGGGGAACTGCTGACACCAGTCCTCGATGAGCACCTGTTCGGGACCCGTGATCGTGCTGCCGCTGACCGCGAACCGCGACAGCCGGCCGCTGACCACGCAGCCGTCGGTCGTGGGCCCGGGTGGCGTCGGGCACGCGTCGCCCCATTGTGGCGCCGATCCGCCGCTGCCGAGGATGTGGTCGTAGGTGTAGAGAACATAGACGTACGAGCCCGAGCCTGTCCCCCCGGTCAGGCTCGGATCGAGTGCCAGCCCGAGCAGCCCGCGGTCCCAGTAGTCCTGGACGTTCGTCGTGAGACCGCTGAAGACCGTCGGGTTCGTGTCCGTCAGGCTGGCGAACACCCTGATCACACCACTCTTCTCCGCGACGAAGACGCGGCCGTCGGCCGCGAACCGGACCTCGGTCGGGTTGACCAGGCCGGACAGGGCGACGGTCTCCTGGAAGCCGGCCGCGACGGCCGCGGTGACGGCGGGCGCCGCGGTCTGGGCCTGCGTGCAGCCAGCGTCGATCTGCGGCGCCGCCTTCCCGAACAGCCCCGTCTGGCAATGCCCCGGCGGCGACGCCGCGATGGCGGGCCTGGCGGCGGGCAGCCCAAGCAGGGGGCCGCCGACGACGGCGACGATCACCAGCGCGATGGCGAGGATCGCCCGACGCGATCGGGCCGTCACTGAGCGCACCTGCCCCCCACCCCCGGACGCCGGCGACCTGAACGTCACGGCACGTATGACCGGTTTCTACCCCGCGACGCGCCTCCACCGTCGCGGCGGCACTTGACTATAGTGCCTCGCGGGTGGCCCGATTTGGCCCCCGCGACGCGGCGTTTCGGCGGCGTGAGGATCGGGCCGAGCTAGCCGCCGAGCGAAGCCGCGGCCTTGCCGGGTCGCAGCCAGATCGAGCCGTCGTCGTCGTGGTACGCCCGCGTCCAGCCCGACGTTTCGAGCTCCGCGACCTGGCGGTTGCCCCCCGGCCCATTAGCGACGACCAGGGCGAGGACCTGCCGGACCTCGAGGGTCGACAGCCAGCCGGTCACGGCGCCGCCGATCTCGTCCGCGTCGGCGATGACCGGCGCCGGGAAGAGCTCGATTCGCGAGTCGATGGCGACCCGCACGTCGGGCGCGGCCCACTCGAGGAACGAGCCCCAGGTCTGCGGCGCCCACACCCGTGCGCCGCGAGGGAGCACGCCCTGGCCGACGAACCCGTTGAGCTTCGCCGCGATCCCCTGTGGCGCGCTGCTGAGGGCCAGGATGGGGACGCCGGCGGGCCCCGTCGGGCGCCAGATCGGTAGGAGGGCGACGGCGAAGACGACCAGGACGGCCATCACGAGCATGTTCACTGGCGAGCGTCGGGCCTCGCTCGCCGACGCCTCGCGGGCGGTGCGGGCACGGAGCGTGGGTGCGCCCCGGATGCGCACGTCCGCAAGCTTGAGTCCGGGCTGCAGCTGGACCATCGCGACCGGTGCGGCGAGGGCCCACCAGGCTAGACCCCGACCGGTGACGACCCCGAGCAGCGCGAAGATGAGGACCGAGACCAGCGGCCCGAAGAAGCGCGCAGACGTGCGGCCGCCGTCGGTCCGGAAGCGGAAGTAGACGACTCCCAGCACGACCACCAGCGAGACGTAGAACACGAAGCCCGCCGGGTCGAGTGGGGTCGGCGGCTGCCACTCCGAAACCTGGGCCGTGATCTCCGGGTCGCGGGCGAGGTTCGCGATGTAGCCCCACACGTCGAACCCGAACGGGTTGACGAGCGTCGCCAGCGCCGAGACGGCGGCCACGATCGCGAGGCCGGTCGAGCCGAGGAGGCGGCGGCGCAGTCGCGGGGCCGGATGGCCAGGCGGCGGCGGGACCCGCAGCAGGCCGACTTCGTCGAGCCATGCGAGCGCGACGAGGACGACCACGAGCGGGAAGCTGCCGTGGAGGTTCGCCCAGGCGATCGCCATCGGCGGGATCAGCCACAGGCGACGCGGGTGCCTCGAGCGATCGACGAGGATACGCAGCGTCGCCGCGAACAACACGATCGCGAACAGCTGTGCTCGCAGGGCCAGCGTGGGCGCGGCGACGACGAAGAACGCAACCGTGACCAGCGCCGCGGTCCGCGCCGAGCTGGCGACGGCCGAGCCGCCGGCCCGCACCGACGCGATCGACCACGCGGAGCGAATCGCGCCGAGCAGCAGCCAGAAGGTCAACCCGACCAGCGCGGCGCGCAGCAGCGCGAGCCCGGTCCAGCCGAGGACGTCGAAGACGCCGCTGAGCAGCACCTGCGAGCCCCATTGCTGGTCGAGCCAGGGAGCGCCCCCGACGGTGAACGTCCACGTGTCGTGGTCGGGGATACCGCTCCCGCCGAGGATCTCGCCGCCGGCCCGGAGCTGGTAGGCGAGGTCCACGGCGGGCATCGGGACGAGCAGCGCGGCGAGCGCCGGCAGGAAGACCCCGAGGAACGTCCACAGCTGGCCGATGGTCGGCCACGTCACGTTCCGAGGAGCTCTTCGGATCGCGGCCGCCATCGATCGAACCTTACAGGCCCGATCGACGGGCGACGGGCCGGCCCCGAGGCGCCTGCGTCAGCCGGCCTGTTGGGCGGTGACGGGCTTGCTCGTGACGGTCTGGGGCAGGAGACGCGCGCGCAGCAGCCAGGCGCGCGCCGGCGTGAGGCCGGGCTCCTCGCGCAACGGGACGATCGCGACGAGGAGCGCGAAGACGTTGATCCACAGGATCGGCATTGCGAGGAGCACAGAGATCGGGACCGTCCAATGCCGGCTCGTCCGGGCGCCCCAGACGATGATCCCGAGCGCGAACGGGAGGCGAAGCCAGACGGGGATACCGAGGTACGCACCTTCGATGACCTGCCTGTCCGTCATCGAGCGGCGGAGAAGGTCGTACCAGTCGTGCCACAGCCCCGGCGCGAGCACGGCGGAGACGCCGGCGACGGCGACCGTCGCGGTCAGGGCGATGGCGAGATTCCGCCACTCGCGGCGGACCAGGAACCAGACGAGCCCGATCCCGGGCGCGACCTTGGTCAGCAGCGGGAAGGCCCACACCGCCGGGTAGCGGAAGCCGATCACGATCGCCGCGGCGATGAACACGTCGATCTGGCCGAGGTACAGCTCGAGCGCGACCGCGCCGGCGAGCACGATCGGGAACGCCCAGCGACCCACCAGCCATATGTAAGCGGCGCAGATCGCCGCGGTCCACAGCGCGGCGAACCACGGCCAAGGCAGCACCGAGGTGAGCGGCCAGAGGCCCTGGGCGAACACCGGCGCGTAGAGATAGGCGCCGACGGTGTACGGGTCGAGCGAGTAGCCGAACCCGGAACCGGACGTCCAGTAGACGTGCATGTCGACCCATGGCGACGTCCACGGGTACTGGTTCAGCAGCCGCAGCGCGACCAGGACGGCCGCGACGACCACGAACAGGTCGAGGCCGAGGCGATCCCGGATCCGCTCCTCGACCGGCTCCGGCAGGCGTGCGAGGAGGCCGTCGATGTGCGCGGCCAACGCCTTGACGAGGCCCGGACGCGAGGCCGCTGTGTCGAGTTTGGGGGACATCGGGGACGTACAGGGTACGTGTCCCCGCCGCAGGTGGCGAGCGTCAGATCGCGGCTGCGCTTTGGGTGCGCGTCACCGGCCGATTGAGCCACGCGGCCGCGGGGCTTCGGGCGCTCGACGGGTCCAGGAGCGGGATCAGCGCCACGAGCATGGCGAAGCCGTTGAACCAGAGGACCGGCAGGGCGATACAGGAGGCGAGCGGCACCGTCCAGCGGCGGTCGGACCGCGCGCCCCAAAACAGGATCGCGACCGCGACCGGCAGCCGGAACCAGACCGGGATCGGGACGATGAACTCCCAGTCCGGGGCGCGGGTCGCGGCGACCAGCAGGTCGACCCATTCCCGCCATAGGTCCGGCCGATAGAGGAACGAGGCTGCGGCGATGACCGCGGTCACGCCCACCGCGACCGTCAGCGACCGCCACTCGCGCCGGAACGCGAACCACAGCACGCCGACGCCGGGCGTGACCTTGGTCAGGAGCAGGAACGCCCAGCTCCACGGCCAGCGGAAGCCGAGCACGATGGCGGCGCCGAGGAGGAGGTGGATGTTGCCGACCGTGAGGTCGACGAAGACGGGCACGAGCAGCAGCGCGATGGCGGTCCACAGGCCCGCCTGCCAGGCGAGCGCCGCGGCCAGCAGGACGGTCCAGGCGGCGATGAACACCTGCCACGGCAGCAGGTGGATCGGTGCCGTCAGCTGCGCGAACACGGGCGAGTAGAAGTAGGCCTGGGCGGTGCCGGGCGCCGCCGACGTGTACGGGCTCGACGGATCGGCGGTCCAGTACGTGTACGCGTCGACACCGATGTCGAGGAGGCCGAGCAGGTGGGCTGCCGCGAGGACCAGGCAGGCGGCGATCGCGCCGTCGCGCATTGCCCGCAACGTGGCCGGACGGAACGGCATGGACCACTGCCGGACGGCGAGGTTGCCCGTTGTCACCGGGGCATCGTAGGCGCCGGTCCGGCGGCTGCGGTGACCCAGAAGGCCCCTCGGAGGAGCGTGCCGGGCGTACGTTTGGCCCATCCTCCGACGGCGCATCTCGGCTACGCTCACCGCCGGTGACGAACCAGGAACTGGACCTCGTCGTGCTGGGCGGCGGGGGCCACGTGGGGCTCCCGCTGGCTCTGTCGTTCGCCGACGCCGGGCAGCGCGTCGGGATCTTCGACATCAACCAGGCAACCCTCGACCGCATCGCCGCGGGCGAGATGCCGTTCAAGGAGACGGGCGCCGAGGAGCTCCTGCGCGGGATGCTGGCGTCCGGGCGCCTCGACCTGTCGTCGGACCCCTCGATCATGGAGCGCACCGCCGCCGTGATCGTCGTCATCGGCACACCGGTCGACGAGTTCCTTGGGCCGTCGATGACGATCTTCGAGACGGCGGTCGTGCAGATCGCGCCACATCTCCGCGAGGGCGCTCTGGTCGTGCTGCGAAGCACCGTCTATCCCGGCACGACGGAGTACGTCGCCCAGGCGCTCGGGGATGCGGGCGCGAAGGTCGACGTGGCGTTCTGCCCGGAACGGATCGCCGAGGGATTTGCCCTCGTCGAGCTCCGGTCCCTGCCCCAGATCATCGGGGCGGATGACGATCGGGCGGCGGATCGAGCCGCCGGGCTGTTCGCGATCCTCGGCCCGAAAACGATCCGCACGACGTCGCGCGAGGCGGAGCTGGCAAAGCTGTTCACGAACACGTGGCGCTACATGAAGTTCGCCGTCGCCAACCAGTTCTTCATGATCGCGGACGAGGCCGGGGTCGACTACACGAACGTGCTCCGGGCGATCCGCGAGGACTACCCGCGGGCCCGTGACCTGCCCGGACCGGGCTTCGCCGCAGGGCCCTGCCTGTTCAAGGACACGATGCAGCTCGCGGCGTTCACCAGTGACCACTTCCCGCTCGGTCAGGCGGCGATGCAGGTGAACGAGGGGTTGCCCGCATACATCGTGTCGGCGCTGCAGCGTCGCTATGGCGACCTGCGCGGCCGGACGATCGGGATCCTGGGCATGGCCTTCAAATCCGAGTCCGACGACACCCGCGCGTCGCTCTCGTACAAGCTCCGAAAGCTGCTCCGCTGGGCCGGCGCCCGCGTGATCTGCACCGATCCCTACGTCGACGACGCGCGGCTGGTGCCGCTCGAGGAGGTTCTGCGCGACAGCGAGCTCCTGGTCCTCGGAGCCCCGCACGAGACGTATCGGTCGCTGGAGGTCGGCGGCAAGGACATCGTGGACGTGTGGGGCGCGATGGGCGGAGGGATCCGCCTCTAGATGCGCGTCCTCGTCACCGGCGCCGCCGGTTTCATCTGCGGCTACCTGGTACCGGAGCTGCTCGAGCACGGCCACGAGGTCGTTGGGCTCGACAACTTCAGCAAGTACGGCAGGCTCGCCAAGTCGTACGACGACCACCCGAACTACCGGTTCGTGGAGGGCGACGCCAAGGACAGCGCGCTGCTGAAGCGCCTCGCGAGCGACTGCGACCAGGTCGTCGCCGCCGCGGCAATGATCGGCGGGATCAGCTACTTCCACGAATTCGCCTATGACCTGCTTGCCGAGAACGAGCGAATCCTCGCCTCCACGTTTGATGCCGCAATCGAGGCGCACGAGCGGTTCGGGCTGCAGCGGATCGTCGTGATCAGCTCGTCGATGGTCTTCGAGTCGGCGAGCCTATTCCCGACGCCGGAGGGCGCCGAGCTGACGTCTCCTCCACCCATGTCGACGTATGGCTTCCAGAAGCTCGCCTCCGAGTATTTCGCCAAGGGCGCATGGGAGCAGTACGAGCTGCCGTTTACGATCCTGCGTCCGTTCAACTGCGTGGGCATCGGCGAGCGGCGCGCTCTTCGCGACACGGACGTCATGAGCGGCAACATCAAGCTCGCGTTGTCGCACGTCGTGCCTGATCTCGCCCTCAAGTGCCTCCAGGGCCAGGACCCCCTCCACATTCTCGGCGAGGGCAACCAGGTCCGGCACTACACGTACGGCGGCGACCTCGCCCGGGGCATCCGGCTGGCGATGGAGTCGCCGAGGGCGGAGAACGATGACTTCAACCTGTCGACCGCCCAGTCGACCACCGTGCTCGAGCTGGCCGAAGCGATCTGGGCGAAGGTCCATGGCGAGGACAGGCCATTCCGCTACGTCTCCGACCCGCCGTTCGAGCACGACGTCCAGCGCCGCGTCCCGGACGTGCACAAGGCGCGCGAGGTGCTCGGCTACGAGGCGACGACGACGCTCGACGCGATGCTCGACGAGGTGATCCCCTGGATCCGCGCCGAGCTCGAGGCAGCCCGCGTATGACCCCCGAATCCGAGCTCGATCGGATCTACGACCGGCGCTTCGGCGACGCCGACGCGCGGTCGAAGGATCGGATGTGGGTCGAGATCGCCGGTTACCTGCAGCGCTGGGTGCCCGCCGACGCCCGGGTCCTCGACGTCGCCTGCGATCTGGGCTATTTCATCCGCCACGTCCGCGCCGGCGAACGGTGGGCCACCGACGTTCGTGACGTCGCCGGGGCCCTCGGTCCGGACGTGCACTTCGTGCAAGCGGACGGCCTGGCGTTGAGCGCGGCGCTGCCGCACGGCTACTTCGACGTCGTCTTCGTGAGCAACTACCTCGAGCACCTTCCCGGGCCCGACGCCGTCGTCGCGCAGCTACGCGAGATCCGCGCGGTCACGAAGGACCACGGACGACTGATCGTCCTGCAACCGAACATCCGGTACGTGGGCGCGGCGTACTGGGACTTCATCGATCACAGGGTCGCGCTGACCGAGAAGAGCCTCATCGAGGCCGCCGCGGCGGCCGGCTTCGAGGTCGAGCGGCTCGTGCCTCGGTTCCTGCCATACACGACGAAGTCGCGACTGCCGCAGTCCGCCTGGCTCGTGCGCACGTACCTCCGCTTCCCGCCGGCGTGGAGGCTCCTCGGCGGACAGACGCTGCTCGTCGCGCGGCCAGCCCCGGCATGACGAACCCGGCGCTCGCGATAGGCGCCAGGTTCCCGGGGCGGCGCCGCGCGATCGACTGGGCGTTCATCCGGCACGGCCTCGAAGTGGTCGCGCTCACCGCCGTTTTCGCCGTCACGTCCATTGCGCCGATCCGTTCGTCGGATTCGCTGTGGGGGGATGCGCACCTCTATTTCCGAGCGACCGAGGCTTGGCTCCATGGCGGGAACCCATGGCTCTCGACGACCTACCTACCGCCGTTCGCCGCCCCGCCGCCGGCGCTCCTGCTGAACCTACCGCTGGCCCCCTTCGGGGAGGACATCGCCGTCACGTTCTGGGTGGTCGTCAACACGCTGGCGATCGTGGTCCTGTTCTCCCGGCTGAAGATTCCACCCAACTGGCTCCTGTTTCAGCCGATCGCGGAGGGATGGATGGGCGCGAGCCCAGACCTGGCATTCGCAGCGCTCGCGTTGCTCGGGGGCGGATGGCTGGCCGCACTCGTGAAGCCGTACAGCATCCCCGCGCTGCTCAGCGAAGGGCGCCTTCGCGGTGGGTCGGTCGCCATGAGCGCTCCGGCATGACGGCCCACGGCGCCGCGATGCAGCCGACCGATCAGCAACGGTGGGAGCTGAGCGTGCCGATGCTGCTCCTGGCGATCTCGACCGGCCTCTGTGTCCAGGTGCTGGCGCTGCTCACCTTGTCCGGCGGCGACCCGGTCGATGCGCTGAGCTACTGGCTCACCAATCCGGCCACGCCATACAACCGCGTCCAGGGCGCGTACGGCTACCCGCCGGTTGCGGCCCAGCTCGCGGCGCCGCTGTTCCAGATGCCGTTCCCGGCGTTCGCCTTCCTCCTACGAGCCTTCGAGGTGGCCAGCCTGGTGCTCCTGACCGGCCCCCTCGCCGGGGCCCTGATCTTCACGACGCCGGTCGCCTCGGAGATCAACGCCGCCAACATCAACCTGCCGATCGCCGTGATCATGGTCCTCGGCTTCCGCTGGCCCGCGCTGTGGGCGTTCCCGCTCCTGACCAAGCCGTCGATGGGCGTCGGGCTGCTGTGGTTCGTGCTGCGGCGCCAGTGGCGCAAGGCGGCGATCCCGATCGCGATCGCCGGCGCGCTGTCGCTGGGCTCGTTCGTGTTCGCCCCGCGGGTGTGGTTCGAGTGGCTGGACTGGCTGCGCGCCAACCCGCAGGTCGGTGAGTGGCCCTATCCCTTCCCGCTGTGGGCCAGGCTCCCGTTCTCGGTCGCCCTCATCGTCTGGGGAGCGCGGACGAACCGGCCGTGGACGGTCCCGCTCGCCTCGGCCCTCGCGCTCCCGCGGCTGTACTACCAGTCGCCGGCGATGCTGATCGCGCTGGTGCCACTGATCCCGTGGCTCGGCCGCCTCGTCGTGCCGTGGACCCGCCGCCTGTCCCGAATCGAGGAGCTCGTTCTGGGCGCGCGCACTGGTCCCCCGGGCACCCCAGCCGGTCCAACGGCCACGCTCCGCCGGTCCGATCGGCCAGCGATGACCACGGCCGTACCGGAGCGGTGAGCGGCCGCACGCCCGCGGCCGGCACCACCCCCGCCCGACCGATGTCCGCGACACCCGAGGTGTCGATCGTGCTGCCCGTCTACAACGAGGGCGAGGCGGTTGCGCCGGTGCTGCGCAGCCTCGCCGCAGCGGTGAAGGTGCCGCACGAGCTCGTGGTCGTGTACGACTTCGACGGCGACACGACAGTCCCGGTGATCGAACGCCTGGCGCCGGAGATCCCCGGCCTTCGGGGCCTGCGGAACGACCTTGGCCGCGGCGTGCTCAACGCGATGAAGGCCGGGATCGCGGCAACGACAAGCCCCTATGTCGTGATCTCGATGGCTGACGGCTCCGACGAGCCGACCGCGGTCGATGCGATGGTCCAGCTCGCCCGAGGCGGGGCAGACGTGGTCGCGGCGTCGCGGTACATGCCCGGCGGCCGCCAGGTCGGTGGGCCGCCGCTCAAGCGCCTCATGAGCCGAGCGGCCGGCCTCACGCTGCACTGGTTCGCGGGCGTGCCGACCCACGACGCGACCAGCAACTTCAAGCTCTACAGCCGCCCCTTCCTCGACTCGATCACGATCGAGAGCGGCGCCGGCTTCGAGCTCGCGCTCGAGCTGACCGTCAAGGCGACTCGCGCCCGCCGCCGCGTTGCCGAGGTCCCGACGACCTGGCGCGATCGGACCTCGGGGAAGAGCAACTTCAAGCTCAGGAAGTGGCTGCCCCACTACCTGCACTGGTATCGCGTGGCGTTCCTTGGCCGCTAAGGCAGCTCCTCGCGCTCCTGGTCGGCGCCATTAACGTCCCGCCGCACGAACCCGCCGCCTAGCCCGCCGCCAGCCTTCGCTCGTCGGCGACGGCGTCGTCGTAGGTCGTCTCCACGGCGCGGACCATCTGCTCGACGCAGAACCGCTCGTGGACGAGGTCGTGACCGGCTCGGCCGAGGCGCGCGGCGAGATCCGGGTGTTGAAGGAGCCGCACGATCGCCGCGGCCAGGGCGCCGGGATCGCGGGGCGGGACGAGGAGGCCGGTGCGGCCGTCGTCGATCATCTCCGGGATGCCGCCGACGGCCGACGCCACGACCGGGCGTGAGAGGGCCATGGCCTCGAGGATCGAGAGGCCCTGCGCCTCGCGGTACGACGGCAGGACGGCGACGTCGAGGGCGGCTGTCACCGCGGGCACGTCGTCGCGCCGGCCCGTGAAGGTGACCGACCCGACACCGGACCGCTCGGTCGGGTCGCCGATGGCAATTGCCGCGGGACTGCCCAAACCGTATGCCAATTGGCGCATATGGGCGCCGTGGGTGGGAGCGACCAGGCCGAGTGACACGGCCTGCGCCTCGAGCAGGTCGCGCTGCGAGCCCTCGCCGACGACCAGCAGGTGCGCGTTCGGCAAGGCGGCGAGCACGGCCGGCCAGGCCTCGAGCAGCGTCGGGTGACCCTTCTCCGGCTCGAGCCGGGCGACGACCCCGACGATCGGCTCGCCGGCGGGGATCGAGTACTCGGCGAGGAGCGTCGGGCACGCCGCCTGCTCGCCGTAGCGGGCAAGGTCGACCCCGTTGTAGATGAGGCTGATCGGGGCGCCGACGCGGCCCTCGTCGGCGAGCTTGCGCACGATCGCACGCGATACGGCGATCACGTGGTCCATCCGCGGCGTGAGGCGCCGCAGCAGATCGCGGTCCTCGTCCGACCGGATCCGGCTCGAGTGCACCGTCCCCACGACGAACGGCCGGCGCCGACCCGCCGCGGCGAGCGCCCACGCGGCCTGCGTCCCGACGACCTCGGCGCGGTACATGTGATTGTGGACCACGTCGGCGTCGACGGCGGCGAGGTGCGCCGCGACCGCGGCGACCGCCTCCTCGTCGGGCATGTCGTCGAGCACGCACACCGGCACGCCCGTCTTCTCGAGGCGGCGCACGCCGGGTCCACCCGAGAGCGAAAGCACCGACACGTCGTAGCGATCCCGATCGATGAGGGAGACGAGGTTGAAGAGGTGCTCCTGGGCCCCGCCGTTCGAGCCGGTGGCGAGGAGCTCCACGACGCGGATCCTGTCGCGGGCGGCAGGCAGCGGCAGGCGGATGACCGGCTGGAAGCAGGGGTCCGTCGTCAGCGCCGCGGGCGGCACCCGGAAGGTCGCGGGCGGTGTCGCGCTCACCCTGCCGCTCCCGCGGCGCGGCGCACGAGGATGCGCACGACGGGCTCGTCGACCGCGCCCCACTCGTACTTGTAGGGCTCGTCGCCGCGCAACAGGTCGATCCGGCACTTGCCCCGCTCGATCGCGCGCCGCACCAGCTGCTCCAGCTGAAGGACACCCGGCGAGAAGTGCTTCGCCGCGAGGTCGACGCCGGCGTTGTAGTAGAGCAGCGAGCCGGCGGTCTCGAAGTGGATCTCTGCCGCGATCCGCCTGCCGTCGAGCGTCAGGAACCCGAGGTGGATGGTCGGGTGGTCCGGCACCCCGTTCGGGCCGGACGTCGCCTCGGCGAAGAGCTCGAAGAGGCGGCGGACGAAGACGCGTGCCTGCGCGCCGCCGGGGTTGTCCGGGAAGAGGCCGCGCGCGGCCCACTTGCGCTGGTGCAGGGCGATGAACTCGTCGAGGTCGGCGATAGGGTCGGTCGATTCGACGAGCTCGGTCTCGCCGGCGGTCTGGGCACGGCGGACCTTGCGCCGGATCTCGTGACGCTCCTTCTTGCCGAGCGTGGCGAGGAAGCCCGCGAAGTCGCCGCCCTCGGGCAGGCGAATCACCGGGCAGACGTCCTCGCGCTCGACGTTGAGGATCCAGCCCTCCGCCATCTCGCGCTCGCCGAACGCCGTGGTGAGAACCTCGGTCGCCGGATCTGCCTGGCGCAGCCGCCGGAGGTCGACGATCGACCACCGGTCGAAATCGCCGCGGTCGGCGGCGAGGTAGTCGGCCACGGCCTCCGCCGCGGCGGGCATGTGCGCCGGGTGGGCGAGCATGGTCGCGTAGTCGGCGTGGTAGCTCGCGCCGAAGTACACGGCGCAGGCGTCTGGCGCTACCTCGGTCAGGGGAAGGTCGTCGGCGTGACGGATCGTCGTGTGCGTGACGGCGTCGGACGGCTCGACGACGTGGCGGTGCATCAGTGGCGCGATGGCGACCGGCTGCCGCGGATCCGGGGCGGACGGCTCGACGAGGACGAGCGTCTCGGCGTGGGCGTTCTCGCCATAGGCGTCCCACCATGCGCGCTGGAATGCCCAGGTCGAGAATGGGGTCGAGTAAGGGTTCAGGAACGCGAGCCGATCCCAGGTCTGCTGATCGATCGATTCGAACGGGCGGAGCTCGGCGCGCAGGCTGCGTTCGGTTCGCGCCGGAGCGTCGGGCAGGGCGGATTCGCCGGCGTCAGAGGCCGGCCGCGCACATTCGGGGTCGGCCTGGAGCGTGGGGGTCACGCTCCGAGAATACATCGAAACCGGTGTTTCCTTGCCCGCGCAACCTCTTACGGCACGACGACGCCGAGGTGGGCATGCCGAAGGTCACAGCGTGTCGGCGGCCAGGACGGCCGGATCGGCGTCCCGGGCGATCTCGGAGACGCGGAAGTGGAGTCGCCAGGCGGCGAAGAGCCCAGCGAGCGAGAGCGGCACCGTGACGAGAAGATGCATCAGGACGACCACCGCGAGGGCGACCTCGGCGCTCACCCCGAGCGTCGTCAGGATCGTGAGGCCGACGAACTCGTACGTCCCGATCGAGCCCGGCGCCGCGGGGATCGACGTGCTGAGCGCGAGCCCGCCGATGACCAGCGCGCTCTGCGCGAGCGAGAGGTGGAGACCCGCCGCGGTCGCGAGCAGGGCGAAGTTGGCGACCGACGGCAGGAATACCACCACGGTGAGACCGACGACGGCCGCGGCGCCGAATCGCGACCGGAGGGCGGCGGCACCGACCAGGACCCGCTCGATCAGCGACCGGAGCGCGACCCGGATCCGACCCTCGTCGGTGCGCCGCAGCCAGGCGACAACGACGCCGAGAGCGATGAGGGCCACCACGGCGACTGGCACGAGCCAGGTGGCACTCGCCGCAATCGACGCGCCCCCGGCGAGAGACACCCCCAAGACGGCGACGAGGGCGAGGATGAACAGACCGTCGGACAGCCGCTCGACGATCACCGTGCCGAGGACTCCCAGCCGGCTGATCCCGAACGACTGCCCGGCCAGGTAGGCACGGGCGAGGTCGCCCAGCCGCGCGGGCAGGATGCTGTTCGCGAAATAGCCGATGGCGAGGTAGGCGACGCTTCGGCCGAGCGTTATCTGCGCCATCGGGGCG
>JACXTT010005681.1_pt1 | contig 18042 bp, 14 predicted proteins | sample 9270951 | NCBI WGS metagenome assembly JACXTT01 (sample SAMN15532306, study PRJNA645909) | rock metagenome | isolation source: weathered quartz diorite | place: Puerto Rico | collected 2017-06-21 | reverse complement strand
CTTCGCCCAGCAGAAGGCGGGAATCGCCAGAGGCGAACACAGGACAAGACAGATGAGTCTCAAGAGGAGTGGCGTGCCGGCCCCGATCGTCATGAGGTGGCGGCATGATACACCGTCCCTTATTCTGAAGAAACACTTTTCCTCATGAGCCTCTGCATGGGAGAAGAGCACCGGTCCGTCGGCTTGTCGCATCAGGAGCCGAGCCGGTTTATCGTTCCTTCATGCGACCGCGCATTTCAGAAATCATGTTCTCAAGATCGGCCTCAGCCTTGCTGCGCTCGCTGATGAGTCGATCGAGATTATAGGGCTTCGCTGATGGCGCGTCTGTCTGATTCGGCGTGAGCGGCGGCTTCGGAGATGGGCCGGGCTTTTGAGAGCTAGGTGAAGCGGGTTGCGGCATTGTCGGCATCGGCTGGGTCGGCTCAGATGCCGCCTTTGTTAAGCCTGGGGGCGGGCTGCCCGTGGTCGATCGAGCATACAGGCCCTGTTCTTTGACCCACTGCCTCGCCACGCTCGACTTGAGAGAAAAACTGATGCTGGTGATCGGAAGCCCATCGGGTGCAACACGAGCAATGGCTGTGTTGACGCCGACCATCCGCCCTTCGCCGTCGAGTAAGGGCCCACCGGAATTGCCGCGGTTCAATCCGGTCTCGGTCTGAAACACATGTTTGCCTTTGACGCCGTTAAAGTTATCGACCTCAGCGCTGATTACGCCCGTCGTAAGCGTCCACAGCCCGCCCTGCTCAGGATGGCCAATGGCGACGACTCGGTCTCCGATCCGACTTCGGTCAGAGTCACTGAGATCCACGACCGGAAGCGGTTCAGGTATCCCCTCAAGTTTGAGCAGCGCCAGATCAAGGGAAGATGAGTAGGCCACCACCCTCGCGCGCACCATCCGAGCAAGATCGACTTTCGAATCGCCGGTCACGCGCGTCGGTTTCAAGAATACGGACAGGCGCGGATAGGGCTTCCCTGTCCGTTCCTCGATCACGACATGCGCATTCGTCAGCACCGTTCCGTCAGCCTGTATAATTGAGCCGGTTCCGCCGCTGCCGCTCTTGCCGGTCTCCGAATGCCCCATCACCATGACGACGGCCGGCGCTGTCTGTTCATAAATCTCGCGTGGCGTGAGCTCTTTGCCAAAGGCGATCGCGCCCCCCATCATCGATAAGACAAGAACGGCCATCGAGATCGTTCGCCTCATGAACGCCTCCTTGCTGTGGAGATCAGCCATCGATCGATCGCAGCTGAATAATGATTCATTATACGATGGAACGCGTGAACCGACCAGGCGTTGACCAGCATCCTAGCTGGTCTAATCTGACCGCACCAATCAAGTTTTATTTTCTGAGAGGAGGTCAGGCAGAATGGCAGCACGATGAGTCAGCCGGCGCATCGACCCATCGCGTAAAGAGCTTCCTCTCATTAACAAGCATGGGCGCCTGCCACCGCTTCTGCGACGTCCCGTGTGATGTTGCGTCGTTATGCCGGCCCTGCACCATGGGCATGACAGGGTTCGTGACCGCTGAATCTCGTGAGATTTTTGCTAAATTCCGTCAAGGGCTTCTCCACATAACGATATGACACTGAGGCCAGCGGAAGCGTCATACCAATCGCAGAGATCCCGATCAGCGCATTCCAGCCTAGTGCATACCTGATGAGAATGTCACTGGGTATCAGGGCATACGCGAGGTAGGCCAGCAGATACAGAACAATGAAATTGTAGAGGTAGAAACTGTACGACACCCGGCCGATCGCTCGCATGATCGAAGAATCAAGCCATTTGAAACATCTTCTATCCATGCCATACACGAGATTGGCCAAGATCATCGTCGCGCCAAAGACTTCCGCGAGTGGAATAATCGATGGACCATACCCTGTACCGATTAACATAGGGCGAGTGACGCCAAAAGCAACCGTGGCAGCTCCAAGCCACATCGTCGTCAGAACCGATGTCTTCTCTGCGGTCCAGGCCAACCAATGCCCCCAGAGAGGCAAAAGAAGACCGGAATAGAATGCGAACAACCACCGGATGGTCTCAGAATCGGAGGCTCCCTCCGCTGTCCAGGCAAGACATGCCAGCACAACGAGATTGCTCAACGGTCCGACTCGCCGAGAAAGGAAGTGCAACAATGGGAATACCACCGCCACGGCCATTTCGACTTTCAAGGTCCACGTAATATGATTGATCGTAAATTTCGTGAAGAGAATATTGTCCAACACGTCACTGGCCGAAAACGGCAATCCAGTGCGAAAGTGCATATTGAGCCATTCACTTCCTCCATGATAGTTGGGGATAGGCGTCAAGAACGCGAGGGAGGCTGCAATAACGAGCACCGAACCGATCATGGCGGGGTAAATGCGAAATATTCTACGAATGAGAAACTTCGTTCCATTTCGAAAGAACCCCTCACACGCTCGGTCGAGCGAGAGGCCGAGCACAAGACCGCTGATGACAAAGAAGAGGGTCACTGCAGCCGTGCCATTGGCGATTCCCAGCAGAGTTTTGGTTGCTATCTCCTGAAACCCGTGGAGTTCGGTAACAGGAACTTCCCAGATTCTGGTTGCCCCTCCCACGGAGAAAAGCAGCAACCCATGGTACAGCCCTACGACGGCCGCCAACACGCCGCGTAAAGACTCCACGCGATGGAGAAACTCTGTCGGGTTCTGCCTGTCTACGGTCGCCTGCAAGAGTTTCACGCTTCAGGTAGGTCGGTTGAAGGGGCACTCACTGCGCCGAATAGAATTGCTTGACGATTTCGACCACAAAGGCCTGCTGATCTTTGCCTAATTCAGCATAGATGGGGAGTGATAGAACCTCGCCTGCGGCGTGTTCCGATACAGGGAACGCCCCTTTTTGATATCCCAGATCGCGATAACACTGTTGGAGATGCATGGGGAGCGGATAATAGACTTCTGTACCCACCCCTTGTTCCTTGAGGTAGGCCCGTAGATCATCTCGTTTGGAGGCCCGGACCGTATACTGATTGTAGACGTGAAAATTTCCCGGAGTCGTGACGGGAAGCGTCACGTGATCAGTCAACTTGGCCTCTGCAAAGAGCTGCTGATAGTGAGCGGCATTTCTTCGTCGGCCTTCGGCCCATTGATCGAGATACTTCAGCTTGATGTGAAGCACGACCGCCTGCAAGGCATCTAACCGGCTGTTGATACCGACGGCCTCGTGCAGATACCGGACACGACTCCCATGAACACGGAGCATCGCCAACGATTCGGCCAACCCAGGATCGTCGGTGGTGAGGAGTCCGCCGTCGCCGAACCCACCCAGATTTTTCGTCGGGAAAAAACTGAAGCAGCCGGTGTCTCCGAGAATACCGGCGCGCTTCTCCTGTTGTGCGGCGCCGATCGCCTGGCAGGCGTCTTCGATGACATTCAAGCATTTGCGCCGCGCGATCTCGTTGATGGCAGTCATATCGGCGCATTGTCCGAAGAGGTGAACCGGAATAATCGCCTTCGTACGCGGCGTGATCGCTCGCTCAATCAGTGCGGGATCGATGTTGAAGGTATCGGGCAGGATATCGACAAACACCGGTTTCGCACCCAACCGAGAAATCGCCCCGGCCGTGGCAAAGAAGGTGAAGGGGACCGTGATGACTTCGTCGCCGGCCTTGACCCCCATCGCCATCAATGACAGGAGCAGTGCATCGCTTCCCGATGCGCAGCCAATGGCAAAACGGGCTCCCACGTACTTCGCCACGGCCTCTTCAAACGCGACGACTTTGGGGCCCAGCACGAAACCTTGTTCGTCACAGACGGCTTCGACGGCCGCCATGATTTCAGACTTGATCGCCCGATACTGGGCTTTAAGATCGAGCAGAGACACGTTCACGAGCGACTCCTCTTTGGGATGCGGACTACGCCGCATGACGATCTAACTTTCTTCCCCGACCTGCGAGGAGCCTATCATACAGGGATTCGTACTGTTTGACCATTTCATCAAGCTGAAATTCTCTGGGAAGCCCTTCCCTTCGTGACGGCCGCTGCCGCGAATTCGAACTCCACGACTGGAAGATACTGCAGAGGTGCTGCGAGAGATCCTGAATATCGCCTGGATGACTCAGCCACCCCTGCGCGCCTTCAACAAAGGCTTCCGCCGATCCACCAACTCTGGTCGCCACAATCGGGAGACCTGCCGTCCGCGCCTCCAGCAAGACCCGTGGCAATCCCTCCCAGTGAGACGTCAGGAGAAACGCATCGAAAGCCTGCATGACTGTCGGAATATCGCGCCGCCACCCTGCCAGATGGCATCGCCTTTCCAAGCTATGCTGTCGAAGGAGCGCTTCAACCTGCGGACGCAACTCCCCGTCTCCCACCAAGACAAACCGTGCGCGCGGCACGGCATGGCACACCTGTTGAGCCACTGCGAGAAAATCTTCAGGCGCCTTCTGCGGTTTCAAGCACGCCACGGTACCAACCACCCAATCGTCTGAGCCGGCTCCCAGCTCCGCACGCACGGCCGTCCGTTCACGCGCGTCGAGTGCGACGTGGAACGGCGCTGGGTCGATGCCGGGTCGCACCAATGACACATCGTCGGATCGAAACAGACCCCATGCGATCCCGCTTGCAATGTCAGCCTGTGACACGGCGATCCAATGCGTTGTGATAAGACCCGTGAGCCGTTCGAGCAGCAGGACACTTCGCCGCAGCCACCACGACTGCTGTGGCGTGACGCCATATCCATGAATGGTATGAATGATCACGGGAACCCGAGCGAGCCAGGCCGCCCATCGACCGAGAATCCCTGCCTTGGAACTATGCGTATGAACGATTGTCGGCCGGACTGTCCTGAAATACCGGATCAACTGAACGAGCGCGGCACAATCGGCAAACGGACGGATCTGGCGGTCCAGAGAAGGAAGAATCGAAAGATCGACGGCAGGCATGGCCCTCGCGTCCTCGGTCAGGAGTCCCCCGGGACCCGCCACAAGAACAGGGCGAAATCGTGCTCGGCTCAGATGCGCGACGGTATACAGCGCAACTTCCTGAGCGCCGCCCAGCTCGAGCTTGGTGATGACATGGCAGACGGTGTCCACAACCAGGCCTATGCAGTGGCACGATGCAAATATCGAGTTCGCAGTTGCTCGGCGAGTTGCTTCCCTTGGCCGATGGCATCTTCCATCGAGGTGTGTTCCCACCGACCGTAGCGACCGATCGAATGAATCCCCCGTCGTTCCAATTCGGCAATGATGGCCGGCACCGCCTGTGCCCGATGGCGGTCAAAATACACATAGGCGTAATGCAGATCCTTCACGTCGGCCACCACCATCTCGTCGTCCGGCCTGAGGATTCCCGCCCGTTCCATACCGGTTCGTGCCAAATCGATCAATTCCTCTGCAGACTGATGCTCCGTCGGCCGATGGGACATCTCCACATACATCGAACTACAGCCTGGCCGCCCCAATGAAGGAGAAAAATTCGTCGGGAACCCGACTCGGTAAAAGGGAAACTCGGGCTCAGGGAAGTAGAGCCAATGTTTATCGGAGACACGCTCCCGCGCAAATCCGAGATTCACGTTGTACACCGACACCCAGCGCAACGCAGCAGCGGCCTCCTTCAACGACGCCGGAAAGTCCGTGCACCGCCGCACAAGTTCGGGAATAGGAATGGTTGACACGAGGGATTCGTACCGCTCATCTGTCGTGTCGCCGGTTCGCCGATTGCGAAAGAGCGCACGACGCGTCTTCGTGTCCACTTCCACCAGTTCACAGTCATGGACGATGTCCGTGATTCCCGGGAGGAAAGACTCCGGCAGTACTTTGATCCCATCGGTGGCCGGATAGAGGAAGGACGGATTGTAGCCGAAGGCTTTGTCCTTGATCCCGAGCGCCCCGTTAATCACATCTTTGAGTTCCGGCTTCGGCACCAGCCACGAGACCCAATCCGACGTCAATTCATCCAACGATACACGCCAGAGCTTTTCGTTGAAGGGCACCATGAAATGCTTGGCCATGCCCTCACCGAGATTGTCGAGAATCCATTGCTTGAATGAACGATCCGGCGCAGGACGACTGGCGAGCTGATTCGTGAGCGTGGCAATGAACCCCATCAGACACTCACGGACTACTTCGGGCGGCAAACCGAATGTATTCACCTGAAACGGATATTCTGTGTACGTCCGATGAGAATAGATAAATGATTGGCGGTCATGCTTCCGCAGTTTACCGGCCAGCAATTTCTCAACCAGCGATTTGATGTCAGGCTGACGGAAATGCAGTAAATGCCCGGTATAGTCGAAGGTAAATCCGCCTTTGCGATACGATCGACATAGCCCTCCCACCTCCTGTTCCCGTTCAAATACACGATACGGGATCCCGGAAAGATGGTACGCGGTGCTGAGACCGGCTAAGCCAGCGCCGACGATCACGATCATGCCGCCTTCGTCCCTTCAGGTTGTGCTGCGAGAGGAGCCGCCCTCTCGGACTTCGACACATCCAACTTCATCAACATGATCGTCGCGACAAGGACCGCCACGACAGTCCCTCCGCACAAGACCCACGCCAACTCCTGACCGACCGACATCATCATCAGACCGACTGCGCCCACCAGAGCGGTCGCCACATAACTGCTGATGACGATGTGTGGCACCGACATCCCCCAATGCCGCAATCGAATCACGATATGGTCCGGACTTCCCCAAAACACTGGAATTCCTCTTCGATGCCGAATGTACATGACGAAGAGCGTGTCAAAGATCGGAATGCCCAGAATGAAGACCGGTGTGAGCAGGGACAATGGATGCTCGCTGGGATACTTGCCGATCATCGTCATGGCTCCGAGTAGCAATCCAATGAACATCGCCCCCGTATCACCCATATAGATTTTGGCTGGTTGCCAATTGTACCGGAGAAACCCAAGCAAGCTGCCGATCAACGCCGCCAACATGAAGGCGATAGTCTGGTCGCCCTGAAGAAAGGCAACGATCAGAAGACTCGAAGCGCTGACCGCCCCCACGCCGGCTGAGAGCCCATCCATGATGTCTAAGAGATTAAACGCATTGATCAGTCCGACCATCCAGAATACCGTCAGCGCCAGATCGAGCCACTCCGGAAACATCGCGATCTCAATGCGAATCCCGCTCTTGACGAGGACAAACACCGCCAATAACTGCCCGGCGAGCTTTGTCGCCGGCGTGAGCACACCGAAGTCGTCAATCAAACCCAGCATGACCACAATCGTTCCGGCAAGGACGATCCCCAGAACGTCATGCCGAAACTCGAAGGTAAAGGCGAGACTCATGAGAAACGCCAAATAAATCGCGAGCCCGCCGAAATAAGGCACCGGCTCGCGTTGGTGTTTCAACCGACCATCCGGCGCATCCACAACGCCATACTTCAATGCCGCCTGCCTGGCGACTGGCACACCATACAACGAAAGCAGAAAAGCCAAACCACATGTCAGCGAGAGAAGAAACATAATTAGTGGTACCGGTTTAACGATCGCGCCATTAAATTTCCGACTCGCACCGACCTCTCATCATCCACTATCTCCTGGTACTGTTTGGCCAATCGAGGTCCCCAGACATGCAGAGAGTAGCGTTCCTCCACGGTCGTCCGCGCAGCACAGCCCATTCGCTCCCGAAGCGCCTCATCCTGGCAGAGTCGAGTAAGCTTATCCCGCCAATCCTGTTCGGTTGCAGCCAGGAATCCTGCTTCTCCGCCCGAGAGAATATCCCGATTAACTCCCACCGGCGAGGCTACCGTTGCCATCCCGATAGACATGTATTGCAGCAGCTTCAGGCCGCATTTCCCTTCGGACCATTCCGTGCTGGGTAACGGCATGATCCCAATGTGACAATCTTGAAGAACTTCTACTTCTCGCTCCAACTGCCAGGCTCTGAATTCGACCGTGAGACCAGGCAACCGTGGAGGCCGAGAACAGACGACCCTGAACTTGATAAGCCCTTTATCCTGCAATTCCTTCAGCACAGGGGCCACAATATCCAAGTACTCCAAGTTATACGCTAGGCCAATCCAGACGACCGTGACAGGCTTTTCAGTCGCGGCACTGACCAACTGCGCTCCCGCCTGCGCCGGGACAAACCGCTGGGTGTCGACCACTGTGGGAATCACAAAGACCTGAGCCGTGTGTCGTCTAGCATATTGCGCAAGCACTTCATTCCCCACGATCGCCACCGATGCCATGGCTAGCAAAGCCGGGATCTTTCGTTGATGCCCCGGCGTCAGATAGATGGCGTCATCAAGTTCGATGACCAGTTTCTGCCCCATCCACTTCAACAGACGCTCACCCCATAGTGGACAATAAGGGAAAAGCGGCCCCTCCAGCACAACCAGATCGGGTTTCCCCATCGTCACAATGTCTAACAAACGCTTTAGGAATCGGACAATAGAATAGAGAGTTTTCCCAAGAATCCGCAGGGGAATGATGCGCACGCTTAGCAGAAAAAAATAGGCTACCCCCCAAAGGGGCCGAACGGCACATTCAATGCCGACTGCCTCTAGACAAGGCAAATACTGATAGATTCTATATCGGCTACTGGGCCCAACGGCAGCCGACTTTGAAAAATACATCATTCTCATGGGGATGAGGGGCCGCTTATCAATGCACGTCTAACGGTTGCAATTCTTACAGCGAGTCAAAACCATTCCTTCACCAAGACATGTCTACTTCTACTCCATCATTTCGTCATCCCTCGAGGCGAAGGCTCCAGTTTTCATGTGTCCTTGTCAGATTTGGGTTGTAATAGGGATCCCCTTTTCGAATGAACTCTCCCCAGCGATCCCACATCAACTTCTCATCATCCGGCGGATGCAGCGAACCCCTTGAAGCAGACTCGTGATGGTAGAGAACTGCAAACGGCGTGTAGACAATGCGATACCCTCTCCGCAGAAGCCGCAGGCACAAGTCAACATCGTTGAATGCCACCTTGAGTCGCTCATCAAATCCGTCAACCTCCTCAAATTTTGCTTTCGAGACTAGAACACAGGCCGCAGTGACCGCCGAACAGTTCCTTACCGTGTGCACCAAATCGTAATACCCCAACGAATCTTGCCGCTCATACTTGAATGCATGACCGGCTACCCCCCCAATTCCCAAAACCACTCCAGCATGTTGGATACGACCGTCGGGATATATTAATTTTGCTCCCACCGCTCCCACCTCATCCAACAGTGCCTGTTCCAGCATCGCTTCAATCCACTGGTTGTCGACCACCTGTGTGTCATTGTTGAGGAATAATAGATAACTTCCCCTGGCATGACCGACACCGAAATTATTGATCGCAGAAAAGTTAAAGGGAAAAGGATAACGGAACAGCCGGCATCGCCCTGAAAGCCCATGAAGATATTCGTGGGTTTCCGGCTCAGAGCTATTATTGTCGACCAGGATAATTTCGTAGTTCGGATAGGTTGACTTTTCTTCAATGCTCTCGACACACTGCCGAAGAAGATGGCCCTTGTCGCGAAAAGGAATGATGATCGAGACTAAGGGCTGACTTCTCAACTGGTAGCGAACTCGATATCGTCCCAGCCAAAGCGTCTCTACTTCTGCAGCTTGTTTTCTTCTTACAACCGCTTCCTCTAAGGCTCTCCGTGCCTTATCGTCAGCATACGGTTTTGCATGATTAAAAGATGCCGTGGAACCATGGATTTTTCTCCAGTGGTACAGCACCTTGGGAATATGGGCTATTTGGGAGGTTCTTTCCGTCACACGGAGAATGAGGTCGTAGTCTTGACTGCCATCAAATCCTCCTCGAAACCCTCCAACCTCTAAGAGCAGCTTCTTCCTAAACACGCTGAAGTGAGCAATGTAATTCATCGATAAGAGCAGGCTCGGATTCCAGCCGGGCTTGAAAAACGGGTCTACGAGGTGACCATTCGAAGCAATCTTATCCTCATCTGAAAAGAGGAAATCGAGAAAGGGTTCATCCTGCAGCCGACTCACTACCTCAAAGAGAGACTCGGGTGCCAGCTCATCATCATGATCCAGCAACCCTACAAATTCCCCGGTGGCAAGGGAGAGTGCCTCTGTGGAAGCTCCGGCAATGCCTTGGTTGCTAGACAAATGCGTCACGCGAATTCTTGGATCTTTCGCTGCGTAATCGTCAAGAATGGTCTTCACATGCTCCTTGGTTGATGCGTCGTTGGCCAAACACAGTTCCCAATTGGGATAGATTTGAGCAATTACGGAGTCCATCGCTTTCCGTAGCCAGCGAGGGTCGGTATTGTAGACAGGGGTGACAATACTGATCAGAGGCCTATATGAAAACCGAGTCCCCGCCAGCTTTAACTCCTCTAGATCGCGCGGGCTCCTGACATGCTGCTTCAACCAAACTTGGTACTGTGCGTCACGATCTTGCAATTGATCAACTGAACGTAGACGAATCTGAAACCTTCCTTCTTTCAGAAATAAGCGGAAATGGTAGAGCAGTTTAGCGGCAAATACTCTGAATCCGTCACGGGCAAGGATTTCAGCACTGCGCCGAATAACAGAATAGATCTTCCGTCGGACAGATCCTGGTGGCACGACCATCGTGGTCATGCGCCATGCTCGCTCTAGAATCTTCCACCCAATTGTCTGTTGCACAGACAAAAACTGATACGTAAGATCTGCAATAATTCGATCTTTTCCCTCAATCGCCTTGAGCGCCCTCACATGTTCTTCTTCGAGTTTCGCACACAGATTCGTTAGCCGGTTGACCTTGGCAAACATCTCATCGAGGAGGGCTGTATCAGCATGTTTCTGCGTAAATCTGACAAAGCAAGGCTGCCCATCGATCCGACCATCTCGTAAGGCAACCGAGAACCCTCGATTAATGAACTGTTGCACCCAATATGACATCGAGCTCGTCTGACGACTCAGAAGCGTCGTAGTCGATTCTACAGGGGACCAGAAAATGATCTGATCTGTACAACGGCAAACGCACGCAACAAAGCTCTGGCAATCCAGATCACTCAGCCTTCCACAGAGATCGAGACATACCACAAGATCATATCGTGCCGTCATCTCAGCGCTGCCACACCACACATGGCAAGATGGTATCGCTGGCGAAAGGCGCTCAGCATCAAACCCCTGCGCCTCGATGAACCGCTCGCGAAGAGCATCGACCACTGTTGAGGCAAACGTCCCAAAAACCAAAACTGTTTTTGCCTCTACCTCTGATGCCGCTATCTCCGCTATCACGGAGCAGAGGATCTTGCCTAGGTCCAGTGACGGCTGCGAATTGCTTAACGAATTCACTGATCCGGCATCGCTAATCTGATCATCTTGCGGCACGCCTCTAATAGCATTCTGGCCCATCTCGTTCGCCCTCTCCCAATCACTTTTAATACTCATGAATGGTCCCTGGACTTAGAACATACTCGTCACAGTCACTTTCGCCTCATTTTTCCTCTGCGCCTCCAAGCTGTGACTGTTCATAAAATGGCAGAAGCTCTCCCGGAGAACCGTGCCCCACCACATGTCCGGAGGCAAGCCAGATGACTCGGTCGCAGAGCCCCAGAACGTCGGCCGACGAGTGCGAAACGAGAATGATCGTGACATGACGCTGCCTAAACTCATCAATTTTCTCTCGACACTTTGCCTGAAAATGCAAGTCGCCGACTGAGAGAATTTCATCAATCAGGAGGATATCCGGATTTAAGTGGGCGGCAATAGAAAACGCCAGACGAGCGACCATCCCTGTCGAATATGTCCGTAAGGGTTGATCGAGAAAATCTTCAAGCTCGCTGAAGGCGACAATGTCATGGAATCGATCCCGCACCTGTTGTCTCGTGAGCCCGAGGATAATCCCGTTTACAAAAATGTTCTCATTTCCTGTCAGATCAAAATGAAATCCCGCTCCCAACTCAAGCAGTGGGGCAATAACCCCTCTAGTCGTCACTCTTCCTGCATGTGGAACCAGCACACCTGCGATCAATCCCAACGTTGTACTTTTCCCTGATCCGTTCGCCCCAATCACCCCGACGACCTCACCTCGTGATATCCTGAAGGACACATCGTCTAAAGCCAAAAACTTGTCCTGGCTGAACCCCCGAATTGTTTCACTTGGATGGAGCAGCGAATGTTTGAATCCTTTCATGACGTGGTGATACCGCGGATACCATTTCGATACATGATCAAACTCGATGGCGGTCATATCACCTCTGCAAATCGCGGGGACAATTGCTTATACACGAACGTTCCACACGCAACCGACGCGAAGGCAACCCCAACGGCAACGCCTACAGTGGCCCATGGAAGCTCACCTTCAAGGAACAGTCTCTGCCAGCTCAACATGAGCGGGGCCAGGGGATTCAGATACAACAGCGATTCATACTCACCTGGAACCATCCGAATCGAATAGGCTATCGGCGTGAGAAAAAAGAGAAAAGTAATCGAGAGAGAGACGAGACGATCCAGGTCACGAAAAAAGAGATTCGCGCACGCGATGGCAACTGAAATCCCATACAAAGTGCCGAACTGTATTGCTACCAGGATGGGAACCCCGATGATCCATGCGAGAGAAACAGGAGTTCCCTGCCACATCGCAAAGCCGGCCACGACGGGAACTGACAATAAGAACTGCACACCATAGTTTGCGATGGTTGACACAACAAGCATGTTCCATGGGAATTTGACTTTCTTAATGAGTGTGGCGTTCGCAAGAAAAATATTCGGCGCAGTGCTGAGCGAATGACTGATCCACTGCCAAGGGAACAACCCTACAATCAGAAACAAGGCATAGTTTTCAATAGGCACCCGCATGATGATGCCAAAAGCAATGTAGTATACGAGGGCAAACGTTAATGGATGCAAAAGTGACCAGGCATACCCCAACCAAGTGTTTCGATACCTGACTTGCACCTCTTTTTGAGTCAGAACAAGAATGAGGTCCCTAAGGTACTCTCTCTTTCTGGAGCGTTCCTCCTTGGATTGAGACACACCGCCAAGCAACAACTCGTTGATCATAAGCTCCTAACTCTATTCGTCGAGTCCTGACAGCTAGAAATCGCGCCGCTGGAAGATGACGCAGGCTATTACAATTAATAGACTGGCATAAAACAGGCCATAGACAGTCGCCGTAGCTTGGTAGGCAAGAGATACTGAAACCCCGGCAGCCGCTTGCCCTTTTATATTCAGTTTCTCCAGATTCGGAACGAGGTAGTAAATTCCCGTGAGCACCGTAGTGGCGAATTCATTCTCACTCTTCTCAGCAATTCCCTTCAGGTCCTGAGTCAAATGCCCTATGACATAGAACCCGACCGTCAAAGATGCGCTTACCATGGCTGAACTGAACGCGGAGAAGAAAAGCGCCAAGGCTGTCACGACTAACAGCTCGACAAAGATTAACTCAACCGCCTGCAAGAGAGAAACATGAAAGGACGCCCGAATCCACCAGAGCGTCAGAAGAAAGACAAGCACCATGATACAGAGGTTGACGGAGAGGGTCAGAGCAAGACCGAAATATCTCCCGACGAGAAATTGCACGCGGCTGATTGGCCTAGCCATGATGGTATAGATCGTCCGTCGGTCGATCTCCTTGCTGACCAACCCAATACCGACAAACACCGCGATGATCACGCCGGTAAGATTGATAGCCGCTAGCCCCATGTCCGTCACGATCTTTTGGTGTTCTCCCATCGACAGACTGCTGAGCAATAAAGAGGCGGCAATCAGGAGCCCCGCAAACAGCAGGAGGTTGTACAAGATCTTATCGCGTAGGTTTTCTCGAAACGTATTCAGGGCGATCACGCCGATGCTATACATATTCCGCCTTAGATTGAACTTGTTTGACGAATAATTCTTCGAGGGAACCCTTGTGCGGAGTCACCGAGACAAGCTGGCCTCCCAGTGCGCGAAGTCGAACAAGAACCTCGTCAAGCCGCTGCGGATCCGGCAGTACAATGAGACACCGAGATCCACGATCGATTATTTTTAAGCCAAAACTTCGTACGGACTGCAATTGGTCCGTCCGGATCCCATCACAAATTACCTCAATATGACGGGTCTGCCCGTGGCCGACTAACTCATCGACTCGGCCGGCAGCTACAATCTCTCCTTTGACAACCACGGCTACCCGATCGCAGATCATTTCCACATCCGGTATAATATGAGAACTAAAAAATACGGTTTTCCCCTGATCGCGCAAATGCAGCATCAAATCCCGAACTTCTTTTCGCCCCAGTGGATCGAGGCCAGACATCGGTTCGTCAAAAATCACGAGCTCAGGATCGTGAATCAACGCTTGCGCGAGCCCGACACGCTGCAGCATCCCCTTCGAAAACTTTCTGAGCTGTCGATTTCTCGCTTCCGTCAGGCTGAGGGTGCCGAGCAGCGATGTAATGTGACGATTCAATTTTGCCCCATCCATTCCGGCAAGCCGTCCATAGAATCTGAGAAACTCCTCGGCAGTGAGATAATCATAAAAATGAGGAGACTCAGGAAGAAACCCAATCCGACGACGAATTTCCACGTTGCCCACCGGCACGCCAAGCACCTCAGCTCGCCCTCCGCTCTGTCGAATCAGCCCCAGTAGGATCTTCAGCGTGGTGGTCTTCCCAGCACCGTTGGGTCCAAGAAACCCGAAGATTTCGCCTTGCCCAACCGCAAATGACACTCCGCGCAAGACTTCGGTCGAGGGCTGCCAGGGCCAATTCGGTTTGATGGTTTTGGTCAACCGATCGATAACAATGGCATCCATTGCTGCTTCCCCTATTTAATGTCGATAGACTCGCAAGCGCTCCTGCAAGCCAGCGCTTCTCACAGATCCGTCCGTGGGTGAGTATTCGTAACATCGCCCGAACGGATCAATCGGCATACTCGTAAGAATACCTGATCTAATAAGATCTTCCAGTGTTTCAGGAAGTTTCCCCATTCGCTCCCGATACGTTGCGATCCCTCTTTCAAGTGCTCGGATATCTCGTTCAGCCGTCACTTCACGAATGCGTTTGGCCAGCCCCTCCCTTACCTGTACATCATTCGCCTGAAGGGAGAGGCGCTGCAGGAACTCCAGCGCTGCGTTCGGATCATTGGCCTCAACGGCCATTCGCACCGCCAAACCGGCGAGCCATCGGGGTGCTCCTGGCAAAAGCGATGCTGTCTGGAAATACTTGGCGGCAGATGTAGGATCACTCATTTCATAATAGTAGTCGTATCCAAGAAAAAACGACAACTCCCACACCTGGGGATTGTTCCGGACACCTTTTTCAAGAAGCGAGATGCTTTCCCTTGGTAATCCAGCAATGACGCTGAGGATCGTTCCTGTATATTGATAGGCGTGAGCGAATTGCGGGTCCAAATCCGTCAAGACATCAGCTGCATGATAAGCACCTAAATAGCCTTCGCGAGTTTGGTTTCGGCCGGATAATCCCTGAACAGCTTTCAGCCAGAGAAGGTCGGCGGTAAGACTCCGATACCCCAGCACGGCCACTTTCAGGTACTTCCCATTTGGAAGATATGACAGTTCTGCCGAGCTAGTCGCCGTTTGCTGTTGCTTGTCGAGTGTGGAAAGCGAGAACACGGTACCCACCACAAGCAGCACGAAAATGGGTGCTTTGAGAAACCAGCTCGCTCTCCCTATCAAGGGATTGAGATTCATATCGAAGAGGCCTTCCTGGCCAGCAACGCTTCGAGGCCAGTGGTGTCTACCTGTAAGAAAGAACGTTCCAGCATGTTCGTCACCCGCGGACCAAGTTGCCGCTGCCGGGACAAAATCTCCTGATACTCTTTTTCAGCCATTTCTTTTCGTCCTGATTCAGCACACAATCGAGCCCAGGCCTCCCGAGCTGGTAGAAAGTTGGGCTCCAACCTAATCACGTGCTTGAAATAACGTTCGGCCTCAGCACGTCGATCTAGCAGCAACATCAGCCGTCCCAACTCCAAGGGATAGGTGTAGGCATACGGTTCCCGTTGAGACGCCTCCTGATAGGCTTCTACTGCTTGCTCCAGCCACAGACGGCTCTCGCCCGTCAGGCCTGCCGAGAGGCCGGAAACCGCCTGGGAAGCTAAGACGCGCCCCAGCAATCCTTGAAGACGTCCATCTAATGGATTCAACGCAATCGCCGTTCGCAATTCCTCGATCGATGCATGAGCTATACTGCTTTGGTGCGTGCGCTGATAAACCTGAAAATACATACCAGCGAGTGAGTTATGGTAGAGCGATTTCCCCGGGTCCAGACGAATCGCTCCCCGAAAACTATCGAGGGCCTCTTCGGGTTGCTGCTGATTGGCCAAGCTGGTTCCTGCCTCATACAGTTGATATGCAAGCCCCATCCTCAACACATAGGTCCCCAGCAAGGTGATGACAACCACTGCTATCGTTCCCCAGAGGATGGGCAGTCGGACCGTCACGGTGCGATAAGGCAGGCCCCTATTCCTACACAGCGCGCTGCCTAACGTGACAGTTCCGACACAACACGCAAGAAGTATCGCGATAGCAGGTTCATGGAGATTCGAGTCCACCATCGCCTGCGTCACAATCACGACAATACCAGCTGTTGCGCCGAGAACCAGCCCCCGTTGCTGTCGAGTAAGCCGCTGTTGAAGCAAGAAAATGGCTTCACGGCCCACGCGCAGTAACCCCCAGATAAAAAGGCCAAGGCCGAAGACTCCTAGCTCCACCCCAATCTGCAGATACTCATTATGAGTCGTCTGCGCTACTTTTCCATATCGAAACAGTTCACTTTCAATAGGAACGGCATGCCGGGGGTAGACATACTGGTACAGCCCTACCCCAACACCAAAAGGATGCTCGACCATTTCCTGCACAGCACCTTGCCACATATGCCAGCGTGCATAGGTAAAGGGATTCTGCAGATGTTCAGTCATGGCTCGGTCTCGAACCGGATTGGGAACCAGTGCAATCGCCGCCACTAGCAGGAACAGTCCGATCAACCCACGCCGACCGAAACGACTCGCAATAATCACCGCCGTCCCTGCGACCAGCGCGAGCACTCCGCCTCGCGAACCGGTCTGCGCCACAGCCAGCAAGATAATGAGCAAGACGATGACTGGAACACTGCTGCGAATCGAGGCTTGCCACGTAGACCAGGATTGAGGATGCCAGATCTTGAAGTAGCAAATTGACGCCAACAGCAAAACAAAGACGGTCGCCAGATAGCCGGCCAAGAAATTCGGATTGAAGAATGTCCCACTCGGCCTCGGCATCCAACCTTGGAAGTATTGAACGAATGCGCTCACCGCTTCGGCCAGCGCCATCACGACAAGGACGGTCCGTAGCGCAGCCGCACCTTCCCACCCCTGAACAAAAACTGCAAGTAGATACAGCAATCCTGCGTAACTCAAGAGGACAATCATCCACTGTACGCTTTGATTAGCGTAAGGGGAGTAGACCGTGGAGCCAAGGACCAGCCCAAGAAACAACAAGACCGGCGTGCCAACAGCCATGCGAGGGATTAACAACACTCTGGATGCAATGGCGCGGAACACATACACGCAGAAGGCAGAAAGGAGCAGCAGCCTCATGATCATGGCAGCGAGGTGCGTGGTTCCTCCGTCGAGCAATGGAGAAAAGATCAAGAGCCCAATGATAAGGAAGAAAGCGGAATGACGCGCAACATCTGAAGGGGAAGGAAAGGAGACCATGTCACACAGCAGAGCCCGCTCTTGCTGAACTACTCTACACCTCGACAACCGTCCTACCGGTGTAGAGAGGGGGGAATCAAAAAGAAAGCGGGGTGAAGGTCTTCAGAGCCCTCACCCCGAATTTCCATCGAACTCGGTGGTTACTGAACCACGTCGTTCATGACCGTCGTGCCGACGCCGTTGAAAAGCGTCTTGACATCATTCATGGTCCAGGTATCGCAAAATGCATCACTATCGATATTGCCCGTGGCCATTGCCGTGAAGCCAATCGCGGTTGGAGGCGTACCGTTCAGGCCTGCACCGGTATATGTGGTACAGCCCGTACTCGATCCCGGGAGTACGAGGGTCCCATCAACCGTGAAGTTATAACGCTGGCTGCCCGTGCTTGCGACCACGAATCCGATGTTTCCGAAATTACCATCAAAGGTGTTTTTCTCTCCGAAGTACGCCACCTCAGAGGTGTAAATGCCTCCCAGGTTGGTC
>JACXTT010005680.1_pt1 | contig 18044 bp, 18 predicted proteins | sample 9270951 | NCBI WGS metagenome assembly JACXTT01 (sample SAMN15532306, study PRJNA645909) | rock metagenome | isolation source: weathered quartz diorite | place: Puerto Rico | collected 2017-06-21 | reverse complement strand
CGTGGCTAATTTTTGTGGAGATCGGAATCCTGGGGGGCGTTGCTTCCGGATTGTTTGGAGTGGGCGGCGGCATCGTCATTGTCCCCGCTCTGATTTATTGGGCAGGCTTTACCCAACACAAGGCCACTGGCACCAGCCTCGCCGTGCTCCTTCCGCCCATTGGCCTTGCCGCCACTGTGGAATACTATCGGCACGGCAATGTTGATGTCCCCGCCGCCGCAATTCTCGCTGCTACGATGTTTCTTGGCGCGTGGGTGGGCGCCGCGATCGCGAATAAAATGGAAGGTCCGCATTTGCGGCTCGCTTTTGGCGTCTTCATTCTCGGGCTTGGGGTCTACCTGATCTATGGCGCCTGTAAGCGTCTCGGATGGATTTAGAAAGTTGCCTTCATCCCGCAGGTGGGCTATCGTCGAGACGGAGGGAAATGCTTCCCGGGTTTTGTTTCTCATGAAAACAACTGTTCGCTGTTTCGACAGCAGATAGGTCAAACAATGGATACTACTATTCTTGCCACCGGCTTAGAGTTCCCTGAAGGACCAGTATGTAACCGTGATGGATCGGTCTATGTTGTTGAGATTCGCGGGGGACAACTGCGAAAGATTGGGGCTGACGGCTCTACGTCCGTCTTTGCTCGTCCCGGGGGCGGACCCAACGGCGCAGCCCGGGGCCCGGACGGAGCACTTTATGTGACTAACAACGGTGGGTTTGCTTGGAAGAACAGCCGTCCGATCGGTCCAGCGCCGGACTATGACACTGCTCGCATTGAGCGGATCGACGCCAATGGAAACGTACAACGTCTCTATGCCTCGTGCGAAGGCGTGCGTCTCAGCGCGATCAACGATTTAGTGTTTGATGAGAGCGGCAATTTCTATTTTACCGATCCCATTCATCGCGATCCGCAAAACCCTGAGCCGATGGGCGCGCCGACGAAACGTCAGGGGAAAGTGTATTATGCCTCTCCAGATGGAAAGTCCATCCGCTGCGTCGCTGCTCCTCTTCAGCATCCCAATGGCATTGGTCTGACGCCGGATGGGAAAACGTTGCTCGTAGCCCAAACATTTGCAGGTGATCTTCTGGCGTTTCCTATTGTGGCCCCAGGGGTGTTAGGAGAGAAGCGCCTGTTTGGCCAGCTTCCGCAGGGGTACTATCCGGACGGGTTCTGTCTTGATGAAGAAGGATACGTCCTCGTGTGTGGACCAATGGGAGGCGGCGTTGTGGTCTTCGATCCACAGGGGAAAGTCGTTGAAGTGATTCCCAGCGAGGACAAGATGGTGACCAACGTGGCCTTTGGCGGATCAAATTGGTCAACGTTGTATATTACAGAGTCTGGCCTAGGACGTGTTGTGACGCGTGAGTGGCCGCGGCGCGGGTTGGTGTTGTATCCGGATCGGTGAGGAGAGTTCAGAGGAGGAGAGCATCCTCTCATTCCTCTGAAAAAAGACGGCACTGTTGGACATGCCAGCAGTGGCGCACTCAGTTGTTTTCATAGTCAAGAGTGCTTTGCGGAGCCTCTCTAACTATCGTACTTTAGCGACTCGCTAGTGTGGAGGCGTGAGCCGCCGTCTCTAACTGTTCTAAGCGAGCTGCTAAGGCGGCGTTCTGCTGGGTGAGGGCGGTTTTTAGCGCTGCAATCTCCTGCTGCTGGCGTGCATTCTGAGCCTTTAACTCTGCAAGCTGATGAGATTGCACGGTGAGCTGGCGAGCCTGCACGCTCAGCTCTTGCTGTTGGTGCTGGTGTTCGTTGAGCAACATCGGAATGAGCTCATGGTACTGGACTGTCTCCACTTCCCCTGTGGCGCCTCGCACTACCAACTCGGGGTAGACTTTTGCAACCTCCTCAGCGATCAGTCCAAATTGTTGGATGCCTTGCTGGTCTTGCTTGTAGCGAAAGACGACTGGGCGTAGTTGAAGCAGCTTGCGACTGCGCGTTCCCATATCGGAGATGTCTTTTTTGTAACGAGCTGAGGACGCCAAGATGCCCAGCTGACCATTGCTGGTGATAAGCACCTGACTGCCGGTCACAGGCGCCCCAGCGATACCAGCAATGAAAGTGGTTGTCTGGACTTGCCCAAGCCGCATTGTGTTCGATTCGGTGGCGGCTCCCTCGTTGCCCAGATAAATGTTATTGTCCCCGCTCAAGAGGGTGGCTCCTGCTCCCCAGCCGATGGCAGTGTTCGCATTGCCAGCAGTGTTAGCGGCAAGCGCCCAGACGCCGCTGGCGGTGTTGGCGTTGCCAGTGATGTTGTTATAGAGAGCACCGGCTCCGTCGGCTATATTCTCGAAACCGATGGTGTTATTGAAGAGCGCCCAGGGGCCGCTGGCCGTATTGAAATTACCGGTGGTGTTGTGGAGGAGCGCCCAGGGGCCGCTGGCCGCGTTGTCAAAGCCGGTAGTGTTAGAGGCGAGCGTGCCGGGGCCAGTGGCCACATTCTCGAATCCGGTGGTGTTGGAGACAAGCGCCCAGGGGCCGCTAGCCGTATTGAAATTACCGGTAGTGTTGCTGAAAAGCGCTTCGAAGCCGTTAGCAACGTTGTCAAAGCCAGTGGTGTTGGAGGTGAGCGCCCAAACGCCGCTGGCCGTGTTCTCGAAGCCGGTGGTGTTAGAGATGAGCGTCCAGGCGCCACTGGTCGTGTTGGCGTTGCCGGTGGTGTTATTGAAGAGCGCCCAGGCGCCGCTAGCCGTATTCGCAAAGCCAGTAATGTTGAGAGAGAGTGCCCCGGCGCCGCTAGCCGTGTTCGAATTGCCAGTGTCATTGTTGGTGAGCGTCCAGGAACCGAGGGCCGTATTGTAGAAGCCGGTGGTGTTGTTTCGAAGCGCGTTGTTGCCAAAGGCGGTGTTGTGAACGCCGGTGTTGTTCTCGAGTGCGTTGGAGCCGCCGGCGGTGTTTCCAGTCGCGTCGCTGGGGTCGTTGTTCGGTGGTCCCCCTCCCCAGCTCGACGCGGCTCCTAGTGTAAGGACGAGTAGGCTGGTGGCGATTCTGGTGTTGCAAGTGATTCTGTTCATGAACCCCTCCTTATAGTTAATACTGAGTAAAGTTGTACCGTCTATCTAGATACGTGCCCTGTATCCAGATAGTAGCCGGAGGTATCCCACCCTGCGAGCCGGCTGTCAATGGCGGTAATTTTTGCACGTTCGTCCTCGGCGGTGAAAACTCAGGCAGAGAGAAGAGCTACCCGTCATTCTGAGCATACCAGCGCAGGAAAAAGTGCCCCGGAATCCAGGAGTGGAAGACTGGATTCCAGTTTTCGCGAGAATGGCGTCCCTATGAGTCTTCCAGCGAAATCGCTGTGACAAAGTTAATAATTAGTTAAAATGCGGCAAAATTTCTTTCCCGTACAATTCAATCTGGTCCATCACTTCTTCAAGCGGGCAGGAAGGCCGTAAAACAAACTTGACGCAGCCTGCTTCGACAAAGCTCTGTAATCGTTCGACGCACTCTTCCGGCGGACCTACGATACAGCGAGCGGCAACCTCTTCAGGCGGCATATTTAACCCGCGTAAAAATGGCGCAACCTTTTCCCAGGCTGCTTTTTTGTCTCGTTCCACATGCGTGAGGAGCAGCACGCCGGCTTCGCGTGGATTGACTGCGCGGCCCGCTTCCGCTCCAAACGCGATTAATTTATCCATATCGCGCTTGAACTCCTCGGGACTTGTCAGCGCAGGAAACCAGCCGTCGCCCAAGCGCACCACGCGCTTGAGAATAGCGTCGCTTTTGCCGCCAATCCAAATGTCGAGGGGGCCTTTGTGCGGCTTGGGGTTAATTGAGACATTTTCAAATTGATAAAACTGGCCGTGATGGGTGACATTGTCCTCTGTCCAGAGCTTGCGCAGAATCTGAATGCCTTCGTCAAGACGTTTGCCGCGTTCTTGTGTAGGAATGCCGCAGGCTTCTAAGTCGCGCACATCGCTGCCGCTGCCGACCGCCATGATCATGCGTCCGCCGGAAATGTAATCGAGCGTGGCGTACGTTTTGGCGATTTGAATGGGATGGCGCGCCGGCAAGGTGAGCACACTGGGACCCATTTTCAATTTCTTAGTGCGAGCAGCGATCATAGAAAACAGGCAGGTGATGTCCAGAGTCGGGTTGCGCGTGACGATATGATCGGACAACCACAGTGAATCCAAGCCTACCGACTCTGCGAGTTCAGCGCTGCGACAGAGCAGGTCCGGGTCTGGAAGTCCGTATTTCCACTGGCCAAAGCCGATGCCGATTTTGACGCCGGTCATAGCGATAGTCTCCTTTGCAATGGTGCTTAAATCCCCCGCTCGGCTGCGCCTTCGCGGCCCCCTTTGCCAAAGGGGGCCGACAGGCGCGGAGCGGCTGTCGGGGGGATTTTGGATAGCTACTAAAGGGCTTACTGCATTGGTGAGAACGATGCCGGGAGTAATATCTTCGTGGTCTGACTCACCAAAAACTCTCTGGTGTTGGGCGGCCAGGTTGGTTGCTTGAACGCTTCTGCGCGGATGCGGTCCCGTTCAGCAAAATCTTTGTACGCCCAGGTATGCACGAATTTGTTAATCGCGCCCACCTCACTGGTCCAGCACGCTGCCAACGGTGAAAGCTTAATGCGATCAGGGATCGATTTTGCCCAACGTTCCAACACTTGCGGTATGGTTCCTGGTTGGTACGTGTAGATGCGCATCTCGTACACACTCCCGAGTTGTTTCTTGCCGAGCGGCTCCATAAAGGGCGCTGGGACAAAAATCTCGGACTCCATGTCCACGATGAATTCCCCGAGCTTGGGCGGCCAGTTGGGGTCTTTCATCGCTTGCGTGCGGGCGTCCATGCGATGTTGCAAGTTCTCGTATGGCCACACATGAATGATTTGATTGAGTGGTCCAAGCTCGGTATGCCAGAATGCTCCAAGGGAAGAGTATTTCTCGCGGTGTGGCAATGCCTCGGCAAAGCGCTTCTCACATTCTGGGATTGCGCCAGGCTTCAACGTATAGGTGCGGACTTCATAAATCATGGTGCGCCTCCTTTGTATAAGCGAACGGTTGCACTGTAGCGCATTTTAGGGTGAAAGAAAAATATTGCTCAGGGCGACGTGATTTTCCCCGAAAACGGCAATGCACGACTGAACAAGCCAGCCATGGCGCACTCCCGGTCGTTTTCGTCGTCAAGGGTGCGTCGCCGATACATTGACCATTCTGGGTATGAGCGCTCATTGTTGGGGCTTCTTATGTCAGATCTGGATTACTCATTGCGATTCTTCTGTAAGGAGGAATGCCATGAAATCTAGACCATTCCGCTCAATCTTAACCGCAGGTGCTCTGCTCTCCTTGTTCTGCTTATCTGCGCCTAGCCTGGCGCAGAACATCCCTCGCGCTGATTTGGGAAAAATCATCGAGTACGCACAGTTGAGCGAAGCGGTCTATCATGGCCCCTTCGCGCCGTTGCCTGCAGGGTGGGCGTGGATCGATGGCGGAGAAAGCATTTCGGGTTTGAAATGGGCGCTATACGAACATCAGACTCATGATGGGAAAACCGACTGGGTGCTCTCTTTCGCTGGCACAGAAGATTGGCGAGATTTGTACGGTGATATCGATCAATCCCTACGAAGCGGTATCGCCGGCACCCCTTTGAGGTTCCCGTTTGGTATCCCCACGGCTCAGTATCAAGAGGCTTTACAGATTGCGACAAAACTCATAAGCGTCAAGGACAAAACACGCCTGATCTCCCTTATCCCCGTGGGACACTCCTTGGGTGGTGGGTTGGCGCAGTACGTCGCGAGGATGCTCGGTATTGGGGCTGTCTCGTTTAATGCAGCAGCCTTAGGTCCAGAAACCATCCAGAGCCTCCCGCCCCCTTTACAGACGACCGACAGCCCGCTGCTGATTGATATCTCCACGAGTGGCGATTTCGTGTATGGTGGCACCGCACGGATTCCCGGGAATCGCCATTTCGGTGTGCCCTATCAGATAGACCCGGTGCCCGGAACACCGAACATTATGCCGCTGGACGCACCCCTCATCGCTTCGCTGGCCTGGAAAGAAAAGATGGCCGATCTCGAGGCGCGCCATGCTATGACGAATATGATTAAGGCGTTGCAGTACCAACAGGCCTACGGGGCATTCCAACCGAAGAACCATGGGGCACAGGCGGAAACCATTCCTTCCGCGGCAATTCCCAATTGGTGGACCGTCGCCTCGCCTGGGAAACACGAAGGGCAATTACTGGCCGAAGCCCGCATGATGACGGACATGGCGCGCAACGCCAAGCGTGTGGTCGTTGCCGGAGACGGACCAGCAGCGGATCTCATGGCGCAGCGTATGACGGAGAAGCTCGGCGCCGGAAACGTCGTCCGTCTTGCTGGGGCAGTAGACTCTGAGCGCACGCAGCGTCAGGCCCATCAGGTTGGGGCCGATCTCATCTTGGGAGTTCGGTCTTCCTCAAGCCGCTCGCGAGTGGACCCACAGACCGAGGAGCGAATCGCAGAATTGCGCGAGCCTTTTGAAAACATAGTCGCTATCATCAAGACAACCACCGAAGCCCTGCACCAGTTTAATCTAGCGGCGAAAACGAACAATAAGATTGCCCAGTGGTTTGTGAATCCTGGCACCGAGCACCAGCAACATGTTTTGAAGGGTGCAGACGCAGTCTATGGTCTCCTGACGGCGTTCGAGCAGGATCAGGCGATGGCGAGTCGTGGAGAATTTGCCCTTGTCCGCTCCCACACGCTTGAAGAAACCGCGCGGATCGGGCTCGATTATCTCTTGCCTCAGATGCGTGAGATCCTCCAGAAGAACGGAAAAGCTGGTCTGGTGTTCCCGACCTTCGGCGCCGTGGACGGCGTGACGGCGGTAGCACGTCAGATTGGCTCCGGCTCAGTCGATCTCGAAACACTCACGCATTATCTCGATGCTGCCAATAGTACGGCCTGGGGCGCACTTGGGCTCGTGAGTTCCGGCGGCAACACGAAGATCGCTGAAGTGTACGAGAGTTTCGGGAGCACCGTTGCAAAAGTCGCTCGTGACACCAGCAAAGGGTGGTTTGAAAGAACATGGGCGCAGGCTCACGGTCAGCCGCTCACCTTGGAGGCCATGTGGCGTACACTCCAAGAAAGTAACGTCTACCGCAATATCAAAGTGCAAACGATTGAGCAGTTGTTTGGCCAAGAGATCCTAGAACAAAGCGGGTTCAGTCGCGCGGACCTCGCTCGGCTCGACGCCGACGCGGCGCACTACGAGCAGCTTCGTCTTGCTCAGCCGCGTCCCACAAGTCAGCCTGTACAACAAAACCTTTCCGCTAAAGTGAAAGACTCTTCGTCGTCTTCCGTTCCGAACGTGGGTGGGATCTGGGGACAGGTCAACATTGATAACAATGCCTTTGGCCACATTGAAGGAGGTCAACAATGAAAACACAGCGACATGACAGCAAGTGGGTGGCACGGCAGGCGCTCATCGTGCTCATAGTGGGTGCTTTGGGCGCGACGACAGCAGCCTGCAAACGAGTGCGAATCGAGACGTCTACGCACCAACCTGTGATCAACAGTGGTATCCACCCGGTGACGTTATCATTGTCTACCACTACGCCAACGCTCGCACTCTCGCTTACTGCCCTGCAGCAAGCCGCAGAACGACAGAAGCAGGCGCTGCCTGACGCAATGGTCATGCTCGGCGGTGTGAACCGGCTGCGTGGTCTGATGCTGGAGCCGAACGGCGAAGTGATCGTGCTGGGCGACCATGACCTAGAGAGCCCGTCGATCCACCTTGACGATGTAGCGACTGTCTCGCGCAACGCTTTTCAGACCGAGGCGGCATACGCTGGCACCCCGCTTGGGGTGTCCATCGATCCTCAGGCTGGCACTAGACGAGACCCTTGGACAATCCAGCAGGTCAGCGTGTTCGGCATGCCGCGCACCACGAGCATGGCGCAACGCCAGGTTGCCATTGACTACGATTTGAAAAAGGTCAGCGCTGGGATTATGGCGCTCTCTAGCGACATCACCGGAACGTATGAACTCCTGCGCACCTCGTCTCCTGTTTGTTCCGGCGATAGCACTCGGCAGATGGAGTCCGTCCATCGCTTCTGGTTCTGTGCGCGCTATCCTGATGCCGCGCCGCGTTTTGCGGAAGAGGACGGAGTGATCCTCATCGTCAATCCGGTCAGCGTGCAATTGCTCACTGAACAGGAGTTTCTCGATCGCACCGGACGCCGCTCCGGCTCGGCGCCGGCAGCCCCGCAGGCGCAGATGTTCGCGCAACTCGTGTCGCACTTGTTTACGACCCCACAGCCGCCGCGAGACTATCAGCAGTTATTGAGCGACTTTCGGCTTATCGAACTCGTGCAGTTGCTCGCGTTCAAAAAAGTCGATCCCAACGGGTTACGATATCTACTCTACCAACATCGCCTCGCGGAGATGCAGACGCCGGACTATGTGGGCGGTGTACGTCGCCGTGAAGAAGGTGAAGTGACCTGCGCTACACAGATCAACGAACGCTTGACTCCCCAAGGCAAGACGATCGAAAGCCAGGAACAAGTCCAACGGTATCAGTTGACCTATCGGGGTGGGGTCGAGGCCAAGGTGGAAGTGGCGGCAACGCATATACGCCCCGAGGCTCCCGGAGCCTTCGCGGAGTTGCGCCGTCGTGTGCGGGAGTCGCGCCCGTCCGCAACTGCTTGGGTGTGGGAGATTCGTTGAATCTTTCTCTGTTATTACGAGGAGCTAGAGGCGACGAAGCAGACTGACTCAAATCGGGAGGGAAGGAGTCATTGCGAGGAGTGAGGGCACTGAACAAATTACGACACGATCGTCGGAGGAAAGGTCTGTCAAACGAGCGTCAATCTTGGGATGCTCTCGCATCAGGTCGCTGAAGGCATTGGTATCCAGCAGGAAGATCATCGGTGCTCTTCCTCGTCGAACACTCCTTAGTCTTGCACCAAAAGCTTGGCCTCGGTAATCGCATGCTCCAACTCCTCGACCTCCTCCCATTGCAAATGGGGAAAGTCATACATCACTTGGCGGACTACCGCCGGCACGCCAAGCCGGAGAGGTACGGTCAAAGGCGCAACCGACACGCTGATCGCTTGTCCATCCGGGTAAGGAAGCGTTTCTTCCAATTCGATAGTTTTTCCTTTAGCAACCCCTTTGTAGTGCATTGACGTTTCTCCTGCTGTTGACCATACGCCCAATTCCCTACGGGGTCACCTCCGGCAGCGGTCGTGGGTCACCCTGCAAAATGAACGCGCCCCAGTAATAAGGATGACTGAACGGTCGATGATCGTCAGGCTGTTGCCCCAGGTGTTATAATTCCTCCTTCAATTTTTTTCTGTCCCCGGCCAGCCGCTCGATCGTCTCTGCGCTTAGCCAGCCGCCGTTTTTGAGTTGTCCTACCTTCAAGTCGCGCGTGTACCGCTGCGCGGACCGTAGCGCTTCGTCACGCGGCAGTTTGTGAGTCAACAGATGCTCGTAGAATTGCTCCATGAGTACGGCGGTGGCCAAATCATTTACTTTCCATAGGCTCATTACCAATGTCTTGGGTCCCGTTAGCATGAAGGCGCGCCGTAAGCCCCGAACCCGCCTTCACTGGGGCGGACACTGCCAAGTCCGGTCTCGCAAGCGCAGAGCACTAAACAAGTGGGTGTTGGGTAGATTGAGCCCGCCGCTTCACCTCTTTGTGGTTTGACAAGCTCTTCTACTTGTCATCCTTAGGGGTGAAGCCCTTTCCGTTCAATGTATTCTTGTTTATCTTGCTCTCTAAATTAAAGACTTCTCTGCTTTTCAAGTAAAGAGAGTTACTGTGCAGGACCGAATCTCTACCTCCAGAAGACCAACATGGCCCCCCGGTGATTTTGCAGCTCTTGCAACACTCGTTGAGCGTGACGCCCCTGAACTAGAATCTGTGTTACTTTTTGCGCGTGAAGGTTTGGGCTGCGGATTTGGGGATCGATTGCAAAGAGGGGATCACAAGGCCCATTCGGATATTGTGGGTGCTGTTTATGAAGCCCTACGATTGAGTCGCACTATTCGCTATGACTACGAGCCAGCCAATCCTGGAGTGAATGTTCAAGAGGTTCGACTTGCAGGTGAGATTCTCCGTACTGGGGTTGGTACATGCTTAGATTTAGCACTTCTGTTCGCTGCGCTATTGGAACGAGCACATTTAGCTCCTGCCATACTCGCTTTAGACACGGGCAACGGCTGGCATATCCTTGGGGGATATTTCATACCGGGAGAAAGTCCCCGTTCAGAGGTGGTGATACAAAATGTTGAGGAAATTCTTTATCTAGTGAACTCAGGTCATCTGGTTGTGATAGAAGCAACTGGTGTAGCACAAATCGGGGGAATGAAGAAGCCGTTTTCACAAGCATGTCGGGATGGCCTGGAGGCTTTGCGGAACACGATACCGCTAGCACTCGTGAACGTGCAGGTGGCGCGAGAACAAGGCATTCTCCCCATAAATGGGGAGAATCTACGTACATGGCACTTAGATTTAGAGGACAACAACCGTTTCCCCTTTTTCTATGTGCACCAACCATCACTGCCAGCTTTCTTTGTTGGTCGTATTGAGGAACTAACGCAACTGCAACAAGCTGCTCAGGAGTTCACGCCGAGCATTGTTGTCGTGCTTGGAATGGGTGGCCAAGGCAAAACGACGCTCGTGCACCAATGGCTGCGTCAGCAAGAATCTCGACAGTTCTCAGCCGGTTTGTGGTGCACAGCCTACCGTGGCGAGTTTTCCTTCGACATGTTTCTTGATGAGGCCCTGCGGTACTTGTTAGAGGAGAAGTTTGACAAACGAGAGCTTCCAGAGGTAGCTGTCCGGTCCGCGAAACTGATCGGTTTACTTCAGCAACGACCCATCCTCATTGTAATCGATGGGATCGAACGCTGGCTCACTGGATGGCATCGTGGCAGGTATGACCGAGAAACGGCCGAAACCGTCGAAGAACGAACCGGTTATTTCACTGGTCTCGACGACTTTCTTCAAGTAGTCAGCGGCCTTGAAAATGGCTCTCACCTGATCTTGACAACTCGGGCAATGCCAGCCGTTTTGGATCATGTTTCCCATACGACTATTCCTGTACATGATGAGCCAGATCATGATCTTGCTCTCAAAGGACTCGATCCAGATGCGTCAGTGTTTTTGCTGCGTCGCCTCGGTGTAAAAGGCAGTGATGACAAGATGAAACAAGTTGCCGCCACATATGCGTATCATCCCCTAGCCCTGACAATCCTTGGTGGACTACTGAGCAAAAAATATGGTGGGCGGTTGGAGCAGATTCCCCAACTGTCCGCGTTAGATCCGAAGCATGCACTTTTCAAACTGCTTGACGATGTCCGACAGAACTTGCCAGGAGGGGCTGCGGCTGAACAGTTGCTGCGTGTGGCGTCCCATTGTCTGGAGAATCCCTCATTGATGGCCATTGCGACTGTGACCCCGAAGTTTTTAGGTTCTCTCAATGATTTGTTGGAACAAGCTGTGATCTTAGCCGATTGGAATTTGGTTAGCTGGGACGGTGCGGACCAAATCGTACGTCTTCATCCACTGGTGAAGCAGTATTTTTCCGGTCTGGCGGACGTGGCAGAAACAAAAATCCTCCATGAACGATTTTCTGCCTGGTATACCGAACAATCGGTCCCACATGATGCTTCCTCTCTCGAGCATGTCCGGCCACGCCTTCTGGCCATCGAACACGCCTTGCTTGCCGGCAATCTGACAACGTGTCGGAAGCTTTGCTTCATACCGATCGGTATTGGGGCTTACCCGCTTTTCGAATGGTTGGCTGCCTGGGGACACTTAGAGACAGGTCTTCACCTACTCGATAGGTTAGCTGAGCCTGCATCGCCTTTGGTGCGAGCCGAGTTCTTGATCCCCCGTGCCGTGTTACATCACCAGCGTGGGGCTCTCGACAGCGCTCAGGCGGACCTCAACGAAGCGATCGCTGCGCTTGACTCCTACGGGATTCGACTGTCACGAAAGCATCGGAGCAGGCTTGCTGTAGCATTAATGAATCGAGCCAACGTTCACTGGCAGGCTTCCCGACTGACGCAGGCGCTTGCGGATTATAATCGTGCGCTGAAAGTTCTTGAACGATTCTGGTTCCGAGACACCAATTGGAGAGAGCAAACAGCTGATATCCGAATGAACCGGGGAATCGCTCTGCGAGAGATGGGTCATTATACCGAGGCATTACACGATTGTGATCAGTCATTGCAGATGTATCGAGAGCTAGTCGCTGATGGGGTGCAAAACTTGGAACCGATGCTTATTGCCGTCCTGATCAATCACGGAAACATTCTGGCCGATCAACGAAAGCCTGACGTCGCACTACAAAGCTTCGTGGAGGCCATAGCGATATGCAATACTCTTATCCAAAGCGGACACCATGAGTTGGTACCGCGTCTGATGCATGCCCAGACAACGAAAGCCGTAGTGCTGAAAGACCTAGGCCGGACTAAAGAGGCACTTTCTGAACTGAATGTGGCGGTAGACACAGTCCAAGACTTAGTCAACACGGGGCGGAGTGATATGGAGCGACTACTTGCTCTTGGTTGGATCAGTCGCAGTGAGGTTTCCATTCGCTTGCAGCAGTGGCACGCGGCGCTCAACGATTGTGACCGCGCAATTCATTGGTACAGGAGAATGATTAATCGCGGACGCCATGATCTGACTGGCCGGTTGGCGTACGCATTGCTGACTCGTGCCGAGGCACGATATACACTGGGCCAAGTTGAGGAGGCCGCCGCGGATCGCTCGCAAGGGTTTGCCCTTATGCGACAATTGATAGCAACAGGCGAGAAGGAAACTCGGGTTGGGTACTTCCACAAGTCGATCACGGCAGCCACATATCTCCTTGCTAGCCATCCAAACGATGCATTAGTCCTTCTGGAAACAGCGGTGACCGAACTTGAGCACGGGTTACTCGAAGGACAAGCAGTTGAGGCACTGAGGATTGAGGTGCAACGAGGTATCGAGTCTCTGTCCGTGCCCGGTATAATGCCGCAACAGCATCGATCCTTCGATTCGATTATCCAGCGGTTGCGAACCTATGCAGACAACTGCTAAAAGGAAAAAAAGGAGACTCGTATGCCAGAAGAGGAAAAAGACAAATGGACAACATTACCGGTATCTGATTCACCGGTATCTCATTCATCGGACGGTTCGCTTTTGGTCGATGAGCGCGAGCTCTTCATTAAGTCTCGCTTCCCGAGCGACCCTGATCCTGACACGGTCTTCATGTCCTTGCGGGGTCTATCCCCAGAAAAACAGCAGACAATAATAGCAAGTCTCAAACCGCACGTCCAACAACAGGTTGTGCAACGAATTGTGATGATGCGCGAGGTACATAAAGCCCAGGAAGAATATAAAGCCCTGGTAGAACGGGCGCAGAAGCCACAAGGATTGGGCGCACGACTGAAAAAGAAATTATTTGGATGAGAGCGGCTCAAACGCGACCACATAATCTCCCAGATGAACATCCTCAAACCGCACGATCACGTACATGGCCCCGCGCGGTCTTCTTAACTTTTTCACCCGTGGCTCACCTTTGGCTTGAAGCGTTGCAAGAGACGATGGCATGGGCTCCGGCGTCCTCTCAGAGGGAAAAACAGCAGCCGCGCCGGGTGCGATTGGCCCTCTGGTTTACGACTGTCCGCTTACTCCGCCCCAACGCCAACATGCTGCCGTTCCGCGTCCCCTGCTCTCCCTAATCCTTATCTGCGGTGTATGTCAAATAGGTAACACCTCCCCTCGACGAGCCTCTCCTCGGAGGAACGCAATGACAAGTGGCCTATGTCACTGTGAGCGATAGTGAAGCTATTGTTGCGCGAGAATAGAGGTTGTTTTGTCGACGGAGCCTGCCCTAAACCCAGTCGAAGGGGCTCCTCGCAATGACAGGCTCCTATGCAACCACCTCAAATTCCACACTCTGTAAAGGCAATACGACGACTTCCATCGGTGGGGGCAGCCCGAAGGCTCTGACCATCACCATCCATCTTTGCGGTGCTGCATGCTTCCATTGGCCAGTAAACGTGATCTTCGTCTCTTCACCAATTGTGACTGTGCAACGTAACGAGACTAGACTAGGTTCTCCCGTGCTCAGGCGACAGACGAATTCGCCAGCCTGAGTCACAGCTGGCGGTTGCATGATCTCGCAACGCACGGTGCGTCCCAGCGATTGCCCAGCAGTATCAACGACTGGAATCTCAAGTTGCGGCAGTCCTTGAGGCCCTCCTACTCCCCGAGTTCTAATGCCCCGAGCCCTGATGTTGCTTCCACGTTCAGCAGAGGCTAGCTTTGGAATGGAGACCAAACCTTGCAACCATGCTTGAATGGATGCTTGAAGGTGCTCCCATTCGGCTTTGGCCCAGGCGCTTGATTCAGTGGCCAAGGTTTGCAGATTTGCCCACATCGTGCCTGCCCGCGTCTCTCGTATTCCTAGCGCTGTGAGCGCAGCCTGGGGCGGTCGCGGCATGGAGCGCGAGAATTTCGCTGTGAGTTCCGGCGTCATCGACTCTTTTGTTGCCTGGCCAAACGCGAGGGTGCAGGCGCGGCAGCTCAGCACATGAGCGCGCACCTGCTCACGACTGTTCGCGTCCAACGCGCCGGATAGGAATTGGCTGAACTGGGCTCGGACTTGCGCGCAGTCCGCAGTTTCGACTGACTGTTGTTTCTCCATAGCATTGTTATCCTTTGTCGTGTTCAGGCTTCTGGAGGTACTCCAAGAGCACGGACGCCTGCGGTGAGTCTTTCACTGCTTTCAGAAACCGACTCTTGCGTTGATAGGCGGCATCGCGATTGAGTCCCAACGTGTGTTGTACAAATTCCCAGGCAGCGGCTTCCTCGAAGGCGGGGGGGACGCCATCCAGCTGCGCCTCGTGAAGTTGCTCGCGCACGAAGCGCAACAGTGTGTCCCCGACAGCCGCAAGCTTGAGGTTCCTCTGCTTGCGTAATTGCTCGGTTACCTGCTCCAGGGCCGTTACACATTTCTGCAAATTTTTCCTCGCTTGCGCGACCATCTCGCCCCATTTTTCCTTTGCCAATATAACCATCTCGCCAGTGGGAAGGTCGCCTGCTAGCTCCTCTTCCTCGCCGTTCTGGGTCAGTTGAATTGTGCGACGCATGGCATCGCGGCAGCGCAGTAGCCATATACGCCAAAACAGCGCGGCAAAACTCTCCGTGCCTCGCCATTCTAACGGCGCGCGCGCGGTCAGTTCGCGTTCAGAGACCCGGCCAAGGAAGAGATCACACATCCTGTTCTTCACCGAGCGCTGGCGGCCAGTTGATTCGACGAGCAGTTTTCCGCCGCTCACTTTGAGATCCAATTCTTCCATGGCTGCCCAGAAGGCGTCATTGGCTAAATCCGTGGCCTGTTGCATGCGATCGTCGTCCTCCATTTGAGGATCGAGTAATGCATACACGAATCTGACCGCCGCAGCAGACTGTCGCTGCCAAAACCACTCAGTCACTTGCCAGCACGCCGATTTGTCCCCATTCTGCCATTGTTGCACCGCGTGGTGCAGTTCGGTCTCGGTCACGGGTCAATTCCCTTTCCACGGGAGACCAAAGCTCCTCGCTCGTGTCGTGATAGCGCAAACGGGCACGCGTGGTCAATGGTTCGTGAAACAGGAGTCCCTCCATATTTGGGTAATCGTTAGGAGATGCGGAAATCTGACATGAAGGCAGCGCATGTCAGACCTCACAGGCTCATTGCGATTATCCCAGTAGGAGGTGATTTATGAAAGCACGATTAAACCTTAGCTTCGCGGCCTTCATCACAGCAGGTTTGCTGTTCGCTGCCGCTTGTAAGGAACCCCGGGCACAGGCGCAGCAGCCGATCAGCAGCACACATCCTGCACCAGTCACATGTCCTGACTCCGCAGATATTTCCCCCCGCCAGGTTATCTTGTTCATCTTGGATCGGTCGCTGTCGATCGGTCGAGGGGTGCAAGATCAGTGGAATGAGATTCGCGAGGAAGCGAGCCATTTAGTGCGACGGCTACCGTCGGCCACTCGGATGTTTGTCCGTTATATCTCCGAGAAATCCTATCCAGAACAGGAACGCGCGGTGAAAGGCAGCATTCCGGCGGAAGTCCCTCCGGTACAATGTCAACCCTTTGACCCGCGCTGCCTCATGGCAGAACAGCAGCGCAAGATGCGAGTCCATTGTGTGGACGAAGCGCGCGAACGGCTCGTCGCCGCTGTGCAAGACCTGAACCCAGCACGGTCTAACAAGACCGACGTCTGGGGCGCCATCGCCGCCGCCTCGGACGTGCTCAGCGCCTATCCGCAGAGTCAGAAAATGATCGTGATTTACAGCGATCTGATCGACACAGTTGGAACCAAATTACCCGACCAGCTTCCAGGACTGGCGCATACGTTGGTTCTGGTTCGGCTCGTCAAAAACGGAGATCCCAAGGAGACTATGTATCGGCTCTCACTCTTCAGTGAGCGCCTCGCTCAATGGGGCGCGGCAGTGCGGGCCATTGAGCCAGACGGACCAAGCGATGGAGGGATTTTCGTCCAGCCGCCAGTCACAGGCAACCTGCTCACCGCAGCTAAATAGGCTCGTTGTGATCCCAGGCTCTGCCTGGGATTGGGATCGAAATAGGTTTTCAGCGTAAATCTTAATTCGCATCTATTAAGGAGGAGGCATCATGGAGACCAATTTTTTCAGCAACCCCATCGTCATTATCAGCATTCTGATCCTGCTGCTCCCGCTAACGTTAACAATATTGGAGCAGAGCCTGCCCTTAATCCAGGAGCGTGTCACAGTGAGCTTCCCTGTTCTGAGAGATTGGATGTTTCGTGCCTTCCACTGGGGCGGACAATTAGTGACGGATGCGGGTGAATTATCGCTTACACAGGCAGTCGCGCAAAGTGCAGGAGCAGTTGCTATGATCACCTTTTTCGTAGTTTTTGCTGTCTGCGAATTGCAATTTACCTGGGCCACGCTCTGCCCGATGTTTGGCGAAACCTGCACCGGTGAGGCCTTTGCCAGGTATGACCGATGGCTTGCGTACAGCACGATCCTTCTAGCGGTCGAATTCGGGATCGTTGCCTCTGACCTCTGCGGAGTCACTTACACGACGCACTTTGCCCGCACGCAGCGGGCGCGGCTTTTCTTTCTTGTTGTCGCTGTGCTGTGTTGCTTGTTATCGATTACGATCGGTGTAGTCATGGCCTGGTATCGCGATCTAGTCCTACAGATGGGGCAGCCGAACAGCGTTGTGGTGGAAACGGCCGCTGCGGTCCAGGATTTACAGACGATCATTTTAATCTCGCTCGCTGCGCTGCTGGCTCTTGGCGCACTTTTCGCGTTTCTGAGTTACGAGACGGTTTGCTCCACGGTGTGTGCAGGATTAGCGGTCGTCAGTGGAGTGGCGCTCGCTCTCACCTATCTGCTGTTGACCGTGCTGGACCTTGTGGTAGCAGTAGTTCTAGTCATTGTGAAGGCGATTCAAGCTAGTCTGGCCCCGCTCACAGAGGCATTCCACCGACGTATGCAGCGCGTCAAAACGGGCGGCAACACGATGTGGACAAAACTGCATGGCTTGGTCACTCCACGCCAGACCACCAAGGCACCGACCAAGGCCAAACAGGAATCCAGTGCGAGCTCCGAACCGGGACAGGAAGTAAATGCGGAAGCGCCATCAATGGAAAAGCAGTCAAAGGAGCAGGTGGTTAACGGCTACGACGCACATGCGTAATGAATGAGGGTACTGTTCTTGCTCGCAGCAATGCACTATAACTGGCAGACTATTACGGGGCCCGTTATAATCTGCTCCGTGATACGCTCCTTCGCCAATGGCGGAACTGAAGATATCTTCAATGGCGTTGACACGCGTGCGGCGCGCAGGGCATGTCCAAAGTCACTTCGGTCCATCGCTCGGCGGAAGCTTGATCAACTCAACCGTGTCCGTGACTTTGGAGAACTTGCGGTTCCTCCTGGTAATCGTCTTGAACGGCTTCAGGGAAATCGGGTCGTGTTCTCAAATTGTTGATAGGGTGAAATTAAATCGGGGTTCCGAATTCGTAGCGATTCACAAAGAGTCCGATGACGGTGTCATGCATAAAGACTGATTTCGAGAAACAAA
>JACXTT010005679.1_pt1 | contig 18044 bp, 16 predicted proteins | sample 9270951 | NCBI WGS metagenome assembly JACXTT01 (sample SAMN15532306, study PRJNA645909) | rock metagenome | isolation source: weathered quartz diorite | place: Puerto Rico | collected 2017-06-21 | reverse complement strand
CAGCGAGGCCTCATCGCCGCCGGTGCCCGCCCGGATTTCCAGGATCACGTTGCGCTCGTCCATCGCATCCTTGGGCAAGAGCGCCAGACGCAGCTCCTCGATCATCTGTTCGCGCTTGCCAACGAGAGCGCGCCGCTCCTCGTCGGCCATCTCCCGCATCGCCGCATCGGTCGAAGGGTCGGCGATCAGGGCTTCGAGCTCGGTGAGCTCGCCCGCGACGCTGCGATAGGCCTTGATCTTGCCGACCACGGGGTCGATCTCGGCGAACTCGCGCGACAGCTTCACGAAGGTCTCCGGCGGCAGCTGCTGCGCGAGCTCGGCCTCCACGGCGGCGTGGCGGGCAAGCAGGGTGTCGAGTTTTTGCTCGGGCAGGGCAGTCGTCACAATTGCAGTCCTTCGGCCGCCGCGAACTTCTCGAGGTGCTGGCGGATCGTGCCATCCTGCGGCGGCTTCGCGATCAGCTCGCGGATCAGCGCCTCGGCCTTCTTGGCATCGAGATCGAGCAGCATGGCCTTGACGGCGCCGAGCGCGGAGGGCGTCAGCGACAGCGAGCGGAAGCCCAGCGCCACGAGCGCGAGTGCGCCAATGGGTTTCGAGGCGAGCTCGCCGCACAGCGTCACTGGCTTGCCGCCGGCGCGGGCCTTGTCGACGATCGCCAAGAGCGCGCTCAGCACCGGCGCGGAGAGCGGATCAAAGCGGTCGGCAACGCGGCGGTTGCCGCGGTCGGCGGCGAACAGGAATTGCACCAGGTCGTTCGAGCCGACCGAGAGGAAATCGACCCGCGAGACCAGCGCGTCGAGCTGGAACAGGAGCGACGGCACCTCGACCATGGTGCCGACCTCCACGCGATCAGGCAGCTTGTGCCGCCGCCGCCGCAATGCGGTCAGCTCGCGTTCGATCATGGCCTTGGCTTCGTCGAATTCGGCGCAGGTCGCGACCATCGGGAACATCACGCGGAGCTCACGCTCGGCCGCGGCCTGAAGCAGAGCGCGGATCTGGCTGCGCATCAGGCCCGGCCGGTCGAGGCCCAAGCGGATGGCGCGCCAGCCGAGCGCCGGGTTCTCCTCGGGCTCGGCGCGCATATAGGGCAGGATCTTGTCGCCGCCGACGTCCAGCGTGCGGAACGTCACCGGCTTGCCGCCGGCGGCGTCGAGCACTGCGCGGTAGAGCGAGAGCTGCTCGCTGATGCGCGGCATTTCGCTCGCGATCATGAACTGCAATTCGGTGCGGAACAGCCCGATGCCGCCGGCGCCGGTTTCCGCGATGTGAGGCAGGTCGACCAGCAAGCCGGCATTGATCATCAGCGAGACCTCCTGGCCATCTTTCGTGACGCTCGGCCGGTCGCGCAGCGCGCGATACTGCGCCTGGCGGCGGGCGCGGAGCTTCACGCGCTCGCCATAGGCGGTCTCGATGTCGGTCGCGGGCCTCAAGTGGACTTCGCCGGTCGAGCCGTCGACGATCACCGGATCGCCGGACTCGACGAGGCCCGAGATGTTGTCGATCTCGCCGACCGCGGCGATGCCGAGTGCGCGCGCCACGATGGCGACGTGCGACGTGGGCCCGCCCTCTTCGAGCAGCAGCCCGCGGAGCTTGCGCCGGTCATAATCAAGCAGCGCGGCAGGGCCCATCGAGCGAGCGACCAGGATGGCGTTGTCGGGCAGCTGCTCGCGCGGCGGCGCGTGGTCCTGGCCCATCAGATGGCGCATCAGCCGGTTGGCCAGATCGTCGAGGTCGTGCAGCCGCTCGCGCAGATACGGATCGGTGACGCGCAGCATGCGGGCGCGGGTGTCGGACTGCACGCGCTCGACGCCGGCCTCGGCGGTCAGGCCGGTGCCGACCGCCTCGCGCAGCCGGTGCAGCCAGCCCTGGTCATGGGCGAAGCTGCGATAGGCATCGAGCACCTCGCGGTGCTCGCCGCCGTCGGCGACGTCGCGGCGCTCCAGCATCAGGTCGAGGTCGGCGCGCAATGCCGTGATCGACTCGTCGAGCCGCTTCAATTCCTTCTGCACGTCGTCGGCGATGACGTTCTTCACCGTGACCCGCGGCTCGTGCAGCACCACATGGCCGAGCGCGATGCCATCGGCGAGCGCCGAGCCGGTCAGCTGCAGCCGCGGCTTGATGGCGGGCTCGGCGCCGGGCTTGGCGATCGAGGACAATTCGCCGGAGGCGATCATCTCCGCCAGCACCATGGCGGTGGTCTGCAGCGCCTCTTCCTCTTCCTCCGAATAGGTGCGCCGGGCCCGGTTCTGCACCACCAGCACGCCGAGCGTGTTACCGGCGCGCAGCACCGGCACGCCGAGGAACGAGTGGTAGATCTCTTCGCCGGTCTCCGGCCGGTAGGCGAAGGCCGGATGGCTCTGGGCTTCGGACAGGTTGATCGGGTTGGCCTCGCTCGCCACCAGGCCGACCAGGCCTTCGTCCTGGCGCAGCACGGTCTGGTGGACGGCCTCGTGCTTGAGGCCCTCGGTGGCGTAGAGCTCGAGCGTGCCGTCGACGCGCAACACGTAGACGGAGCAGACCTCCGCCACCATGTTGGCGGCAATCAGCACGACGATCTTGTCGAGGCGCTCCTGCGCGCTGACCGGTTCCGCCATCACCTCACGGAGCCGGCGCAACAGCACGCGCGGACCGCCGAGCGCGCCACGCATGGCGTTATTCCTCAGGGCCGCATTTCGGTAGGGCTATAGCCGCTGCGACATGCAAGGGGCAAGCCAAAGCTGCTTTAAGTGCCTGATGTGACGGGATGTTGTCGGAGGGGCCGCGCTTGGCATGCTCCGGCGTTGCTGTTGCACCGCACTGGCGGCGGCGAACGCACCCAGCCTTCTGGTATGGTGGGCCGAAAGCGTCAAAGGAGAGCGTGATGGCTGAGGGAAAGGTGCCCTATCAGGTCAGCGGCAGGCCGTTCGAGGGCACGATCGTCTATGATGACAGCGTCAAGGCGAAACGCCCGGCGATCTTCATGCAGCCCGACTGGAAGGGCGTCTGCGCCGACACCATCGCGCAGGCGCGCACCGTCGCCGGCAAGGATTATGTGGTGCTGATGGCCGACATGTTCGGCGCGGGCTACGGGGCCAAGCCCAAGACCTATCAGGAATTGATGTCCGGCATGAAGGCGGTTCACGCCGATCTGCCGTTCACGCTCGCCTGCGGCGGAGCGGCTTATGACGCGCTGCTCAAGGAGGCGGGCAGGCTCGGCGTGATCGACCCCTCGAAAAAGGCCGCGATCGGCTACTGCGCTGGCGGCGGCTTCGCCCTGGAGCAGGCGCGCGCCGGCGCGGATTTCACCGCGGTGGTGGTGTTTCACGTCACCAACCCCAATCCGGTCGTGGCCGGCACGCCTTGCAACATCAAGGGCCGGGTGCTGGCGATCCACGGCTCCGACGATCCGGTCACGCCCAAGCCGATGATGGACGCCTTCGAGGCGGAGATGACCTCAGCCAAGATCGACTGGCAGGTGATGATGTTCGGCGGCGCGGTGCATTCGTTCTGCGACCCGACCGTGAATGCCGGGCCGACGCGCTATGACGAGAAGCTCTGCCGGAAATCGTACCGGCTGATGCGGGATTTCTTCGACGAGACGTTGTGAGCGGCGCGTGTTGCGCCGCCCCTTATTTGTCCAGCCCGTAGAGCGAGTGCAGCGTGCGCACCGCGAGCTCGGTATAGGCCGCGTCGATCAGCACCGAGAACTTGATCTCTGACGTGGTGATGGCGCGGATGTTGACTCCGCGCTCGGCCAGCGCCTTGAAAGCTTCGGCCGCGACGCCGGCATGGCTGCGCATGCCGATGCCGATCACCGAGACCTTGGCGACGTCCTGCGAGCCGTCGAGATGGTCGAAGCCGATCGCGCCCTTGGCCTTGCCGAGCACGTCGACCGAACGCTGATAGTCCGCCGCCGGCACCGTGAAGGTGAGGTCGGTGGTGGCGCCGTCGGCCGAGACGTTCTGCACGATCATGTCGACATTGATGCTCGCTTCGGCGAGCGGGCCGAAGATCGCAGCAGCGACGCCGGGCTTGTCCGGCACGTGGCGGACCGAGATCTGCGCCTCGTCCTTGGAGAAGGCGATGCCGGTGACGACCTGTTGCTCCACAATATCCTCCTCGTCGCAGATCAGCGTGCCTGGCGGCGTGCCGTGCGGGTCGATGTCCTCGGGCTTGTCGAAGCTCGAGCGAACGAAAATCGGCACCTTGTGCACCATGCCGAGCTCGACGGAGCGCACCTGGAGCACCTTGGCGCCCAGCGAAGCGAGCTCCAGCATTTCCTCAAACGCGATCTTGTCCATGCGCTGCGCGCGCGGCACGACGCGCGGATCGGTGGTGTAGACGCCGTCGACGTCGGTGTAGATGTCGCAGCGGTCGGCTTTGATCGCGGCCGCGATCGCCACCGCCGAGGTGTCGGAACCCCCGCGGCCGAGCGTGGTGATGCGGCCGGTCTCCTTATGCACGCCCTGGAAGCCCGAAACGACGGCAACCTCCTTGCGCTCCTTGAAGCGCTTGATCAACTCGGCGCCGTTGATGTCCTCGATGCGCGCCGAGCCATGGGCGTTGCTGGTCAGGATCGGAAGCTGCCAGCCCTGCCAGGAGCGGGCATTGACGCCGATGCCCTCGAGCGTGATGGCCAGAAGGCCCGCCGTCACCTGTTCGCCCGAGGCGACCACGGCGTCATATTCGCGGGCGTCATGCAGCGGCGCCGCGGCCCGGCACCAGGCGACCAGCTCGTTGGTCTTGCCGGACATCGCCGACACCACCACCGCAACCTCATGGCCGGCATCGACCTCGCGCTTGACGTGCTGCGCGACGTTGCGGATGCGGTCGATATCGGCGACCGAGGTGCCGCCGAATTTCATGACAAGACGGGCCATGGGCTCGGGAAGTCCTTGAATCATCGCAAGTTTTGCGGCAGCCGCCGCAAAACGGCGGCTATTCATAACCATGGAGCCGCAAGCCTGCAACCACGGCCCCGATTGACGGTTACACGCCTTGCCGGGCTCGGCTAGAACCAAGTCCGGAGGATCGCATGCGCCCTACCACGTCCACGGTCGATGACGCCGAAGTCGCGCGGTTCTCCGCGATGGCCGGCGAGTGGTGGGACCCGCGCGGCAAGATGGCGCCGCTGCACAAGTTCAATCCGGTGCGCATCGGCTACATCCGCGACCGCGCCGCCGAGCACTTTGGCCGTGACGCCAAGCGGCTCGATTCGCTCAAGGGGCTCCGCATCCTCGACATCGGCTGCGGCGGCGGCATCCTGTCCGAGCCGCTGGCCAGGCTCGGCGCCGACATGGTCGGCGTCGATCCGTCGGAGGCCAATATCAGCGCGGCGCAAGCTCATGCCGAGCAGAGCGAGCTTGCGATCGATTATCGCGCCACCACCGCCGAGGAGCTTGCCGAGCAGCGCGAGCAGTTCGATCTCGTGCTCGCCATGGAGGTGGTCGAGCACGTCGCCGACGTGCCGCTGTTCATCGCCAGCTGCGCCTCGCTGACAAAGCCCGGCGGGCTGATGATCGCGGCGACGCTCAATCGCACGCTCAAGAGCTTCGCGCTTGCGATCGTCGGAGCCGAATACATCCTGCGCTGGCTGCCGGTCGGTACTCACCGCTGGGACAAGTTCGTCACGCCGAACGAGCTCGAGCTCGCGATGGAGCGAAGCGGGCTCAGTTTCGTCCACGAGCAGGGCGTGATCTACAACCTGATAGCCGACCGCTGGCAGCTCTCGTCCGACCTCGACGTCAACTACATGATGACGGCGTCGCGCTGAGATTACGACTTTCGGTCCCAGTATTCCGCCGCGCGGCTGTGGTCCTGCTCCGGGCCGATGGCGTCGCGCGCCTCGGCCCAGAGGTCGGAGATCATCCGGCCGACCGGTGCATCCGCGCCGACCTGCGACGCGAGATCGGCGGCGATCCTCACATCCTTGGCCAGCAGGCCGAGCGCAAAGCCGGTCGCGAAAGTGCCACTCAGCACGTGCTGCTTCATCACCAGGTCGGTCGGAAAGCTTCGCCCGGTCGACACGTTGATGACGTCGATCATCACCGCGGGATCGAGCCCGAACGTACGTCCCACACGCACCGCTTCGCTGACCGCGGCGAACGACGTTCCGGCAAGAAAATTGTTCAGCGCCTTCATGGCGTGGCCGCAGCCGAGCGGGCCCACCTCGAACAGCCTGCCGCCCATTTTCGCCAGCACCGGCTTGACAGTGGCAACGGCCCCGGCAGCACCCCCGATCATGATGGAGAGCGTGCCGTCTTTCGCACGCGGCACCCCGCCTGAAACCGGCGCGTCGACCAGCTCGATCTTCTGGGCCGCAAGCTCTGCGCCAAGCCTGCGCGTGCCGACCGGATCGGAAGAACTCATGTCGATGACGCAACTGCTGGCGCGCAGATTCCGAACCAGCGCACCATCGGCTGCCTCCAGGAGCGCCCCGCGCACCTCGTGGCCGCTCGGCAGCATGGTGATGATCAGATCGGCGCTCTGGCCGAGCGCGGCGAGCGAGTCCGTGGCCCGCGCATTGTTTGCTCTCGCAAAATGCTGCGCCTGTTCGGCCGCAACGTCGTAGGCCGTCACGTCATAGCCGGCGCGAACCAGGTTGGCGGCCATCGGCGCGCCCATGTTTCCGATGCCGATGAAGCCGATATTCTTGATGCCGCTCATGTCGGGTCCCCGTGCAAGCTTCGATCATGGCCGCTCGGGTCGCCCGGTTGAAGGCGGTAGCTGCACGATCTATAAATTCCTGACAAACGACAGATAGAGGCGCGGCATGATCCTCGAACTTGTGGCCTTCAAAACACCCGCCGGTTGGGACCGCGCCGGCGTGCTGGAAGCCGCCTGATCTCGGAAATTGAACGACCTCAGTGCTGACCGGCCTCCTCTGGATTCCCTTCACGCTGCTCGCCGCCGCGGGCCAGACCGCGCGCAACGCCATGCAGCGCGAGCTGACCGCCGCTCTCGGCACCGTCGGCGCAACCCACGTGCGCTTCCTGTTCGGATTTCCTTTCGCGATCGTGTTTTTGATCGGCGTCGTGGCGGCCACGGGATTGCCGCTGCCGACGCCGCCCGCGGTGTTCTGGCCCTGGGTGCTGCTCGGGGCGCTGGCGCAGATCGTCGCGACGGCGCTGATGCTCGCCACCATGAACGACCGCTCCTTCGTGGTGACCATCGCCTATATCAAGACCGAGGCGATTCAGGCGGCGCTGTTCGGCCTGATTTTCCTGCACGATCCGCTGACCATCGGCATGGCAGTCGCGATTCTGATCGCGACCGCGGGCGTCGTGATCATGTCGCTGAAGGGCAAAGGCGCGCTCGAAGGCGGCTACCGGCCGGTGGCGCTTGGGCTCGTCTCGGCCGCCGCGTTCGCGGTCTCTGCGGTGGGCTATCGCGGCGCGATCCTGTCGCTCGGCCTGCCGAGCTTCGTGCTGGCCGCGACCTTCACGCTGACGCTCGGCTTGATCATCCAAGCCGGCCTGCTGACGCTCTATCTCGTGCTGCGCGACCGTGCCGTGCTCGGCGCCATCGTCAAGGCGTGGCGGCCGTCGCTGTTCGCGGGCTTCATGGGCGCGACCGCCTCGGAGTTCTGGTTCCTCGCTTTCGCGCTGACCAGCGTCGCCAATGTGCGGACGCTTGCGCTGGTCGAGGTGCTGTTCGCCCAGGCGATCTCGCTGTTCGTTTTCAAGCAGGCGACCACGCGGCGCGACGCGCTTGGTATTTCGCTGATCGTCTTGGGCTGCGCGTTGCTGGTCTGGGTGCAGTAGCCCGGCCGAGAGCCTCAGTTGTGCTCGTCGGGCAGCATCGGCAGCGGGTGAAACTCGATGCCTTCGTCGGCGAGGTCCTTCGCTTCCTTGGGCGAGGCCTCGCCATAGATCGAGCGGTGCTCGATCTCGCCGTAATGCATCTTGCGCGCTTCTTCCGGGAACTTGCCGCCGACGTTCTCGGCGTTCTTGGTCAGATGGTCGCGCAACTCCTTGAGCTTGGTGCGGAACTCGCGCTCCTGCGGCGATATCATCGCCACCGGCGCCTTGGTCTCGGCGGGCGCCGGCGCCTCGGGTCCGGGCTTGGCGGCCGGCACCGCAATGTCGGTCGAGCCCTTGCGCGTACCATGGCCGAGCGAGGGCGCCATCAGCGCCTTCTCGACCTTGACCGAGCCGCAGGACGGACAGGTCACGAGGCCTCGTTTCGACTGCTTGTCGTAGTCGGCGGAGTTCTTGAACCAGACTTCGAATTCGTGTTTGCGCTCGCAAACGAGCGAGTAACGGATCATGCCGGACCTCTGACCGCCCGAAGATGGGTCGGCTCGGCCAAAGGTTCAACCACCTCGAAGCGGCGGCCATGCTGCAGCGACGGCACGCGGCTTCGCGCCGCAGCAACCGCCGCCGGGTCGATGTCGGCGAACACCACGCCGGGTTCGGTGCCGCCCTCGGCAACGACACGGCCCCAGGGATCGACCACCAGCGAGTGGCCGAAGGTCTCGCGGCCGTTCTCGTGGCGGCCGCCTTGCGCCGCCGCCAGCACGTAGCAGCCGTTCTCGATGGCGCGGGCGCGGTTGAGCACATGCCAGTGCGCCTCGCCGGTCTGCTTGGTGAAGGCCGACGGGATGGCCAGGAACGAGGCGCCCGCCTCGGCCAGCGCACGATAGAGCGACGGGAAGCGCAGGTCGTAGCAGACGGTCAGCCCGAGCCGGCCCCACGGCAGATCGTGCAGCACAGCAAGCTCGCCCGGCCGGTAGCTCCGCGACTCGCGGTAGCTCTCGCCGTTGGCGAGATCGACGTCGAACATATGGATCTTGTCGTAGCGCGCCGCGATTTCCCCATGGGGGTCGATGAGAAACCCCCGGTTGGCCGCCTTGTCGGTGCCGACCTTCACGGCCAGCGAACCGATATGCAGATAGATCGCGAACTTGCGCGCAAGCTCGCGAAACATCGCAAGGCTCGCGTCATTCTCTTCCGGCGTGATGGTGGCGAGCAGCTTGTCGCGGCTCACCTCCATGATGTTGGTCATCTCAGGCGTCTGCACGTAATTCGCGCCGCCCGTCTTGGCCTCGCCGATCAGCTTGACGACGATGTCGAGATTGGCGGCGGGCGAGCGGCCGGCTCGCGTCTGGACGAGACCGACACGGAACGTCGAGCCTTTTGCCGATTCCGTGGTCACCATGCGGCTTTCCCGTTGAGCAGCGGATCGAGCCCGCCGGCGCCGTCGAGCGCGTAAAGGTCGTCGCAGCCGCCCACATGCGTCGCGCCGATGAAGATCTGCGGCACCGTGGTGCGGCCGTTGGCGCGCGCGGTCATTGCGCGGCGCAGCTCGCGATCGCGGCTGACGTCAATCTCGGTGAAGGCGACGTTCTTCTTTTTCAGAAGCGCCTTGGCATCATGGCAATAGGGGCAGAACGGCGTGGTGTAGATTTCAACGGGCGGCATGGCCTGGTTCGCGAATGGCTGCGCGGATCACAGCCAGTTTATATGGGGGCCTGCACCGCGTCGACAACCCGCGCGAACACCAGAAGGTCGACGTTGCGGGCGCCGGCCCGGAGCAGCGCCAGGGCGCAGGCGTCCGACGTGGCGCCCGAGGTCAGCACGTCGTCGACCAGGACCATGCGCCGGCCAGCCACCTCCGCCTTGCGGTCGGGCGGCACGCGGAACGCGCCCTGGACGTTTTCCGCGCGCTCGGACTGGGTGAGGCCAACCTGCTGTGCCGTCGCCTTGATGCGCTTGAGCGCTGCATCGGCGACCGGCACGCCCGATTCCCGCGAGATCGCCTGGGACAGCAGCACCGACTGGTTGAAGCGCCGCGCCCAGAGCCTGCGCCAGTGCAGCGGCACCGGGATGATGGCGTCGGCATCCTTTAGGAGTTCACGGCCGGCGCGCGCCATCCAGCGGCCCATGGCGGGCGCGAGATCGATCCGGTCACCGTATTTCAGCGCATGCACCAGCGCGCGGGCGATGTCGTCATAACGTACCGCAGCGCGTGCCCGATGATAGGCCGGCGGATCGGCGATCGCCTGCATCGACAGCACGCCCGGGCCGGGGTCGTAGGCGAACGGGATGCCGAGCCGCTCGCAATAGGGCGGCGCGATCATCGTGAGCTTGGACCAGCATAAGGCGCAAAGGCCGCCGCCGCGGACCTGCTCGCGGCAGGCCGGGCACAGCGTGGGCAACGCAACATCGAGCGCACGGCCGAAAACCGCCCGAAACGGCGCTGCCATGCGGGTTAACCGTCCGGCGTTTACGGTCTTTGCGGAAGTGTGTTGCACGGAGGGTGAGGCTACCGCTGTTATCAGGCTGCCTCAATGGCGGCCGCGACTGGTTAACGCGCCGTCGCGCTGGCGAGCCACGAGCGCGTCCACGCGCGTCTTCGACGCGCTATGGCGAGCGGCCAGCGCGGCCACGTTGCAGCGGGCCACGCCGGCGAGTGTGCAGGTGAACCGCGCCATGCCCGGATGGGACCAGCTTGATACCGTCAGCCGGCTGCACGGCAGCGCGCAGATCGCCGGCCTGATCCTGCTTGCGGCGCTTCTGGCTCTGCTCGCGTTCGCGGCTCTCAACCTCCGCAAGGGGCTGTGGCCGGAATGGCTCGATATCGGCGAATTCCAGATCAAGAGCCGCTTCGTTGAAATCGCCTGCGCCGCGGTGCTGGCGCTGCTCGTGATCACCGAGGTCGCGGGCTATGTCTATGGCCGCCGCGAGACGGCGCTGAATGCCATCGCGGCCCTGGATACGGTCGAGCAGGCCAAGCGCCTGTCGGCCGAAGCGCACGAATTGCGCAAGCGGCCCGTGCAGGCGCAGCCGGAAACGCCCAGCCGCTACATCAAGGAAAACTCTGAGCTTCGCCAGAAGCTCAATGAAGCCGAAGCCCGCATTGCCGAGCTCGAGAAACTCCAGGCGCAGAAGCGTCTCTCCGAAGAGCAGCGGCGCTTCCTGGTCGAGGCGCTGCGTCCCTTTGCCGGTCAGAAGGTCCAGATCGCGTCGATCCTGGGGGACGAGGACTCCAAGGCGCTGGCGCGGGACCTCGTTTCGGCGTTCGACGCGGCCGGCTGGGATCACGATGGCGACGCCGGCGTGTTCGCCCAGCAGTTCCCGCGCGACCCGGTCGGCGTCGAGGTCACGCTGAACGAGAGCGACGCTCGCGCCGGCAATATCGCAGCCGGTATCGGCGCGCTCATCAATGCCACGCGGCAGCTCGGCCTCGTCTATGACAACACCATCTACATGGGCAACGAGGTGCCGGCCGGGCAGGCGCTGCTCAAGGTCGGCAAGAAGCTGCGGAAATAATTCGCGCGGGACCGCGGCTCGCGGTCGCGCCTGGTTCTCCCTACAATAGACTAATGCCGCATCCGGTGATCTTCGATCGCACGCTGCTGCGCGCGCGCCGCGCGCGCGCCAAGGCGCTTGGTCCTGCGACCTTCCTGATCGACCGGGTGGCCGAAGATGTCGTGGGGCGGCTGTCGGCGGTGTTGCGCAACTTTGAGGTCGCGGCCGATGTCGGCACGCCGACCGACGCGGTGCGGCGCGCGCTCGCCGGGCGGGTCGGCACGATCGTCGCGGCGGGCTCAGCGGCCCATGCCGGTGAGTCCTTCGCGGTCGCAGCCGACGAGGAAGCCCTGCCGTTCCGCGACGGCTCGCTCGATCTCGTGGTGTCGGCGCTGGCCCTGCAGTTCGTCAACGACCTGCCCGGCGCGCTCATTCAAATCCGCCGCGCGCTGAGGCCCGACGGCCTGTTTCTGGCGGCGCTGATCGGTGGCGATAGCCTTTCCGAGCTGCGTGCGGCTTTCGCGCAGGCCGAGAGCGAGATCGAGGGCGGCGTCTCGCCGCGCGTCGCGCCGTTTGCCGATCTGCGCGACCTTGGTGCGCTGCTGCAACGCGCAGGCTTCGCGCTGCCGGTGACCGACATTGATCGCGTCACCGTGCGCTATTCCTCGCCGCTCGGCTTGATGCACGACCTGCGGCGCATGGGCGCGACCAATGTGCTGACCGAGCGTCGCCGCAAGCCGCTGCGGCGTGCGACACTGCGACGGCTGTTCGAGATCTATGCCGAGCGCTTTGCCGATCCTGACGGCCGCGTCCGTGCCACCTTCGAGATCGTCTGGCTGTCGGGTTGGGCGCCGCACGAGAGCCAGCAGCAGCCGCTGAAACCGGGCTCGGCGAAGGCGCGGCTTGCCGACGCGTTGCGCACGACTGAAATCTCAGCCGGCGAGAAGGCGGGCAAGTAAAAGCCTCAGGGGAGGATGCTGGCGAGCTTGTCGTAGAACGTGGTCTTCAGATGCGAGCCAAGGCTGTTCACGGCGCCGATAACCGCGACGCTGACGCCGGCCGCGATCATCGCGTACTCGATGGAAGTGGCGCCGCTGTCGTCGACCGCGAAGCGGGCCAACGCGCTGCAGGCATTGTCGCAGAGTGTCTCAAGCCTGGTCATGGTCACCTCGATCACAGCAGCGTCGTCAGGTGGGCGATCAGCGGCTCGTCCGCCGGCGGCATCTTGTATTCGCGGAGCCTGTTGGGCCGCACCCAGGCCAGCCGCTGTCCCTCCAGAGCCGTGACCGTGCCCTCCCAGCGCCGGCAAACGAACAGCGGCATCAGGAGGTGGAAGTCCGGATAGGCGTGGCTCGCGAAGGTGAGCGGCGCCAGGCACGGCTCCTTGACGACGATACCGAGCTCCTCTCTCAGTTCCCGGATCAGTGTTTCCTCAGGCTGTTCCCCGGCCTCGACCTTGCCGCCGGGAAACTCCCAAAGGCCCGCCATGGACTTTCCGGGCGGACGCTCGGCGAGCAGCACGCGTCCGTCGGTGTCAATCAGGGCGCAGGCAGCAACCAGAACGAGTTTGATGCTCACGAGCCCAGCCTCGACCTTAGACAGGCGATGGTTAAAGGGAGTTCAAACGGCAGACGCAATTCAATCAGCCCGCCGCGCCGGTTAATCCAGTGCTAATGCTGTGCCGACAAGTTTAGCAGTGCTTACGAGCGGTAGTCGCCGTTGATTGCGACATATTCCTTGGTGAGATCGCAGGTCAGCATCCGGTCCCGGCCGCGGCCGAGCCCGAGCGCTACTTTTAGCGTGATGACTTCGTCCTTCATCGCCTTGGACACCGTGGCCTCGTCATAGCCCGGATCGCGGGCGCCCTTGTGCGCGACCCGGATGCCGTTGAACCAGATCGACAGCCGGTCGCGGTCGGCGGGCTCGCCGGCCTTGCCGACCGCCATCACGACGCGGCCCCAGTTGGCGTCCTCGCCGGCGATCGCGGTCTTGACCAGCGGCGAGTTGGCGATCGACTTGGCGATCCGTCGCGCAGATGTGTCCGACTTCGCGCCCTCGACCGTGATCTCGACGAGCTTGCGCGCGCCTTCGCCGTCGCGCGCCACCTGTTCGGCGAGGTTCGCCAGCACGCTGTTGAACGCCTTGCGGAAGGCCTTGAGGCGCGGATCGTCGGCGCGGGCGATGGCCGGGGCGCCGTGCCCAGCGGCCGCACCCGTCGCAAAGGCCATCAAGGTGTCCGACGTCGAGGTGTCGCCGTCGATCGTCACCGCGTTGAAGGTGCTGGCGACCCCCTCGCTGAGCAGCGCTTGCAGCGCACGCTGCGAGATCGGCGCGTCGGTGAACACGTAGGACAGCATGGTCGCCATGTCGGGTGCGATCATGCCGGCGCCCTTGGCGAAGCCGTTGATCGTCACCGTGGCCTTGCCGAGCCTGGCGCTCGCGGTTGCGACCTTGGGGAAGGTGTCGGTGGTCATGATCGCCTTGGCGGCTTCGAGCCAGGCGTCGGGCTTGGCGGCTGCGGCGAGCCCCTCCATCACGCCATCAAAGGCCATGGCGTTGAGCGGCTCGCCGATCACGCCGGTCGAAGCGAGGAACACGTCGGCCGGCTTGCAGCCCAAGGCGCGGGCTGCGATCTCGGCGGTGAACCTGCAGGCGGCACGGCCGGTCTTGCCGGTGAACGCATTGGCGTTGCCGGAATTGACCACCAGGGCGCGGGGCTTGGCGCCCTTGAGCCGGTCGCGGCACCATTCCACCGGCGCCGATGGACATTTCGACGTGGTGAAGACGCCGGCCACCGTGGTGCCGGGCGCAAACACCGCCAGCATCACGTCGGTGCGGTCCTTGTACTTGATGCCGGCCGCGGCGGTGCCGAGTCGGACGCCCTGGATCACCGGCATGGCCGGAACGGACTTGGGAGCAAGGGGGGAAACCGCGGAAGCCATCAACGCACCGCCATGAAAAAGGCATGGGAGAACTTGGCGTGCGTACCCAAACGAAATCGCCGGGACAAGCCCCAGCGATGACGATATTCCTTGATAGGTCCGATTACTTCTTGTCGAGCCGCTCGACCTTGTTGGTCTCGCGGAGCTTGGCGATGTACTCGGCCTGGGCTCTCCGCGCCACGAAGGTCTCGATCTGGTCCTTGACGTTCTCGAACGGCGGCACCGGCTTGTTGCGCTTATCCTCAAGCTTGATGATGTGCCAGCCGAACTGGGTCTTTACCGGCTCAGACACGTCGCCCTTGTTGAGCTTGAACGCGGCTTCGGCGAATTCCGGCACCATCTGGTCCTTGCCGAAATAGCCGAGATCGCCGCCTTCGGCCGCCGCGCCCGGGTCCTTCGACTTCTGCTTGGCGAGCTCGGCGAAATCGGTGCCCTTCTTGATCTCGGCGAGCACGGCCTTGGCCTCGGCTTCGGTCGGCACCAGGATGTGGCGGGCGCGCACCTCCGGTTCGTTGCCGGCCTTCGCGACCGCCTCCGCATAGACCTTCTTCATCGCCGCATCGGTGACCGCCGCCTTGCCTTCCTCGATCAGCAGCATCTCCATCGCGAGCTTGTTGCGGATGAAGCCGATGCGGTTCTTGAAGTCCTTCTGCTCGGTGACCTTTTTGGCCTCGGCCGCCTTCGACATGATGATGACGTCGGCGAGATACCCCACCAGCGCATCGCGCTTGGTGTCCCCCTCGAGCTTCTGGGCTTCTTGTCCCATGTCCTCCTCGGCCATCGCGAGGTCGCTTTCGCGGATCTCGACGCCCGAAACCTTGGCGATCACCTTATCGGGCTGGGCAGGCTTGCTGCTCTGGGCCAGCGCCACGCCAGGCGCGGCCAGGGCCAAGGCCAGCAGGCCCAAGGTGCAGGTGCGGAGCACGAGACGCGCCGAAAAGGCGTGCGAATGGCGTTCAATCTGATTGGTCATGACAGTCCTTTGGCAATTGGGTTTTCGCGCTCGGGGGCGGGAAGGGGCGGCGACTTGTCGCGCAATCGGTCCGGCTTGGCAATGACAAGCCCAAGGGGAGGGTTTCACAACACCGCGTGACCGGTCTAAATGCCTGCGAATTGAACATTTCGCGCCCCGTGGCGCACTAATTGACAAGAATAATACCCCCTCCTATGTCTCGAACGCCCGCGGTCCTCCTCGATGCTCGCTATCCCGTTGCAATTGCCCGAGAAGTGCCGCATTTCCCCCAAGGATGGCCGCACCTGCGGCTTGCCCAAGGCAAGGATTTGACCCGCGATGCTCGGCGCAGTTGCCCGCAAACTATTCGGCTCGTCCAACGACCGCCGCGTCCGCAAGTACCAGCCGCGGGTCGATGCGATCAACGCGCTAGAGCCGGAGCTCATCAAGCTGACCGACGATCAGCTCCGCGCCCGGACGGAAGAGTTCAAAAAGCAGATCGCTGACGGCACGTCACTCGACGACATCCTGGTGCCGGCCTTCGCCACGGTGCGCGAGGCGGCCAAGCGCGCCATCGGCCAGCGCCATTTCGACGTGCAGCTCATTGGCGGCATGATCTTGCACGAGGGCCGCATCTCCGAGATGAAGACCGGCGAGGGCAAGACGCTGGTCGCGACGCTGTCTGTCTATCTCAATGCGCTCGCCGGCCGCGGCGTGCATGTCGTGACGGTGAACGATTATCTCGCCAAGCGCGACTCCGAATGGATGGGACGCATCTACGGCTTCCTGGGCTTGAAGACCGGCGTCATCGTGCACGGCCTCGACGACGAGCAGCGCAAGACGGCCTACGACTGCGACGTCACCTACGGCACCAACAACGAGCTCGGCTTCGACTACCTGCGCGACAACATGAAGTACCGGCTGGAGGACATGGTTCAGCGCGGCCACGTCTACGCCATCGTCGACGAGGTCGACTCGATCCTGATCGACGAAGCGCGCACGCCGCTGATCATCTCCGGTCCGCTCGACGACCGCTCGGATTTCTACAACACCATCGACGCCTACATTCCCAAGCTCGATAAAGGCGAGAAGGTCGACTACGAGGTCGATGAGAAGCAGCGCACCGTGGCGCTGACCGAAGCCGGTATGGAGAAGATGGAGCGGTGGCTGCAGGAGGCCAACCTGCTCAAGGGCGAGTCGCTCTACGACATCGAGAACGTCTCGACCGTGCATCACGTCAACCAGGCGCTGCGCGCGCATAAGCTGTTCCAGCGCGACAAGGACTACATCGTAAGGAACGGCGAGGTCGTCATCATCGACGAATTCACCGGCCGTATGATGCCGGGCCGCCGCTATTCGGAAGGGCTGCATCAGGCGCTGGAGGCGAAAGAGCACCAGCCGATCCAGCCCGAGAACCAGACGCTCGCCTCGATCACCTTCCAGAACTATTTCCGGATGTACGAGAAGCTCGCCGGCATGACCGGCACGGCGCTGACCGAGGCCGACGAGTTCATGGACATCTACAACCTCGACGTGGTCGAGGTGCCGACCAACCGGCCGATGATCCGCGACGATCAGGACGACGAGGTCTATCGCACGGCGGAAGAGAAATACCGGGCGATCATCACGCTGATCGAGGAGTGCAAGACCAAGGGCCAGCCGGTGCTGGTCGGCACCACCTCGATCGAGAAGTCCGAGCATCTCGCCGAATTGATGCGCAAGCAGGGCTGGGAGCAGCATGACTTCTCCGATCCCAACGCCTTCGCCGAGCTCTACAGCGGCGATGAAGGCGCTTCGAAGAAGAAGGTCTTCGCCATCCTCAACGCGCGCTATCACGAGCAGGAGGCCTACATCGTCTCCCAGGCCGGCGTGCCGGGCGCGATCACGATCGCCACCAACATGGCGGGCCGCGGCACCGACATTCAGCTCGGCGGCAATCCCGACATGCGTATCGCGCAGGAACTGAAGGACATGCCGGAAGGCGGCCAGCGCGATCAGGCTTCCGCTGCGATCAAGGATCAGGTGGCGCGGCTGAAGGAGAAGGCGCTCAATGCCGGCGGATTGTTCGTGCTCGGCACCGAGCGCCACGAAAGCCGGCGCATCGACAACCAGCTGCGCGGTCGTTCCGGCCGCCAGGGCGACCCCGGGCGCTCCAAGTTCTTCCTGTCGCTGGAAGACGACCTGATGCGCATCTTCGGCTCCGACCGGCTCGGCGGCATGCTGCAGAAGCTCGGGCTGAAGGAGGGCGAGGCGATCGTCCATCCCTGGATCAACAAGGCGCTGGAGACCGCGCAGCAGAAGGTCGAGGCGCGCAACTTCGACATCCGCAAGAACATCCTGAAGTTCGACAACGTGATGAACGACCAGCGCAAGGTCATCTTCGACCAGCGCGTCGAATGGATGTCGGACGCGGTGACCGCCGAGGTCGTCACCGACATGCGGCATGCCGTGATCGAGGACCTCGTCGCCAAGCACGTGCCCGAGAATGCCTATCCGGAGCAGTGGGACGTGGCGGGCCTGAAGGAGGAGCTGACGCGCGTTCTCGGCCTCGATCTACCGGTCGACCAGTGGGCCAAGGAGGAGGGCATCGCTGACGAGGAGCTGCTGTCGCGCATCGAGCGCCGCGCCGACGAGCACATGGCCGCCAAGGTCGCGCAGTGGGGTCCGGACGTGCTGCGCTATGTCGAGAAGTCGATCCTGTTGCAGACGCTCGACCATCTGTGGCGCGAGCATCTCGTGATGCTCGAGCACCTGCGCCAGGTGATCGGGCTTCGCGGCTACGGCCAGCGCGATCCGCTGAACGAGTACAAGGCGGAGGCGTTCAACCTGTTCGAGCCCATGAGCCAGGGCCTGCCGGAGGGTGTCACCGCCAAGCTGATGCGTGTCGGAGCAGTTCAGCAGCAGCCGGAGACCGTTCCC
>JACXTT010005678.1_pt1 | contig 18048 bp, 12 predicted proteins | sample 9270951 | NCBI WGS metagenome assembly JACXTT01 (sample SAMN15532306, study PRJNA645909) | rock metagenome | isolation source: weathered quartz diorite | place: Puerto Rico | collected 2017-06-21 | reverse complement strand
TATTGGCTCAGCGATGACTGCCGGTATTAGAGGAGGTCCTCGACGGGGCCGCGGGACCGCGCTGATCACTAGCCACGGGGTTACATCCTCACTGCCATTGCATGTGACGCAGTACGTGGCGACGATCATTCCGGTGCGAGACACCTTGTTGTTTTCGAGTCTCGGTGCAAAGGTGCCTGTTGCGTATGTGGTTCACGATGATCGAGGCCGGGAAGTTCTTGATACTGCAGCCGCGTTATCAGTCACCGATACGACCGTTGTCCGGCTGGATGGCTCGCAGGTGCTGTCGGTGGCTCCTGGCGCGGCGACGTTGCAGCTCGCACTTGGTCCCGTTGCGGCCTCAGTGCCGCTGGTGGTCGATCAACGGATCGCATCACTGCGACTGGCGCGAGACACCATTCGATTTGACGCGTTGCTGGACACGACAACACTTCATCCTGTCGCCCACGACAGTCTGGGCTTCAATGTGATTCAGCCGGCCGTCGTGTTCCAGGTACAGAACGACAAAGTCGCGGAGTTGGCTGATCCGACTCTGCTCAAGGCTGTTACCCCAGGCATCACAACAGTCATTGTGCGCGATCCTGCAACGGGGATTATGGCGAGCGTGCCCGTGGTGGTTCGCCAGGTGGTGCGAACGATCGAGGCGAACCCAGTGGCGTTCGACGCACTTGGTGACACGATCACCCCGTCGGTAACGCCTCGGGACCGGTTGGGGAATCCAATTGCCGATGCCGTATTAGCGTACGCGGTGAGCGATACAAGCATCGCGAAAGTCGGGCCGGCAGGAAAGCTTCACTCAGTGGCGGCGGGTCATGTGACGCTGAGCATTTACAATGCAGAAACGGGGATGGCGACGACCACCGATGTGACTGTACACCAACGTGTAGCCTCGCTCGCGCTCGATGTCCAAGCGCTTACGTTTGACGCGCTGCACGATACGTCCACGCTGACGGTTCTCGGTCGTGATCGACTGGGTGCAGTGGTGGTGGATGCTGCCAGTCGGACGACCTACTCCTCGACCGACTCGCTCGTTGTCGCGGTTACGGGGAATGGCGTCACACACTCCGCAGGGAATGGCGCAGCCCTGCTGATTGCGAAGGCAAGCGATGGACCGTCGGATACGGTGCGGGTAAGTGTGGCACAGCGCGTTGTTTCCGTTACGGTGGATCGCGACAGCGTGCTGTTCGAATCCTTGAACGGGGAGCAGGTATTGACCGCGACGGCGCTTGACCGTCTGCGCTGGCCAGTGGTGAATGCACCAACCATTTACGTGATCGCAGACACCACTATCGCTCGCGTCGACCAAGCCGGGCGGATTCGCGCGCGCCGGAACGGCGTGACGCGGTTCGCCGCCATCTCGAACGGTGACTCTGCAACGGCGCTCGTTCGCGTGTCCCAGCGCGCGGTCCGCGTGGTGGTGCCGCAGGACACAATTCACTTCTCGGCACTTAATGACACGAAGGTCGTGAGAGGAGCGGCAGTGGATTCGTTGGGGTCACCGGTTGCAGGATCGATTTCGAATCTGAGTATTGTGGACACGTCAGTGGCGGACCGTACCGATTCACTTACCGTCCGCGCACGCGCGAACGGCACAACTCAGGTGACGTTTTCGATCGCGGGAATAACGGGGAGCGCGGCGGTGGCCGTGAAGCAGGTGGCAGCATCCGTCGCGGCCGCGCTCGTATATAGCAAGCCGATTGTGACTCTTCCCGTAGGGGCGGTCCTGCCGCTCGATTGCCACGGTTATGACGCCAATGGCTTTGCAGTCCCCGAAGAGCCGACGCTCTCGTCTTCTAGTCGTGGAACTGCGGTAGGCGCGGCGTGCAGCGCAGTTCGGGTGCAGCGGTCGGGTCACGACACCCTGGTCATCGCCTCCGGCACGGGTCAGACTCGGGTGCCCGTGACTGTGGCGGCGGGGCCAGTTGCCAGCACTCCGATTGGCGATGATATCGTCTCGGACTCCTTATCTGCCCCGGCGGGTCCATGGGCCCCTTCCGTGTCACAGAGTCCTTCGGGCGAGGTCTATGTCTATTACGCAGCGTTCTCTGCAGATACAGACTCAACTGGTTACATACGCGGCGATCTGCATCGGCTGCAGTGGTTGGGCGGGAATCAGTTCAAGTACGATGGGATTGCTCTCAGCCATGACGACAACATTTGTAGCCTCCAGGGTCAGGGAATTGAAAACGTCGTTATTCGGTCTCGGGCTGAAGCTCCTGGTTGGCGGATGCTTTATTCGGCCGGAAGCGACGACTGCTATGGATGGCAGGTCTTTTCTGCCGTGTCTGTGGACGGACGCGTTTGGACCAAGGAGCCGGGCGTTCGCTTGGACAATGGGGGGACACAGGTGCGAGGACAACCTCCATGGCCGACAGGCGAGGGGATGGTGCTCGACCAATTGCCGTCCGGGGAATGGCGAATGATCGCCGGGACCTTTGAGCGAATCGATCCTCCCGAGAGCAAATGGCAGATCACGGAATGGCGGTCGCCAGATCAATTGAACTGGACGTACATCGGACCGGTGCTAACAACTCGAGACATGCCAGCAGGATGGCAGGGCTCGGTCTACAGCCCCACGATTCGCGAGATCGCTCCTGGCCTTTGGAGGATGCTCTTCACTGCGGATGGTCGTGGTACAGCCGGGAGTCGCAGCGCGATTTGGAGTGCAGTGAGCATGGATCGATCTCACTGGCAAGTGGAGGGCGAGGTGCTCGGAGCCGCCAACACGAATTTGTTCTATGCGGCAAGTGTCGGTGATCAGGTTCTCTTCATCCGTAACGACGGAGGAGACCAGCAGCTGGTCACCGCAACGGTCACGATGCCTTGACCGCTGTCGAGGATAATCGCTTTAGGATCCTCTTCGTGACGGGGATGAATCCCTCGCGAGAGTTCCCGCTACGAGGAGTCATCATTCGACGGCAAGCCAAGGCGTTGCGTGAACTTGGGCATCTGGTCGAAATCATTGAAGTCGGCGGGGGGCACGGGCCCCTTCGATATCTCACCGCGCAGAGTCGAGTCTCGAAGGCAATTGACACCTCACACCACCACGTGGTTCACGTCCACTTTGGCTACGGTATTCTCGCAGTGCCGCCAACGAGGCTGCCGATTGTCACGACCTTTTATGGAGACGATCTCCAAGGCACAGCCGACGCACGCGGCCAGCTGACATGGAAGAGTCGGTTGGGGATTGTCGTCTCTCACGTCGCTGCATGGCGTAGCAGGGAGGTCGTCGTCGTCTCAGCAGCCCTGCGCGAGCGACTTTGGTTTCGGTCCCTGCGTGAGCGCGCTCGTGTCGTGCGGGATGCTGTGGACCCAGGACTGTTCAGACCTCTTTCACGCGATATGGCACGGCAGCGTCTTCAGATTCCGGACGATGGGCCAGTGGTGATTTTCCCGCATGACATTTCCCAGCCCACCAAGAGACTTTGGTTGGCGCAGGATGCGCTTGACTGTCTAAAGACGGAGCTCCCTCTATCACGCCTGTGGGTGGTGAACGGAGTTCCTCCTGACGAGATGCCCTGGTATTACGCGGCTGCAGATGCGATGATCGTCACCTCGTTGCTAGAAGCTGGACCGAGCAGCGCTAAGGAGGCACTGGCGTGCGGAATTCCAGTCGTGTCGGTCCCTGTGGGCGATTTGCAGCTGGCGGCTGAGGCGCCGGCGACTTTCCGAGTATCGGAGGCCGATCCCCACGCATTAGCGCGTGTGCTTCGAGAGGTGATCACCCAAAGCCGGATTGAGCGGCAGAGTACGCTGCCTCGCGAGCTCACCTTAGCTCAGGCAGCGCGGACTCTGTCGGACATCTACGAAACGGCACTGAAGTCGTGAGGACTTCAGTCGATCCCACATCTTGGTCGCACATCTACCTCTCGAGCAATTTCTGGGAGGGACTCTGGATTATTCAGCAGCCTGTCGCTGCTGAGATTGCCCGGACCTCACCCGTCCTCTATGTCGAGCGCTTCGTGTCTGTATTCACTGTGCTGCGGTATCCATCTTTATGGCGCCGCCTCTTTACGTGGATGAGAGGTGCTCGTAGGGTTTCCTCCCGCTTGCGACTGCTCGCACCAATCCCGCTCTTTCATTTAGGACACCGAATTCCGTGGCTCTTCAGGGCGGAGTTCGTGTTGCAGCGCTGGTGGATCGAGCGCTGGGCTCGCAACGAACCAAGTGGGCCACGGATTCTGTGGATGGACAATCCTCTCTATGAATGTGCTGTGGGGCGATTCGATGAAGCGCTCTCTGTGTACCACGTGGCAGACGAAATTGGGGCGTTTCCAACATCCAATGAGTGGGTTACGGGAAAGTTGGAACGCGCGATGCTGCGTAAGGTCGACGTCGTGTTCGCGGCTGCGGAGCAATTGAGCCAAGACAAGCGCAGATGGCATCGGGAGACACACACGGTCTGGAACGCCATCGATACGTCAGTGTTTGGGCCAGAGGCTTCCGCGCCCACCACGGTCGACGCGATCCCGCTGCCTCGAGTCGCCTTCGTTGGTGTGGTGGACGAATGGGTTGATCTTGACCTGGTTTACCTTGCTGCAAATCGTTTGCCGCACATACATTTCGCGGTAATTGGACCTATCAAGATCTCTGTAGACCGCTTGCGGCTGTCGCCGAATGTGCATTTCCTCGGTCGACTAGAGCGCATGGTCATTCCCAGCGCGCTAAGACGGTGCTCCGCGAGTCTGGTACCATTCCACAAGACTAAGCTGACGGCGCGCATAGTCCCGCTGAAGGTGTTCGAGGCCCTCGCCGCGGGCGTTATCCCGGTATGTACCGATTTTTCGGTGGATTTGGCGACGCTTGAAAGGGAAGGATATGCGCGCGTTGCTCGGACACCTGAGGAGTTCGTGAAAGCGATTGAGGCCGCTGTCGCTGCTGACTCAGCTACTCAACGCGCGAGCTTGGCTGCCTACGGTCGCCAGCAAACGTGGGACGCGCGGTGGCGACAAATGGCAAAGGTTTTGGAGGAGCTTCTGTGAGCAAGGTTCTTGTGACTGGCGGATTAGGCACGGTCGGCAAGGTCCTCGTGGGTACCCTCCGGCGTCGAGGTCACCTTGTGAAGCTCTCGGGTCTGGAGCACTACCACGCGGACGACTATGTGCGCTGCGATGTAGGCAGTTATATGCAGCTGGCGCGCGTGTTCGACGGAGATCAATTCGACTACGTCTACCACCTAGCGGCTGAGTTTGGACGCTGGAACGGTGAGGCCTATTACGACAAGCTGTGGATGTCGAACGCTGTCGGTACCAAGAACCTCATCAGGATGCAGGAGAAGCACCGGTTTCGGCTAATTCACTTCAGCAGCTCGGAAGTGTACGGCGACTACGAAGGCGTGATGACCGAAGATGTGATGGACAAACACGAAATTCGGCAGCTGAACGACTACGCGCTGACCAAGTGGGTGAACGAACAGCAGATCATGAACTCGGCGGCGATGAACGGCACCGAATCCGTACGAGTGCGGCTCTTCAATACCTATGGTCCCGGCGAGTATTACAGTCCGTACCGGAGTGTAGTGTGCTTGTTCATCTACCGGGCGCTCCACGACTTGCCCTACAAGGTCTACCTCGGCCACCACCGTACCTCGTCGTTTGTAACCGATACTTGCGATACCCTTGCGAACATTATGGACAACTTCAAGCCGGGTGAGGTCTACAATATCGGCGGGAGCGAATATCACGATATCAAGACACTTTCAGACATCATCTTGACCTACTTGAGGAAACCCGACAGCAACGTGCAGTATCTGCCGGCAGAGCCCTTTACGACGAAGGACAAGCAAGTCAGTCTCGACAAGGCGGTGCGAGACCTCAAGCACGCTCCCAAGGTGTCATTGGAGGCCGGCATTCCAAAGACGATTGACTGGATGCGGGACGTCTATGTTCACAAGAAGCCGCTCGTCAGTTTTGAGTCATATCTTTAGCACTGACCGAACTGTAGTTCATCAGGGCTCTCCGCTCCGTTGGGTCGTGGTGTGGTGGGTCCTGCTCGCAGCTATCACGGTCGTTGGTGGACCGACCCTTGTTGAGAAATGGCTGGGCTGGCCCTGGGCACTCGGAGCAGCGGCCCTGTGGGGTGCCAATGTGTTGCTGGTGGTGTACGGCTTCGGCCCGCCGCTCCATTTGAGCCGCCCTCCCGTGCTTGCCGCCGCGTTCGCATTCCTTATGACGCTGCTCGGCTCGGGCAGTTACTGGGCAACGACCCAGCTATATCCGATTTATCGTGTGCCGATTGAACGAGCCGCATGGTTCGTCTCCGTCTGCACATTTGCAGCCCTGGTTGTCGCCGTTGCGACGAGTCGGCTTTTCGGGGCGCAGGTGAACGCCATCCGGCGCCCGTTGTCCTGGAATTGGTCGCGTCTTGAAGCGATGACTTACATGATCTTCGTCTTGGCTGTCATCGGCACATTCGTCACCATCCGTCGCATCGGATACGTCCCCGTTCTGACCGGTGACCCGACGTCCGCTCGGATCGAGTACCCAGCCATAGGTGGTCTCTGGTACAGATTGTCCATGCTCGGCGGCGTGGCGGCTCTGCTCGTCGCGACTCTCGCCGCCGCGCGACGGGCGTCTCGCCTCCACTACGCAGTCGGGGCGGCCAGCCTTCTGCTTGTGGGTCTGTACGGGCCGCGGTTTTTCGTCGCACTACCACTCGGCGTCGCCATTCTGCTGTGGGATCGTGTGCGCAGACCAGGGCGCCTCGCTCGAGCCGGGCTTCTCGTCGCGGTGGCAGCGCCCTCACTTGCCTTTCTCGGTTATCTGCGTGAGCGAGATCAAAGCGTCTCGCTACTCGGGCCGGTTGCGCTCAGCATCTACGGTACAATCGGGGAATTCCGTGATCTCGCGTGGTCCTTGGATTACTACGGGTTCGGAGATCGGTTTCTCTATGGTCGGACGTTCGGGAGCGTCGTGGTTCCATTGCTCCCTTCACCAGTCTGGAGGGTTGTCGGCATCGATAAGCCTGCTGTCTACGCGGACGACAGTGCTACGCTGTTGGCACAGGCGATGGGTCAACCGACCGGCCAGCGAATCGGGGCGTTCGGGGAATTCTTCATGAACTACGGATGGATCGGTGCGATGCTCGGCGCCATGCTATACGGCGTGTTGCTCGGCTACCTCGATGACCGCTTGCGGCGGATCGATGCCACGCAAGTGAGGTCCATCCTCTTGGTGCTAACGCTCGCCGCGGCAGTGTTCGCGCAGATTGGGCAGTTGAACATGTTTACATCCACGTTGACTGGGTTCGGATACCCAATCCTGTTGGTCGCCTTGATTGCAGCCCGGAGAACGCCCAGCACCGAATGAGGATCGGACCGGCATTCCTGCAGACCTTCGCAGTCCAACTCCTACAAACCGCAGCGTCAATCGTCGCAGGCATTGTCATCGCTCGTGGTCTGGGTCCCACGGGGCAGGGGCAGTACGCGGTTCTTGTGGCAGCGGTGGGTTTGGTCTCTACGATCGCTGCTGCTGGTCAATTCGAGGGCAACGTGCTCACGTCCGCGGGGGAGCAGGCGCAGGGCCGAATTCTTCTCGCCAGGTCTGTTATCCAGGCGTTCTTTGCCGGCGGATTGGTCCTTGTCACGATCGGACTCTGGCGGTCCGCCGCTTTGTTGCGCGCGCAATCCCTGACGGGCTTGCTGACGCTGATCGTCATCGGTGAAGTCTTGGCGCTGCTGTTTCGGGGGATCAATCTCGGCCAGCATCGAATTACCTCGTACAACGCAGCGATGCTGGTCCAGCGCATTAGCTACCTTATGATCCTCTCGCTTGTCGCCGTCAGTGCCGGGCTGCGACTCGGAACAGTTCTTCGGGCCTGGCTGGCTGCCGTCGCCTTCAGTGTGATCGTTGCCGGAGTGGGTATCTGGTGGCAAACGGACACTGGACGGCTCTCCTTGAAATCCCTCCTGGACAGCTGGGTGCTCTCACTCACTCGTGGCATCCGTGCCCTAGTAACGATCTGCTTGACGCTGCTGCTAGTCCGAGCGGATGTCTACATGTTGGGGCGTATGCTCGGGCCCGCTGCTGTGGGACAGATTTCGGTGGCGTCGACATTTGCTGAGTACTTGTGGTACATCCCCTCAATCCTGGCCAACGTGTTATTTGCTGTCGCCGCCGCGAGTCGAGGTCCGGAAACGGTCGGTCGGATTAGCCAAGCGACGCGAACGATTGCGGGGCTGCTCATTCCTGTTGCTTTGGTGTTGATGGTGGTCGGGCGAACGCTCATTCCGCTCATCTATGGCGAAGCGTACGTTCGCGCGGGAGTCCTCTTCGTTCTGCTCGTGCCGGGGATGCTCGCGATCGCGCTGCACCTCGTACTTGACTCGTACTTCGCCGGCAGCGGATTTCCGCCGATTTCGTACCTGTCCGCTGCAGGTGCTCTTGGCGCCAAGGTGGTCCTGAACCTGTTGGTCGTGCCTCAGTTCGGTCTGGAGGGAGCAGCCGTTACGACCAGCTCGGTCTACATCCTGCTGTTGACGACCAAAGTCGTTGCATTTACAAGGGAAGCACACGTGTCGGTCGCGCGCGTATTGCTACCAACTCGGCAAGATGTGCTTCACGGGACGGCAGTACTGCGGGAGTGGCTCCTTAGATCTCTCCGAGCGCTCGACGCCACTGGGACCTAGGGGCGCCGAGCGAAGAAGTAGGAATGAGCATCGTGATTGGACGACATATCGAAAATCCTGAGCTCCAAGTCACAAAAGCCGATTGTGTGCAAACCTTCGAACACCAGCTCCGGAGAGTATCGGTGATACTCCATGACCTTCAGGATACCGAGCATACGTCGGACCCGGGCGGCGGCGTTGTGGAAGGCTAATCGGATGGGAGAAGAGGACGCGGTGCGATGGGCCCCTCTAACCGGAAGGTGGAAACATGCGGTGCTATCGCTCTTGAGTACGCGAAATGTTTCCCGCAGGTAACGGGTGACGGCTATGAAGTCTGGCAGATGTTGGAACACATGACTTGAGAACATCGCGCTACAGCTGCTGTTCTCCAAAGGGATGAAGGGCTGATCGACTTTGTGAAAGGTGACGTTACGTCCGTGATCCCCGAGCAGTCGCTTCGCCAAATCGATTTGATCTTGCGAGACATCGAGAGCCACGACCGCCGGGAATATCTCCGCCAATTGGGCGGTCATCCGGCCGGCTCCGCACCCGATTTCAACGCAGGTCCCGCGCTCGAGGCCAAAATGTTGCCAATGGCCTGCGACGTCTCGGAAGTCAGCGGCGCCGAGCGCCAGAAACTCCTCAGCCGTCCACGGTGCGGGCCCGCCTCGCTGCTTACCGGACCACGATGCTACGGCCCACCGGGGAACGGTCCGCCCCCAAGATCGCCATTCCTTGTTTGACTTCATCGCGTCTTGAGACGCAACGTCCGAAAGCCGTCCCAGGCCAAAGCCAGCAGCAGCCCGACGATAGCTCCCACAACCACGATGAATCTGCGAGGAGGTCCTGATTTCCGAACGGGAATGATCGGCTGACTCAGTACGGTGAGGACTGGTACGTTCCGCGCCTCCTGCATTTTCGCCTCCTCGTACTGCTGCACGACGGTGGTGTAGACGGCGCGCTTGAGGTCTGCGGTCCGCGTGACTCTGGCCTGCTCGAACATTAACAGCGGCGAATTGGCGACGACGCGATTGCGCTCCAAGAACCGCCTGAGGTTTGTTTCCGCGCTGTCCAGCTCTCGCTGGGCATTTGCCACTCGGCCCTCGAAGAACTGGCGCAACTCCCGAGACTGCTCCTGTCGAAAGCTGATATTGATCGAGTCTAGAGCATCGAGCAACGCTTGCACGAGATCCCGACTCAAGGTCGGATAGCGGGCGGTAACACTTACATATACGACGTTGGTGCGCACGTCGGCTCGTGCCGAAATGCGCTGGCGCAGATGTCGCATTGCAGCGTCTAGGGCCAGAGCGCTGTCCTTCGCGATGAAACCCTCGATCTCGCTATAAGCGTGCCCAAGCCCTCTGTCCTCGCCGCGCACAACATACTGCCTCCTGAGTGCGGACTTAAGAACAGGATCGCTCGTCAGTAAGTCCGCGTAGAACTGAGGCGAGTAGTCGCGCGTTGTCCCGAGCCCGACACTCGCCGCAATTCCCAACAGTGCGCTCGGGAGGGCGGACGCGCTTGCCCCTTGGGCAACGAAGCTTGCTGCTGATGTGAAACGGAGTGGCAAAGTCAACGCGACAACGATGCCGAGCCCTGTGCCCACGAGGGCCAGCGCCATGCCTCGACGGCCCGTAGCTCGGATCCGTCGCGCCGTCTCGCCGAGCCAACCGAATAGGACGTTGGCTGCCGTGACGTCCTCGCGTTGCAGTGCGGTCATGCGCTCACCTGCGCTGCCAAATCCCCGGCGATCCGCTCTCCTGTCCGTCCATCCCACAGCTCCGGAATCCGATGCCGGCGGCTATTCGCGACATGGAGCGCGCGGTCGAACGCCTCCGGCTCGGGCTCCACAAGTTGGTTCGTGCCTTCCGTGATCGTGATCGGCCGCTCCGTGTTGCGCCGGTATGCACTATGGCGGTGGACATTCCGCCCAGCGCTCTAATCGCGCGATAGAGCGGCGCCAGTTTGACAAAATTGGGGCGAGCTCCAGCTATCAAGAGCGTCGATGCCCATTACCTCACCGAGAGCGAGAGAGGAACGGTCGTCAATCTGCAAGAACGACGTACCAAGACTTAACGAATGGTCCTAGTCGTTCTGCAACGAGACGCGCCTCGGGAAAGAGACGACGGAGTTCCGATCTGTCCATTAGGCGAATGGTTCCGAAAGGGTCCGTCCTCTTGAAGGTCCCGATATCAAAATGTGTGTGAAGCCAGCGCTGCAGTCGAACCGGTAAGAACTGAAATCCGGGAAACAGATAATGGGGCTCGATAGGAAACCACTTGTTTGGCGTCTGCAAGAAATAGCGTCGACCTACGCGCCTGAGTTCATTCGCAAACTCACTCTGTGCCTCGAATGTACTAAGGTGCTCAATTACGGAATTCGAAAATGCAATGTCAAATGCGCCGTCTTGAAAGGGCAACCACCGACCGTCGGCAACTACGCGTTGGCCTGCGCTTGCGGCGTCGCGATCAAGATTGCAGCGGACGACGCTGCCTTGCCAGTCAGTGAACCACCAAGACTTGTCGGTCCCTCCCACGTCGACCACGCTCTCTGTTCCTCTTGCCCTCAAAACCGCCAAGATGAACTGCCATCGCTGATACCGAAACCTCGAGGCAAGACTTCCCGATCGCCTATCTGATAAGGACTGCTTGATCAACCAGCTCCGGAGCCGTCCACTCATCACCGCTTCGCAATCACAATAATCGCCACCGTGCTCGCCAGGATCTGCGCAATTGCCCCGAACAACGCGACCGTGTCGGTATGCGGCGCGTTGGGATCCTTTGCGGGTACCACCACCTCGGAGCCCGGTCCCGGCGCGGGATTGCTGCTGAATAACAGCGAGCGCCGCCGCGTCTTCACTTCGCCGTTCGCATAGCGCACGCTCACCTCACCCTTGCGAGCGTTCTGCATGAAGCCACCAGCGGCACTGAGGTAGTAGTCGAGCCCAGCACCCTTGCGGTACAGCACGCTGCCGGGTGAGTTCACGGCTCCCGTTACTCGCACACTCGGCTGAAACTCGGGAATCCGCACCGAATCACCGGGCTGCAGGATGACGTTGTCGCGCGAGTCGCGCTCGCGCAACGCCTTCGGCAAATCGATGTTGATCCGGCCGCGATTGTCCGCAACGCGGACGAAGCGAATCCCCTCAGGATAGGCCCGCGGCGTAAGACCGCCGGCGCGTTGCACGAGATCGGCGAGCCGATCGTCCTTCGCCTTCAGCGCGTACGTCCCCGGATACAACACCTCGCCCGTGATCGTCACCGTGCGCTGCAGCTCGAAGTCGGGCTGGCGGAAAATCAGCACGTTGTCATACGGCTGCAGCGCCACCTCGGCCGCCGTCCCCGCGACAGGGAAGGCGACGCCCGGTGGCCCGATGTAACGCGAAGAGTCGCGCTCACTCAGGTAGGACGAGTCGAGCGGTACCCGCACCGTCGTCGCGAGCTGGCCCTTGGATCGATCGGCGGGCAAGCGCGCAATCTCGGCATCGCGCAAGTCGGCGCCGATCCGCGGGCCGCGCGCGAGTACCATGAGCTGCCGCAAGGTCATCCCTGGCCGCCACGGATACGTCCCCCCCTGCTGCACCATCCCCGTGATCGCGACGGTGTAAAGGTCGGAGGCATCGGTGAGCGCGTCCACCAGCACGACGTCGCCATCCTCCAGCGCGAACCTCGGCGCGACCCCGTTGGCCATGGGCACGTCGATCGTGACCTTCGCCGTCGTCTGCGTGCCGCGCGCCTCCGGCGGCAAGAAGCGCTCCACCTTCACCCGCTCGAGCGCGGCATCGGGCCGGAACCCCCCCGCGGCGCCAATCATGTCGGCGAGCGTCTCGCCCGCCTTCGTCTCGTAAACCGCGGGTCTCAGCACCGCGCCCTGCACGCGCACCCGCGAGAGATGAATCGGCACGAAGATCACATCCCCAGTCTCGAGCCGGACGTCGGCGCGCGTGTCTCCGCGCAACAAGTAGTCATACAGATCGAGCGTCGCGATCGTCTTGCCGGCGCGCTGCACCTCGACGCCGCGCAGCTTCGCCCGCTCCGTCACGCCGCCCGCCGCATACAGCGCCGTGAACACGGTGCCGAGCGAGCTGATCTGATACGCGCCGGGCTGCGTCACCTCGCCGACGACGTAGATCTGATTCGCCCGCACGTTCGCGACCGTGACGTCGAACCGCGTCGTGGCATTCGCGGTGCGCTTCACGCCCGAATACACGCGGCCGAGGCGCGTGAAGAGGACGTCGCGCAGCTGATCGAGCGTGAGATTGGCGACGTGCACCTGACCGACCTGCGGAATCAGCACGAACCCTTCGCGCGTGACGGGCAGGGAATAGGTCAGCTCGACGTCGCCCGTGAGAATCAGGACGAGATTGTCGCCTGGGCCGAGCTTGTAGTCGGCCGGCACGGGACCCGCGAGCAGCGGCAGAAACTGCGTCGTGGTCCGCTGAAAGACGTCCACGCCAAAGACTTCACTGGGTTGCGTCCGCGCGCTGCGCACGACCCCCGTGTCGACGGCGAGCGCCGGATTGGTCAGCGCAGGCAAGCCGAGCGCCTGCAACGCGGCGAGCTCCTGCGATCCGGGAACCAGCGCGCTCGCGCTTGCGCCGGCGCTGAGATATGGATCGAGCAACGTCGAGGGATAGCCGCTCGCCTGGAGACGCGCGCGAACTTGTTCCGGCGTCAAGCCAGACTGTGCGATGCGGCTGCGCACGACGTCGGCAAGGCCGGGACGGTCCTGCAGCGCCTGCTGGACCTGGGCGGCCGACGGCTGCTGCGCGGCGACCGCCGGCGCGATCACCACGAGCGCGACGAACAGAGCTATCCGCATCTACTTCACTTTCTCCAAGGGCTCGAATCCAAGCAGGCTAACTTGCCCCCTAACTAGCGACAGGTCAAGTCGTTAAATGGTGCTTGAACGAGATAGCTAATTAGCTATCATTGGCCATGGCCTCCGCCGCTGATCTCCTCCGTCACGCTCGTACCAAAGCCGGTCTCAGCCAGCGGGAGCTCGCGCGCCGCGCGCGCACGGCGCAGTCCGTCATCGCGCGGATCGAGAAGGGGCAGACCAGCCCGACGTGGGAGACGCTGGAGCGTTTGCTCGCGGCGGCCGGCGCGCGGATCGGTACGCTGACCCAGTCCGGAACTGAGGCGGGACCAGGGTTTTACGAGGTCCCGGGACTCCTGCTCATGACGCCCGAACAGCGGCTCCGGGTCGTGGAGGGCGTCAGCGATTTCCGATATCGCGCGCGTCGTGTGTCCGACGGCGCCCGGGTTCCGGGTGCGACTATCCCGCTCAGCATCGAGCTCTTATTCACGACGCTCGCTCGACACAAAGTGCAGTTCGTCCTGATCGGCGCGCTGGGTGCCACGCTGTACGGATTCCCGCGAGTTACGTCGGATGCCGACATTACACCGGCGCGCGGCGCCGAGAACCTCGAGCGTCTGGCAGCCGCGCTGCGCGAGCTGGACGCACGCGTCTTCACCGAGCGCGAGCCGGACGGCTTGCCCTTTGATTGCAGCCCGCAGATGCTGGCGCGCGCCGAGGTCTGGAATCTGATCACCCGCGCTGGGCGGCTCGATCTCGCCTTCACCCCGTCCGGAACCACGGGGTTCGACGACCTCGCGCGCGGGGCCGTGCGCTTCGAGCTCTACGGCAATCCACTGCTCGCCGCGCGACTCGAGGACATCATTCGCTCAAAAGAGGCGGCCGATCGGCCCAAGGATCGACAGGATGTGGAGGTGATGAAGGAGATGCTGAAGCGTCAGAACAGCGGCTTGTAGACCTCCGCCGTCAGCGCCGCCGTGTTCTGCCAGGTGAACTGCCTGGCTCGCGCCCATCCTTTTTGCACCAACTCTTCGCGCTCTTCCTGGTCATCGAGGCGCTCGAGCGCATGCACGTAGTCGCCAGGGTCACGCCCCTCCACGACGACCGCGGCGCCGCCGGCCACCTCCTTCAATCCCCCCGCGCCCGAAGTCACGACCGGCAAGCCGGACGCAAACGCCTCGAGCACGGGGAAGCCGAAGCCTTCGTATAAAGAAGGAAAGAGCAGCACGTCGGCCGCGCGATAGGCGCGCCGCAGCGCGGTCTCGTCCGCCGACGCCACGCTGCGCACCACGCGCCGCAGATCGAGCCGGTCGATCAGGTGCTCCTGCTCGTCGCTGAACCGGCCGCCTACCTGCAACAGATAGGCGTCGGTCTGCTGGCGCAGCCGCGCGACCGTCTGAATTACGAGCGGGACATTCTTGCGATCGACGGTGCTGCCGACGTGCAGCACGACGAACGCGTCCTCGGGGATGCGCCAGTCGCGCCGCCAGCGCTCGCGCGCCCCGGCCGCCGTCGTTTCGCCGAAGAACGCGCGATCCACGCCGAACGGCACCACGAAAATGTTCTTGTCGGTGCCGAGCCACATCGCGAGCTCGCGCTTCAGCCACTCGGTGCCGACGATGTACGCGTCGGCCTGGCGCAGCGCCTTCAGCGCCTGGCGGAGAAAGCGATTGCGCACGCCCTCACGCCAGCCGTCGGTGGGCGAGCGCAGCACGACGACGGGCATGAGATCATGGACCGTGACCACGACCGGCCTGCGCCCAGCGGTCTCGATCATGTGCGCATAGCTGTGATCGAGCACGTGCACCAGATCGACGCGCTTCGCTTCGCGCTTCACGCGCCAGGGATAGAAGTAGTAGCGCGCCGCCCACTGCTGCGGGCCGTGGAACGGGCCGGGCAGGATGACGCGCGAGGGATCGACCGGCTGCGTCCACCAGCGCACGAAGGCGCGGCGGGGGTCGCTCGGGCGGCCGGCGGAATCGCGGGTGAGGGAGCCGATGTGCGCGGCAAGGCGCACCTGGAAACCGAAGTCGCTGCGCTCCAACCAGTCATGCAGGCGATGGGCGTACTTCTCCATCGCGGCCCAGCGTTCGAGCGGCAGATCGGGGACCAGCAAGACACTCGGCATCTACTTCGCCACCTGCTTCCAAAACTCGAGGGTTCGTTCTGCGATCGCGTCATCGGAGTAGAGCCGCAATGCGCGCGCTCGTGCGCCTTGGGCCAGGGAGCGCCGGGTCGCGCTGTCGCTCATCTTGTCGAGCGCCCCGGCCAGTGCCTCGGCGTTGCCGGCCGGCACCACGACGCCCGCGTCCCCGATCAGCTCGGGAATCACGCCGCTGTCGGTGCCGAGCACGGCGACCTCGTTCGCCATCGCTTCCATCAGGATCTGGCCATTCGCTTCACGCCAATCGCGCAGCGCCAGCGACGGCTGCACCAGCACATCGAGGTCGGGCCACAGGTTCGCCACCTGCTCGGCGGGCAGCCCGCCGGTCCAGCGCACGCGCGCCGCGAGCCGCAGGTCGCTCGCCAGGGCTTCGAGGCGTTCGCGCTCGGGGCCGTCACCGACGATCGTGAGGCGCCACTTGGCGCCGCGCTGCCGCGCCAGCGCCTGTAACAAGGTATCGAGTCCCTTCTGCGGGACCAACCGGCCCACGTAGCCGATTGCGAGGCCTTCGTGCGGCACATGGTGCGGCTCGTGCGGCGCGAGGGCGCCGAGCTGCGGGATCACGGCGATCGGGAGATTGGGCGCGTCGCGGCGCACGATCGTGCCGGCGAGATCCGACCCCGCGACGAGGCCCGTGAGCCGGCGCAGCATGCGGCGCTGCTTCCAGTGCGCCCACCAGCCCTGCTCGAGCTCGACGTTCTGGTGCGTGAACAGCACGACGGGGATGGCGAGGCGGCGCGCGGCGCCGAGCACCTGGCGGGCGGCGTGGGTGTTGGGCTCTTCTTCTATTTGGACGAGATCGGGGCGGCGATCGCGCAGCAGCGCTTTGAGCGCGCGGCGGCCGTATTTCGTTTTGGCGAGGTCGCCCTTGCTGCCTCCCCCCATGCCGCGGGCGGGCAGGGGGAAGACCTCGAGGCCGCCTTGGCGCTCCCAGGCGACGTCGATCGGCCGGCCGAACCACGGCTCGCGCCAGCGCTGGGGAATCGCGACGGTGACCTCGAGCCCGCGGGCGGCGAGGGCGCGGAGTTTTCCCCGATGTTCGGGTTGGAGATAGGTGTGCGAAAGGACGAGGACTCTGCGCAGAATGGGCGGCACAGGACTCGAACCTGTGACCTCCGGTATGTGAGACCGGCGCTCTAACCAGCTGAGCTAGCCACCCCGGGATGCTCAATAATGGTTCGTGCGCAAAGATAATCACGGTTATTCGGTGGGCAAACCGTTGCGACGTGCAGTCTTGGCGCTCGCGCCGAGGGAGGCTGTCGCCCCCGTTTCACGATTGGACCAGGTCGGCGACCAGCTGGTGACCCAACTGTTACCGCGTCTTGATGGTGATCGCGTGCATCACGGGGCACGCTCTGTAGACGGAAAAGTGTCCATTCTCTTACCGCCGAGGATACCGTGGTTCTCCATGTCCGTCTTTCGATGCCACACAGCGCCGCCTGCGCGGTGCTCCTGTCCCTCATCACATTCGTCGCCGGTCGCAGCGCGGCGCAGTCGCGCGATGGAGCGATTGCCGGTCGCGTAACCGATTCGTCGGCGACGGCGATCGCCGGCGCGTCGGTGCGCGTGCTCGGCGCCCCCTACGTCGCGCGGACGCGCGAGGACGGCACGTTTCGGATCGAGAACGTCGCGGCGGGCAGCTATCGGATCCGCGTGATCGGGTTCGGGTTCTCCCCCGACACCGCCACGGCGGTGGTGCAAAGCGGCAGCGTGACGCAGCTGAGTGTGCGGTTGCGGCCGATGGCGTTCGAGCTCGAGCACGTGATGGCGGTGGCGCACCGCATGGGCGAGACCCAAGCAGCGGCGCTCGATTTTCAGAAGGAGGCGATGAACCTCGTCACCGTCCTGCCGGGCGATCAGATCCGGGGCCTGCCGAACTACAACGCCGCTGAGGCCGCGGGACGCATGCCTGACGTCGCGATCGAACGCGACGAAGGAGAAGGGAAGTTCGTGCAGATCCGCGGCACCGAGCCCAGGTTGTCCAACGTCACGATCGACGGCGTGCACGTGCCCGGCACGGAGAACGGCACCCGCATCCCGAAGCTCGACGCCGTCCCGTCAGACATCCTTGCCGCGATCGAAGTGTCGAAGACCCTCACCGCCGACATGGACGCCGACGCCATCGGGGGATCGGTGAACCTCGTGACCAAGACCCCGGAAGGCCGGCCGCACGGATATGTCGCCGGTCAGTACGGGCGCATCGGCTTACTCAGTCGCGATGTGGGGCAGAGCAGCCTCACCTATGGCGGGCGGTTCGGGCCGGACGCCAAGCTCGGCCTTCTCTTGGGTGGAAGCTACGATCGCAATAACCGCGGAATCAACGACGTGGAGCCGAGCTGGGCGGTGGACTCAACCGGGCGTTCGTTTCCGAACGAATGGAGTCAGCGCGACTACACCTACTACCGGACGCGCTACGGGATCGCCGGGGACGTCGACTATCAGTTCAACGAGCACTCGACGG
>JACXTT010005677.1_pt1 | contig 18048 bp, 24 predicted proteins | sample 9270951 | NCBI WGS metagenome assembly JACXTT01 (sample SAMN15532306, study PRJNA645909) | rock metagenome | isolation source: weathered quartz diorite | place: Puerto Rico | collected 2017-06-21 | reverse complement strand
GTACTTGCAAGAATCCGTCAGCTGCTAGATGCAGAGTTTTCCAAGCCTACTGACACCCCAGTTCCAACCGTCATAGACGATCAGGCTGCTGACGGATTCTCGAAATGAGTAATTCCCTTCAATGACGCCAAGAGCCAGTTACCGATAATCTTGTTTCTCGGGAGTTGACGTGGAGCGCTTGAAGTGGCCTCCGGATGCGTATAGCTGACCGTCTGTCACTGCGGAGCGTGCGGGCTTACCTTCCGAGCACAAGGAAGAATGGACTCTACGCTGCTGGTGTGTTGCCTCGCATTATCATTCGGAGGCCAGTTCAAGGACTGTTGTGGCCAAGACCTACGCAGCTAAGTTTCAATGTTCCCACGGAGACGCAGGCCAGGTTGTGATTTTGCGGAATCGCGATGAAACCCTCGAACAAATTCAACGAACGGCGCGGCATTTCGAGTGCCCGGTCCATGGAGTCCAGCTAGGAGTGCCAGTCGAAGCGAAAGAAATAATGGAGGCTCTGACTCCTGAAAGTAAGCCAATGCCTGCAATCGCCGCCAGCTTCCTCAGGGACCACCGACGCAGCAAGAGAATCCCACTTCGAATTCGCGTGCTTGTCTACGGGCGAGCTGGGAACTCGTCTTCATTCCGCGAAGAAACGTCCACGCGGATGGTGACCGCTCACGGCGGATTATTAGCACTCACTGCCCCGGTGGAGGTCGGTGAAACCCTGCTCGTGGTCAACTTGGCAACGCGAAAAGAGGAGGAGTGCAGGGTTGCGTCCGTAAAGCCTCAGGACGAAGTGAACAAAGGGAACAACGTGAACAACGTGGGGCTGGCGTTCTTGCGATCTGCTCCCGGCTTTTGGGGTCTGACGATGATGTCTTTTTGTGGCGCTCTTCCTATTTCTCCAAGATCAATGCAACACCACAGGATTCCGCTTGATAAGTCCGGTGGTAAGTATCCCTTGACAACAAGTAGGATGTTTGCTAGACTCCCTGTATTATGAGAGTCAAACAAAGTATTCCAAAAGCGCTTCGCTATACCGTTCGGCACTTCAACAAGGAGTTTCCGAACGATGCCGCTTGCCTCGAATACATCAAAGAGCAACGCTATCCAGGCGGCATCACTCACTGCGCGAAGTGCAAGCAAGAGCGAAAGCATCACCGCGTCACTGGCCGCACTGCGTACGCTTGCGACCATTGCGGAACTCACATCTACCCGCTCGCTGGGACCATCTTCCAAAAATCCAGCACTTCGCTGCGTCTTTGGTTCTATGCAGCCTATTTGATGGGTTCCACCCGGTGCGGCATCTCTGCGAAGCAGATTCAACGCGAGACTGGAGTGACCTACAAAACCGCATGGCGCATGTTCAAACAGATTCGCTCTCTGATGTCGGATGGCGATCTGCAATTGGAGGGGCCGACGGTTGAAGTAGACGAAGCCTATTACGGTGGGAAGCGGAAGTACGGCGTTGGCCGACCGATGCGCGGAGACAAGACCAAGATTCCAGTCATCGGGATCGCGCAACGCGGCGGGAAGGTCATGGCGCGTGTAATCAAGGCTGTTGATAAGCCCAATTTGCTCGGTACCATCGTGAAGCACGTCACTCCGGGTAGTTTGATTTACACCGACGAATACCCGGCCTATGAAGGCATCAAGTATCTCTGGAAGGACGGCAAGCCGGCGAACTATCGCCATCGTCAAATCCGCCACAAGAGTGGCTTGTATGTGATGGGCGACATTCACACCAATTCGGTCGAGGGATTCTGGAGTTTGGTTAAGCGCGGGATAGGCGGGGTCTACCACTCGGTTTCGCGCAAATACTTGCAGACCTACCTGGACGAATACACTTTCCGTTTCAACCGCAGGCATGAGGGGAATCAACAGTTCCGAGCTATTCTTTCGCGGGTTTCTGAGCGGGCGTTTTGATCGCCTTGTTGAGAAGCGCGTGGAATGCGTCACGCGTGTAGGGCCGCATTTTCTTGCGGCTCTCATTGCGCGGCTTTACCTTTCGTGTTCGCATTTGAACGTAGGCTATCACGCTTTTTCCCCAAACCTAATGCTTTTTCCCAACTGATTGTCTCTTTCGTTGCCTCCATCTTTATCCGAAGGTCCTTGATGTTTTCCGCTAGGAATACACCCAAGGGACCCGGCGGGTTACGCAGGAATTCCTGCATCGGCCACCGCAATTGAGATTCGGATTTCAAGCTTCCATCGCCGAACTTCTCGGCCATCTTATTTACCTCATAGGCGAACCAATCGGCAGCCTGCAAGGGTATAAAGCCGCGTTCGACTAACCCGTCTTCCAATATGGTGTCCTTTTTTCGTCGAAAAGTCGGGACTAAGCCGCTATCCTCTGCAAGCCTCTTTTGGAGTTTCCCTTTGCCTTTATCGCCTGCCTCAAAAACTACGGCGAATGGGGTGTCTCTTGTGAAATGGCTAAGAATGTATTCCCGAACTTGTTTCTCACAAGTTCGTCCAGCCAAGCTGTAGGCGCACAGTGCGAACTCATCCCGCAAGTCAGCGGTCATCTGTTGAAATTCGTTATTTATTACGGTACTGGCGAACCGCTGATATACGTGTCGCTTGAGGATGTTCATTAAGTCGGCGCACAGGTTCTTACGCAGAGTCCTTCTGTCTGGATTGTCTTGCCAATGCTTGAACGGCCCCCAAAAACCATCCAAGTCGGCAGCGTGGAAAAACTCAATGTCATCTTGTTTTAATCTCTCTGACCACGCTGCACTAAAGTCGTCCCAATCCTTAGCACTGGACGCAAATCCAGCCATTGTTAGATATGGTCTTGAATCGTCACCGCTAGCATCGAATGCAAATGTAACCATAGCAAGAATCGCATTTTCCCGGTCCAACCATGGCGGCCACAGAATCGTGGCCAAGTGGCGAATCGGCGAATAACAGCAGTCCTCCGATAACGGTGGCATTATATCACCTTCCTTGTTCACAAGGGATACTTACCAGTCCGGTTATCGGTAATTGAGATTTGAGGGTTGCCAGTTGTTACCGATTAATTGTGCTTGTCAGGAGCCAAAAACCTTCCCGGAAACTAGGAGTCCATCTTTCGACAGCTGCCTTTTTTCGGCTGAAACCAATTATCGTTCGGGTTTACTGACGTTGCGAAACAACGTTTTGGGGGACAGCGTAGAATTCTCTTATGGCCTTTACGGACGACCCCGGTTCTTCGCCATCTTGTGATTATGCGGCTTACAGTGAATCGGGCCGCCATTCTTGGAGCTCGCCTAATGAGCGTGGCTCCTTTCTTCCGACGCGATGCGGTTAGCGATGGCAGACCGCGCCCGAGCGAACGACGCTTTGTCATCATAGAGCTTGAACGCCCAGTTGGCTTCCTGAACGTAGGCATGAAGCTCGAATACCAACTGACGCGGATCAGCTTTCTTCGCCAGCTGCTTGAGTCTTTTCGCTTCTCTTACTTCATCCTCAAGACCCAGTAGCCAAGCCTTCGCGAGTTCGGCGATCTTGTCGCGGACTTTTCCTGGACGGCTGTCAAATTCTACTGAAGCAGCTGCAAAGAAGCATCCCCCCGGAAATACGTTTCGCTCGACGCATGAAAGCCACGCGTTGAGGAGTGCAGAGAGGCGAGAAACGCCACGCGGACTTTTCAGAGCAGGTTCAAAGACCTGCGCGAGAAAAATATCTCTCGCCATATCGACCGTCGCGAGTTGTAGTTCTTCTTTCGAACCGAAATGAGCAAAGACGCCGGTCTTGCTCATGGTGAGTTCAGCTGCCAGTCGGCGAATCGACACGCCTTCGAGGCCCTCGGCGGAAGCGATGTCAACGGCGCGGTTCAGAATGTCAGCGCGAGTTCTCGCTGCCCTTTGTTGCTGATAGCCGATCGCGCCAGCCGATTTCATAGCACGACCGTACTATATAGAACCCAGGTTTCTGGTTGCAAGGCACTGGGGCGAGCGCGATCTCTTACGTTTTGAAGACCCGCATGGAGGTGACCGCGGCTGCGCGCGAACCCGGAACCCATTTGGCCCACTCCGGTAGAGAAAGCCTTCCCGAAAATTGCAAAAGGGCGTCCGCGCACCAGCAAGCCGCGCGGTGCGGCTGCAAACAAATTCACCAAAGTCATTTTCAACCAGATCGGCGATAAGGAATGTTGCCGCTTCGCAGCGATGAACTGGAGATTCCCGCAAACCTTGATGCCGGCCCGAAACCAGGTGCCTGAATGCAGCTGCTAATACACATGTTGGACAGGTGGGGTAGTATCAGAGCCGACCGCCCGGTAGGCATCACCCTTGCGCGGTTGCGTCGGAATATCAAGGGTAACGTTGGGCGAACACGAAAACGTTTGGCACTACGAACACGAACTGATACCGGTTGCGGCGCTGCCGCTGTTCCAACTCCCTCGCAAGCTCCAAAGCCCGCCTTGTGATTTCCAATGAAACTTGTCGTCGACAATGAATATGTCTTTGCGCCAGCCGAACTGCACAAGCGCGTCAAGTTCTCCGATCAATTGCCTCGGGGATTTCGTCCTCGGCCGGCGTCCGTAGAGGGTAATGATGTTGCAGAACTCACAGGTGAACGGGCAACCTCGCGAAAATTGCACCGCCATGAAAGTGTACTTCTTCAGTGCCAACAGGTCGAAACGCGGTATCGGGGTGTGACTGACATCGGGCCTTTTCACAACACGATACAACCTGCGGGCTGATCCAACCTCAAGGTCCGCCGCGATCTCCTCGAAGATTTCGTCCGACTCTCCCAGTGATACCTGTAACTGAAAGATCCCAGCGAGCCAGCGACACGCCAAACAGTGTGCTCTCCGCACCTCCGTCATTGGCAAACGCGATAAAGACGGGATGGGGGAGTCCCTCAAATAAGCATTTAGTCCAGAGATTCCAGGATCCAGGTTTAAGTGACAATGCTCAGTTTCGAGCGGGTGAAACGACCAGGATGTCACTATATTTTGCGATCGCCGAATGTGCCAAATAGAGATTGCCGTTTTTGTCCAGCACGCCGTTGCGAGCGCCTTGGCGAGTGTTCACCTGCGCGACGAGAGAAAGCTTGCCTTTGTCGTCCGCGCGGGCAATGGTCAGCTTCGCAGCCTTCGCGGCGCCAACATAGACGGTGTGCGTGGCAGGCGAATAATAAATGTCGTCGACGCCGTCGCCTGTGTCCACCTTGGAGAGAATGGCGCCGTCATGCCCGGCGTCGAGCACCTCCACAAGCGTGCTGCATGCGACAAAGAGCTGGCCCGCCTTCGGATCCAAGCCCAACCCGTGAGGGCCTTCTTGGCCACAGGATGGATTCCAGGTGCTGATCGTCTTTCGCGTCTTCAGATCAATTGCGAGGCTGCGGTCCTTATCTTCCAGATTCGTGTAGAAGCGCCCGTGCATGGCGTCCACTGCAAATCCCTCGGGAGCGCCATCGTAAGTAAGCTTCTCTTTTTGCTCCATCGTCTTGATATCGACGATGCGGATGGATTTGTCGCTCGGGATGGTCACCCAGACTTCCTTCGTGGGTGCGACATAGACCACAGCATCGGTCACCGCGTCGAAGTGAGCACAAGCGCGGCGCGTCAAAGAGCTCGCGTTAAAACTACAGACGCTCGAGTCTCCGCGGTTCCCGATGTAAACCTCTCCTTCGCCGATGCTGACGGCGGTGGGACCAAGTGTGCGCTTGCCCCCGCGGAAATCCACCTCCTTGGTCGGAAAGTTCGGAATCTGTCGCACCTTACCGGTGGCGACATCAACGACATCGACGGCAGCGGTGATTCCGCCGGGCACCCACAACGAATTCGTGCTGGGGTCATAAGCGATGTAATCCATCGAAACATCGCCTTTGTTGTTGTCGGGGAGCGGCAAGGTGCGGACGCCGTAGTTCGCACCTTGTTTGGAAGAGTCCTGTAATTTGGCAGCGAGTGACTCAGTCCAGGCAAACACTGTCCAAACTGCTAGGACACACAGGAAAATAGCTCCGAGCGTGAGCGCCGATCGTTTCATAAATCGCCTCCTCTAAGCCTTTTGTTCACGAGATTTTCTGTCATGCACCCGCGTTCTCCTACCAGGTAAATTTAAGCGCGAACTGTAATTGTCTCGATGTTGTGTCTGTGGCGTTCGCCCGTAAACCTAGGACCCGAACAATTGCCCCAGGACAAGAAAAGCCTAGAGAATGACCAGATCCGATATGAAGGAGTGGCTCTGCGACTTACCTGTCCAAATCGCGTCACCCCAATCAGCCACTAGTGAGCGCAGACTAGAAGAGCAATGCTTAAGATTTGCTGAACGAAATTCCTTTTTGGTTCCACCTCTAAATGTCCGCAGGTTTCGAAGCTCGCTAGAACATTAGTTGTAGGGAGTTGTCAGGCGGTGCCGAAGCTTTGATTCCAGCTTGCGCGGACGGAGCGCAGGAGTGACGGATAGACGACCAGCTTGCGGAACGGCAAAATCCTCGAACGATAAGTTCGTGTTCTCAGTGCACCTGATCAACGGTCATGCACTGGATTCGAAATTCCTTTCACGGGTGTCTTTCAAGTTCTTTCAGTTCAGGTCGTTTTGGTTCCGATTGGCCACATCCCGGCAAGTCGGGTTCTCGGTAACTGGAAACGCAAAAATCCCAGTTAATGGGATGGTCCGCCGCAGAACTCTCGAAGTTGTAGAGTGCGGGGTAGGAGGCATTCCATGAAACTTCAGGCGCTCGGGATCGATTTAGCAAAAAACGTGTTTCATCTTGTGGGTTTGGATTCGAGTAGGCAGGTGGTAGTCCGCAAGCGATGCTCCCGCACGCAGGTGTTGGCCTTCGGCAAAGGTGCGGGTGCGAGTAATCGGCATGAGAATGCCTTTGCTTGCGGCTTGCCTTTTCGAGGAATCCGATGCTGGAGAGAAATGAGAGTAGCCACAACTACATCCGGGACCGTGCCCAGAACAAAGAGGCCGATCCTGTGCCCGACGGGATCGAACTTGCCGAACCCACTACAGCACCTTCACGACACCGGCTTACCGCTGAACTAGCAAAAAGCCGGCTTCACCATATACAAACAGACTTGAAAGGAGGGCCGACGGTGGGAACCACGACTGTCACAGCTTTTACCTCCTCATTAGAAGGACGTCAAATCATTTGCCTGAAGCAGGCCAAGTAGCCACTCGTTGCTACCTTTTCCGGTTCTTTTGTCGACATATCCACACACGCATAAACTTTTACGACTCCATAGAAACAATCTCGTAACCGATACTTATCCTCGACCCCTGTTGCTTGCGCTAGTAATCTGCAGCGTGAAGCCATCTGGATCTACAACGTGGAAACCTTCCCCGGAGCCACCCTGTCCTGAGTCAATCGGATTGACGCCCCGCGCCTTAAGGTCCGCAGTTACGGAGTCTTGGTTGAAGTTCTCAACTCCGAGAGCGACATGGCCTACTCTGCCTGACGGCTTGCCAGGCCGCAGGACGAAAAAGCTTGTCCCAAAGAATACTTGGTTATTCCCCTGCCGTTTGTGTACGGGACAACCGAATGTGCGTTGGTAAAAATCAGTTGATCGTTCCAGATCGCTGACATCCAGAGAGACGTGATTGATAGTGTTTCCTTGGAATTCCGCCGCCGAGATCGTATCAGAGCCGACCACCAACAAAGCCAATCCTTGAACTAAGTCTCGCCGTGATACTTTCCCTTTCTCGTATGTTTCCAATAGTCTCGAAATCGCGCGTTCCATCAAATCCTCCTTCTGGGACGGAGATAGAGGTCTTTAGGATCCACTGAACCATGAGAGAATGATCCGAGGGTGCTCCAAATGCAAGTCAGCTAGATAAAGAGTGACCGCAGTCAAGCCGTACCGTGAAGGCCTTGTGCTTGGCCATCTCCAGTCCGCGATCCCACGTCAGAGAGCGTAGCAGGGTAGCGGGAAACTTACGAACGTGCCGGCTCAAGGCAGCAACGACAGTCGCGCGATTCAAAGCAACGTTTGGGAATCATGTGGACATGGCGGACCTTCTTATTGCCCGCGAACCCATTCGTTGATGGTCTTCCAGTCCGGATCGTTTTGGGATTCAAATTGCCGGCCGCCCCCGTGCACCCGATTGGAGTAGTCGCCGCCTGCCTCCGGCGCCAGTGGATGCATCACCAGCCGACTCTGTGACGGGTCGCCGGGAACCACCAAGCGCGAGACGCGCCGGAAGATGCGTTGAGATTGTTCCTCGTTCCAAGAGGTACTGCCGGGCAACAGCTTCTCCAGATACGCTGGCGCCCCTCCATCCCCGGCTCCCGAATGACAGACGTAGCAGCGCGCATGGCCCGGCCTCTTTTTCAAGAAGATGGGTTCGACCTGTGTCTTGAAAACCTCGTAACTAAGAGACGGAGTCGAGGCAGAAGCCGCGTTCGCATCCGGCGCACCGGCGGATTGCGCTGCGGTGAAGGGGGCCGCGTACAGGATACCCACCGCGACCACAAGGCTTGCCCCGATTGTGATTGAACGAATCTTGGCCATCATGTTCGCCTCCTCTAGGGCATCACCAATGTGCTGATATTCCTTGGTCCCTCTCCCACCCGCACGCTCGTCAGTACTTTCAGAGTCTTCGGATCGATGGCGGAAACCGTTCTGAGGGCGCCATTGACGACGTAGGCTGTCTTAGCATCCGGAGTGAAAGTGAGCCACTGCGGGGCCGCTCCGATCGCAGGGCGTCCCGGCAGTTCGATTACTGGCAAAGAGACGCGTCCCACCAGTTTGAGTTCAGGGAGTGAGTAAATCAAAACCGCATTGGCGGTGGCATAGTTGATCCAGAACGTCTTGCCGTCGGGAGCCACGACACTGCCGTGGGTGGAGTTGGGGGGGAACTCGCCGCTCTCTTCGGGGAACTTGATCCGATTTACCTCCGCGCGCGTCGCGAAATCCACCACCGCAAACCCGCTGAAGCCTTGGAGCTGTACGAAAATCCGGCGGCCCGAACCGTCGGGGTTAGGCTCGATGGACATGGTGAGTACCCCCCTGTCGAACGGAACCTCCCACACGGGTTTGTCGGTCTGCAGGTCAATGACGCTGAGGAATTTTCCACCGGGCGAGCCAGCGACCGCGTACTTGCCGTCCGGCGTCATAAAGACGTCGTGCATCCCGGCTTTCATGGGGATCTTCTTAATCGTCTCCAAGGAGGCCGTGTCGATGATTTCGATGCCTGCCACGGGGGGTTTTTCCCGGATACAGACATAAACCCTCTTTCCGTCCTTGCTGACCACTGGAAGGTTGGGTTGACCGCTCATGGGAACCTTCTTGATAATTTTCGCCGTCTTTGTATCCACAACGTCGAGGGAACCCGCGGCCTCGTCGGTAATATAGGCCCGGCTTCCGTCGGGGGCGAAGGTAACGCCATGACCCGCCTCAATTCCATCGATGACTTGCACGACTTTGTTCGTCGCAGGGTCGATGACCTCAACGGTATCCCCGGCGCCGTTCATGACGTAAATGCGGGCCGTACTGGCCGCTAAGGGTACCGCCAGCAGAATCACCAAATACCGCAGATTGCCGATGCATTTTTTCATCGCTGTTAAGCTCATCGGGACCTCCAAGAGTGATTGCGGGGAGTCTAGGCGCAGCCATCGATGGAGTCAACTGGAATTGGGGATAGGATATAGCGTGCGCCAAAGTTGCACCCCCCTGGCCGCAAATTGGGGTGCTAACGCGGGGGGCCCGCCTCACTCACGCGGCACTCAGAGCGGAATTGGTTAAAGAATCTCAATGAACTGTCAATGTAAAGCTTTGCTTGGCGCTCATCCCGACACTATTGCTTGCCGTAAAGACAAGACTGTAACTGGCAGCCGTGCCTACTGCAGGCGTACCACTCAAGGTCGCCGTCCCGTTTCCGTTATCGGTGAACGTGACTCCTTTGGGCAGCGTTCCGGACCGGGTAAGCTTCGGAGTCGGAAATCCCGTTGCAGTTCCCTTAAGCGACGCTAGCGTCCCTACCGTGAAGGTCGCGTTGTTCGTGCTGGTGAGGAGTTTGGACTTTTCACAAGCTTCTGCGGCCTGCGTTCTGGTTCCTCCGGTGCGTGGTTCTCGATCCAGTTGTTTGTGAGTTGGATCTCACGTTCGATACACTTGACGGCCTCGCTGTTGTCTGCGAGGCGTTTCTTAAGTTTGTCGAGGCCCCCAAGCAGTGGTGCCACGTGTCCTTCAGGAGAATCCCCGTCATCGTTGGATTCCCAGTTATGGCGAACATCCCGGAGATGCGGCAACAGTTCAATTCGGACTCGCTCAATGAACTCGTCGAATTCTTCGTCAGTAAAGAGCTCTCGGATACCGTCATCGTCGTCTTGTACGCCAACGTGACCACTCTGCTTTTCTCTTTGGCCATCTTGATCCTCAAGCTTCGCTATCCCTGACGCCAAGGCAAAAAAGGGGATGAACTTCAGGTTCATCCCCCCACAGGAAGAGCCCTCTCGTCCTGGGCCGCAGGCTTCATTCCCCGCTCACCTGTCCAAAGTGTGGAGCGCCGATGATCTCCCTCTGCCCCGAGTGCGGCTTTGAGCTATTCGGAATCCCACATAGAGAGCATCCACTATGCCAGGAATGCAAAGCAGATATCCGCCGAGTCTTTACACGCATAGTCATCTCGATTACACCTCTGTCCTTCACAATCGCCAACTCGATTATCATGGCTGAGAAGATCATGCGAAGAATCGACGCAATGTTTCCTGCGAGGCAGTAGCGGCAGCATTGCAGGTGACCTATGCCGTTCGGGGCTGTTGGCAACGCCAGTCACGATCCAATCACTAGTTGCCCACGTTCGCAAAGATATGAAAGGACGCGAACGTCCTTCTGTTTGCCGTAAGCGGATGATCGAATTCCCACTGTCTCAAAATGGCCTCGTTGGGGCCGAGTGTGAACCCGTCTGTCAAACTGTCCACTCTGCGATACTGGCTGTCGTAAGCAAAGACTTCATAAGAAATCGAGCGGGCCTGATCTGAGCGATTTTTGATCGTGACAAGGTAGGGGTACAAAACGTTTGTTGTATTGCGAATGTCGAACGTCAGGACAATGACCTTGTTAGGGTCAGTCACGCCAAACGAAGATGGAATTTTGAAGTCCGTTTCGAATTTCCAATAGTTAGATTGCCGGGGCGTCAGGAGAGACGTTGGTTTCGGCCAATATCGAAGCCCCAAGAACGTGACAAGACAACCTGCGAGAAAAAATACGACCGCTCCAAGCCATCCGAACTTTCGTTCTTCGATCATTAGCTTCTAGCGTCATTGTCTTGCAGGCCGCAAAGTCGCAGGTATTCGACAAGCGAATCACGGCGCGATCCGCTTCCGATCCGCTGAGTCGATTTTGTTGTGCTCAACCGTTGGTCGCTCATCTCAGTTGGGGCGGTTAGCTCTTCGGCTTGTCCAAAATCGCCAGAATCTTATATGTCTCTGACTGCATCTTCTTGCCATCGAGACTGACAGGCCAAATCAGCTTTGCGTTATCGCCATTGAAGTCAGCTTGGATGCTATCGACAAGAGGCACCCGGCAACTCCTCCGATTGCCTACGCGACCAGCCATGTGCTCCGCGAATTTGCTCTCGCAGTTCACAACCGCGCCTCGCCCATCCGGCAACTGTAGGGTGAGCGTCGCACCGCGAACTTTGAACGACTTTACCGCAACATTGTTGAAGACAGCGGCATAGTCGTACTCGTCTTCCTTATCCTGTCGATCAACGATTTTTACGTTAAGTTTCTGAGCCGACACGGATGCGGCGTACACGAGAACAAGGCCCACAACTGCAAGTTTCATCGTCAACCTCCTCTAGGCACTCCAAGTTGATTTGGCCGTGGCGGTCAGTTCTTGCGGCGAATTGTACTCCGACACATTCCTTGACATAAATTTTTAATCGTAGTAAACAATACAAACATCTAAGGTGAACTCTTATGGAAGTTGACGACGCCACTGAGATCATATTCCGAGAGGCATTAAGGCGTCTTGGTCCAGAGTCAAGACTAAATCCGGACCTTCTTCAACGAAAGATGGCAGAGGTGATCCAGGAACAGGGTGAATTCATCTTCGCTCAACTCAGCGAAGAAGCACGCGGTCAGCTTCTTAGAGAAGGTCTCAGGCTGAAGGTTCAAGCCGCACGCCTTAAGAGACTCGAAGAAGCAATCGAGTATGGACGTGGGCTTATTGCCAGATACGATACCGAAACCCTCGGCGAATTGCCGCAAGAAGAGCAATTGGAATTCGCACGCCTGTGGGCTAACGCCACGGGCGGGGCAAAATTGGATCAGAACTGAGGCGGCACCGCCAGTTTCAAGGCTTCGATTTTATCAGCCGAAATGCACGAATTCTCAAACGCAGTTGTAGCAAGAGCAATCTCGAACGGCCTCTCGGCCCACCGGATATTTACGTCAAGTCGAAGAGAATGGGACGGTCGTTGGCTGCTGATCGAAAATAAGCCGTGCCAGTTCGTTAGGACGCGGTGTCACGATTTTGCACACACGTTGCCTGAAGCTGTCTCGATTCCGATCTACCTTCCGAGAACTGAATGCCCTGATTTTGTGATCTACGTTGCGAGGCGTGCAGCTACGGAACGCCTTGAGTACTACATTGTCCCCGGGGCGTTTTGTCGAAAGACACGCAATGGTCTCCGCAGACGCTAGAAAAGTACCGAGATGGTTGGAGCCAGCAAGAAGAGAAGCAATCGCCAGATCAGGTTGCCCGCCATTTTTCAGATTTGCATTGGCAACTACCAGATGCTAGTCCGCTACGGGAAGGCGTGGCGTAGACGACTTGGGCATGTTAAGTCCTTTGTTTGTTACTGTATTGTAAAATACAAGATGTTGAAGCTGGTAATGCTAGCCGGAAAAGTTATTATACCTAAGTGCTGAAGACGAACAAGGAGGATGTATGAATAAGACCATGGCACTAGCGGCTGTCCTGATCCTTTGTGCTCCTGTGATGGCCAAAGAGAATCCAGCCGATTATCCCTTAAAAGCGCACATAGTTTCGGTGGTAACACCTAAGGACGGTCCGATACCGGGACCGCCGTTGAGATGCGCGCCCCCCCGGATAGGGGAAACCATCATTCAAATCGGCAACGTGCTGTACACGGCTGAGTGCAGACACAAAGAAATCCAAGTTGGGCAAGACTATCCGGCCCAACTGAACGAAAAAAGCATTTCCTTGTTGTTTGACGGAAAGGCCATTTCCTATCGGGTGCGCGAAAAGCAAGACAGTCGCTAAACGGTGAATATATATCGCTAGAGCAATCTGCTCATCGGTGAACCTAGCCGTGGGGGATATCTGTTGCTTCGAGCAGGCAAAGGTTTCCACGGAGAATCAAGCGACTCTGATATTGCTTTTCGCCCGGCATCGTCGCCATCAGTACGATTCTCAGCTTTCGATTCAGGCAGAAGATGACGCAATAGCTCCACGTAACGTCTGACCGGCAGCGAATCAAGTCAATCTTGGGAATTGGAGGATGACTCTGGTGCGCAAAAGCTCTAGTGGCCTTGTTTTCTCCTGACGGCGTGACCCCGCAAACAATCCTGTAACAATCGAGCCGTAAGCTCGCGTCATTGCTTGGTGGGCGGTTCGCGTCACCATTGCCCAGAATCTCTCCTCATTCCCCCATACGTCGAGCCGCCCGGCCCTTGCTGTTAAGCTTGGATCATGCGACAAAGCCCCGGTCGCCTCACCAATCTTCCCAAAAGACAAGCCAGTTTTGACCTGACTGGCGTTTTTTGTACCAGGCGAAGTTGAGAGAGACTTCACCTGGAGGAAGACCGGTCATGCCCATGAAGAGATACAAGCCGGAGCAGATCGTGAATTTGCTACGGCAGATTGAAGTCGAGATCGCCAACGGAAAGACAACCCCGCAAGCCTGCAAGGAAGCCGAAATCACCGTGCAAACCTACTACCGCTGGCGGAAGGAATATGGCGGTCTGAAGCTGGATCAAGCCAAGCGTCTCAAGGAGTTGGAGCGGGAAAATGCGAAGCTGAAGCGGCTGGTGGCGGAGCTGTCTTTGGAGAAACAGATTCTGAAGGATGTGGCCGGGGGAAACTTCTAAGCCCTGAGCGGCGGCGTGGCGCGGTCAGGCATGCACGCGAGAACTACCAGGTAACGGAGCGGCATGCCTGCCGGCTGCTGGGGCAGTGGAGAGGGACACAACGCTACCAAGGGATGGGACGGGCGGATGAGGATGCGCTGACGCAGGCGATCATTGCGCTGGCCAGTGAGTACGGGCGCTACGGCTATCGGAGGATCACGGTGAAGTTGCGCGAAGCTGGTTGGCAAGTAGGCACTGACCGAGTGCAGCGGATTTGGCGGCGAGAGGGGCTGAAAGTACCGCAGAAACAGAGGCCACGAAGGCGATTGTGGCTGAACGATGGATCGTGTGTGCGGCTGCGGCCCGAGCGTGCCAAGCAGGTGTGGAGCTACGACTCCGTAAGCGCCATGACCCACGATGGAAGGACGCTGCGGCTGTTGGTACTGATCGACGAATACACGCGGGAATGTCTGGCGATCCGCGTGGCCAGACGGCTGGGCAGCAATGAGGTGATCGAGACGCTGGGGGATGTGATGCTGTGGCGAGGAATTCCGGAACACATTCGTTCGGACAACGGACCGGAGTTCGTGGCCCAGGAACTACGGAAGTGGCTGGCGAGTGTGGGAACCGGGACGCTGTACATCGAACCGGGAAGTCCGTGGGAGAACGGCTACTGCGAAAGTTTTAACGGGAAGCTGCGAGATGAGTGCCTGAATGGGGAGATTTTCTACTCGTTGAAGGAGGCGCAAGTGGTGATCGAGCAGTGGCGAGTGGAGTACAACACGAGGAGGCCGCACTCGGCGCTGGGCTATCGGCCGCCGGCGCCGGCCGCGTTCGCGCTGCGAATGGCGGCTCTCCGGTCGCCTTCGGCTCCCTACGATCCGCCATTCGCAAACCACTTTCCGCAGGAGGTTGTGCTATAAACTCTCTCACGCACCGTGGTACAAAAACTCCATCAGGTCAGTTGTGGATGGAGAGATTGTTTCTCTCGATGACTCAGGCCGACCGAATTTTCATCTGCTTCAAGAGTTTCGTCGTCAAGCCTCCCGAATCCACTATTTCATTTTCGATCTCCTGATTTGCAATGGTCGAGACCTAACCGGATTGCCGTTGAGCCAGCGTCGTGGATTCCTTGAACAATTTGTGAAGCCAAACTCCCGGATACGAATATCCGAGCAGTTTGAGGTCTCTGCGAGTGAGATGCTCACAGCCGTACGCGGACAGAATCTCGAAGGTGTTGTCGCCAAGCTGAAAGACAGGGTCTATCAACCCGGCAAGAGAACGGGCGCGTGGAGCAAATATCGCGTTAATCGCAGCCAGGAGCTTGTCATTGGCGGCTACATACCTGGGCCGTACGGCTTCGATTCTTTAATCGTAGGCTTCTATCGAGGCGATCATCTGTTCTATGTCGCTCGCGTTCGAAATGGCTTTGTTCCGGCATCACGACGGCAGGTGTTCGAGAAAATTCGTGGCCTGGTCTCGCAAACGATGCCGTTCGTCAATCTGCCGGATGAAAAGGAATCACGTTGGGGTGACAGCCTGACGGCGGAAAAGATGAAGCAGTGCGTCTGGCTGGAACCTAAAGCCATAGCGCAAATCGAATTTCTTGAATGGACCTCGGGGGATCGACTTCGGCACTCCAAATTCGTTGGAATCCGCGACGACAAAGACCCGCGAATGGTTGTGAAGGAACATACGGGCGAGTAGATTACTCTCCTTGTCCGACTTTGGTGGACCCGATTCGCTGCGAAACTCACAGCATTCCTAGAATCGCCAATCACGGAGGAGGGTTCCAGTGCCCTTGCCGACACTTAGCCCAGTTCAGATCGGGTGGGTCAACAGCCAGGTAGCGGCCTATATCGAAGACCGACGCCAGACCTATGCGCGAAGAGCTGGATATCTAGCACAGGCCGAGAAGGAAAACATGCGGCCATTTTTTCGATCATCGATCTTGGACTCGACAAGAGTTCTGGTCCTTTTAGGAGAGAGGGTCAGCAATCCACCTTTTTATTGTGAACTTATTCGAATGGGGTTCTCAGCAACCGATCTACCGGATTTCGCGCACATGGCAGCAATCACTTTCGTGGACACTGTGGTTTCACATGGACCCTTCACGGACCGAACGCTTTTTCATGAGCTTGTGCACGTGGTGCAATACGAAAAGCTTGGGTTAGGCAGGTTCGCCGAAAAGTACGTTTCAGGCTTTCTGACAGGTGGTTCCTACGAAGCCATTCCGCTTGAGGCAAACGCCTATGCTCTAGACGCTCGATACGGAGGCGAACCAGGAAAACCCTTCTCAGTCGCGGACGAAGTTCAATCGTGGATGGACGCCAACAGGTTCTAGCCAAGACGGTCCGGTAGCAGGGTCATGCTTCGTGACCCTTGCTCGATCAACCAAGCGTCGCCCGCACTTGGGACCTTCACGATCTCCTCTTGTCTACTCTTAGCCCATTCGATATCCTCAGCGCATTTTAAGTGTCTGGTTAGCTGCTTCAATATCATCTAAAAGCGGAGGCCCACACTTCCATGATTATCGGTGACCGTTTGAGAGAAATACGGGAACACAAGAAAATGTCCCAAGGTGATATCGAGGAAAGGACTGGTCTGCTTCTCTGCTATATTTCGCGCGTCGAGAACGGACACACGGTAACGGCGATAGAGACCCTCGAAAAAATGGCACGCGCTCTGGAAATTCCGATGTACCAACTGTTTTACGATGGGGAGGAACCGCCGAAACTGCTGAACTTGCCGACGCGCAAGAGTTCCGCATATCGCGTGGGGTAGCATCGGAAAAGAGGCCCGTCGGCTCTCCAAGCTTCGCCGACTTCTTAGGCGAATCAGCGAAGGCGACAGAAAGCTGGTGATGTTGCTGGTTCAGAAGATGGCTAAAGTAAGGGCCGAGTGATTCTTTTGCAGAATATCAAGCGGGAGCGTAGCTCGAATTCCGCGTAGTGCGAACTGGACGGTGGATCACGTCGTGAGATCTAGGTCTCGACGTAAAGCGGATGTATGAAACAGGCCATTTGGGGTTCGAAAAGGAACAGAGTGCACCGAACCTCGGTGACCAAATACCTGTAGATTCAGCAATCATGTCCGGCCTCAGAATTGCATCGTCCCGCAAGATGAAGTCCGTCACAAGCCGTCCACGTCGTGACTTGGCATCCCTAGTCAGAGGGATTTATGGTCGGGTCGCCCGTCGTCTTCGCGTTGATCCCTCCTATGTCAGCCGCATTGCTCGTGGAGAGCGGCGATCCGACGCGATTGAAGCTGAATTGAGGCGCGAGCTAGATCGGATCATTAAGCAATTCAGTAAGCGACAGCGAACGGACCTCAAAAAGACTCAGAAGTCAAAGCGATTGGTCTAGGGAGCGACACGAAGCGAATTGCACGAGCCACAAATCTTGAACATGGGCGGGCGATGAACTGGCCAAGACGATAAACTAAATTATTCATCGGACCGATCCAGATATACCAACACTGTTGATCTACTCTAGACCACACCAGGACATTACGTCTTACCCTTGCGGGAGTGAGCGGGCAGGACGCATGTCTTGGTAGAACTTCACGCCGACTGGAATCACGCTCCAGACTGTATTCAGTTGTTACAGTCATTTAGGTTGAGTCGTATCCTTGTGCCTGGAGTTGCAGTGGGCCAGCGGTCCTCGGGACAATAGCTCATTTCGCCGACTCGTTCTGACGCTCAACCTAATTGACCTGGAAATCGATAAGAATGAATTTCGCGGTGCCGCTACCCAGAGCGACCCCGTGCCCCCAAAAGTATTGACCGCCGAAGGTGAGTCCAATCCAGCCGACATTTGCGAAAGCAGCGGAAAATGCTCCAGGATCGTGTTGACCATCGACATTGGTCCACTGGTCGGGCGTTAGCGGCACAGCAACCGCAATTGTTTGGCCGTCCTGCGAGCCGAGATTGTATCCGCCAGCGTCCGCCCACCAACGACCGTCCGGGTTGAAGAGGTCGTCGCCTTGTTGTTCGAAAAATAAGTGGACTGTTGCAGGGAGGATGTCCCCGGGGTCACGCACTTCGTACTGAGGTGAGTCGCTCTCGACCTTGAACGTCAC
>JACXTT010005676.1_pt1 | contig 18050 bp, 24 predicted proteins | sample 9270951 | NCBI WGS metagenome assembly JACXTT01 (sample SAMN15532306, study PRJNA645909) | rock metagenome | isolation source: weathered quartz diorite | place: Puerto Rico | collected 2017-06-21 | reverse complement strand
TAACCTGCGTTGGAGCAAAATCCCGGCTAGCGCCGGGACTGGCGCCCCGCTCCTTCAGGCAGGCGGGCCTCGCCCACCTGTCCATCACTCGGGGGTTTCGCTCAACTCCGTTCCGTTAGGCTTCTATGCGCCTTACCACTAATCTAGTCGCCTTCGTGTTAACCATTGCGACGGCTCTGGCGCTCGACAACAACAACCCTGAAACATGGCGTTCACCGAATAGGAAATACGCAATTAAGGAGGCGTTTTACGGCGAGGGCAAACGCGTCGTTGCGGTCTTTGTCAATTTAACGACAAGCCGCTCTATTGTCATCAAAGGCGGCGGGGCACGCAATTCCTCCGCACTCTGGAGCCCCGATAGCCATTATGTCGCAATCAGCTTCGAGCGCAGTCACAACTGGGAGGATGCCGCTATCTATCGGGTAGAGCGCGGAAGAATCTCGGAGGTTAAGCTTCCTTCTGGGATGGAGCTCACCAGGTTTCTTCCGTCGCCCGCAAAGGACCAGATTCTCCATATTGGCCCCCAAGCGATTCGTGCGCTGCGATGGCTCGACAATAAGCGAATTGAGCTTGTCTTTGAGACAGACGCCGGCCTCTATCGGCAGGGAGGCGCACCCGCAGACGGCGAGTCGGTGGATGTTGAGCAGCACTTTATCATTGAGCTTTCCGGCACCACCGCGAGGATCATTAAGTCTTATACAAAGAAAAAAGCCTAACTGGGCGATGCAGCGAACGGCGAGCCAGCCTGCGATCCATCTTTTGTCTGTTTGCCATCCACCCGTTGGCTGCGAGTCACGTTGCATCGGGACTCGCGGTCGCTGATCTTATGTCTCGTTAGGTCTCATGCACGCTGTCCCACGTGTCGCCATCTTAGTCGCAGCAAGCGCTCTGCTGGCATCCTGCGCTCAAGGCTTGCAGCACTACCGGATCGCAGGCACTGGACGTCGGGACATACCGAAAGTAGAAGCAGTCATGGCGGCTGTGGCAGCTCAAGCTGGATTATTCAGGGAGACCGACGACATGCGCGATCGTTCCGCTTTCGTAGCTTACCAAAAGCCGCTACAGGTTTACATGAGTGGTGACTTACTCGCTGGCGAGATCATTATCACACTTCATTCAGGAGATTTGCGGGTCACTCCTGCATTCCGACAGACGGACCGATTGCTCCGGCGCGCTCTGGTGGAAAGTTTTCCTCGGCGAGTCACAGCCAGACCCGACGCAGACGTTGATTCACCGAACATCACTCAACTATGAGACCTAACAAATCGCTGAAGCCGACGCTGCCCGGCGCGATTCCTTCTTTTGTGATGAAGTACAACACTCCTACAGCTAGCCAAGCTCGCCCTCGGCAGCGCGGCTTAGCTCCAGCTCGTTAGGCCGGTACTATCCTCATGAATTGGGAAATGCTCTCCGCGATCGGCCAAGTGGTTGCGGCCATGGGTGTCATCCCCTCGTTGATCTACCTGGCGGTTCAGATCCGAGAGCAGAACAAAGAGCGCCGCCGCGCTGGGATTAATATTCTGACCGCGCAGTGGAGCGACCTGGTCAAAACCGGTCAGGAGAGCCGCGAGTTTGCAGCGTTTTTTCTGCGAGGGATTCGCTCGTTCGATGGTCTTGATGGACCAGATAAGCTCAGGTTCAGCGCGTTTTTCACTCGCTATACGAGAAACTGTGAGGGCATGTTCATCTACTACCGCGACGGTGCACTCGAGAAGGCGCTCTGGGACGAAGTCGAACGAACAATGATCGATTATTTCGCTTACACCGGAGTGAGAGAATGGTGGGCGACACGGAAACATTGGTTAACGGATGAGTTTCGCGCCGTGGTGGAAGCAATCATCGCCAAGAATCCGGAAGCCAAAATGTATGCCACTTACAAGTTAGATGAGTCTCCAAAGGCCTAACCATACATCTGAGGTGGTCCGTCAAGGATTTGAGTGAGAGTTATTAGTAGGGAGTTCAAGCGGCTTTGGGTAGCTCTTGGTTGAGTTTGTGGGCGGCGTGCCAGGGCTACTCCGAAAGTTTTCGCCCGCCACAATCGCCACCCGCCACGGTCGCCACGGCGACCAAGACAGGCAGTTGAAAGAAAATGGGAGATCGGTGTAATTTACTCGCGGCGGCGGGCCAGCCGTGGCTAAGTTTGAGCTCGTTAGGGATACGAGTCGTGGAATCCGTAAAGCAACTTGTGGCGGTACAGAGCAAACCAAACGAAGAACTTAAGGTTTTTATCTCGAGTCGAGAGTCGGTCTGCAGCGAATGCGGTGAAAACCTCGGCGCAAAAGCGTGGATAACTCTGGCAGGAGAAAAAGGAGCACTGTGTCTGACCTGCGCCGATCTGGATCATCTTGTTTTCCTGCCCGCCGGTAGCACCGCTCTCACCCGACGCGCCCGCAAACATTCCGCCCTCGCCGCCGTGGTCTTGAAATGGAGCCGGGCCCGCAAACGCTATGAACGGCAGGGATTACTGGTCGAAGAACCGGCTTTGCAGAAAGCAGAAGAAGAATGCCTGGCTGATAGCGAGATCAGAGCGCTTCGAAGCGAGCGCGAGGCAATGCGGAGACAGGAGATCGACCGCAAATATGTGGCCGATTTTGCCAGGCGTGTGCGGGAGCTTTTTCCCAGATGTCCTTCCGGGAGAGAACAGGAGATAGCAGAGCACGCCTGTCTCAAATATAGCGGGCGCATTGGAAGATCGGCCTCGGCCAAGGCGATGGATGAGGGAGCGGTGCGTTTAGCGGTGATTGCCCATATTCGGCATCGGGAGACAATATACGACAAGCTTCTGGGCAAAGGACATGAGAGAAGCGATGCGCGGGCAATGGTAGACGAAGCGGTGGATCGCGTCCTGCAAAAATGGGAAGCGACTTGAACAAATCGACTGATGGCTGATTGCTAAGAGTGCCTTTTCTTTACTCTCAATTCTCATCCCTCAACTCTCAACTTTCCTAGTCGGTCATTTCTGTGACCTGGACGCAAGTTTACGACCCGCTGGGGCATTGGTGGCTTTCGACGCTGATAGCTGCGCTTCCAATCATTGTTTTGTTAGGGTTGCTGGCGGGGTTGAAGGTGCGGGCGCATTTGTGCGCAATCGCCGGCGCCGCGACCGCTGTCCTCGTGGCAATAATCGTTTTTAAGATGCCCGCTGTGCTCGCAGTCAGTAGCTTTTTTTACGGCTCGGCCTTTGGTCTGCTGAAAATCGTCTGGATCGTCATCGCGGCGGTTTTTCTCTACGACATTTCGGTCGAGACCGGCCAGTTCGAAATCATGAAGCAGTCCGTCGCGGCGATCACGCCTGATCGGCGTTTGCAACTCTTGCTGGTAGCGTTCTGCTTCGGCGCGTTCATTGAGGGCTGCGCCGGGTTCGGCGCGCCGGTGGCCATCGCCGGCGCATTCATGATCGGACTTGGTTTCAAACCGTTCCAAGCGGCCGCCCTTAACTTGATTGCCAACACTTCGCCGGTGGCATGGGGCGCTATCGGAACGCCCGTTCATACCCTGGCAGCAGTCACCGCGCTGAATGAGAGCGATCTAAACGCCATGATTGGCCGCATTCTTCCGATCACAGCGGTGATCGTTCCCTTTTGGCTGGTGCGGGCGATGGTGAGCTGGAAAGAAACACTCGAAGTCCTGCCTGCGATCCTGGTCGTGGGCGGTTCTTTTGCCGCGACGCAGTGGTTCTGGGCCAATCACATGGACAGCAATCTCGTCGATATTGCAGCGGGCGCCGTCTCGCTCGTCGGGACGCTGCTCTTTCTGCGAGTCTGGCAACCGAAGAAAATCTGGCGCTTTCCCGATGAACCTGCCATCGATGCCTCCGGGAAAAACTCGGTCGAGCACTACTCCGCCGGACAAATCGCGAAAGCGTGGATGCCGTTCGCAATCCTGTCGATGTTCGTTCTGTGCTGGGGACTTCCATCGATTAAGGGCGCCCTTAACCAGGCCACGACTCCTGCGTTCAAAGTGGTGATGGCCGACGGCAAGCCGCGTCCCGGTCCAGCCGGCTGGGACTGGCCTTATCTTCACGTAAAAGTTTCGCGTACGACGCCTGTCGTGGCCAAGCCGACGCCTGAAAGCGCCCGGTTCGATTTCAACTGGCTGACCGCTACGGGCACCGGTTGTTTCCTTGCCGCAATTATTGCTGGACTACTCCTCGGGCTGGGGTTCGGGCGGATCTTCGGCATTTTCGGCAGAACGCTCGGGCGATTGCGATTCGCGATCGTAGCGATGACTTGCATGCTCGGCATCGGGTACGTCACCCGATACTCGGGCATGGATGCAGTGCTGGGACTCGCATTCACGCGGACCGGCTGGGTCTTTCCATTCTTTGGGACCTATATCGGATGGCTTGGCGTCGCGCTAACTGGGAGCGACACTTCATCGAACGCGCTCTTCGGCAGTTTACAAAAAATCACCGCGCAGCAACTCAATCTCAGCCCGATTCTCATGTGCGCCACGAACAGCGCCGGAGGCGTGATGGGCAAGATGGTTGACGCGCAATCGATTTGCATCGCAACAGCCGCGACCAATCAGGTGGGTAACGAAGGCTCCATTTTCCGCTTCGTGTTCTGGCACTCGGTCGCGCTTGCGGCAATCGTCGGGGTCATCGTGATGATGTATGCCTACGTTTTTCCGCAATTCATCCCCAATGGGCTGAATTTCATCCGTTGATCGCGCAGAAGCGACAACGTCCAACGCTCAACGCTCAACGCTCAACGCTCAACGCCAAATTAAGAGGTCGGAGGTCAGATGCCGGAGGACAATCGGAGGTTCGCCAGAGCGAATCTGTCCCATGGCGGGTCGGAAGTTCCCCTTTCGCGTCGCTACTCCGAAAGTTTTCGCGAGCAAGCGGCGCGACAAGGAGTTGAGAGAAAGCAAAGCTCGTTGTTAGGTGTCCTATGCCGTCAGCCGATGTTCCCGAAGGGATGGTCAACCTTGCGCATGCGCTCGTAGAGGCACAGCATCTTCGGGCATGGTTTTATGCCCTTGAGCGGCTTCCAGCTTCAATTCGCCAGACAGCGTTTTCCGAGATGGCAGCGCAAATGCGGCGTGCCGGCGAAGATGGTGAGCTTACCGAAGTGGTGGCGTCACTCGCGAATCCCAAGATTTATCAAAGTGTTTTGGAGACAGTTCGAGAGCGTCTTGGAAATCCTACATAACACTGGAGCCGACCGCGAGCTGGTGTCGCATTTAGTTTTGTGGTAACTTCGTTTCCCTATCCCGCAGCCACGCGCGCTCAAGCTCGCGGCGGCTCATCTTTGTCTCGTTAGGCGAAATCGTGCATGAACGGCAAACCGGGTGACCATCCCATCACCGACATCGTGCTTCATCGCATTGCGCGATATGGTGATCCGCTCGACAGTCAGATTCGTCAGCTTGGCGAGCTTATGTCTTATCATCGCCTTTGCGATTGGTTCGAACAGCACTGGTCGAAGTCGCCAAAGCAGCTTCAGCCAATCGTATCAGCTAAGCTGGAGGAGATGCGACGCGACGCCAAAGAGGGAGGCTGGGAAAACGTTCCTTGATACGCAGTATCGTGCCACGCAATTCGTCTAGCCAATCGCAGCCGACCGCGAGCCGGCGCGATTCCTTCCTTTTTCATGATTAAAACACCTCCAGATCGCGCTACAGTTTACCCGCCGCGGCGGGCTCGCCGCGGCTAAGCTCTATCTGGTTGGGCCGCAAGATGGCAGCAAATCACAAGACAGTGAAGCCAGTCTCATGCTAGTGCTCATCTACGTGGGGATAGCTCTGCTCGCTCTGGCATGGCGCTTCGTATCCATCCCGTGGGACTTCGGCGGTTGCTTCTACCAGTTCTGGATTGCGGTAGTAGGAACAGCTTGCCTCGCCGGGCTGTACCTCCGCCTCACGGGTGGCGCCCGGGTAGTTGCGTGGGTGGTTCTGCTGCCCATTGGCGCATTCCTGCTCTTCGGCTCGCTTTACTTCGCACCGCAAGCGCTCTTTCCATTCATGTTTCTTGCCTTCGCTTTGGCAAGTGTGCTATTTGCGTGGCCGAAGAAGAAGACGCGTCAGGCGGTCTCGGTATCGTTGCTGTTGATTCCGCTCACGGCCTACTGCTTCTATGGCTTCCGCCATATGGCGTTGGTTTGTCAAGTCCGCTCCATACCGCCGAGTGAAGTTGCTGAGTTGCGCTTTACACCAGTGTCGGGTCAAAGCGGCACCATTGTCCTGAGCAAGCCGGAGGCAATCACGAATATCGTGACGTCACTCAAGCAGACATTCCCATACGGCCCGAACCACGAGGGCATCAAAGAACCATGGCGATTGGCCGTCTCTATGCGCGATGGGTCGCGACTGGAATTCCGCATCGGCAACGGTAATCGCGCGCACGCATCCTTCGTCTGGATCCAGTTTGGAGTGGAGGTATATCAGAATGCCCAACTACGCGGGGCCCTCCAGGCCTCGGGCGTGAATCTCTGGAATGCTGAGCAAGGCAAGGAAAGGCAAAACAAGCCGGATGCAGGCGACGGCAAATAGCCGCGCCTGATCCGGAACGTTAGGCCGCTTCAAGTATGAGCCTTTCAAAGCTTTCTGAGGAAGACCTGTTGGCCAGATGCGCTTGGTGCCATCGGCGTATACCTGAGAATCAAGAGTGCTTCGGCGCTGGCTTACGTGTACGACCGGAGCGCAGGGACGAGATTGTTGCTCATGAGGGCAGAGCAGTGCCATTGCAGCTAGCCACCGGACGGGAGATCATCGTGAAGGTTACGAGACCCGATTCCAATGCGCGGGCTGCAGGTGACGATCTCTATATTCAGACCTGTTCAGAAGAGTGCAGTCAGAAGATTGATGATGCCGTGCGGGACGAAATTGAATGATTTCACCACCACGTAAAAATTCTGGTGCACATCAATGCCGAGTCCGCCATGCAGACGGATTCGTCCGACGGCGAACTTGATGAGCCCAGTACCGCCATTAAACTGGCAGCGGGTTTCCTCGTGTGAGGACAACTCAATGTGTAAACACTTATTCATATTGTCGGGTGTAGGCCCCAAACCCACGCCCGGCAATCCTCATCATGTCATCCAACTGGAGCCAACGCCCACTACGCCTTGAGTCCTATGCCAATCTTTGGTAGGCAGTTCAGATCGCATCCGAGGTCTGCGGGCGAGGCCGGCTTTCTCGCGTTCATTGACTCGATCACGGAAAAACTGAAAAGCAGCGGATTCGCTTCCGACGCGGATCGGCTGCACGAACTCATTCACAAAATGGCGTGGACGACATCGAGCGAGCTGTTGGGTGAATTAGGAATGGCGCTAACTAACATTCGGAAAAACCGACATGATCTGCCGTCTGGCATCGCAACCGATATTCGCTACGCGATCAAGGCGATTAACAGAACGCAGCGCTGGCGGTGAGGAACCATTTGAAAGCGCGGAGCAAGGCGCTTGGAGCGAAGAGAACGCTTGCTCTTGTCAGCCGGTAGCTGATCTTGTGTTTCGTCGGACGTTTTGCGCGGTCATGAGATTTTTTCGCTTTTGCTACAAGCCCATCGCATAAATCGTGGCGCTGTAGCCGCCCCGCTGTGTTGGGGCGCCTCGGCGCGGGTAACACGGCGCACAGCGCCGTGGCTACAGGACGTCCAAGCATTTTATGAGATGGCTTATAAGGCTTACGCCGAGGTCCAACGCTTATGAAACATTCCGTTGGGTAGGTCTGATCGGGTTTGTCTTTTTCGATTAATCGCCTTACCAATCGCCAGGCCAGATGCAATGAAATGTTATCTCACACTTCTGAGTCTCTATCTCGTATCAGCTTTGGCGTTCGCGGATGAGCCGTATCCCTGGGAATTGCTAAAAGATCGGAAATTCCGCGAATCTTATTACGCGATTCTTGGAAAGAAAAAGGATGAGAAATGGCTATCAACCTTATCGGGGCCAAGCACTCCCGTAAGGAAAGTTACCGTCCTGGACGTTGAATACGTGTTTATACAGTCCTGCAAACCACACGAGTGCGACTCACACAATATCGTCGTAATCTATTCTCCGAAGTCTCTTCGCACCTACGCCAAACTGGTTGAAGAAGGAGCGGCTTCCAAGCTCGGCAACCCAAGCACGGAGATCAGTGCCGCGCTTGATAAGCTTTATGATGAGGAGTTTGGCACCAGTAATTGAAAGACGCCGGATGTCGGTGATCAAAAACAGAAAGCGACAACGCCCAACGCCCAACGCTCAACGCTCAACGCTCAAAATTGAAAAGTAGAGGTCAGAAATCGGAGATCAGACATCAGAGGTCGAAGGTCGGAGGGGAGCGCGGGCATGTTGCCGGACGGCTCTGGATTTCAGAAGATAGATCGGCACCGTTGATGGCACACGTTTTTTACTGTCACGCATGAAACCGCCGCCGTTGTGGCTAATTATTCTCAGCATCATTGTGTTAGCCCTGCTTTTCCTTTTGCCTCGACTTGTCATGCTAAATGAAATGGGGAAGGCCTTTGAACACTGACGCGCAAGACTCCTCCCAGTGTGGCTGCTCTGAAAACGCTCGCGAGCGGTCGACCGAAGCTACTTTTGCAAAACAGCTCGGTGCAAGCATCTTGTTCTCTTTAGGCGGCGGGATCTGACATCATGAGTGAAACTAGAAGTATGGTTATAGTGGCGGTGCTCGTCATCGCTTTGGGAATCGCCTGGCTCCTTAATACTCTCGGCGTTATTCCGGGAGTCGATTGGCTCTGGACCGGAGGACTTGGCGTTGCTGGCATTCTGGTGATGGCCGCCAACGGCATCAACAGATTCACTTTTGTCGTCGGCGCCTTTCTGTTGGTCAGTTCGGTATTTTCAGTTCTCCGGCAGACTGGTCAATTACGCCCGAACATCGAGATGCCGGTTCTTTTCATCATCTTTGGGCTACTGTTGTTGCTCTCTTTGATATTACCGCTGGCTCCTCCAGGGTTTTTGCGTGAAGAGCAGTAGGACGAGAAGAAATGATGCCGGGCAGGGCAGACATCGGACGTCGGAAGTCAGAGCTCGGAAGGCGGAGGTCCCGCCTTCGCTGAAGCTACGGCGCGGCAAGCGGCGCTCCCGGGTACGACAAAAGAGCCCCGAAATCTTTCGGGGCTCTTTGCGAAGCGCAGTTGTTGAAAATTAAGCCGCGGCGGCGCTTTCGAGAACCGGCATAATCGGCACGCGGTCAAGGTAAGAACTGGCGATACCCTCAAAATGTGCCCGGATGCTGCGGAGCTCCCCGGTTACGAACGTATCGACGAAATGGAACCGTTTGTCGAGCCAGGCAAAGAGTTTGTTTTTGATGTCGTAGTGCACAGCCAGCGTTATTTCCGTGAACTCCGGGCGAATTTCGGCGAAATCGACCAAGCCGAACAGGTCAACATTTCCGCCCTGCGATTCAAAAGCGTATTGGTCGGGCGCTTCGTTGTCCACCGCAGCCAGGACGGTGCGAGCTTGAAAACCTAATGGCCCGCGAAAACAGAAATCGACCGTCTTCGAGGAGGTGACGGTGGCTTTCGTGACCATCAAAAATTGCCGGCGATAGGAGCGAATATTAGAAAGGCGTGCTTTGCATTCGGCCAGCGGTTGACTCATGTGAAACGTTTTTTCGAGGAGCATATTTAGTGGAGTTAAGGGTTCGGCGGAGTCTAAGCAATGCCGGTGCCACGCCTTTCTTCCCCAGTGTACGGCTTTGGGGAGGCCCCTTTTTATGTCACTTTTATTTACATTTGTGTCTGTCCCGGAGACATCAGCGGACTGGTCATGGAATCGATCATCCGTCGCCAATCGGCCGGCAACTCAGACACATTTTCCGTTAAACCATTAAGCACCGGAACATCGAGGATCTGATCTAAAACCTTTGCGTTCGTGACAACGGCGACATCGGTGCTGCCCATCGGACTGTTCAAGCAGACCCCAGCGCATTGAAGGTCTTCATTGGCAATGCTTCGCAGGGTCAGCATGGTGTGATTGATACAGCCAAGGCGGTTTTGAGCCACCACGAGAACCGGCAGGCCCATCCCGGCAGCCAGGTCGCTGACAAAATAATTGGCCCGAATCGGTACAATCCAGCCTCCGACACCCTCGACAAAAACATAGTCGACGCGTCGCTTCAGGGTGTGCAAAGCATCCAGCAAACGTTCGATGTCGATCTTCACCTTCTCCACCTGCGCACCAGTGAACGGCGCGGCCGCCGTTTTTAACCAGAGCGGGTTAATCTCATCAATGGTCAGATCGCCACTGCTGGCAGCGAGCAAAAGCTCGGCATCCCGCCGGTCGCCACAGCAGATCGGCTTGAACCCCGCGCATGATTTTCCAGCGGACCGGAGAAGCCGCAAAAGTTGCGTGATCGTAAACGTTTTTCCAACGCCGGTATCCGTGCCGGTGACAAACAAGCTCATGATACTGCGCTAAAGGCGGCACGCTCGCGGCTCGCAAGGCGAGCCGACTGCGGTTCCGGGGAGCACAGGCTACTAGCCTGTGCTTTTCGGCAGCTTGCCGAAAAGCGTTCCCAAATGGGTATTGCGACGCGTTTCGTGTCGTCGGCAAGCTGCCGACGACTACAGGCTGGCAGCCTGTGCTCCCCAGAACGCGCCATGTAACCCTACGCGGCCATGGCGCGTTGCGATTCGATTGTGTGCATCATCGAGCGAAAGACCCTGGCGCCGTCCACGCTGCCGAGCCGGGCGTCACAAGCGCGATCAGGGTGCGGCATCAGTCCAAAAACGTTGCGCTGCCGATTGCAAATGCCGGCAATATTTTCGATTGAGCCGTTTGGGTTCGCTTCCGGAACGATTTGCCCGCGATTGTCCGCATAGCGCACGATCACTTGTCGATGCTCATTTAGATCGCGCAACGTTTTCGCATCGGCGAAATAACAGCCTTCACCGTGCGCCACCGGCATACGAAGGAGCGTTCCCTCGGAACAACCATGGGTAAATGGCGAATCAGGTCCTTCCACTCGCATCGTCACCATGTCGCAAACGAACCGCAGCGAGCGATTGCGCACGAGCGCTCCCGGAAGCAAACCTGCTTCGCAGAGGATCTGGAAACCATTACACGTGCCAAGAACAAGTTTGCCGGCGCGGGCTTCGGTGATCACCGCTCGCATCACTGGCGAGAAGCGCGCGATGGCACCGCAGCGGAGATAATCGCCGTAGGCAAAACCGCCCGGTAAAACAATCGCGTCATAATCGCGCAAGGAAGTCTGTTTGTGCCAGACGTACTCGGCTTGCAATCCGTCGACACTATTGATTCCAGCAATGCAATCCTGGTCGCAATTGGATCCGGGAAACTGGATAACCGCGAATTTCACTGTTTCAGCCACAGATTAGCACAGATTTTCACAGATTTAGGACAAACCTATTGGCCGCCAGCATGGGCGCGCTGTTCAGCATGGTAATCATTCACCACCAACGCCGCGTGAACAACTCCTGGGATCCAGCCGAGTAAAGTGAGAATAATGCTCAGGAAAAAACTCGCGATGCGTCCAGTCATCAGCACCGCCACCGGCGGCAGCACCACACAAAAGAAATAGCGCAAAGCCTTCACCTCTTCTTCCTCGTCTTTGCCCTCCGTAGTTGGGCGTTGGATGTTGGGCGTCGGACGTTGGGCGTTTTCTTCTGACCTCCGACCTCCGACTCCTGCTTGCCGCGCCGTAGCCTCTTGACTCGCCGTAGCTTTACGCGAAGGCTGGTTGGCAAAGGCGGGACCTCCGACCTCCGACCTCCGACTCCTGCTTGCCGCGCCGTAGCCTCTCGACTCGCCGTTGCTTTACGCGAAGGCTGGTTGGCGAAGGCGGGACCTCCGACCTCTGACCTCCGTAGCTCATATTCTTCAATCACGGGGTTCGAGAGTAAATCGCGGCAGAGATCGTGCAGCCGCTTTTCAAAATCGGCATTTTCGCCATCGACGTCGATCTCCATGAATTTGCCGATCCGCACACTTTTGACTTCGGGCATCCCGAGATGCCGCATCGCGTCGCGCACAGCATTGCCCTGCGGATCGAGCACCGCCTCTTTCGGTTTCACGATCACGTTCACTTTCACATCTCAATATTGATTGAGCCTTGATGAGCAACAAGCGCGAATTCATAAGGCGACGTCCGACGACTAAATTTGCCGAAATTTGCTTTACTAAAATGGATCCATTACTCATCATTTCGCCGCAAAATCCTCCAGCGGCGTGAACCGATTTCCCCTCCGATTAGTCCCCGAGGTGTGGCGCTTGGTCTCGATTGGCTGTTTCGTTTTTTTGAGCGTGACGCCGAATCCTGTGGGATCCACACAACCGGCGGCGAATCATAGTTGGGACATTGCGGTGATCGATCGCGCACTGGCAGGCGCGAAACCAACTGATCCATGGGTGAAGTTCGGCGATGTTGGCATCAAGTATGCCGACTTGAAAGTGTATCGCGACCGGCTGGCGGGCACGACTTCGCAACCGTCGCGGGAAGGTAAGCCGAGTCCAGAAGTCGTTACTCCCCCCGGCACCACGTTCAAGTGGCCGAGCGGAAACGTGAACTACCGATTCGATCCGACGCAAGTGACCAACGGCACGATTACCGCGGTTAAGGAGCAGCAATTCCGCGACGGCGTGGGCGAATGGGCGGCGTTTGCCAATCTGCACTTCATCGAGTTTACCGGCACGCCGCCCGCAAATTTCATCACTGTGCAGGAAAGTGCGTCCGGCGAAGGTGGTTTCTCTTCGTCGGTCGGGATGGCTGGCGGCGAACAGTTCATTCAAATCGGCCCGCACAGTTGGAATCGTGGCACGATCTGCCACGAAGTCGGACACGCGCTCGGCCTCTACCACGAACAGCAACGATCCGATCGCGACACTTACGTCGTCATTAACACAAACAACATCAACACGAATGATCAGCCGAACTTTGCCATCATTAGCAACGGCCAGACCTTCAGCACGGCTTACGATTTTTACTCCGTCATGCATTATTCACGCACGGCGTTGACGAACAAAACAGGCACGCCGAACCCGAATGCTCCGGATCCGACGATTGATACGATCGATCCGCAGCCTGCCTACGTGCAATTTCTCAACGTTTACGGTCAGGTGTATGACCGGACCCTGAGCAAAATAGAGCGTGCGGGCATGGGAGCGATTTATGGCACACCGTCGGTCGCGCCGAGCGCAATCGTCACAAATACAAACGATAGCGGACCCGGCAGTTTGCGCGCGGCGATTTATTTTGCGTTCGACAGATCAACCGATTCGACGCCAACGCCAACGACGATCACGTTTAACATTCCGACAAGCGATCCGAATTACAACAGCAGCGCCGGCGTGTTCACGATCAAGCCTACCTATTTGATGACTTCGCCGGGGGATGGCACGACCATTGACGGCACGACGCAGACGGCGTTCACCGGCGACACCAACCCGAACGGTCCCGAGATTGTGCTCGATGGTTCGACCCAGAAGCAATACGAGACGGTTGGAGGTGTTTACGGACCGGCATTCATCTTGCGGCAGGCGAATTGCACGATCAAAGGTTTGGTCATCGCAAATTACGATAACCAGGGAATCCAAATTACGAGCAATGCCAAATTGCTGAGTGTCGCGACTGGAAACGTCGTCACCGGTTGCTACATCGGCACCGACAAGAATGGAAGCGCCGGCATGCCAAACGGGATCGACATGAACGGTGTGAACAATCACTTCCCGGCGATCGAGATTTTTGGCGGGGCAAACAACAACACCATCGGCGGCACAACCGTCGCATCCCGGAACGTCATTTCCGGAAGCGCGGGAGACGGCGTGTTAATTCACGATACGGGCAGTACGAACAACGTGATCGAAGGCAATTACATTGGTCTGACTGCGGCGGGAACTGCCACACTGGCGAACAGTTTTAACGGCGTCGAAATTTATAACGGCGCTAATAACAATGTCATCGGCGGAACGGTTTCCGGCACGCGCAACGTGATTTCCGGCAACACTGACTCGGGCGTGATCATCAATGCCTGCAACGGGACCCTTGTGCAGGGCAACTACATCGGGACCGATCCAACCGGCGCCGTGGCGATGGGGAACAGTCAGGCGGGGATCTATGTGTTCGCAGGAGCATCAAACACAACGATCGGCGGAACGATCACGGGCGCGGGCAATGTGATTTCGGGTAACACAAATGACGGTGTGGACCTGAATGGAGCGAGTAACTCGGTCGTGCAGGGAAATTACATCGGAGTGGATGTCAACGGAACCGCGGCAAAGGCCAACAGCACGGGTCTGGCGATCTTTGGTGGAGGTCAATCAAACACGGTCGGCGGAATGACCGCAGCGGCACGCAATATCATTTCTGGGAATAAGTTCAGTGGGGTTTCGATTGGTGGTAACGGCACAAACAATAATTTCGTGCAAGGCAACTACATCGGGGTCAATCCGACCGGCTCGACGGCCCAGCCTAACGGTGGCGACGGCGTTGCCATCTATGGCGACGGCCCGGCCCCGTCGCCATCGCCGACGCCTGCGCCGAACAGAGGCGCACAATTCAACACGATCGGTGGGACAGCGGCCGGGGCACGCAATATCATTTCCGGTAACACCGGCAACGGTGTTTCCATCGGGAACCCGGGAAGCACTGGGACGAACAACAATCTCGTCCAGGGAAATTACATCGGGGTCGATTCCAGCGGATCGAATGCCGCGCCCAATCAAGGCGCCGGGGTTAATCTTTACGGCGGCGCGCAATCGAACACGATCGGTGGGACGAGCGCTGCCGCGCGCAACATCATTTCAGGAAACAAATTTCAGGGAGTAGCAATTGGTGGATTGGGCGGTAGCCTCCTTGCCACGATCGGCCCTAGTCAGAACACCGTCGCTGGAAACTACATTGGGTTGAACGCAGCGGGTTCTCCCTTGGGGAACGGATCCGCAGGTGTTCTTGTTTTCGGCGCGGCGCAATCGAATACCGTTGGCGGCGCTATCCTCGGCGCGCGGAATGTTATCTCGGCTAACGCGTTTCAGGATGTGGTGATCTCCGATCCGAACACAAAAGCTAACACCGTTCTCGGAAATTATATCGGTCTCGACGCGACCGGAACAACCCCGGTCGTCGGCACCAATACATCCGGCGTCGGTATCCAAAATGGCGCCCAAAACAACGTCGTTGGTGGAACGAGCGACGGGTCACGCAATTTCATCTGCGGTCACCAGAGCTACGGCATGTACTTCGCCGACGCCGGGACAACCGGAAACTCCGCTCAAGGCAACACCATCGGCCTTAATCCTGCGGGCTCCAATGTTCCCAACTTCAGAGGAGTCGCCTTCTTCAATAGCTCACAATCGAACACAGTCGGCGGATCGACAGTCGGCGCGAGTAACATCATCTCCGGCAACACTAACGAAGGAATCGCAGTCTTTTCGTCAGGCTCGACAACGATCAAGGAAACCTTCAGCCGCAACTCCATCTTCGCCAACGGCGGCAAAGGCATTGCGCTTTACAACGGCGGAAACAATTCACAGCCATTTCCGACGTTGAGCTCGGCGACGTTAAGCACACCCACGAATTGGAGCGGCACAGACATTGTCGGTTCGCTTACCGCGACGGCAAATACAAATTACACCATCGAATTCTTCGCCAGTCCAACTGGGGACTCTTCCGGGTTCGGCCAGGGCCAGTTCTTTGTTGGATCAGCCGGCGCAACCACGAATGCCGCGGGCACGGCTGCCTTCACGATGAGTTTAGCTGCGGCTATCCCGGTCAATTATGTCATTGCTGCCACCGCAACCGATCCAAATGGAAACACGTCCGAATTTTCCGCGGATCGCACAGTCACAACAACCGACACTGATGGCGACGGCATCCCTGACAACTGGATGATCCACTATTTCATGCACCCCACGGGTATGGCGAGCGATAACTCGCGCGCTACGGATGATGCCGACGGCACCGGCATGACTAACTTACAGAAGTTTCTTGCCGGCCTGGATCCAAAGAATCCGAACAGTGTGTTTCGCATCTCGAGTGTCTCGATGAATGCGGGCAGCATCCAAATCGGTTTTCCATCAATTACAAGCAAGACTTACCAGTTACAGTACCGCGACGATCTGGTCGCTGGAGATTGGAACATTCTTCTCGATCAAATCTTCGGCACAGGCACAACGATGCAGATCACCGACCCCACTGCCGCGGGCGTGAGCAAGCGCTTCTACCGGCTCCGTCTCGAACCGTAAGATCGAAAGGTGGAACGCGTTGTCCCCAACGCGTTGCTAATCAGGCGGCTTTGCCGCCAACCTTTCACTGCGCGTGATGCCTTTCGAGCAGTCCATCTTGCGCCTTCGGCGGTTTGTCTAGCATCGTCTTCCGCCAAGGCGGACACGTCGGAGAAGCCGATCCACCTTCGCTAGACGCGGTGGAACGCGTTGTAACCTGGCGCGCCGTAGCGATGCAAAGGCCGCTCAACGCGTTGTTAAACCAATGCCCCGAAAGCCTTCGGGCCATGCGCGAGTTGCGACCGAAGCGCTTCCCGAAATGCAGGCGAGGACGCCCGCCACCACAGCACAAGCTCCAATCGACTTGCCTCTGTGGAGGCAGCCCGTCCTCGGCTGCTTCTATGTATGTGTTCGAGTCGCAGTCGAACAGATCGACAACTTACTTTACGCGCTTCAATCCTCGCGTGAGTGTCGCGCGCGGATGAAAACAAAGGCTAGAGTTGATTGGCGGATTCCGGTGGCCTGGCTGACGCTTTGCGTCGTCTGGAGCTCGACCTGGCTTGCCATCAAAATCGGTCTGCGCGACCTGCCGCCGATCTCTTTCGTAGCAATCCGCTTTGTGATTGCGATCGCGGTCCTGGTCGCCGTTTCAGTTGGCCGAACACGATTGCTTCCGTTGGCTGGGGCCGATTACGCCGTGCTCGCGTTCACGGGGATGCTCATGTTCGCGATCAATTACACGCTTCTTTTTTGGGGCGAGCTCTACGTGTCATCCGGTTTGGCCGCCGTACTGCAGGCAACCATTCCGATTTTCGGAATGGTTTTCGCCCATTGGATGTTGCCTGACGAGCCGCTGCGCCTGCAAAAACTCAGCGGCGCGATCATCGCGCTCGGCGGCGTGGCCATCATTTGCGCGCGCCTGCTCGATTTCAACGGGCTGCTCGCGTTTTGGGGTGGCCTGGGGATCGTTTTCGGTGCAGCCAGCGCGGCTTTTTCCAATGTGCTGATGAAGGCACGCGCCATCCAGCTTGCTCCAGCCATGCTCGCTGCGTGGCAAATGTTTTTTGGGACAGTGCCGCTGATCGTGCTTGGATTCGCGGTCGACGGAAATCCGGCGCGCTTTCACTGGACGCCGATGTCGATCTTCTGCCTTCTTTATCTCGCTGTCATCGGCTCCGCGCTCACCTTTCTCCTTCTTTACTGGCTCTTGCCCCGGATGACGGTAACAAATCTGCAAACGATCTCACTCATCACGCCGCCCGGCGCAGTTATGCTTGGTTGGTTGCTGGGTGGCGAGACATTTCCGGTCTGGTCGTTGCTCGGCGCTGCCTTCGTTCTCGCCGGGGTGTGGATGATTTTTCGTCGGACAAAGGAACCAAAAGAGGAGCAAATCGTCGGCGCAGTTCCAGACCGCGGCTAGGGCAAATTTTACAGAAGGTAACGAAGGTAACCAAGGATTTCAGAACGATTCTAACAGATCTTCGTTTACTTTGTTATCTTCTGTTAAAATCCGCGCTATTCTGAAAAGGCCGGCGAACGTATCAGAAGGAACGAAGCCAACGCTTCCAGCTCCCAGGGTGCAGGTTCAGGACATAGGTAACACAATAGGTTCAAGACATAGGTAACACTTTTTGGGCAGAGAAGGCTAAAAGATGGCCTTTATGCCTTGGAGAAAAAGTGACCCTATGGATCAACGGATCGAGTTTGCGATAAAAGCGATGCGGACGCTCAATTTTCGGGCGCTCTGCCAGGAATATGGGATCAGCGCAAAAACGGGCTACAAGTGGAGGGAGCGGGTTTTTGGCTAAGGGTTTTGAGGGCTTGGAGGAGCGCTCGCGGCGGCCTCACGGCCATGGCGAGCAATTGGGCGAAGAAGTGGTGTGTGAGATCGTGCGTTTGAAGCTTGCGCACTTA
>JACXTT010005675.1_pt1 | contig 18050 bp, 17 predicted proteins | sample 9270951 | NCBI WGS metagenome assembly JACXTT01 (sample SAMN15532306, study PRJNA645909) | rock metagenome | isolation source: weathered quartz diorite | place: Puerto Rico | collected 2017-06-21 | reverse complement strand
CGACGTCAGGAGGCGTAGCAAAGGAAGCCTTTGAAAGGCGCGGTGGACGTTTCACACGGAGACGTTGGCCATGCGCGCGCTGTCTTTGATGGAAGTGGGTTCAGGCACGGGCTGCGCACCGGGTTCCGCAGACGTTTGCACGAAAGCATTATACCCGTTTTTGAGGCTTCTTTTGCTTCGAGTAAACGTCCTACTTTCATTATTTTAGCCGTCTCATAGGCTCTCGACAATGGGGTCGCCAAAAGGAGGATACAAACCTGCCGGACAGCTAGCCTTTAAGATATCCGAGGTGCTCGTGATCGCCCCCAGCCCACGCCTTTCGAAGACTCTGGGCTATCTCCCATTGCCCGATGACCGGGTATTCCAGCATGGCGAGCTGCGCCACCGGCCACGATTTTTCGATGACTGCACGAATTATGGTGCGTTCATAGGCTTTAACTGCCAGGACCAAGCCGCGAACACTCTCCGGGAGACGTTCGGACTGCGTAGGCTTGATGCCCTGCTTGCTGATGGCACAGAGAACCTCAACGATATCGTCAGGTGACAGATCCTCGATGCTGTTTTCGTTGCGCACGTTCACCACCACCGACCGCGGTGCGTCCGAAACCAGTCCGCTCATCACCTCAACGGCAATCCTATGGTATCCGGTAGGCGTTTCGAACGGATCAGGCTCGTTCTCTAGGGCTCGAAATGCTGTTCCCGCCTCGGCTTCCAGACGCAGATACGAAGCATTCCGCTGCATCAGGTACCGACGATAGGTGTTCAACGCTTCCCGCGACGTCTCCGAATAAAGCTGTGTGAACAGTTCGGTGTTCAGGCGCACCAATTCCTCGCCGCGGCTCGCGCCGGCGTCCAACTGATTGCGATACGCTTTACGCTGGCTATAGTAAAAAAACAAGTATTCCGATGGAATGAGCCCCAAGGTGCGAATCAGCAAAGGGTCAAACAGATCGGCATGATAGAGCTGCCGCAGCGCCGCCTCGTCGCTGAGCAGCCTCGCGGTGACGTCTTCGTCCTTCTTGAGCACGCGCCGAACCCATCCCAGGTGATTCAGCCCCGCGTAGTCGCAGCGAAGTTCTTCAGGGGGCGTGTCAAGGACATGAGCGATACGGTGCAGTAATTCAGCCGGCGTGTCGCAGATGCCGACGACTTTGAGTTGGGTATGCAGGGAGAGCGCCTGGGTAATCAGCCCGGCGGGATTCGTGAAATTGATGAACCAGGCCTTGGGCGCGAGCCGCTCCACGACGCGGGCATGTGCCAAGGCCACCGGAAGCGTCCTTAAGGCCATGGCCACACCGCCGGGCCCGGTTGTTTCCTGACCTGCCAGACCCTCCTCGATGGCGATTCGCTCATCTCTCGCTCGGGCCGCCATGCCTCCAACGCGCAGGCTGCTGAGCACAAAATCGCAATCCTCCACGGCCTGTTCAACGGACTTTGCCGCTGTCAATCGCAAGTTCACACCAAGGTTCTGCGCGATTTCACGCCCGAGGGAGGCCATAAGCTGCGCACGGCGCGAGTCAACATCGAACAACTGCAATTCACCGATGCCGAGCAGCGCATGCGATTGCAGCAGCCCATGAATAAGAAGCGGTGTGCGAACGCCGCCACCGCCAATGACGCTTACCTTGTGGTGCATAAGATTCGTTCCAATTCTTCCTTAGCGGGAAAGCCGGCAGTCCCTCCCATCGCTCTTGCTGACATTTCGCCGCACACCGCCCCGGCCTCGAGGCAGCGTTTTGCCTCCATGCCCCGCAGCCACGCATAAATAAAACCGGCATCGAAGCAGTCGCCTGCGCCGGTAGTGTCAACCGGATCGATGCGTCCCGGGTGCTGGAAAGAGATTTCGCCATCCCACAGCAGCCCGGCGCCTTGCGCGCCAAGCTTCAGCGCAACTCGTTTCAGCCCCATTCGTTCGAAGGCCCGCAGTGTCCGGCCGGGCTCGAGTTCCCCGGTGATCGCATGAGCCTCGCGTTCGTTGGGAAAGAAAATATCGACCAGGCGCAACGCTGCCATTGCCTTCGGATTGGCAAACCATTCGGGGTGCCACCCAACATCCAGGGAGAGGCTATGCCCACTGGCAGAAATCGCCTTGAGCGTTGCCTGCGCGCTCTCCAGGTCAAGAGCATGCGCGAGATGAATGTGGCGAACCGCGGAGGCCGCGATGTCTGGCAATTCACTCAAAAGTCCAGGGAGCTCCCGGTTCGCGCCGTTGTATGTCAAGAACGTGCGATCCACAGTTGTCGAGACGCTGACCGTAAACGCGGTAGGCTCGGATCCTGTTATGCAAATACGAGATACGTCTACGCCCCGCGCTCGCAAATGATCCAGCATCCATTGTCCGTCCTCCTTGCCCACCGCCCCCAGGATGCCGGCTCGCAGGCCAAGTCGCGAGAGCCCACAAGCGGTGATGGCAGCGCCGCCTCCCACTTCCTTGTGGAACTTCCTGGCGAAGGCTTCGTGGCCGGGAAGAGGCCAGGATTCGAAACCGCTCATGATCAGATCGAGAAAGAGGTCACCTGCGACCAGCACATCCAGTGGAAAGCCCCCGCTCATGCTGCCTCCGCGGCTGGCTTCGGTTCGAACGGCCATTCCTGTTGGGTACGCGCTCTCCATAAATAGGCGCAGACGCCCAAGGCCATCAAGGCCAGTCCCCACAGGACAAATTTCAGCCCGCTGGCCGCAAGAATAAAGGCCCACCCAGCAAAAGCAACAATGCTCGTCACCGGGTAAAGCCACATGTGAAACGGGCGCTCGATATCCGGGCGGTAGCGCCGAATCAACGTGACGGCGACAACCTGCGCCATAAACTGCACCAGGACCTGAATGACGATCAGTGCGGTGATCAAGTCGGACAGATTCAGCAGGCTGGCAAAAGCAGAGGTGATCCCGATGAATGCCACGGAAAAATAGGGAAAATTCTTAGTGCGATGGAGACGCCCGAAAATTGGAAAAAATCGGCCATCGACGGCCGCCGCGTAAGGGACCCTCGAATAGCCCAGCAACACAGCAAACAACGATGCAAAAGTGGTAAACAAAATCAGTCCCGTCATCACTTGTGCCACAGAGGAGCCATAGAGGCGATTCATCAAATCGGAAACGATAAAGGTCGAATGCATCGCCTCCCGCAAGGGGACGACTCCAATAATGGTCAGGTTCATGGTCATGTATAAAGCTGCCACCAAGCCGATCGAGATCAGAATGGATCTGGGAATCACTCGCTCCGGATTCTTCACCTCGCCAGCGAAAAAGCAGGCATTGTTGTAACCGCCGTAGTCGTACATGGCCAGCAGGGTTGCACCTCCCAGACCGACGAAGAAATCCTTTGAGAGCACGAAGGCATGAGGAGGAAAATCAAAAACGCGCTGCATCTTGAAATTCAGCAAACCCGCGGCAGTAACGGCCAGAGCCGTGAAGATCACGGTCACCCACAGGATTAGAGAAAGCCGTCCAACGGAACGGATGTCACGGTACAGCATGAAGGTAATGACCAGACAGACCGCCACACCTACAGCTTTGCCCTGCCACACAGCCAGGTGGGGCCAGAGAAATTTGGTGTACTGCGCGAACCCAACCGCCCCTGCGCCAATCGATACCGGGGCCAGAAAAATGGTTTCCCATATAAAGAGGAAACTCATCAGCCTCCCCAGCCGTTTGGGACCGTATGCCTCAGACAGGTAGCGGTAAGGCCCACCGGACCCCGGCATTGCCGCCCCGAGCTCGGCCCAGACCAGACCATCGCAAACGGCAACAACCGCCCCCAGGAGCCAGCCGAGCATGGCCTGGGGACCATGCATCGTGCTCAAAATTAATGGGATAGTGATGAATGGCCCAACCCCGATCATCTCCAGCATATTCGCCGAAACGGCCTCGAAAATACCGAGTTGGCGCTGCAGGTGGGGGGTCGGGGTGCCGGACACGGCGCGATTTTCTCACACGTTTGCATAACTCACAAGCTGACGGGGTTCCTGTGGCAGCATTCGCTCGTCCCGAAGGAAAATCGCGGCCTGGAAGGCCGAAACATGGCATGGAATTGACCGTACGCGAAGTGCTATGGCCAGACGGACGAAGAACCCTATTCTGACGTGGACGTTCCAAACATTCGTCGCCAGTCACGAGGAGTCGATCGAAGGCATATTGAAAGCGCATTTTGGTTTGTCCTTGGATTCATTGTTCGCAGGTGCAGATCTACTTTCACTACCATGCTATTAGCGCTTGCAACTAGAAAAGACGCTAAATGCCGCGTATGCTCGCAAGCCTCGGGAGGAGAATTCGGCCACCACCTTAGCCCGCGGTAAGATAGCTCCCAGCATGAACCGGGCGATTCTCTTCACTTTCATTCTCTGCCTCGGATGCATACGCTCAGTGGCGTTTTCTCAGGCGGCCGACCCAATCAGCCCTTCTCGAAATCAGAACTCGCTCTCCCGGGCACTGCAACTTGCGAAGGCGCATCGTTATGCGGAGGCGGCAACCGCGATCCGGGGCGTGGCGCCGCCCGAGGACCGTCTGCAGAGAATAATGTTCTTTCGGCTGCGAGCATCCATCGAGTCGGGGCTCGGACACTCCGCGCCGGCCGCCGCTGACATGGAAGCGGCCAGCAAGCTAGCACCCGAAAACCTGGATTTGCTGGTCGCTGCAAGCCTCGCCCGCTTGGAAGCCCAACTGGAATCACGCAACGACCCGGCCCCCGTACTCGCCACTTTGAGAGAATCCACTCTCCCCCCCGCACAGCAACTCGAAGTACGTTTGCACACCGCAGAAATCCTCAGCCGGGCCAATCTCTTTCGGGAAGCTGCCAAGGATCTGGAGGATGCCACCCGCCTGGCTCCCGGCCGTGCGGACATTCACTTCAATCTTGCCTTGGCCCGCTATCGCAACAACGAATGGGACGCCGCGCTGGCCAGTGCCGAGCGCGCAAAGCAAATTGAGGATAGTGGTTCGGTGGAAAGTTTACTTGGTGATATCCAGGAGAAACGTGGGGACGCTCTTGCGGCCGTGCACAGCTACCAGGCTGCGGTGACTTTTGAGCCGAATGTCGAAGGCCATCGTCTGGCGTTGGCGACCGAACTGCTGAAGCACCAGACGTTCGACGCCGCAGTGGTCGTACTCGAGCAAGCCCGGAGTCTGTTCCCGCAATCGGTCCGATTGGCAGTGCTCTTGGGTCTTACTTACTACTTCGTGGATAGGTCGCCGGATTCCATCCGCACACTGATAGAGGCTACCCGGCTCGACAAAACAAGCAGTATCGCCACGCAGTACCTGGGCGAGATAACACTCCAGGACTCGGCCACACCCGATCCGACCGCAGTCACGCAGATTTGCGGATTTGCTGACACTCATCGCACGAGTAAGACGGCTAACGCCCTGTGCGGTGGTGTTCTGCTTCGCGTTGCCGAGGAGAGTGGTAGTCGCTCCCGCCAGCAGGAGATTCTGCACAGGTTGCAGCAAGCTGTCCAGATTGCGCCGGGCGAACCCGTCGCTCGGTGCGAATTGGGAAAGGCATTCGAATGGTGCCAACGGTGGCCCGAGGCCCGGATACAAATGGAAAGGTGCGTACGACTCGATTCCGATTCCCCCGAAAATCACTATCGCCTGGCTCGCATTTATCGGCGACTCGGGCTGACCACTCTGGCCGCTGACCAGACCGCAGCTCAACAAGAGGCTGCGAAACGCCAAAGCGAAGCTACCGACCGGCGCACCCGCACCATCACTCGATTTCTAGTACTACTCAATCAATGAGAATCACGAGTTGTGCCGTCCACGTATCATCCGCTCGCGGTTTATGGCTACGGCCAGCACCAGAGGAAAAAGATGCAGCGTTATATCCAGCAACTGCGGCCAGCCCGATAGACTGACACTGCAGTGGCTACCCGTCCGGCTACGCAAATTAGCACTCAGCGAGACCGCGAAATTCTGGCCAGGTTCTAGGTGTTAGTCATTCAGGGGGAGCGGTTCGCGGTGGAAACGCTCACCGCCCACTACCGCTGTCACTTACTTTGCTGCTGCAGCGCAAGTTCTTTGCGATATGCAGCCTCGTGCTCGAATACAGCATTGCGATACCCATCGGGGTCGATCCACACGGAAGGACCCTCATTCGGCAGCCGACCGAGTTTGGGGAGCATGTTGAAGTAAATTCCATGTGCGCCGAGAAAGACGTCGCAAGGCAAGGCCTGCAGGGTGGCGAAGGTGTGATCGAAATCAGTCGAAATGCCAGGGTAAGCGGCGGGCTTTCCATTGCGGGGAACGAGTGGTACACCAGGATTGAGCGCCCATCCACCGACGATAACGACGTTGAGGGTACGGCCGCCTTCATGCATCTGCATGGTCCACGCGGTGCAGCCTCGGGTATGCCCGGCCGTTTTGTGGGCGGTGATGGTGGTGCCGCCCAGGGTAACGGTGTCGTTGTCGTGCAATGTGCGATTCACGCGCGCCGGAGGAAAGTGCGGAAGCGTGGGATCGAAGTCGTTTGCTCCACCGCTCCTGATGACATCGACGTCTCCCTCCATGATCATGTGTTGGGCGTGGGTTTCCCGGAGGACTTCTGCCGCACCTGCGGCGTGATCGTAGTGTGCCTGGCTGTTGAGGAGGATCTTCGTATCTGTCCACCGAAAGCCGAGCTGTTCGACGCTGCGGCGAATCTGCGCTGGGGAAGACTCGAGGTTGGCGTTGATGAGGATGTTTCCTTTAGGGGTAACGATAAGATAGGCGGCCAGATCGCGCGATCCGACGTAGTAGAGGTTGTCGGAAATCTTGAATGGAGCGACGGGAGTGGTCCAGTCGGCGGGCACGGCGCGGCAAGGTGTGACCGCAAATGTGAGGAGTAGCACAAGAAAGAGGCGGATTTTCATGTGACGACAAGGGTATCGCGGCGAGGTGTGGAAATCGTAAGTTACCGCAAATAGTAAAGACAACCGCAGAATATCGCCGACTCTTCGATAATGCGTCCGGGTGCAGATCCGAACGTGATGTCTGATTCTCCGAGATGGAACTGGTCTATGCGGCGCCGCCCGTTTAATGTTCAGGTATGAGGTACGCTCCTACTGACGAAGCCACCAGCCGGTATGCCATGAAATGAAGCTCGCCAGCTTCGGCAACTCCTGCTCGCCCCGTTCTATTAGGAAATGTTGTTTCCCGTTCACAATTGCATATAGCCTGTAATATGGCTTACTCCATTTATTGAAGCGGACAATGACGTCCAGGGTGGCGTTTTGATAATGGTTGGAGAAATACCATCCGCTAATGCCGATCCGATGCACCAGGCGGTTCTGCTCGAGATGCCATACTTCATCCCCAAGAGCAATCCAGAGCGCCAGCCCACTCAGAAATAGAGAAAGTACGGCCCACGCTGTAACACTCGTAGACCTGACATTCCACTGAACGAGGGCTTTCCCGCCCGTAAGAATCGCAAGAATTGCGACTACGGCGGCGGCGCGACCGCGTAACGGTGCGGATAGGCGGAGATCAATACCGCCGCCCGCGATTTCAGTCGCGTACCAACCAGACGGGAGATTCGGAGCTTCCGCTGAAGACCGAGAGTGCGCTTTCTCCATCAGTGTCCTGTTGTCGACGAGCCGACCTCGGTAACGATCTGCTTTAACCGTGAAAGTATCGTCCCTCATCCGGACCATGGGTAAGCGGTAGATCTGCTCTATCCTTCCCATCATGGCCAGCGCCCGCTTTTACAGGCATCAGATTCGATTCGAAGAAGTTGGCCTGCGAAGTTGGCTTGTATCAATGGGGACTCGTTGTCACAACAAACCCGCCCAGCTGTCGGGATTCGCGGTCTTGAGCATCACACTTGACCGAGGACCAGGCCCCTTTCTACTCGCTCCGGAGACAACGACGATCACACAGGTTAGATGATTTCACCCTCATAGAGTTAGCATTTGACCTTGAAATGTTTTCCCAGGAGGGCGCGATCCAATCAGCAGGCCGGCGACCGAGGTGAGGGTTTATGACGATTGATCGTACTGAGCGAGTTGATGCGAGAAAGAGGACCGCCCTGCTGGAGCCCCATAGCCTATCGGGACAGCTGTGTACGGGCTAGCAGCAGTTCCTTGCCCTAGATGCACACCCTAAAGCCTGATGTTGTACTTCGTCTTTTTGATGAACGCGAAAGACAGTCTGCAGACTAGGGAAATTTGGGTGAAGCTCTATTTTCTAACACTGCTGGAACTGAAGAATCACGGCTCGTTGGCTAAATCGGCGGACAACGCCACCGATCGCCGATCCTCCGTCTTGGGCACAAAGTCGGAGGAGGATCGCAGTCTTGCCGGTAGTTCCTTAATCGCGTATCCGGCAAGGGTGGAAATGATGGACCCAGTGATTGTGAGCAAAAACGAGCCAGCGTACTGGGAAAGCCATCCAAGGTTGGATGAGCTTTCGACCAGCGCCGTGCCAGATCCTTGCCAGGAGATCGAGAGACCACTTTGCCTGGCGGAGACTGCAAGGTCACGTTCAGTGTGATTGGAAAAATCCCCGCTGATGCTGTCTTCCTGCATCGCGCCGTCATCCGGCTCAATCCGAAGTCGAATAGTATGCCGGCCAGAACGCACGGGTACGATCTGCGACAACTTGCCCTGGGCCGAGTCCGTTGGAATCAGACCGAATCTCTTTTTTGTGGAACCAGTGACCTTACTCGAGTAGGCGAGGTCGTCGTCGACCCATAGAGAGACCTGTGCATTACGGAAGTCGTGCTGCAGCCTTAAGTGCAGGCTGGCATTCTTGGCAGTGACTGCCGTATGTATCGCCATCAACAGAGCGGCGATCAGGAACAGCCCCAGGAGGATCCGAGCTTTCGCCGGTACCCTGACAATGCACTGCTGAGCGTGCCTAAAGAACACACTCCCTTTCTTACGAAACTGTATGCTCTGATCCGGGTCCATGTGGATGTTTTATTTTCGCCCTGGCGAGCACCTGACTCCAGTTACCAAGGTGCAGGGTTTCCCGGACCGCACCGTCATCCCTACCCTGTTGCAGGAGTACTCCGATTCGAAACATTGGCATGCCAAAGCTCGTCAGCCGATTAACAAAATCCATTAGCGCAGGTCGGCCCCACAACATGCGGATTTTATCCCGGCGCTCTCGGGATCGCCGACCAGACGGAAATGGCAATCATTGGGCGATGTGATCGCTTCTAGCTCGGGCTACCCGTAGCCGACTTCAGGATCCAGTTTTCATCTTTCTCGGCTAGAGGTAGGTCGAATGGCAAAAGCCTTGGCTGGGTTTTCTACCGTGAGTTTTCGAATCGTTGCGTCACTGCCACCACTCTTACGGAAAGCCGGAAGGAAGACATCGGTAAGGTAGTTGAAGTCCCGAACCTCGCCACCATTCTGTTGGCCAACCTCATACCAGCCGTTGTCTTGCGAGAGCAGGAGGCTACCGGTATGCCTCTCGGTCATTGCATGCACCAGCTTGAGATGCAGTTCGAGTGGCTTTCTGCTGATGGCATCGAACGAAACCCAGGCGCCGAGATCTGCCACCGCCTGGTTGATGGGCAGCCCGTGGCCATCAGAATGCGCCACAACAAAGCCGCCAGGATCGGCCTTTTCACCAATGAAGACCTTCGCAGCTGCCAACCCAGCCGGACCGCCTCCAGTGTGGCACGTCACAGCCAAGCCCGTTCTTTTTGACGCACGGGCTGAGGCTCGCACAATCTTTTCATCGATCGGAGAAAGCCGGACGGAATCGCTTTCGATTTCATCGACGCCAATCTTCATGAAACCCGGCTTGACACCGCTGTCCTCAATGCCGATTTCCCACTCCCGCACCCAGCGGTCGGCGAGCTGATCTGCGGTTTCGTCGTAGGCGTGCCTGGGCACGAACTTGTCATTCGCGGCGCCGTAGTAACCGGTGTTGGTGACAATATAGAGCCCGGTTTCCTGGGCCAGACGTTTCAACACGCGCGGATCGCGCCCGATGTAGGCCGGTGTGCAGTCGATGAATCCAGTCACCCCGCGTTCCTTCAGCTGTGCGAGAACGGGCAGCATCCGTTTCACCACGGCTTCGACCTCCCAGCGACTCCGGTTAGTTTGCTCCGCGCCGATGAAATCACACATGACATGCTCATGAACCAGAGTGACTCCTAGCTTGGAGGCTGGGATTGCCCCAAGAACGGTCTGGACGAACGGTTCCGCCACTTCGTGAGCCACATGGGCACCAGCAGCCGCGCCCACGGACAAGAATGTCGCGTCGCGTAGAAATTCTCTCCGCGTCAGCCGGGGTGAAGCAAAATTAGAGATTTCAAACAGAGGTTTCACATTTTTATCCTAGTGCGTGATTCACTCGCAACCAGCCGCCGTAGCCGAAAACTGGTCTAGCGGAGCCAACCGCACCAGGCGAACTCCCTAATGGGCATACTTGACCGAGCAACCATAGGGGCGGCTGGTCGGGGTGCTCACCGGCTTGCCGGCGATCGCTTCTTCCAGCGCTTGCGAGACATAGTTCTTCGCGCTCGGAATGTCAGCCTGGTCCGTTGTCGGTTTGCTGTCGATCGCTCCGTCGTAGATCAGCATACCAGCAGGGTTTACCACAAACATGTGCGGAGTGGTTTTCGCGGAATAGAGTCGCCCAACATCTCCTTGCGGATCCAGAAGCGCAGCCGTGGGCGAGGCGCCCATCTGTTTTAGATAGTCATTTTCCTGTTGGGCAGTAACGTATCCCTGTTGGCCCGGCGCAGACGAGATCACGGTGAACCAAACGACGCCTTTGCTCGTCCATTGGTTCTGCAGGCGCTGCATGTTGCGACTCTCGTAATGTTTTTCTGTAAAAGGACAACCGTTGTTGTGCCATTCAAGCACTACGAATTTTCCCCGATTCGCGGCGAGCTTCTGTACATGGCCGTTGCTATCGGTGGCTTGAAACTCTGGCGCTGGTTCGCCCACCTTTACGCCATATGCCGATGAAACTAACAAGAGTGTGATAACCAGGCTGCTCCACAAATTCCGTTTCATAATCTCCTCCACGAGTCCGTTTATTCCGTGTGACCGCCCTTACCTGATTGCGACACGGGAACATTCACCACGTATGCCTTTCCGGAAGCAAAAACAACGACCCCCTCCAGTCGTGGGATGGGTTGCAGCAAGTGTTTCGATTTCTTGAGATGCAGGCGAATGCCGTCGGGAAGCGCAGACGCCACCTGCGGGGCGGCATTTTCGATTTGCTCCGCGTGTAGCGGAAAGAATTGCGGAGCTTTGGTAGATTTTCCGTTTTTCAGATCCAGAACGAACTCATCTCCCGCAGAGGTCGCTGACATCCTCCAACCGGGCGGCACGGAAACAGGCAACCTCGCACGGGTGGCTCGAAATAGTTCACCCGCCGGCGAAGCAGACGCAGCGCTCTTCACCCTGAGCGTCAATTCAAGCTGCTTCTGTCCAGGAATGCAAACGTCGCGGCACACGAGGTAGCGAACCTTAGCAGCAATTTTCTGCGTTTCTCCGTCCTTTAATTGTGCCGGAGGCCGAACTGGGGTCATGAGCAAGACCTGATGCTCATATCCATAGTCTGCAAAGGGGGGCGTGGAAAGACGGTCAGGGTGCGGCCACTGAATGGCGCCCGCCTGATATCCCGCCGGCAATTGCCACTCGATAAGCGGCGCTTCACCGGAATCACCAGGATTGATCCAGTAAGTGTGCCAGTCGTCTTGCAAATCAAATCGGAAACCCACCCAGAGGTCTTTCTCCGGCACCATCGCATCCTGTTCTGAAACCAGCTCGACTTTCACATACTTGTCCGCAGGCTGATCCGCAATGCCGGGCGTGGGCGAAACAAGGCACGCGGCCGATGCCAGGAGAATTCCGAGGGACCAGAAGATCGAGCGATTCAACATTTGGAGCGCAGTCATTCTACCCACATTTTGATGCTGGATAGAAGGCAGGAGACATTATCTATTCTGGGATCAGTCTCTTACGCTCACTAGCCCATAGTTGGGTAGACGCTTGTTACATGAATTCCTTATACGCGTTCGCTATTGATGCTTAATCGGTGCGTAAAAGTCGACAAGATTTCCGTCCGGATCGCGGAAGTAAATCGACCGAGTCCCCCAGGGCTGGGTGGGGGTGACTTAACCCAACTCTTCACAAGACTCTGCAGTCTTCGGTATTCTTGATCCACATCGCGTACGCGGAATTCTGCACCACGCTCCTGTTGGTCGCCGCCTCAGCCGAACCAGGAATGTACTTCTCTTGAGCGTCCTTGGAAAAGACTGCCAGTACTCCCACGCCCGTCGGAAACTCTGCATAGTCTTCGCCCGTCTTTCGTGCTTTGAGCGCCAGGACGGGCTCGTAAAACTCCACCAGTCGCTTCACGTCGCTAGTTATCAAGCAAGTGTTCGCTAGTCTTGGGGTGTCACCGTCGCCGCTCGGCACAATGTACGCGGTCCATCCCATTACAAACATGGCTAACGTAACAGAGAGAGACCACACGCGAGACGTCGTCATCACGATTTGCTGCTGGCCGCTACGTCAGGCGCAGCAAGACCACGCTCGCGGCCAGCCACACGACAAATCCGGCCAGGTTAAGCACGATCCGCCACTTTATGCTGTCAATGATGTAGTTGTATTTTGCATCCATACGCCACTCCTCTTTCCTCTATTGGACTGGGAGGCCAGCGGAAGGTTAGCGTTGTTGCTGACCTCGTTGTCACATACTCAGATACGAAGCCGCAGCAAAAAAGTTCCCGAAGAAAGATGCTTTCACTACCGACTAAGTAGCTTGCCGGTCATTTCTGCCGACACTGATAAGCAAGTGCGGTATCATCCGATCCGCACTTCAAGCTTTGACAGGGCAGCCACTTCTCTACGGGCCAAAAGCACACAAAGGTAGTAGACCCAAACTCTTCCCATTCGACGCGGGCGTTCGCCAGGCCCGACTTCACCCGTTCCGCAACCAGCAATACCTCAAGCTTGGCATTGCCACTGATCATCAAGTAGGGGTGATTTTTACTTCACAAAATTACGACATCTTTCTGACAAACAATTGACAAGCGTTCGTGCACCCATTCCGCCTAGGCCAGAATCCAATTCTCAAAACACACTGAAGAGACTTCAAGAGCAAAGCAGCGACTTAAAGTTCACGTGAACGGGTCCGAGCAGCTGATCGAGGATCAATCTAAAAGCAGCAATTACAGAGCACACGAGGAGAACTATGAAGAAGTTTCTGTTGGGCACACTTGTCATGATCGCTGGCCTCATCGCCGGCCTGCTCGTACTGACTGCCGGAGCTCGTGCGGAGACAGGCGGCGTTGTCATGATCCACATTAACCAGGATTTCATCGCAGGCGGGAAGGCATTCTCCGCAGGGACATACAAGGTGTATCAGGGCTCGCCGCAAACGGGTCAATGGTTGATTCTGCGCAGCAAAGAAACAGGAGCCTCAGTCTTCCTTCTTCCCAGCACGCACGATGGGTCCTTTCCGGCGCAGTTCGAGGCGAAGTTGATGCGAGCCGGGAGCTTGTATTATCTGAGCGAAGTCGTGACAGATCTTGGGGTTTACACCCTTCCAGCACCCCGCGCCATGACGCAGACAGCTAAAAAGAAGAGCCAAGACAAGATGGCAACGTCGGGAGGCGACGGAGCTGAATCTGCACCAGCAACGGAGTAGTGGCATCAACAAGAGCCAGGGCACCCTGGCTCTTGTTGGATTTCCAAGAGAAGCCTGCATGTGCCGGAAATTCGAGATCCCGAAACAAGATGGCAGGTTCGCTGGAATAGCGCTGCGATAGCGCATTGATTGACTCCCACAATCGGGAAGCTCGAACCCCGCACAGTCTGAGGGCCGTCCATACCGAGATTCTGAACTTCTCGGTACACGGTGTACCTGAAGCGTTCGAACCTTACCGGCCCGCGTGCGTTCGGTGTTCGACCGACACCGCTCGTGCGCTGATCAAATCATGGACAGTAACGCGATGCCATTGCAAACCTGGCCTCGTCGAGGGTGCAATCTCGCTTCCTTGACGACATAAAAAAATACAACTTCGCAGCAGGAACAAAGAGTGGCGAGGCTCCAGTGCGGGACGTTGCGCTCAGTCAATATTGAGCACGACGCGATCAAGTAAGGTTTCAGGGCAAGAAAATGCCACACTCAGCCGAGCATTAACCAGTCTTGTCAGTCGAATCAAACACTGGATAGAGACTGCGCTCGTTCTGAACTGGCTTCCTCACACAGGAAGTCGTCGAGTGGTAGTCATAGCACTGACCACAGAATGAATCCCCGCAACATTCCGTACAGCAGTCAGAGCAAATCAAAGCTCCGCAGTCCGCACATTTCGCAATGGCAGGCTTGCCGCAAGGCATTCCTGTGTCGCTGTCACTCGATACGTATTCGATCTGACAGGATGGATTCATTGGATCTCAAGGCGATCACCGAAACGGCCAGTGCTTTTCGGCTCTGTTCTGCCACCCGCTGTGGTCGGGTTGTGGAGTGTCATTTACCGCACGCTGTAATGGTGGCTGATTGTAATTTTCGGCTTCCTCGTCTGCCAACAGAAGGGGAGCTGCTATACGCAACGCCTCAACTTCGTTTTCCAGCCTCGACTTTTCAAGCTCTTTCTGTCTCAAAACTTCGTGCACGTCTCTCATGCGCATGCACCTTCCAGGGCAACAACAACGGGCCAGAATAGCAGGTGTAAGAGCGCCGAATCCAGTCAGCGAACATTTCGGTAGCGGGTAAATCTGATTTCCACAGCTAACCACCAGCCCCAAGCCGGCCGAGCTTGGGAAACCGCCACCCACGGTACATGCCCCGATGACGAGGAGTGTTCCAAGGCCGTGGAACTCGGCGAGATTCAAGATCGGCTGTTCTAGTAGAAAACCCGTCGCAAATGGCGGAGAATGAGGTCACGTCTGAGAATCCTGCGTGCGGGGCAGTGAATGCAATATTTGATTGGCTTGATATTGTCTTTGGCTGTGGCGGGATTGGCGACTGTTATCGGCCTTGACCGCGAGCGTGCCTTTTACCCGACCGTTATGATCGTGATCGGCTCCTACTATGTGTTGTTCGCTGCGATGGGAGCTTCCAGAGGGACGCTGATGATTGAGATCGCGATTGCGAGCGCCTTTTTGCTGGTTGCTGTCCTCGGCTTCATGGAAAACTTATGGTTAGTGGTCACCGCCCTAATTGGGCATGGCGTCTTTGACTTTATCCATCACTTCTTCATCGCTAACCCCGGTGTACCGCATTGGTGGCCGGGTTTCTGTTTGGCCTTTGACGCGCTTCTCGGCGGGTTCTTGGCAGTGCGCCTGATAAGACACCCTGAACGAGTGTCCGTCGATGGAAGGTAAACGGCACAGAATATCGATCCAGAGCGGACTCAGGCTTTGACGGCTTCGTTCGAATCTTCTTTTGCAATCCAGATGAAACGAATGCCGACGAAGGTCCCAATCGCCTCCGTGATGAGCAACAGATACGCGGTTAGAGCAAACGTGATCCCCGACAGACTCGGAGGCTGCGAATGGACGTGATCCGGGCCAAAAGCCAGAAAGTGGTGATACAAGCCGAATAGCAATGATCCGAACATCGAGAGTGACAGGAGAATGAGGCCGGCCCGTTTTTTGGCTGTCCAAAGGATTCCCATTGCGACCACAGGAAAGATCAGCACGACCACGATGACGAAGATCGAGTCGAGCGCGGCCAGGCCGATGTGGAGTTCTCGGTGGGCAAGACCATGCACGAGGTTGACCAGCAGGTGAGCAACAACAATGGCGGTCGCGTATTTGGCTGATCGGTTCACGCCGTTTAAATGGTCTGCTACGTTATTGGCCTCACATAGGTTACACCTTGTCTGCTGGTTTTTTCGCCGCGGCTGCGCCACGCTGCAATGTGCGCCATCGACGAACTGCGCCAGTACGCCGAATGTCACGATTATTTGCCGGATCACACGGACCGTCGTTCAACTGGTCGTTGCGCTCGCGGCTGAGCACATTTAACTTGGACTCCTAACGAGAGCGCCGTTCCGGCCCGCTTCCCGTGGGGCAACGGCGACAGGTGGTTGCCGCTGACATCTTGACGATTTCATCTTTCTAAGGTTTGTAAAAGAACGATGATTGAGACTCGTCGCGACTAGAATTGCAAGAGGGGAGCTGCTCGGCGGGCGACCTGGAAGGGTGCCTGATGTCATGACACTGCATCTTAATTACAGACTTATACTCGCATTCTTTTTGCTCGCGGCAAGAGCAATCGCCGTCTCCCAAGACTCGTGCGAAAAGCTGGCCGGGGCAAAGATCCCCGGCGCCGCGATCTCGCTCGCGCAAACCGTTGCTGCCGGGGCTTTCGTCGGTCCCCCAGCGCCATCCGGTGGGCCTAATGTGTCCGCTTTGTACAAAGGCCTTCCTGCATTTTGCCGCGTCGTAGCGGTAGCGAAGCCGACCGCGGACTCCGACATCAAGCTCGAAATCTGGTTGCCCGCCACAGGGTGGAATGGCAAGTTGCAAGGCATTGGCAACGGTGGATTCGCCGGAACTATGGATTACGTGCAACTTGGCGTGGCGGTGAGTAAGGGATACGCGGGGACCGCCACCGACGCCGGCCACACGGGAACGCCTACTGATGCGGCTTGGGCTTTGGGGCATCCGGAGAAAGTCGTCGACTTCGGCCATCGCGGAATCCACGAGATGACGCGCGTGGCCAAAGACGTGGTCCACAGATTCTATGGAAAGATTTCGCAACGTTCTTACTTTGCGGGATGTTCCGATGGCGGGCGTGAGGCGCTGATGGAGGCACAGCGCTACCCCGCAGATTATGACGGCATTCTGGCGGGTGCTCCGGCCAATTACTGGACAGCGCTACTGTCGACCGCCGCCTGGGATACGCAGGCGCTGACCCTCGATGCGGCCAGTTTTATTTCTCCGGCGAAAATTCCCGCGATCTCCGCTGCCGTGCTGGCAGCATGCGATGAACTCGACGGGGTGCGCGACGGCATCCTCAACGATCCCCGCCAGTGCCACTTCGATCCGGCGACGCTGCAGTGCAAGGCTGGCGTAGACACCGACAAGTGCCTGACCGCGCCGCAGGCCGCCGCCCTGAAAAAGATCTACGCCGGCCCGCATGATCTATCTGGACACGAGATTTTTCCCGGTTATTTGCCCGGTGCGGAAGATGGACCAGGCGGTTGGGGACAGTGGATTATCGGACCAGCCCCGGTCAAGAGCTTGTTGGCGTTCTTCGCAATCGGGTACTTTTCGAATATGGTCTATGAAAAATCCGATTGGAATTATAAGACGTTTACGCTCGAGGCCGGGATGAAGTCGGCCGAAGAGAAAACTGCGAGCGCGCTGAACGCGACTAACACAGACCTGACGGCTTTTGCGGCTCGCGGCGGGAAGCTAATTATGTATCACGGCTGGGAGGACGCGGCGATTCCGGCGATTAACACCGTCAACTACTACCAGAGTGTCCTCGCGACGATGGGGCCGCGGGTAGATTCGTTCCTGCGCCTCTACATGGTGCCGGGAATGCAGCACTGCGACAATGGCCCGGGTCCCGACTCTTTTGGCCAGGTTGGCAAGTTGACGTTCGGCGATCCTCAACACAGCGCAAATGCCGCGCTGAGACAGTGGGTGGAGGAAGGCATCGCACCGTCCACGATCATTGCCTCGAAGTACTCCACCGAGAACGAGCATCACGCCACCATGACGCGGCCCTTGTGTGCTTATCCGCATGTGGCGAAGTATAAGGGCGGCGGCGACATCAACGACGCGGCGAACTTTGTGTGCGAGGCGGTAAAATAACACGGAAGCGGAGCGTAATTGCACGATGTGTGTGCGATGAGTACACTCAGGGTCCGAACTAAGAAGCCCCGAACAGCCAGAAAAGCTCATTCCACTCACGGTGGACTGACCCTCGGCTACCTTATGCCGGTTTAGCCCTGGCGATTTTCCCGCCGCAACTTTGCGGCTATGATGTCTTATATGTCCAATAAAGTCCGCTGGGGAATTCTGAGCACGGCCAAAATCGCCGTAAAGAAAGTCATACCGGGAATGCAGAAGGGCGCGTGGAGTGAGGTAACCGCGATTGCCTCACGCGACCGTGGCAAGGCCGAAGACGTGGCGCGCGCACTC